>Ga0247757_10002044_pt1 | contig 11322 bp, 11 predicted proteins | sample UWRJL126311R4_FD_180929 | JGI IMG/M metagenome (GOLD analysis project Ga0247757, IMG submission 180929) | Plant litter microbial communities from Arlington Agricultural Research Station in Wisconsin, United States - UWRJ-L126-311R-4 | ecosystem: Environmental > Terrestrial > Plant litter >...
CGCGGCAACCGGCGGCGATGTCATCGTGTGACGCACCGAAACCCGATGTGGCTCATGCCGGTGTCGACGTGTTGGGGACGCCGGGCGGCGGGCCGGTAGCGCTTGCAGTAGCTGTCGGCGCACAGGAACGAACCGCCCTTGATCACCTTGCGGGGCACGGCGAACTGCGGCTGGTCGGGGTCGTGGGAGTCCGCGGCGCAGCACGGCTGCACATCTCGGGTCGCGCCGTACCAGTCGCTGGTCCACTCCCAGACGTTGCCGGCCATGTCGTGCAGCCCGTACGCGTTCGGCGGGAACGACCCCACCGGCGTGCTCTGCCCGTACCCGGTCTCGGGCAGGTACGGGAACTCGCCGTGCCAGTAGTTGGCCAACCGCTCGCGTCGACCTTCGGGCTCGTCACCCCAGGTGTAGACCGCGTGCGCCAGACCGCCCCTGGCGGCGACCTCCCACTGCGGCTCGGTCGGTAGGTCGTATCCGGCCCACCGGGCGTAGGCCGCCGCGTCCTCGAAAGCGATGTGCACCACCGGATGGTCCTCGCGCCCGCGGACAGACGAGCGGGGCCCGCGCGGGCGCTCCCAGCTGGCGCCCGGCGTCCACCGCCACCACAGGTTCAGGTGCCTGAGGTCGACCGGGCCGTCGGTGCGCCGGAACACCATCGAGCCCGGCACCAGGTTCTCCGCCGGTGCACCCGGATGCTCGTCGGGGTCGATCGGCCGCTCGGCGACGGTGAGATAGCCGGTGGCCGTGACGAACTCACCGAACTGTGCGTTGGTGACGGGGTGGCGCTGCATCCAGAAGCCGTCGACGGTGACCTCGCGGGCCGGTCCCTCTTCTGGGTAATGGTCGTCAGACCCGACGACGGCGGTCTGGGGCGGGATCCACCCGAAGTCGGTCACCGAGAGACGTCCTCAGTCACCGAAGACCGTGGCCCAGTCGCTCTTCATGCTCACCACGGTCCACCCGTAGCGACCCGCATTCTCGAGGAGTCGTTCCGCCCCTGCGGTGTAACCGAATTCGCGGTCCGGGTCGTCGTGGGAGACGACCAGGCGCAGCGCCGCCTCGCCGGGCCGGCCCGAATACACCAGCATCTCGTCGTCGCCGTTGGAATTGCCCGCGGACAGGATCGGCCGCCGACCGGTCCTGCTCCAGATCCGCACCGGTTTCTCGGGACCGTCGTCGAACACGTCCAGCGTCGGCTGGATCAACAGGTCGCCATGGCTGCCGTCGCCGGCGAACGCTAGTCCCTGCGCGCTGCCGATCACGCGTTCGGGCGGGATGCCGTAGATGGCCTCGGTGACGGGGCGCATGAAGTCGCGGGCGCCGCCGGAGACGATGTAGCAGGTGAACCGGTGGTCCTCGAGATACCGCAGGAGTTCCACCATCGGCGTGTACACACAGTCGCGGTACGGGCGGCCCAAGCTCGGGTGCGTCGCCTCGGCGAAGAACGCGCTGACCAGGGCGGCGTGGTCTTCGACGGTCATCGACTGGTGCAACGACATCACCGCGGCGGCAAGGACTTCCAGTGCCGAGTCGTCGCCCTGGTAGTGCGCGGTGATGGCGTTGCCGAACCAGCCGAGGTCGCCGGCGTGCGCCGCGAGGTAGGGCTGTCCGGCGGCCAGCCCGGGATCGCTGGCGGCTTTCTCCGCGAGCCTGCGGATGAGGAAGTCGAGCTGGATGTACGCCGGCTTCTCACACCACAGCGTGCCGTCGTTGTCGAAGACCGCGACGCGATCAGGCGGTGCGACGTCCGCGACGACCGCGGTGACGAAATCGATGATCGCCGTCTTGGCCGCCCCGTCGTTCCAGGACTCGAGCATCTAGTCGGCGGCCAGGAAGTCTTCGAGCTTCTTGACGATCTGGTCGATGCTGAAGCTGGCCGGCGGATGCCTGGGCGGAAACTCCTTGAACGTGTCGAGGAACATCGAGGCCATCGCCGTGGCGTAGATGACGAAGAAATCGCGGCGAAGGAACCACTCGTAGTAGGTGTTCGACGTGATGTCGGCGTATTCGAACGGGTCGGTGCGCAGGTTGAACAGCTTGGGGACCCGCAGCTCGGTGAACGGCTCGGACCAGGTGCGTAGCGTGCCCTGGGCGCGTTGCTCGGCGAACACGATCTTCCAGTTCTCGAAGCGCATGCCCACCAGTTGCGCGTCGTCGTTGAAGTAGAAGAATCCGCGACGAGGACTGTTGTCCACTTCACCCAGCAGGTACGGCAGCAGATTGAAGCCGTCGATGTGCACCTTGTACTCCGTCTCGCCGATCTGATGGCCCTTCTTCAGTTTCTCGCTGACGTCGGGATCACCGGCCGCGGCGACCAAGGTGGGCAGCCAGTCATGGTGCTGGACGATGTCGTTGGAGATGCTGCCCGCCTTGATCTTTCCGGGCCAGCGGATCAACTCCGGCACCCGGTAGGCGCCCTCCCAGTTGGTGTTCTTCTCGCTGCGGAACGGAGTGGTCCCGGCGTCGGGCCAACTGTTGCGGTGAGGCCCGTTGTCCGTGGAGTAGATGACGATGGTGTCCTCGGCGATCCCCAGGTCGTCGAGGGCGTCGAGCACGGTGCCCACGTTCTTGTCGTGGTCGATCATCGCGTCGTGGTACTCGGACTGCCAGATCCCGGCCTGGCCCTTGCTGCCCGGCTTCAGGTGGGTGTAGAGGTGCATGTGGGTGAAGTTGCACCAGACGAAGAACGGCGTGTCGGCCTCGTGTTGACGAGTGATGTATTCGACTGTGCGGTCGGCGATGTCGTCGTCGATCGTTTCCATCCGCTTGGCGGTCAGCGGGCCGGTGTCGGTGATGGTCTGCTTGCCGACGGGACCGAACTTCTCGTCGTCGGGTTCGGTGGAGTCCTCGGCCAACGCCTTGCAATCCAGCACGCCGCGGGGCAGCGCCATGTCGTGCAGCCGGGGAAACTGGTCTGCGTGCGGGTAGTCGACGTTCTCCGGCTCTTCCTCGGCGTTGAGGTGGTAGAGGTTGCCGTAGAACTCGTCGAAGCCGTGCACCGTCGGCAGGAATTTGTTCAGATCGCCGAAATGGTTCTTGCCGAACTGGCCGGTGGCGTAGCCCAGTGGCTTGAGCAGTTCGGCGATGGTGGGATCTTCTGCGGCCCAACCGATATCGACTCCCGGCACACCGACCTTGCTCATGCCCGTGCGGTACACGCTCTGCCCGCTGATGAACGCCGCCCGGCCCGCGGTGCAGCTCTGCTCGCCGTAGGAGTCGGTGAAGCGCATGCCTTCGCGGGCGATGCGGTCGATGTTGGGGGTGCGGTAGCCCATCAGGCCGTCGCTGTAGCAACTCAGATTGCTGATCCCGATGTCGTCACCCCAGATGACGAGGATGTTGGGCTTGCCGTTGGGCATGGTGGGCTCCTCGGTTGTCGGGCCTTCCTCGAAGCCTAGGGCGGCATCGCCGCTGGGGCAGCCGATTCGGCCACTCCGTGATGGCACCCCATTGACTTTCCCGCTCGGAAAGTGGGAGCCTTCTTTCCAGACGGGAAAGTGGAGGGTGGTGCGATGGAGAACATCACGCCGATGGATGCGCGCCTCGCGTTGGACGCCGTCGATCACGCCAGGGCGCAGGTGGTGGGGGAAGTCGGCCTGCCCCGGTGGTACTGGTGGCTGATGTCGGGAGCCTGGCTCGTGCTCGGAGTCGTCGGTGACATCGGCCCGCAGTGGCTCGCCGTCGCCGCCACGGTGGCGTTCGGCCTCGTCCATTCCACGATCGCGTCGCGCAGGCTCAGCGGTCGACGGCGCACCGACCGGCTCCAGGTCAGCGCCGAGACCGCAGGCCGCCGTGTCCCGGTCGTGGTGATCGGCATGCTGCTCGGTCTGGTCGTGGTCACCATGGCCGCCGGGTTCGCCCTCCACGCCGACGGCGCCCGGCACCCCGGCATCGGTGCGGCGGTGCTCGGCGCCCTCCTCGTGGGTGTGGGTGGACCCGACATCCTGCGGCTGCTGCGCCGGTGGGCCCGTGCATGACCCCACCGCGCTTCGACGATTTGATCCACCCCAGCACGCGGCTGTCGTTGGTGGCGACCTTGGCCGCGGCCGATTGGGCGGACTTCGGTTATCTCAAAGACGCTCTGTCGCTGTCTGATTCGGCGCTGTCCAAACAGCTGGCCGTGCTCGAGCAGGCGGGCTACGTCGTCACCGAACGCCGGCTGGACGGCAGCCGCCACAAGGTGCGCGCGCAGCTGACGGCCCCCGGTCGCACCGCCTTCGACGGCCATGTCGCGGCGCTGCGGGTGATCGTCGGCGACGCTTCTGCTCAGCCCTCGAGCGGTGCCGGTGCCGCGGCGCGCACCAGCGGCTCGCGCGCCGCGGATTTCATCCGGTCGAACAAGTCGACGTAGTAGGGCAGGCACTGCTGCAGCGCCTGCTCGGTGGTGAACAGCGGGCGATAGCCGAGATCTCGCTCGGCCTTCGCGATGGAGAAGTAGTTGTCCAGGTAAAGACGTTCCACGGCAAGGGGTTCCAGGAGCGGCTTGGGCAGACCGAAGCGGAAGTGCAGGAACTGCCACACCGTCATCGCCAACCACACCAGCCGGCCCGGTACCCGCACCGTCGGCCAGGGCTCACCGCAGGCCTCCACCACCGGGCGGGAGAACTCGAACATGTTGATCGGCTCGCCGTCGTTGATGAAGTACGCCTGCCCGGGTGCGGTGCCACCGGGCGTCAGATGCTGTGCGGCCAAGATGAATCCGTGCACCAGGTTGGCGATGTAGGAATTGTCCAGCTTGACGTTCTCGCTGCCGACCAACACCTTGACGTGTCCGGCGAGCACGCTCTCGAAGACCCGCCGGAACATCGTCTGGTCGCCGCGGCCCCAGATGCCGCTGGGCCGGATCGAACACGTCAGCATCCCGGTGCCGTCACCGTTGGCGGCCAGCACGAATTTCTCGGCCGCGACCTTGGTTTCGGTGTACAGGTCGTTGAACCGCTGCGTGTAGGGCAGCGTCTCGTCGCCGCCGGAGATCCGCTGACCGCCCATCACGACGCTGTTGGACGCGGTGTAGACGAACCGGTGCACGCCGGCCTGCTGGGCGGCGCGCACCAGATTCTGGGTGCCGGTGACGTTGACGGCGAAACTGCGCTGCCGGTACTCCTCGGTCGCCGACGCGCCCCCCATGAGGTCGATGATCGCGGCGGTGTGGAAGACGGTGTCGACGCCGTCCACCGCCCTGGCGACGTCACCGGTGTCGGTGATGTCACCGGTGAGCGCGTCGAGGGCGGGGTGTGGGTCCAGCGGCGAGGGAACCCGGTCGAAGCTGCGGACCTGGTGACCGCGCTCGAGGAGTTCGCGCACCAGGTTCGCCCCCACGAAACCGGAGCCACCGGTCACCAGGACCCGGCCGAGTTCGGTCGTCAACGCTGCGTCACCCATGCCCGGCAGACTAACTGAAACGTGTTACAGTTTTCCACCCCTGCGCGGTCGGGGCGGATGATCTCAGGTCTCGGTCTCGCTCCCGGCGGCCAGCGCGTCCTCCACCCGCTTTCGTGCGCCGGCTAAGTGTTCCTCGCAGCATTTGGCCAGCTCCTCGCCTCGTTCCCAGAGCTTCAGCGACGCGTCGAGGTCCAGTCCGCCGTGCTCGAGCTGCTGCACGACCTCGATCAGTTCGTCGCGGGCCTCTTCATATCCCAGCTTGTTAATAGGCTTCATCACTCGTCCTCACTACCCGCGCTGCCACCCTCGCTGATCGCCGCGACCGCCCCATCGGACACCCGCACCCGCAGCCGGGTGCCCGCGGGTGCATCGGAGACGGAGCGCAGCACCTGTGCTTCGCCGGTGGCCGGTACCGCCTGCACCACCGCGTATCCGCGGGCCAGCGTCGCCGCCGGCCCCAACGTCGTCAGCCGCGCCGACAGATGGCCGATGCGCTCGGACTCGGCGGCCAGCAGGCGGGTGATGTCCCGGCGGGCGGCACGGCGGGCCCGCGCGATCTCCTCGGCCCGGCCGGTGATCGCGTCCAGTGGGCGGGCCAGCACCGGCCGGCTGCGCAGCTGCGCCAGGGTGTGTTGCTCCCGGTTCACCCAGCTGCGCAGCGCCCGGGCGGCGCGCCGACGCAGGTCGGCCACCAGGGCCAGCTCGGCCGCGGTATCGGGCACGATCCGTTTGGCCGCGTCCGTCGGCGTCGCCGCGCGCAGGTCGGCGACCAGATCACACAGCGGATTGTCGGGCTCGTGGCCGATGGCGCTGACCACCGGCGTCGTGCACCGGGCGATCTCGCGGCACAGCGTCTCGTCGGAGAACGGCAGCAGGTCCTCCACACTGCCCCCGCCGCGGGCCAGCACGATCACGTCCACCTCCGGGTGGGCGTCGAGCGCGCGCAGCGCCTCGACGATCTGCGGCACCGCGTTGGGACCCTGCACCACCGTGTGGCGCACCTCGAACCGCACCGCAGGCCATCGACCCGACGCCACGGCCACGATGTCGTGTTCGGCGGCCGATGCCCGGCCGGTGATGAGCCCGATCGTCCCGGGCAGGAACGGGATCGGGCGCTTGAGCCGGGGATCGAACAGCCCCTCGGCGTCGAGCAGGCGGCGCAGCCGATCGATGCGGGCCAGCAGCTCGCCGATCCCGACCGCGCGGATCTCACTGACCCGCAGGGAGAACGTGCCGCGGCCGGTGTAGAAATTCGGCTTCCCGTAGACGATCACCTGCGTGCCGTCCGTCATCTTCACCGGCGCGTTCGTCACCAGGTCGCGGGGGCAGGTCAGCGACAGCGACATGTCGGCCGCCGGGTCGCGCAGCGTGATGAACGCGGTGGAGGAGTTGGGGCGCAGCGTCAGCTGGGCGATCTGCCCCTCGACCCACACCGCGCCCAGCTTGTCGATCCAGCCCGCGACGCGGATGGCGACTCCCCGGACGGGGAACGGGTTCTCCGGCGACTGCCCGGGGGTGGTCACTTCGCCGACGCGCGCGTGATCCTGTTGGCCAGCAGCGTCTGGAACGGAGCGCGCGCCTTCGTCGACTCCTCGTAGCCGAGCAGGGCTTCCAGATCGGGAATCCGCAGCGAGCTGAGCCGGGCCCGCAACTGCGCCAGCGTCAGGTTCTGGTAGTCGATCTCGGCGACGATCTCCGGGGTGTCGGTGGACGGCTCGGGTGTGGACGCCGTCGTCGCGGTGGTGTTGGGCGCCTCCTCGCTGAACAGGGCGAACCGGCCCTCGGTCAGCCGCTCGCCGTCGCGCACCGGCAGCAGGACGACCTCACCGTCGGACGATGACGCAGCGGGCTGGTCCTCGTCGAACGTCGCCCACTCGGGTTGTTCCTCCTTGGCCGGGAACATCGTGTCGAGGGTCTCGTCACCCTTGATCACCAGCACCGCGACGTCCTGCTGCACCTTCATGACGAGCTGGGCGATCTGACTGGCGATGGTCATCGGGGACATCAAGATGGTCTGCGGCAGTTTGCGGGTTTCCTCGATCGCGGTCACCGCGGCCCCCACCAGCAGTCGAACCCCGTACGGTGCAGTTGCCATGCGCACAGCCTACGGCTGGGCGGGGCGAGGAGCGGGTCAGTACCCTGGGACGCATGCCGCCGACCGTCAACATGGGAATCCCCGGTGCCAGCCGGTCCGCGCTCGGCACGGATCTCGGCGACGATGCGGGCAGGCGGGTGCTGCTCGCCGAACCGCGGGGCTACTGCGCCGGTGTGGATCGCGCCGTCGAAACCGTGGAGCGGGCCCTGGCCAAGCACGGCGCCCCGGTGTACGTGCGCCACGAGATCGTGCACAACCGCTACGTGGTGGACACCCTGGCCAAGGCGGGTGCGGTGTTCGTCGAGCAGACCGACGAGGTGCCCGAGGGCGCCATCGTCGTGTTCTCGGCGCACGGTGTCGCTCCGTCGGTCCACGTCGAGGCCGCGGCCCGCAACCTCAGGACCATCGACGCCACCTGCCCACTGGTCACCAAGGTGCACAACGAGGCCAAACGCTTCGCCCGCGACGACTACGACATCCTGCTCGTCGGCCACGAGGGTCACGAGGAGGTCGTCGGCACCGCGGGCGAGGCGCCCGACCACGTCCAGGTCGTCGACAACCCCGACGCCGTCGACAACGTCACGGTGCGCGACCCGGACAAGGTGGTCTGGCTGTCCCAGACGACGCTCAGCGTCGACGAGACGATGGAGACCGTGCGCCGGCTGCGGGAGAAGTTCCCGACGCTGCAGGATCCGCCGAGCGACGACATCTGCTACGCCACCCAGAACCGCCAGGTGGCGGTCAAGGCGATGGCGCCGGAGTGCCAGCTGGTGATCGTCGTCGGATCCCGGAACTCGTCGAACTCCGTGCGGCTGGTCGAGGTGGCGCTCGGCGCAGGCGCCGACGCCGCGCATCTGGTCGATTACGCCGAGGACATCGACCCGGCATGGCTGGACGGGGTGACGACGGTCGGGGTCACCTCGGGAGCCTCCGTACCCGAGATCCTGGTGCGCGGCGTGCTCGACCGACTCGCCGATCACGGCTTCGGCACGGTGCAGCCCGTCACCACCGCCAACGAGACACTCGTGTTCGCCCTACCCCGGGAGATCCGGCCCGCACGGGCCTAGCCCGGGTACGTTCGGGCGCTGTGGGTGCCCAGCGCAGAGCCGCCGTCCTCCTCGTCCTCCTGCTCGTCCTGGCGGGTTGCAGTGATGCAGGCGACCGGCTGCGGTCGACCGTGCAGGCCTTCGCCGACGCGCTGAGCCGCGGTGACGCCGCCGCCGCGGCCGCCATGACCACCGATCAGGCCGCCGCCGCCGACACCCTCGGCAAGCTCTTCGCCAGCCTGGGCACGGACTTCCACGTCTCCCCGGGGCAGGTGCAGGACAGCGACGACGCCGGCACCTTCACGCTCGACCCGGTGTGGAAGTTCGGCCCCGGCAAGCGCATCGACTGGACCTACAGCACCACGGGGCGGGCCACGGCCGACGGCGACACCTGGAAGATCCAGTGGGATGCCACCACCGTTGCGCCGGGCCTGGACAAGGGGCCGCTGTCGTTCTCCACCCTCGTGCCGCAACCGGCCGCCCGGGTGCTCGACCGCACCGGCGCCGAGCTGCTCACCCAACACGTCGTCACCCTCGTCGACGTCGCGCCCGGCGCCGACGTCGCCGCCGTGGCCGCGCTCCTGGCGCCGATCGCGCCGACCATCACGGCCGAGTCGCTGACAGCAGAGCTGGCCGCCGGCAAGCCCGTCACCGCCATCACGCTGCGTGAGGAAGACCTGGCGCCGATCGAGGCCGCGCTGAGTGCGCTGCCGAACGTCACCCTGCGGCCGCAGACCCGGCTGCTGGCCACCGACCGCGCGCTCACCTCGCCCACGCTGTCCGGGCTGGCCGAGCTGTGGCAGCAGCGGATGGACGCCGTGGACGGGTGGGCGGTGACCGCGCAGACCGCCGCAGGAGCCCAGCGGGTCGGCGGTGCGGACGCCAAACCCGTCGGCGACATCGCCAGCACGCTCGACATCGGCATGCAGCGCGCCGCCGAGGACGCGCTGGCGCCGCTGCCCACCCCGGCGGCGCTGGTCGCGATCCAGCCGTCCAGCGGTGCCCTGCTGGCCGTCGCGCAGAACGCCCCAGCCGACGCGCAGGGACCGATCGCGCTGACCGGCCTGTACCCGCCCGGGTCGACGTTCAAGACGGTGACGGTGTCGGCTGCGCTGCAGGCCGGCCAGATCACCCCCGACAGCGTCGTCGGCTGCCCGGGCACCGAGAACATCGAAGGCAGGCAGATCCCCAACGAGGACGAGTTCGACCTGGGGGAGGTGCCGCTGCACACCGCGTTCGCCAAGTCGTGCAACACCACGATGGGCCGGCTCGCGGTGAACCTGCCGCCCGACGGGCTGACCAAGGCCGCCGCGCAGCTGGGGCTGGGCGTCGACTTCACCGCGCCGGGCATGACGACGGTGACCGGCTCCGTTCCGGTCGCCGACACGTCCGCGCTGCGGGTGGAGGAGGGCATCGGCCAGGGCCAGGTCACCGCGTCGCCGTTCGGTATGGCGCTGGTGGCCGCGACGCTCGCGCACGGCTCGGTGCCCGCGCCGTCGATCGTGGCCGGCCAACCGGGGCGCGCCGACCGCACCCCGGCGCCGCTGCCGTCGGGCATCGACGCGCAGGTCAAGGCCATGATGCGGGAGACCATCACGGGTGGCACCGCCACCACACTGCAGGACATCCCCGACCTGCTCGGCAAGACCGGCACCGCCGAATACGTGGCCGGGCCCGACGGCGCCCAGCATGCACACGGGTGGTTCGTCGGCATCCGCGACGACCTCGCGCTCGCGGTGTTCGTCAGCGACGCAGGCAGCTCGGCGCCCGCGGTCGAGGCCGCAGGCCGCTTCCTGAGGGGCTAGATGTCGTACTCCCAGCGATCGGCGTCGACGTCGCGCCTGCGCGGGCGGTAGCCGGCGTCGTCGGTGCCGAAGTCGGAGCCGTAATCGGGGACGTCGTCGCCGCCGCGGTAGCGCACCCGCGAGATCGGGTGGTGGGTGCCGGGGGAGACCGGAGCGTCGGATCCGCGCGGGTCCAGCGGTTCGAAGTCGTCGTAGCGGGGGCGGCGCGCCGGCCGCGGCCGCTCGGACCGGTCGGTGCTGCGGCGTCGCTCACCGGCGGACACCCGTGCCTCGCGGGTCGACGACCCGGACGTCGACGACCCGGACGTTGACGACCCGGACGTTGACGACGACGACCGGGCGCGCCTGCGCGGCTCGGCGCCGGTGTCGGGCGCATCGTCCGGACGCGGGCGGCGGCGCCGGGGCCGGTCCAGGTCGACGACCGGTTCGATGATCTCGGTGTCCGCGGGCCGGGAATGCCGGGAGCGCGCGGGTGCGGTCCGCTTGGCGGGGCGCGCCTCGTCAGTGGCTTTGCGGCGGGTGCCGGCGGGCCGGCGGCGCGGCGTCTCCTCGGCGACCTGCTCGTCACCGGTCAGTTTTGCCGCCAGCCGCGTGCGGGCGGTTGCGCCGGTCTTGCGGGGCTTCTTCTTGGCGGCTCTGGCGGTCGTGGCCTTGGCGCCGGTGGTCTCTGTGGTGGCGGTGCTGCCCAGCCGGGCGCCGAGGAAGCGGCGCGCCAGGCCGACGACCAGCACCGCCGCCGAGGTGAAGAACATCAGCGGGAACCGCTCGATGAGCGGGTAGCCGCAGTTGATCAGGATGTCCTTGATGCCGCGGATGTCGCTGCCGTGCATCAGGAAGTAGGCGCCGGGCACGATGACGAACAGCAGCAGCGGGGGTTGGATCACGGCGGTGAACAGGCCGGACCGGCGCACCGCGAGGGCCGCGGTGAGGCAGCCCATGGCGTAGAGGACGGCGAACACCGACGTCAGCGTTCGGCTCCCGGAACCCGCGTCGA
>Ga0247757_10002045_pt1 | contig 11319 bp, 13 predicted proteins | sample UWRJL126311R4_FD_180929 | JGI IMG/M metagenome (GOLD analysis project Ga0247757, IMG submission 180929) | Plant litter microbial communities from Arlington Agricultural Research Station in Wisconsin, United States - UWRJ-L126-311R-4 | ecosystem: Environmental > Terrestrial > Plant litter >...
ATAATGTCTCCCTCAGTGATTCAATCTGTGGAAGGTCCATTCGATTGTTCACGAAGGCACGGCGGGTGAACTCGCCAGGCTCAGCGTACCGGATGCGCCCAGCAATGCCATGTGCGCCATTTGTAGGTTCTACGCACTGTGGTATAGCAGACAGTACGGCGCGGACAATGGCTGGTCCACCGTGAACGTGCAATTCAAGCACATCTTCGCCGGTGACGGTGTTTGGCGCGGGAAAGTAAAGCACGAGCGCGCCAGAGTCGAGTAGAGTCGATGGAGAAGGCGGAGCTTTAGGGGCGTAAAGTCTTCGCAAAGTGGCATGCCGCGGTTTCGGGAAAGCTTTAGACGGACAAAGGCATTCATAAACCTATTCGGTATCAGGCAAGGCTAGTAGAGGAGAGGCGTCCGGAGTACCTTTCTACATGCAGGGCCTGAAACACGAATGACGGCAATAGCCGCTCGTCCAGAAGCCGTTGACAGAGCATATATGGTTGGCTCTTCGAGCCTCGGATGGGTACAATGAAAGAGGCGATATTGTTTCCATCTCAGCGAGTGTTGAAATGATTGCGCAAAGCGGTGGCAGCTGGGGCTCGCGGCAGTAAGGCTGTAACAAGATCGCAGGGCAATTCGGTTCCTATTTCGGGATGGATAAGCATTGCGCAAGGGGGCAACGAAGGCTCTCATTACAAGAGCAATTCAGCGACAACATAACGATGTTGATGTTGGCTAGGAGTCGAGATTCCATCTCCGCAATTGCGCGCACGGACCACTGCCGTCGCATCGAAATTTCGGCTCTTGCCCGCGCTTCAGAAGCTCTCTTCTCTAGCTTCAACCCCACAAAATGGTTGAAACATCACCTAGGAAGGTCGACAGGCCTCAACTGTATACATCAATGAGTTCCAATGGTGAGCCAACACCAAATTTACCGGTTCATAAACTTTGGACCGTGAGAACATCGACAAAGGCCCCAACATCGAGCGATTGCGTTCATTATAGCCGGTTATGACTTAGTCTGGAGCGTCATAGACAAGAAATTTTGTAGCTGTACGAAAGCTAAGTCTGTTGAACAATGCATAAAAATTAACTTGCAGGGCAGTTTAAGCTCCGTCCATTAAGAGACCGGGTGTTTTGTCGATGATTATAACGTATCTGGCTTCTGTAACTGCCAGAGCTGCCCACCCGCCCATAGCAGATACGCTACCGTATGATCTCTCCCGACGACTAGATAACTCTGCTTGTACATCAAAGCCGCCGAGCGCAGTTATCTACCCGATAAATGGTGGGAGACAATTAGACTGCCCACTTGGCGTGGAACCAAATGGTGGAAGCGCGTGATGCATGGACTGGAAAAGGAGGGAGCTCAAAGGGATGAGGATTGGGATGACGATACAGACGAGGATGAGGTGGAAGTGAAGAACGAATACGAGATTAGAGAACGGTGTCGCCGACGTTGAGTATGTTAGTGGCATTGAAGGAGAGTCTGAAGGTGATATGAAGGACTTCGAAGACTGGATTGATGTCGATAGTCTGAATGAAGCCTTAAAAGACAAAAGTAGGGAGAGTGATGGTACCAGCGAAAGCAATTAGTACGATGATGCAGACGATAACGAAGCATTAAAGAAGGCATTGGCCAACCTCAAATGGAAGCGGCCAGCGGGACCGCCACCTGAGCCCAGGAAGAAGCCTTCTAAAGACTGAGAACCCATGGTGCGGCGCCGAATACGAGTTCAAAAGGGAATATTTATTGAAGGATATGTTGGGTGCATAAAGATCAGCTCTTTAACATTTTGGGTGAATATCATTTAAATTCTAAAAGTACCTGGGCGAGTATTTAACTTTCAACGTTACCATATGTACTAGGCCGAGGTCGGTCCTCGAATGCTACTATGAGGACGAAAGTGGCCTGCATATCAACCTAAAAATAGTTTTGGTGTGGACATCATTTATCATTACAAGCACCTCGTTTTCGATATTCTTTACTCCATATGGTTCGTTTTCAACTAACACCAAGATGGAATACTGGAAAAGGGACAGAAACAAAGAGTAACTCAGCGATGTTCGATATCGTAACCTTCATCTCCGCGTCGGATGTTTGTTGGCCGTGTGGCTGGAAGAAACCAACGGCCTCTCTCGGAACAAGCCTCCGCTACTCTTTAGAAGTAAAGCTACTATATAGAATATTACAGTGAATTGCTCAAAAACCACGACTTCTTTTTTGTTTTTAACAAGCTTCTCGACTCTCACCCGTTCTAACCTCTTCATCTTCCACCTTGTACTCCTTCATATCTAACCACCCTAACGCTTTCCTCTCGCTCTCCACGTTCGCCCTCGCCCCTCAACCTCGCCCCTCGAAGCACTGCTTCCTACCCGCCTATAGCGAGCTCCTGCACTACGTCCCCTTCCCTAAGTAGGCTGTTTGCATTAACATGCCATAGGCGCCAACCATCTTCCAGTCTCGGGTGCTGTGGCGCACTCGATGTTTTTACGATGTATGTCATACTCCGTGGGGCCCATTCTATAGGATATAGTGGGATGGTATCAAATACATGGTTTGCGAATGTTGAGCGAATCGCAAGTGGCATGAAGTCTCGAGTTCATGAGAAAGGAGGCCTACTCGGTATGACGGACGTGGTTCTTTCGTTCTGTAGAACATGTCATGTCGACTCATGGACTTGGGTCTCTTCAACAACATCCCTGTGATTCCAGTTGAGATACCAAATCATGGCACATAACACGCTGCGATCAATGATCCTTTAACATACGACCACAGGCGAAGGAAAAATCTGGATCCCGTCCGCTCTCCACACGATAATCCTTCGACCGGGAGACTAGTAGTCAAGTGGGTGACCATTGGCGAATCCCTCCTGTTGTATGTAATTTTTTTTTTGTTCGCTTACCTTTTCCCATCTACTAAGGTTTTCTGCATCTCATGGCTCCAATGAATTCCTCGAAATGATGTTGCTCTACTAAAGTGGGTACAATGCACGTATACGAACAGCACAGGGGTACCTGTGCCGACCACGGCGACAGAATCGAGGATATCATTGAGTTCGAGCGCTCTCCTAGCTTGGCGATCTCGCTACCAACGCCAACTTGGAGAATTCCTCTCCTTTTCCACGACGCCAGATGACCATTGCTTTCCTTGAACCTGAATCATGACGATGCTAAAACGCCCATTTCGCCACCAAAGGACATCCCTTCTACATCCCAAACACCTCTGTCACAGTGCTGACCATGCCGCCCTCACCTGCGCTCTGTAACCTCGCGCAAAGGCTCAAGAAGACAACCGTCTCCGTCGCTGCCAGATAATTCAGGGTGTCGAGCAGAATCTTTAGATGCCGTGCAAAGTTCTCTTCGTACTTGCTGAGCGCGTCATACATTTTGTCAAGCTTCTGCGGATCATACACGTAGGCACCTATTTTAGAGGCACGCTGCGATGGGTCTCTGGCGGCATTATTAGCGGCCAGCGTGGCATTGGCTTGGGCAACGAGATCCGGATCAGCGACGATGAGATAACGGGAGAGAGACTGGGTATATGTGGCAAACATGGCACAGGTAGTCATTATCCTGTTGTTGATCTGGAGGGCATTAGTATTTCGCAGCAGTAAGAGTAAGGACAAGGAGACTTACTTTGAGCAGCTTACTGTTAGTAAGCATGCACTCTTTCAGACAAGTCGCCAGAAAGTCCACATGGTCCTGCATCAGCTCGTCTACGGTCCGCTTGATACCGCCGTCATCATTGGGCTTGGATTTCCCTTTTGTATCTTCGTTGCCCTCTTCGCTGAGGCGAGACATTAACGATACCCAGTTGGGCTCGATGACTTCAGCGGTGCAATAGTAAAGAAGCTGCTGAACGAAGACCAGCATTCGCGCACGTAGTGTCCAGGCACGTCGTTTCCAACGCTCAATTCGAGGGTTCCTAGAGTGGTGCTTCCAAGCTGTGTTTTTTCCTTGTTCAATCCAGCATTCTACTAGACTCTTCTCTAAATGCCGTAGGCTGAGGAGATAGCGGAAGAGGAGTTGATACCGAGTCAAAGTAACCCGGCTGACTACCAAAGAGAGCGGAAATGGCATTGCATAATCAAAGTAGAGCGCCTGGAATCCAGTAAGGTTGACGTCGCTGTCATCTGCCACAGACGCGTTGTTGGCTGGGGTCACGTAGTTCGCAAGGGAGTTCGGGTTTGCGGCATCCTGATCCATGCCTGTGACATTGACAATCTTCATGAGCCAGTTTGTAAGGCCTGTCTTATGGATTTTCACTTTGATATCTTCTTTGTACAAGTCTTCCGCAGCGACTGACCCCGGCTGCCGGACGATGATATCAAGCAACGACTGTAGTTTGCCAATATTAACGGTGGTGGCGGGCTTCTTCAGCTCCGACGCACCCAGTTCCAGGAAGTAAGAGAAGAAATCAGACCGATCGAGGAAAAAGTAGTGTTTGAGCGAACGTAACCGAGTTGGAAGTTGGTGGGTGGTAAGGAGGAGATCAAAGAGCGAGGAGTTGGCGTATGCATAGGCGGAGTTTACGTTGTCGAGAAATCGAGGGTCGTCGAAGCTCGTTGGCACATCCTCCACTGTCTTGCTGATATCAACACCGCCACACTCCCGGACGACATTGAGGTACTTGCCTGCGAGAAGCACTTTATCCTTGACACCCTCCAGTTGTGGCGGCACAAGGGCTTCCCGCATCGTGTATCGCTTGTCCCAGTATTCATCTGTATAATCTTGATCCAGCCTCTCCCGTCGTATGCTTTTCGATTCCTTGATCATGAATTCTGCGTGTGGATCTCTGATCCCACCATGATGCAGCCACTCATTGAGCATCGCCATGTACGGTTTGCTAGCTTCTCGTAATAGAGTAGTTAGCAGTTCTCGTGCTGCTGGGTCGCCGGACATGGTTGCTAATCGCCTGGTAATGAGTCCTAGCACACTGCCGCCTTTACATATCTTCTTTGCAGTGAGTTGGATATTGCCACCTTCCCTTAACGACTCCAGGATACCCTCGAGGTTCTCTGTGTCATCAGCTGAGTCTTCTAGATCCTCTTCTTCTAGGACCCCATTTGCTCTCAGTAGCTCGATGCCAGTCGTATAAAGTTGAAACAGCATGTGACTCGTCTGTTTGGTGTGCAGATTAAGCACATGCAGCGTGAAGGATTCTTTGGTCAGCATCTGATGCTCCAGCTGTACCATCAAAGTCAGATAGTCTTTCAACAGCCTTCTTACAGCTGCGCAGAGCGAGTGGTTGACTGCGCCATATTCCTCTTTACTCAATACCTCCACACACGTTTCTACAGCAATATAATGTGTCGCCATTTTTAGCATTGACTTGGTAAGATCCCTCAAACTGGGATCCAGACCAGGCAGTATGTAAAACTGAGGCCCCACCAGCCGTTCCTTCTCTTCATGTGGATTATACCCATCGCTGAACCGAATGTATTGACCCTCGAAGCCCATGAACACATACAGCAAATCCTCGATTATGGCGCTCTCCTGCTGGCCGAGCGACAGCTGTGCGAGCGGTATGGGCTGCAGAACGGCAGGCGCCGTCGAGGCCAGCGGCGGGATCGAAATGCGCGTTGCAAGCGGAGCCGTCGTGTGCGGGATCAGCGTCGCATGCGGGTCCCATGGCTTCTCGGGCTCTGTCTTCATCCTCACGGCTTCTCCGGCGCTCATGCTTCCTCGCTCCTGGCGGGATGGCTTCTCTGTCCTGCTCCTCGCATGCGCCCGAGCTTCCGTCGAGTGCTTGAGCGGGCTTCTCGTCCGCCTGACCTCCACCTCTCTCTCCCTCACTTCGCGCCGCTCCACGCGTCGTTCGCCAATCCCAGCAGATCCTGCTTGCTTCTGTGTACGCGAGGTCGACGAAGCACGTCTTTCGTTCTCCCCACTCATGCCGGTCGAGGAAACGTGGGGTCGGGCGGAGGTAAAATTGGCGGAGCGCCTTTCAGCAGTGGACGTCGAATTCATGGTCGGATTGCATTAGGCAGTGGACGTCGAATTCATGGTCGGATTGCATTAGGCAGTGGTCAGAATGAGATGCGCCAACATGGGGGTAGGCTTGTTGTGTTGTTTGTTGCAAGCTACTTTTGGGCTTCGACTTGTTGTCCCGCGCGTCGTGCGGGAGCCGGACCCTGCAGACTAAAGCGCGACCTACGTAGCACACCACCTCGTTGCGGTGAAAAACAGTGTGTAATTGATCACCCAAGCAACCCACTGCATAAGTACTAGGCTTACAGCTAGGGATAACTGTTTTTAACATTCAGATGATTCCAAGAAATAGTAACATGCTATCTAATCGGGCTCTATCCGATGCATAATAAGTTTCCAACCTAGCAACCAAGGCGCCAGAGCTATGCCTTCGCTATTCAAAAAGCCAAAAATGATGAATGAATGCGCCCAAGGCGAAGTCACTGCAATCCGACTCTTCATACCTCGTATCGACCTCTCCCACGACCAGTTACTTCGTTCCCAAACAATCGTCCTGCATCCAAACAGAAGCGTGCTTCTCCATCCCCATCTCTTCCGGCTTCACTACCCCAGCAAATCAGGACGGCATCGAGGATGCCTCCCAACACTCCTTCCATCGCACCGAGGGCCCCCCATCCAATGGCTGCACTTATCAAACCAACAACGTAAGCATACATGCTGCCTTTGTAGGGTACTGTCTCGTTTCCAACCTTGAGCATTCTGGCCGTCGATACCCAGCCTCCGAATCCCAGAGCAAGTGTAATTACCCAGCGGGTAGCGTGAAGTAACGTTTTTGCAAGACGATACGATATGATTGACGGGCGAGGCTGCGAAGGAGCAAAGGATCGTGGGCCAAGGGTGGTTGAAGGCGAGGAGGGGGATATAAACGCCAGATCTCTGACGCCGCGAGCAGCTTGTGCAAGGGGTACGCTATGAATCGATGCGTACGTCAACGTAAGCGGATTCGTCAAGACTGCAATTGACGTCGGAAGCATCGAGTAAGCACAGGCGCTAATCCACTTGGTAATGCGTCGTGGGAAGATAAGAAGCGGCACTCGGATGAGGAGGGACAAGAAAGTCGAAAAGCATATGGTACCGGCCATCGTGTATGAGGCATGTATCAGTGAAGCTTGTACCATAGCTCGAGGCGGTGTCGGGATATCGATGCGGTGGAAATACCAATGGGACACGGTCGCAGCCGTGGTAACTCGCTGAATGCCGGCTATGACCCCTAGCGTCCAGAAGTAGTCGAAAAAATAGGCCGCTCCGAGCCACCAGGTACTCAGGTCGATAACCCAGCTGGTCTTTGTGAAATGCCCAGCAAGGAACAGGCGTGTGAACATGAGCATCCATATCCAAGACCAGACCACAACGGCAGCCAGTGTGCCAACACCAACGAAAAGGAGTGGGAAGTTGGCGCGCAAGATTTCCCCAGCAAATTCGAGCATACTGGCAGCTTTGTCAAGCGAATGTCTTCCCTTCACTACGGTGTACACCCAACCGAGGCAGAAGAGGAGTGGAACAAGGGACAACCACCGCATAACTTTGTCTTGAGTGCTGTCCCCGTGCCAGGATCCCTTGAAGCTTGAAATGAAGGGATAGAAGAAGAACGATATCGAGATAACCGGCACAGCCACCAACATCAGCATGATGAGTGGTCGTGCAAACGATCGAAGCAGGGACAGCCAAAGCAGCCCGACCACGACCGAGACAAGCGAGTAAACTCCAATCAAGTGGAACGATGCGTGTAAAACTGTGTATATCGTGTCTCCTAACGGATGCTTCTTATCTGGTGGTGATTCCTGCATCAAAGCCAGCAGGAACACCCCTGTGATAGCACATTTAGCAATAACAAAGATCTCGGCCCAGAAAAAGTTATGCCGTGGCTGTACTACAGGCTCTACAGTAACCAGTTGTGGCACGGACTCCCGGTCAGGGCTGGTCGGTCGTGGATCTTCTAACAACATGTCTTCGTCCGTCTCCTGTGGTATTGGCAACGTGGTTCGTAGAGGACTCCTTGCACGTTTTAGCTTAGGCATATTCCGGAACTGCTGGTACGATGGTGGCCGCTCTTCCTCTCGCAAGAGCTCGTCTCTATCCACCTCTTCTAGGCTGTCCCGATGCGTCGATTCTAGCTCTACATCAACTAGCTTCGCGTTGGCTTTGCTACTGGGTGCGCTAGATTCTGAAAGCGGAACGCTCTGGTCTCTCTCGTCGTGATTCAGCTTGGTAACTGTTTGCGACCTTCCGCGTGCTGTATTCTCCCCCTTCCATGAGCTCCTGATACCACGGCCAAATGGGTAGCCAGTATCATCAGCCACACTGCCACCGTCTGCTGTGTGGTCTAGTTTAGGCTCCAGGTCGTCATCTACTTCCGATGACTCTGAGAGGTTGCTAGCGCCGAACTGGCGTCGTGAGCGCTGCAGAGCATAATGATCTGCCATTTCCCGATCGTGCTCTACATGGTCATCCTCTTCCCGAAAGTCGTCGGTGGCAGAGTAGAACAGAGGGGCGGGAGCGTTTGAGGTTCGCGAGGCAAAGGCAAAGCGGGACATGGCCTGGGAGTTGTAGGGGTTCGGCATGGTGCGGCGCTGGAGGTAGCCAGCAGCGGGTCGTGAGCGGGATGAGGGTCGTTGTCTGTCAGGACGCGTATGGGCGAAAGGCGACTCAGGCTGTCCAAGGGATAGCCGCGACTGCGACTGGGACTGCGAGAGGAACTTGGAGGCATCTGGGGCACGTTGGTCAGTCACACGAGGTTGCCGGCAATCTAAGACACAGGCACCGCATCCATCACATGGCACTGCTCTGCGCGCGGACAGGCTTACATTCGGAGAACATGGCGGCGGCTGGGCTGCTCGCGTGGTGGTCGAGCTCGCAGGCAGCTCTGGGCGGGTTTATCGAGGGTGCAGCCTCGTGGCTGGGGTGGAGGAGTCAGCCGTCGGCGAGAGCGGCGGTACCAGAGGCAGCAGAGGCAGCAGCTGGAGATGACGCAGTGGGAAAGGCATCCACCCAGCCGCGGGAGGCTCCAGGACGAGCGGCGAGCGAGGGCAGGGTATGCACAGCAAGCAGCAGGACGGCGGAGATTTTTCTAGAGGACGTCGAGGGCAAGAGCACAGCGTCGCAGCACGCATGGGCACGAGAGGTGAGTGAAGCGGTAGAGGTCGCTCTCGCTGGGTCACTGTACTTGACCGCCTATGCCGGAGCTCCATGACTAGCGCGCGCCGCCCACTCACCGTTTGTTCGGCTTTCACTGCGGCCGCACGCGCCCCCAACGCCTCCACAAGACAAGTCCCTTCTGACGGCCTGCCTGCACAACTTCGGACGCATCTACAGAGAGCACGCATGGGAACACCGGCACCGCCCGCTGCCCATCGTTCTCGCGCCCGTTGCTGCCCGCTTGCTTTGTCTGAGAAGCGTGGCCATGTCTGATGGGCCGGCCCTGCAGTGGAACGCTTTGCCCAGGAGCCTCTCGCCCATACGTTTCGACCCTGTTTGGCTGTTGCCCGATAGGGCAGACCCGAATCTGACATGTCCACCATGGAAGATGGAGCGTTCACCACAGCAGGCCCATGGCAAACGGCCTGGCTGTTCTCCAGCGACATTGCAGGTCCATCCATGTGCCGTGCTGTGCTGAATCTACACGAGTCTTCGGACCAAGACAACAGAATCCAGGGCAGTCCGTTGCGGATTAAACGTGCATGTTCGCAAGCATGCAGCATCAAGTCCAGGGACCTTATGCTGCACGCTGGGACCTGACCAAACGCGGACTAGGCTTCTCCAAAGCCTATGACGACGCATCAGCCACATCCGTTGTTCTTCTCTGCTGCATCAACCCCAGTCGTCTCCCATTTCTCTATCCTGTCCACACTTTCCGCTCCACGCTTCCCACAAACACCTGCTGTCAGCTTGGCCATATTCGCCCGTCCACGTCTATAGTGTCCCATCCGCTTGATTCTCCGCATCTACAAAGCACCGTCGCAGATAGCTTCTCAAGCTTGCGCCTCACCCCCAACCTCGACTCGACATCAAACAGCGCCGCCCACCAGAGCTCACCACCCTCATGACTCAACCATGGGACTACATCGCCAAGATAGTGTCGCTGGGCGACTCAGGATGTGGAAAGTCGAGTGTACGAGGGCCTCTTATCCCCATCTCAGCACTGGTTCTAACTCCGCCGCCAGCTCACCATCCGTCTCTGTGAAGGCCGCTTCTCACCCCACCACGATGTCACAATCGGCGTCGAATTCGGCTCACGCATAGTTCCCGTCGGCCCTCCCGCTTCCCTCGCTCTCGCCATCAACAACCCCTCGCAGTCCGACACCTCTGCCTCGCCTACGAAACAACAGCAGCAGCAACAAAAGCACATGAAGCTATCACTGTGGGACACCGCCGGTCAAGAAACGTATAAGAGCATCACACGGAGCTATTTCCGAGGCGCTTCCGGCGCCCTGCTGGTCTTCGACATCTCGCGGAAAAACACCTTTCTGAGCGCTACGAGCTGGCTGCATGACCTGAGACAGATTGCTGAGGAAAACATCATCGTGGTTCTCGTGGGAAATAAGAGTGATCTGGCGCCTGCCTCGACTGTGTCGGGAGAGAGCGAAGAGAACAGGAGGCAAGTCACCAAGGAGGAGGCAGAGGAGTGGTGTAAGCAGAATGGCGTCATGCAGTACGTGGAGACGTCTGCAAAATCAGGAGAAGGCGTCGAAAGGGCATTTCTGGAAGTTGCCGAGCGGATATATCAGAACATCGAGGCTGGCAAATACGACTTGAACGATAGGAGATCTGGCGTCAAAGGCCCGGGAGGCGGAGGTGGAAACAATGCCAAGGTAAACCTGAAGATGAATGACCCGAGAGGGAAGAAGGGACAGCAAGGTTGGGGTAGTTGCTGTTGATTAGATGGGCATTGGGATGCATATCAGGAGTACACTACTCACGGAGACGACGTTGATTTGGACTTCACCAGACGTTGGTGCGAGGATCTTGGTCTTATGATTGATCGATCCTGACATTGACAGGTTTGCATGGCACGGCGTTACTCCTTCATGCTCAACACTTGAGTTTCTAAGTACTTTCTTGTAATCCTTTTTTTAAACCCCGCCCGAGTGTTACCGCTCCTACAATGCCCCCTATCATAGCTCCTAACAACATCATGTGAACTGTACACTGCAGAGCTTGTGGACGTTACCACAACTTTTGTGATTCTTATGTTCAACCCCTCAAGTTCCTTTCCTTTTGATTTGTCTGTTCTATACTCCTAACTCTTTGCATTCAATGATACTGTGCCAAAGACTCAAGATTTAGACCGACTGATTTTGGGGATTGATTTAATCTATGAAGAGGGTCTGGGAGTTTGTC
>Ga0247757_10002046_pt1 | contig 11318 bp, 10 predicted proteins | sample UWRJL126311R4_FD_180929 | JGI IMG/M metagenome (GOLD analysis project Ga0247757, IMG submission 180929) | Plant litter microbial communities from Arlington Agricultural Research Station in Wisconsin, United States - UWRJ-L126-311R-4 | ecosystem: Environmental > Terrestrial > Plant litter >...
TGGCGTCGGGGCCGTACTTCAAGGTCATGGTGGCCAACCTGGCGCCGTACTGGATCCTGCAGCCCTACGTCGACGCCGCCTTCAAGAAGCGCGGTATCAACCCCGAGGAGTTCTGGCGCAACGCGGGTCTGCCCGCCTTCCGGTTCCCGGACCCGAACGGCACCGGGTTCCCCAACGGTGCGCCGCCGCCGTCGCCCGCGCCGCTGGAAGGCACCCCGGACAATCCGGGAACGGCCGTCGTGCCCGGCTCGCCCTGCTCGTACACCCCGCCCGCCGACGGACTGCCGCGGCCGGGCAACCCGCTGCCCTGCGCCGGACTCTCGGTCGGCCCGTTCGGCGACAACCCGTACGGCCCGAACTACGAGGGCCAGGGTCCGAACGTCGCGACGTCGGCGCCCAACCCGAACGGTCCGCAGCCGGCGCCCGGTGTGCCCGCCGCGGCGATCCCGGGCCAGCTGTCGCCGAATGTGCCAGGGGCGATGCCGCCGCTGCCGCAGGCCCCGCCGGGAGCGCGCACGGTTCCGCTGTCGCCGCAGCCCTCGGCGCCCGACTTCACCCCGGGCATCGCGCCGCTGCCGCCGGCCCTGACCGGCCCGCCGCCGCCACCGGGACCGGGGCCGCAGGTGGCGGGCAACCAGCCGCCGCTGCCGGGTAATCCACCGTTCCTCCCACCGGGATCGCAAGGGTAGGGGGCGAATCAGATGTCGACGATCTTCAACGTGCGAAACCTCAAGCTGCCGGGCGTGTCCCGGGCGGCGCTCGTGATCGGCACCGTGGTGCTGATCGCTGCGATCGTGGCCGCGTTCCTGGGCTGGAAGGCCTATCAGCGGCTGACCACCAACACCGTGACCGCCTACTTCTCCCAGACGCTGGCGCTGTACCCCGGCGACAAGGTGCAGATCATGGGCGTGCAGGTCGGCAAGATCGAGAAGATCGAGCCCGACGGCGACAAGATGAAGGTGACCTTCAACTACGAGAAGAAGTACAAGGTCCCGGCCAACGCCACCGCCTCGATCCTCAACCCGAGCCTCGTGGCATCGCGCACCGTCCAGCTGGCGCCGCCCTACACCGGCGGACCGGCCATGGAGAACGGCGCGGTCATCGGACTGGACCGCACCCAGGTGCCCGGCGAATACGACGATCTGCGGGATTCGCTGGACCGTCTGCTCACCGACCTCGGGCCGACTCCGCAGCAGCCCAAGGGCCCGTTCGGTGACATCATCGAGTCCGCCGCCGACGGTTTCGCAGGCAAGGGCGAGCAGCTCAACAAGACGCTCAAGGGTCTGTCCGACGCGCTGTACACGCTCAACGAGGGCCGCGGTGACCTGTTCAGCGTGGTCAAGAGCCTGGCGCTGTTCGTCAACGCGCTCTACAAGAGCGATCAACAGTTCGTGGCGCTGAACAACCAACTGGCGACGTTCACCAACGCGTTCACCAACACCGACCGCGAGGTCGCCACCGCGCTGCAGGACCTCAACCAATTGCTCACCACCACAAGACAATTCATCGGCAAGAACGGTGAGGTGCTTGCGCACGACGTGAACAACCTGGCCGACGTCACCAACGCCATCCTGCAGCCGGAGCCGCGCGAGGGCCTGGAGACCGGTCTGCACGTGTTCCCCAACCTCGGCGCGAACCTGATGAACATCTCGTCGCCGAACTCGGGCGGCATCATCGGTCTGCCGGTGATCAACAACTTCGCCAACCCGATGCAGTTCATCTGCAGCGCGATCCAGGCAGGCAGTCGGCTGGGCTACCAGGATTCCTCCGAGCTGTGCGCGCAGTACCTCGGCCCGATTCTGGATGCCATCAAGTTCAACTACCTGCCGTTCGGTGCCAACCAGCTGCAGGCGGCGATGACGCTGCCCAAGCAGATCGCCTACTCCGAGCCGCGCCTGCAGCCGCCGCCGGGTTACAAGGACACCACCGTGCCCGGCATCTGGTCGCGCGACACCTTGTTCTCGCACGGCAACCACGAGCCCGGCTGGACCGTCGCGCCGGGCATGCAGGGCATCGACGTGCAGCCGTTCACGCAGAACATGCTCACCCCCGACTCGCTGGCCGAGCTGATGGGTGGCCCGGACATCGTGGCGCCGCCCGCCCCGCCGGCGTTCGGTGTCAACAACGGCCGGCTGCCCGGCCCGCCGGACGCCTACAGCGAGAACTCTCCGCTGCCGCCGCCGTGGTACCCGCAGCCGGGGCCGCCACCCGCACCGGCGCCTGGCGTCATCCCGGGTGATCCGGTCGCCGCCGTCGCACCGGCCGCACCGCCGGCCGCCGCGCCCGCGCCGGCCGCCCCGTCGGGTCCGTTGCTGCCCGCCGAGTCGGGAGGGCGACCGTGAGAACCTGGACCAAGATCGGCCGTCGGGCGGTGGCACTGGGTGCTGCTGCGCTCGTGCTGACCTCGTGCGGCTCGTGGAAGGGCATCGCCAACGTGGCGCTGCCGGGTGGCCCCGGTACCGGGTCAGGCCACACCACGATCTACGTGCAGATGCCGGACACGTTGGCGCTCAACGTGAACAGCCGGGTGCGCGTCGCCGACGTCTACGTCGGGCGGGTCCGGTCCATCGAACTGAAGAACTGGGTCGCCACCCTGACGCTGGACCTCGACCCGTCGGTGCAGCTGCCGGTCAACACCCTGGCCAAGATCGGCCAGACCAGCCTGCTGGGGTCCCAGCACGTGCAGCTCGACGCGCCACCGGACCCGGCGCCGGAGAAACTGAAGACCGGCGACACCATCCCGCTGAAGAACGCGTCGGCGTTCCCGACGACGGAGCGTGTGCTGGCCAGCATCGCCTCCATCCTCACCGGCGGCGGGGTGTCGAACCTGGAGACGATCCAGAGCGAGATCTTCAACGTCCTCAACGGCCGGTCCGACCAGATCCGCGAGTTCCTCGGCAAGCTCGACACGTTCACCGACGAGCTGAACAAGCAGCGCGACGACATCACCAACGCGATCGATTCGACGAACCGGCTGCTGTCGATCGTCGAGCAGCGCAACGACACGCTCGACCAGGTGCTGACCGAGTTCCCGCCGCTGATCAAGCATTTCGCCGACACCCGCGACCTGTTCGCCGACGCCGTCGAGGCGCTGGGCCGCATCAGCAAGGCCGCCGACGACGCGCTGGCGCCGGCCAGCGGTGACCTCAACACCAACCTGGCCAACCTGCAGCGTCCGCTGCGGGAGCTGGGCAAGGCCGGTCCGTACACGATCGGTGCGCTCAAGCTGCTGTTCACCGCGCCGTTCAGCATCGAGAACGTGCCCAAGGTGGTCCGCGGTGACTACATCAACGTGTCGCTGCTGGTGGACCTGACGCTCTCGGCCATCGACAACGGCATCTTCAGCGGGACCGGCATCTCCGGCTTCCTGCGGGCGCTGGAACAGGCCTGGGGCCGAGACCCGAACACGATGATCCCGGATGTGCGGTTCACGCCGAACCCGCACGACGTGCCGGGCGGACCGCTGGTGGAAAGGGGTGAGTGAGCGATGCTGACCCGCTTCATCAAGATCCAGCTGGTGCTGTTCACCGTGCTCACCGTGGCAGCGGTCGCGGTGCTGGGGCTCTACTACCTGCGGCTGCCGAGCCTGGCCGGGGTGGGGCAGTACACGCTGTACGCACAGCTGCCCCGCTCGGGCGGGCTCTACGCGACCGGCAACGTCACCTACCGCGGCAGCCAGATCGGCAAGGTGACCGAGGTCGAGCCGACCGAGAACGGCGCGCGGGCGACCATGAGCATCAGCAACGACTTCAAGATCCCGGTCGACGTGACCGCCGAGGTGCACTCGGTGTCGGCGATCGGCGAGCAGTACCTGGACCTGGTGCCCTCCGCCGACAGCAAGCAGTACCTGAGCCCGGGTCAGACCATCACCAAGAGCACGGTGCCCGCCGAGGTCGGCCCCGCCATCGACGCGGCCAACCGGGGTCTGGCGGTGCTGCCCAAGGAGAAGATCGACTCGCTGCTCACCGAGACCTCGGAAGCGGTTGGCGGGCTGGGGCCGTCGCTGCAGCGGCTGGTCGACTCCACCACGAACCTGGCCGAGGGGTTCCGCGACAATCTGCCCCAGGTCAACGACATCATCGCCAACTCGGCGCCGATCCTCGACAGCCAGGTCCAGTCGGGTGATGCGATCCAGCAGTGGTCGCGCAACCTCAACATCATCGCTGGCCAGACCGCCGAGCAGGACTCCGCGCTGCGCAGCGGGTTGCAGCAGGCGGCCCCGACGCTGGACCAGACGACGGCCCTGTTCTCAGACGTCCGCGACGCGCTGCCGCAGACCCTGGCGAACCTGTCGGTGGTCATCGACATGCTCAAGCGGTACAACAAGGGCGTCGAGCAGGCCCTGGTGATCCTGCCGCAGGGCGCCGCGCTGTCGCAGGCGGGCACCATCTTCGAGAACGAGGGCCTGCTGCACTTCGGGTTGTCGATCAACCTGCCGCCGCCGTGCATGACGGGCTTCCTGCCCGCCTCGGAGTGGCGGTCGCCCGCCGACACGTCCATGGCGCCGCTGCCGTCGGGTACGTACTGCAAGATCCCGAAGGACTACCAGGGCAACGTGGTGCGTGGCGCGCGCAACTACCCGTGCGCCGACGTGCCGGGCAAGCGTGCGGCCACTCCGCGGGAATGCCACAGCAACGAGCCCTACAAGCCGCTCGGCACCAACCCCTGGTACGGCGACCCCAACCAGATCCTGTCGTGCCCGGCCCCCGGCGCACGCTGTGACCAGGGCGTGGACCCCGGCCGGGTGATCCCCGCGCCGTCGGTGAACAATGGCACGAACCCGCTGTCGGCCGACAAGCTGCCGCCGCCGCAGACCACCGCGCCGATCAGTGACCCGATCAGCCCACCGGGCTCGGGTACCGTCAGCTGCAGCGGCCAACAGCCCAACCCGTGCATCTACACTCCCGCGCAGGGCCCGCCCGGTACCACCGCGGCGTACAGCCCGCAGAGCGGTGAGGTGGTCGGACCCGATGGGGTGCGATACAACGTGAAGAACTCGAACAACCCAGGAGACGACGGATGGAAGGAGATGCTGGCACCGGCCGGCTGAACCCCCCCATCGACAGCGACACCCACGCGTCGGATGCCGAGGATCTCCCCACGCCCGACGAGAACATCACCCCGTCAGACGAGAGCAGTGCGCCGTCGGACGACAGCGGGGACCTCACGGACGAGTCGACCCCGTCTGCTGACGATCCCGCCGACGCGCGCCGGCCGTCGCGACTGGGTCGCGGCTGGGCCGCGGCGGTCGGGATCGCTTTGCTCCTGCTCGCCGCCGGAACCGCGACCGGCGGGTACTTTGCGCTACGGGCCGACCAGCGCGGCGCGGTGATCGCCGCCGACGACGCGGCCGCACTGTCCGCGGCGAAGGACTGCGTGGCGGCGACGCAGGCGCCCGACACCGCCGCCATGACCATCGCCCAGTCCAAGATCCTGGAGTGCTCCACAGGTGAATTCGGAGTGCAGGCCGGGCTGCTCGGCAGCGTGATCACCGAGGTGTACCAGGCCGCGAACGCCAAGGTCGCCGTGGACGAGATGCGCGCCGCCGTCGAGCGGCACAACGACGACGGCTCGATCAACGTGCTGATCGCGCTGCGGGTGAAGATCACCAACTCTCAGGCAGCCAACCAGCAGGTCGGCTACCGGCTGCGCGCCACCATGGCCTTCGACGAGGGGCAGTACCGGATCGCGAAGCTCGACCAGGTCACGTCGTGACCGTCACCCTGTCCGTCACCGCGACGCCGGCCGGTGAGGCCGAGCCCGACGTGGCGCCGGCGCGGTGGTCGGTGCGGGCGCGGGCGCTGCTCGTTGACGTGCTGCCCGGGCTGGCGGTGCTCGCGACGACGGCCGTGCTGGCGCTGGCGTCGCCCGCGGACGCGGGGGCGCGATGGGTGTTCACCGGCGTGTTCGCCGCGACGCTGTTCGCGATGGTGGTCAACCGGTTGGTGCTGCCCGTCGCAACGGGCTGGACGCTGGGCCGGGCGCTGTGCGGGATCGCGGTGCGCGACCGCAGTGGTGCACCGGTAGGTCTGATCCGGCTGACCGCGCGCGAGCTGGGGCATCTGCTCGACACGGGCGCGGTGTTCGTCGGCTGGTTGTGGCCGCTGTGGGATCGCCGCCGACGCACCTTCGCCGATCTGCTGGCCCGCACCGAGGTGGTGGCCGTCGAGCCGCCCCGCCGGAACATGCGCCGCGTCGTCGCGCTGGTCATCGTCGCGGCCGCGCTGGTGTGCGCGGCAGCTGCCGGGCTCGGCTATGTCGCGGTGTACCGGCACGAGCGGGCGATCGACGCGGCCCGCGCGCAGGTCACCGAGCAGGGGCCGCGGATCGTCGAGCAGATACTCAGCTACAGCGCCGACTCCATGCCTGCCGACTTCGACCGGGCGCAGTCGCTGACCACCGATGCCTACCGCCCGCAGCTGGCCGCGCAGCAGCAAGCCGCCCAGAAGGCGGGCATCAAGTCCAACGAGTACTGGGCGGTCGCCAGCGCGGTGCTCACCGATCCGCCGATCACCCCCGATCGGGTGGCGATGCTATTGGCGATGCAGGGTCAGCGCGGCGACGATCCGAAGAACCTGAAATTCATCACCGCGACCGTGCAGGTGGAGTTCGACCGGGCCGCAGACGGGAAGTGGCGGGTGGCCAACCTGACCGTGCTGAAGAAGCCGCAGATGAATCAGGCGGGGCAGTGAGCCCGCGCCGCAGGGTCGACGACGCCGCGACCGACTATTTCGCCACCACACCGCGGCCGCCGCGGCGCTGGGGGCTGCCCGTGGTGTCGCTGCTCGCGGCGCTCGTGGTGGCCGCGGCCCTCACGGCGAGCGTCCTGATGCTGGTGCGCCACGAGTCCGACCGCCGTTCGGCGTTCACCGAGGCCGCCGCGCTGGGTTACGCGCGCGAATTCATGACGATGTACACCAGCCCGGACCCCTTCCACGCCAACGACTACGCCGACCGGGTCTCCGCACAGGCCACCGGAGAGTTCGCCAAGGAGTTCAAGGACAAGCACAACGCGGTGCTGCTGCAGGTCGCGCAGGCCGAGCCGATGACCGGGTCGGTGCTGGCCGCCGGGGTGCAGCGCTGGAACGACGACGGCAGCGCCGACGTGCTGGTCGCGATCAAGGTGTCGTCGAAGTCGCGGGACGGTAAGACGACGATCGAAAGCGGAGGCCGGTGGATCGCGACGACGATCAAGGAAGGACAGCAGTGGAAGATCAGCAACCTGATTCAGGTGATCTGACCATCGACAGCGGGTCCGACACCGAGACCGGGTCCGACACCGAGACCGGGTCCGACACCGGGACGACGGGTGAAGCCACCCCGCCGCGCCGCCGCGGCTTCTTCCGGCGCCGTGCCCGCGCCGCGGAACCCGCCGAGCCGCAGACCCCCGAGTCGCAGGGTGACACCCCGGCCGAGGACGCCCCGAAGACGCCCGTCGGGAAGGCGGCCCGAGCCGCCCGGGTCACCGCCGAGCCCCCACCGGATGCCGAGTCGGCGACCGACACGGAGCCCGACACGGTGACCGACACCGAGTTCGACGCGGAGGCTGATCTCGAGCCCGTGCCTTCTGCCGACGCCGATCCCGACGCCGATCCCGACGCCGATCCCGTCGCCGATCCCGTCGCCGATCCCGACGGCGAGGAGGCGGAACCGCCGACGCGGGTCGTCTTCGTCCCGCATCGCCCGGCCGGCGCGAGGCTGATCGCGGTGGCGGTGGTCGCCGGTGTGCTCTTCGTCGGCGGCAGCGCGTTCGCGGGCGCGATGGTGCAGCCCTACCTGGCGCAGCGTGCGCTGGACACCACCAAGCTCGACATCGCGCGCACCGCGACCGCAGGCATCACCGCGCTGTGGACCTACACCCCTGAGGACATGTCCACGCTTCCCGACCGGGCCGGCCGTTTCCTCGGCGGTGATTTCGCCGACGACTACCGCAAGTACATCGACGCGATCGTGGAATCCAACAAGCAGGCCCAGGTCACGAACACCACCGAGGTGGTGGGTGCGGCGGTCGAGAGCGTGTCCCCGGCGCACGTCCCGACGGAGGCCACCGCGCTGGTCTACACGAACTCAGTGGCCACCAGCCCGGTCACCAAGAACATCCCGTCGCTGCGGTACCTGTCCTACCGGCTGTCCATGAAGCGCGACGGCGACACGTGGTTGATCACCCGGATGTCGACGGTCACGTCGTTCGACCTGACGCCTCAGCTGTAACCCGGCCCGCGCTCGTGTTCCACGTGAAACGAGACGCCACGGCGCCAGGCGGCCTGTTTGCGTGCGAAGCCCTTGGGCTGCAATGGCTTTCGGACGCCGAGGGTGGTGTGCCCTGTGTCCCGGTGGTGGCCGTCGACGAGACGTCGCTGACGCTGCGGCGGTTGACGACGGTGCCGCCCAGCCGGCCGGCGGCGCTGGAGTTCGGCGCCCGGCTGGCCCGCACCCACGCCGCGGGAGCCGCCGGATTCGGTGCAGCGCCTCCCGGATGGACCGCCCCGAGCGGGTTCTTCGGCCCGCTGGGCCGGCCGCTGCCGATGAGCTTCGGTTGCGAGCGCTCCTGGGGGCGGTTCTACGGCGAACAGCGGTTGGCGCCGATGGCGCAACGCGCCGCACCGCGATTGGACGCGCCCGTCCGCGATGCCATCGATGCGGTCGTCTCCCGTTGTCTCGCAGGCGATTTCGATGAACCGGACGAGTCGCCGGCCCGGCTGCACGGCGACCTGTGGAACGGCAACGTGATGTGGACGCCCGACGGGGCGGTGTTGATCGACCCGGCTGCGCACGGCGGACACCGCGAGACCGACCTGGCGATGCTCGCCCTGTTCGGGTGCCCGCACCTCGACGCCGTACTCGAGGGTTACCAGGGCGTCCGGCCGCTGGCCGCAGGCTGGCGCGACCGCGTCGGTCTGCATCAGCTCTACCCGCTGCTCGCCCACGTGGTGCTGTTCGGCGCCGGTTACGCCGGCCCGACCCACACGGCGGCGCGCAGCTCGCTCTAGTTGAAGGCGAGCTCTAGTTGAACGCGAGCCATGCGGGCTGGGCCCGCTCGTGCGAATCGCAGAGCACGGCCATCGTGTCGCAGGAGCCGCGGGGTGACCCGGCGCCCGCCCACATGCCGCCGGTGTCGCGGCGCAGCACGATGGCCGAGGATCCGCCGCCGTCGAGGAGGACCGCGGTGTCGCTGCCCAACCCGCGGAACAGGTCCTGGATCTGATCCGGGGTGTAGCTGCCGCCGGAGAACACGTACATCTCGTCGCGATCGCGGACGTAGGCGATCGCGGTGCGCGCCGCGCTCGGGCCCGGATCGCCGAGCTGGCCGGTGTCACCCGGGGCCAGCAGACCCAGTCCGGCGACCGCGACGAAGCGGGTGCCCTTGTCGATCAGCCCGGCGATCACCGGCGAGGCTGCGTCGTAGTCCTGGTCGCTCTTCGGCGGCACCACGAAGGGTGCGCCGCGGACCGGCAGGATCATCGTCGACAGCGCCATCCAGCGCTCGTCGCCGCCGGACAGGCCCTGCTTGCCCGCATAGGCCAGCGTGCCGGTGACCGCGGCGTTGGTGCGGCCCAGGTCGCGCGCGGTGTCGACGTAGGCGCCCAGCGGTGAGCTGCAGCCGGTGGACTTCCACGAGCCACCCTGCTGCCCGCGCACGTCGAAGAAGTTCGCGTTGATCGCGATCGTCGGTTGCCCGAGCACCTGCCAGGCCTGCAGCGGCGAATACGTCTCCGAGGCCTGCAGCAGACCCTCACCGGTGCGGGCGCGCGGGTCGCGCTCGCAGCGCGCCTGGAAGCCGGTGTGGGAGTCGGCCAGCAGCCGGGGCGCCAGCCGGTCCGACGCGGCCTTGATGATCATCAGCCGACCACCATTGGTCATCTCGTAGGAGCGGCCCGCGGCGTCGAGCATCGGCGCCGGAAAACCGCCCCCGAAGTTGTAGACCAGATACGAGCCCCTGGTGTTGGCGATCGCGGCGGCCAGCAGTTCGCGCGCACTGGCGGCCGCCGCGGCGATCCCGGCTGCCCCCACCGTGACCACCATCGCCAACGCCATTGCGGTGGCAACCTTCCCGAAGGCCAGGCGGATGTTTGCGGCAGGCAGCGACACCGGTGGCTCCTCTCGGGGGTGGGGCGAACAGCCCTGCTGGGAGAGCTAACAGTAATACCAGCAGACACGGTGTCAACTTTCGTCACAGCACCGTCACGGGATGATTCCGGCCAGGTTGCTGCGATGTTTGCTGCCGGTGGTGTATTGGTTGGCTATGGCCACCGTTTCGCGCACCTTCACCGTCAGCCCGCCGCCACCGGTCATCGTCGACTACCTCAAAGATTTCGCCCACGCCGAGCAGTGGGACCCGGCCACGCAGCGTTGTGAACGCGTCGACAGTGGGCCGGTGACCGAGGGCGCCTACTGGCACCACGTGTCCAGGATCCTCGGGCGTACCGCGGAACTGACGTTCACCCTCGACGAGCTCACCGAGCACCGCGTGGTGTTCGTCGGCGAGAGTGGATCGTCCAGCGCGGTCGACACCATCACGGTCGAGCCCGAGGGGGAGGGCTCGGTGGTCACCTACGAGGCCGAACTGCAGATGCACGGCACCGCGCGGCTGCTCGGCCCCATGGTCAAGGTGGCCTTCGAGCGGCTGGCCGGCGACACCGAGCGGCGGCTGATGGCGGTGCTCAACGGGCTGCTGCCCGTCGGCTCGGCTCAGCCCGGCGGCGTCAGCCGGTAGATCGCGCCGGCGGAGTCGTCGGTGATGTAGACGGCCCCGTCGGGACCGACGACGCCGGCCACCGGCCGGCCCCAGCGCGTGCCGTTCTCGCCCTGGAAGCCACCGACCAGGGTCTGCTGATCGCCCAGGGTGCCCGCGCGCCACGGGTAGTACGACAGCTCGGGTTCCCGCGGTGGCTGCCGGTTCCACGAGCCGTGCACACCGATCAGCGCCCCCTGCGCGTAGGGCGCGGGCAGCGTGCCGTCGACGAAACTCATGCCCAGCGGTGCCGAGTGCGCGCCCATGCTCTGCTCGACCGGCGGCAGCGCCGCGCAGTCCAGCCGCGCGCCGTCGGGGTTGGTCTGCACGTCGCGCACGAACGGCAGATTCGCCGGGCCCCCGTCGACATTGCAGTAGGGCCAACCCAATTCGCGGCCAGGTGTCAGCCGGGCGATCTGCTCGCGGGGGTGTTCGCCGACGTAGGCGAGGTCGACCCGCGCGGTGGCCGGGTCGGCGACGTTGTCGCGGCCGTTGACCGCGGTCCAGAGCGAGCCGTCGGGGGCGACGGCCAGCCCGGTGCCGTTGCGCACGCCGGTCGCGAACGGGGCGACGGGACCACCGCCGG
>Ga0247757_10002047_pt1 | contig 11305 bp, 13 predicted proteins | sample UWRJL126311R4_FD_180929 | JGI IMG/M metagenome (GOLD analysis project Ga0247757, IMG submission 180929) | Plant litter microbial communities from Arlington Agricultural Research Station in Wisconsin, United States - UWRJ-L126-311R-4 | ecosystem: Environmental > Terrestrial > Plant litter >...
GCCTCTTATATGTATTTAAGATTCTATCAAACTTCCATCAGCCAATTACAAGGCGCTTTGGCGGAGTGGTTAACGCGCGGGCCTGCTATAGAGCAACCAAGCCCGTTCCTTCGGGAGCGTGAGTTCGAATCTCACAGGCGTCGTTCAAATCTTTTTTTGAACTTTGTTCCACTGGGCCAGGTATGCGTAATCAGGGATGAGTGGTCATGTGCACAGTACAGACAAACAACGTGGCAGCAGCTCTGGGTCACACAACTTTTGCCACAATTGGTACTTACATATTCGCGGCAGCAATATGTTACGGAAAACATGTGATAACCAAAGAAAACTAAGACCGTTCTCTGTCTGTCTGTTAACTTTTTATCCATCAATATCTAGAAAACCTACTACTAAGCCCTGGATAGCTCATGCCGAATCGATAGATGTTATAGAAACTACTCGATTATACAGACATAAGTTTGCCTTCTTCTACCTCGAATGATACAACATCCCACCACCAGAAGATGGATTTCTACTCGGACTTGTTGGTAGCTCCCCCAGAATATGTACTCGTCTGGTGCTTTAAGCCTTTCCATTTATGCTGTCGATTATATCAGTTTCTCCTAGTGTCCTTTTTTTCTTGGTAAGACGCTTTCACCATAGATAACTTTCACGGGGGCCCATAACCTTGGATCTGTGTCTAGTTGTAAGTGCTTCTAGGATGACTTGGAAATATGTGCATTCCGGTACAAAGACTAGAGCTGCTTTGTGTACTGATATCATGTATTCCAGGGGTTCTTAGTAAATGGATTCAATCCTCTATATAAGGGCTCACTGCCCCGCAGTGGTATATTCAGTTTCTTCTCATCCTCACCAAGGCTGTGTTCCATAGATCTACTATAAAATACATCATACGTCCCACGCAGAAACAAAAACAAAACAGAGGAGGATAGTATTTACTGCCGATATGTTTCTAGTCTTAGTTTAACAAACATCATAATCCCAATCGAAGATCAAGAAATTGTCCAACGCAATTTGGTCAACGTGTAAATTCTTCCTTTGTTCCAGTCTCCGTACTTTGGGATCGCCTATGAATGTTACCATTCACATGATACTCACACCACCTTCGTCATCACTCAGCTCCCCGGGCCTCTCGGACTATACGAGGCCATCCTCCATGCCTGGTTGGATGTCTGAATTGGAAGGAGCTTCATGTTCGCTCTCCACCTCAGATCCAGAAAGTATCTCCGTGTCACGTAGTACTCCAACCTGCGCTGCCTTCTCTTTTCTCTCTGCCTCGTCTAATGCTGCAGCGATAGCAGGAGTCATGGTGGAGTTGCCCTGCTTCAGAATTTCCAAAATGCCTGATCTGGTGCCACGGGACATATCGGTTCCAAAAGTATCCATTTGTTTCATCGGCACTTCAACGATTCGTAATGTCACCTGCTCTGCCTCCTCGTTATTGAGATTTTGAAGATCTCTCAATATCAGTTTCGTGTAAGTGCGCTTTATCTTAGTCCTGTCCTTTGTCGTTGCTATGTATTTGGCTTCCAGCTCACTCAGTTTGTCGCCAGCTTGGTCCAAGGTGAGAGCATAGTCCAAAATCGTAAGTTTCGACATGTAGTCTTTCTCGCACCACATTTTTATTGTGAATTCCTCGGATATGGTTCCTGATATGTATTCGACTTTGGTACTGGTATAAGTGCAGTTATCACGCTCCATGTGCACTCCCGGCCAGTTGCTAGCGATGACATCCGCAATTCCATAACTCGGTTCAACAAGTTTTTTGGTCGCCAACTCAATGATAAGATAGGTGAAGCCAGTCATGATAGGTTTTCAAATGCTAGCTCCGGTTTTTAGCTTGAACATGTAAAGCTGCCCAAATATGATGCGTAAGGTGCTGGCCAATGTGCTTTTTCCAAGACACCCGTGATAGGAGTTTATATACTGTGTTCCGTTGTGTTGCGTCGTAGGACCTTCATTTACTAACAACTCCCATACCTTTGTCACTTCCGTTTGCCTTGACCGTATATTGCTAAAATTTGTTTGCTGCGAAACTGCAATCTTACCAAAGTTGGCAATCCGAATGAGATTGTACAAGCGAATATACCAAAGAGCTGCGTAACCAGTTCGATCAAAACGAGATCCAAAGCCTGAGATTGGATGTCCTTGGGTATATGAGCTTGTTTGGCTCCAATTGTTCATATTCTAGAATAACAAGGGAACAGGCTCATACACCGGCAGCGAGGAAGCTGAGGAAGCTCCCAGCTGTCAAACCAGCAACCAAACACAGAGACATGAAACCACCGGCGGCTTCGCGTTCGACTGGGTCGACCCATTCAACGAACCCCATCATACAGTTACTGCCAATGTATCCATTGGAAATTCCGAAAAGGAGTTGTACGACAAACAGATAAAAGAAGTCGGAGTTGATGACAGCTCCCTTTCCACCGATGTTGCAGAGAAGGTACAAGGGAATGAAGGAAAACCGAGCTACAGCCAGGGTGAAAAGAAGTCGTGGACGTGCAGTTAAAGTTAGGCTTGGGATGCCCGGAATTAGACGGCCTAGGAGATCTCCAGTATTCCAGAATAGAAATCCAAGGGGAATAAAGGATGACGGCTGGAGCAAGCGGGGCGCAGTGGTGGGATCTCGAACGCTCACAATCTTTTGCGTGAAGACGGGGAAAAACATGGTTAGAGCAAAAGCCAAAAATACCGCCCCAGCCAGCCAGCATAATTTCTTCAGAAGTCGAAATAGGGGTATAGATTTTGCTGCAGCGGGCTCGCAATCCGCATCTATCTCGTCATCAGCTAGAGTCTGCCCAGCGGACTTCCGGGCCCCAGGCTTTGACAGAAGATAGACAAAGGCGATTAACGTTATGGCGGAAATGACCGTGGCGGTAAGAAAGTAAGCAAAGGTAGCTTTACTCGATTGTTGAGGTGCACCTGTTCCAGTTTTCTTTGCCGGCACAGACAAAACAGAGACGATTTGGGCTATGCAAGGCAGGACCCCCGCGATACCTTGACCCGCCATGATGCCTTGAGTGTACTCTTCTCTCCCAAAGCTTGCAACATATGCAAAGACGCCATTCTGGCACAGTCCTGTGGCCAAGCTGGCGCTAAAGACGGTTACCATGAGAAAAGCGAAATAAATCCCAGGCGATACTCCTAGAAAAAGCCGCGTCGATATTGCGAGCAAGGTAAAGACAACGATATTCATGATTAGGGAGGATATGATGCGCTTAGGGTAAGAAGCACCAGTTTGCATTTTAGTCAAAACGATCATGGAGCCAAGGTTGCCCACAGTTGATACTGACAACTCGGCAGACTGGAAGTTGCGGAGGAGACGTTCGTCCGACTCGAATCGTCGCTGGAAGTATGGGCCTGCTGCGAGGAACATGTTCCTAGCCATGCATTAGGATGCGGGGATATACGTTATTCTACGAAAGTACACACCATGCCCATAACATAGCCACTCCCAGTAGTAGAAAGACATAGTAGTCAATTCGCGAGTACGCTCGGTGGTTCTCATTATCTATCCTCTCGCCATCGGGGCGCTCCGAACCTCCTTCTAGCGGTTCATAGGTTGCTTCTGAGGATTCGCTCGGGAAGAGACGGCGTATGAGGCCCATAGTAGCCAAATAGAATGCTGGAATGCGTGGCGCGCTGGTACGTACGTGGGCACAGAGGCACAGGTGGACGATTGTTGATAGAGAAGGGACGGACCGCAAGGCCAGGAGGACTTAAGGAGCTCAGGGAGCAGGCAGAAATGCAGGCATGTCACAAGTGACTGCTTGTTATTCCCTGGCTGAATAGTGTTCAGATGACAGGCGTGTGGGTCGGAAGATGGACTATGATGAGCACACCTGACAGCGTGTCGGAGGTCCGGAGATGTGTGGCTTAGACGCGTTGTGGCTGCGACCCATGCTTGCGACTAAACAATTGAGCAAGTGCGAGGCTATCTGCGTCACTTTCCCCATTGGCACTCCGCACCTCCCATTCAACCACCACCACAAAACACAACATGGCCCCTCAGCCTCCACAGACGATATCGGTCAAGCGGAAGCGCAACGAAACGCCTGTTCAGTCTCTGGTTGTTGAGCACCCTGCCGAGCCTGCCGAGCACACTGTCGAGCACCCTGTCAAGCGTCACAAGGGCAAGAGCGAGTACACCTGGGTGCTGCAGCCTGCCTCTGGCGTGCATGTACCCGCTCCTGGGCCGTCTCCTGCACAGCCGAATCGGCGTTTTCATGTTCTTTCAAAAGGCCAGCGGGTTCTGGTCGAGGCCCCTTCGCAACCCGTTGCTGAAGGACCGAGGGCCAGCGCACCAGACACACCAGTGGTCGAGCTAGCTGCCCCGGCTGCCCCGACTCCGTCTCGTCCACGCAAGCGTCCAGGTGCGAGCAGTGCCGTACGTGCGCCAAAGCCTGCCACTGAAAATCATGATAGCAGCGTTGCTGCGCCATCCGAGGAACATGTCCGCCAGTTTCAACAGTTCTCCCAAGAGATTGAGCAGAGTGAGCATAAGCCGCCAGCAACGCCTTTAAAATACATGCCTACTGGACCTGGCCGACGCATTAAAGGGCGGTCTGGGAGCATGGCTGAAGCCCAGGATGCAGACGCCATGGACCTAGACGACTATGTCTATGATACCTACGTGCGTGAGTTGGTCATACCAGATGCTGATGGCAAGCTGCCGGAGCATTCTGGGACAGTTGGAATCATTGTTTTGAATGAGGAAGATGAGGAATGGTGGAATGGCAACGACGAGAGCGACAAAGAGTTTGATACCGATGATGAGGATGAAAATGCTGAAGACTACTATGCCAACGATTACCCAGAGGACGAAATGAGCTCAGATGACGAGTTCGACCGGAACTTGTATCAATCAAAGTATCGCCACGGTGAAGATGATGAAGAGTATGATCTTGATGATTATGAGGAGGAGAAGGATGATGAGGACGATGAAGATGCCCGCAGCGGAGATGATGATGATGAACATTTCCGACGTCTTCCTGCCCCATCACAAGCTGCCTATTGGAAACGATTCGAGGCACAGCTGTCAAAGTAGACGTTGGAGTGCACTTTATCTGTAATCAGACGTTGACTAGGTGAGCTGACATAGACTGGAAGATACCCCACGCAAGCTTGCATTTTCAAATAGGAAATGCGACTACCTACAAGAGAAAACTCTTTGAATTCAAGGTAACACACGCCTTTAAACAGAAGGGAAGGTGTGAATGCAGGACTCAGACAAGTAAAATGGCTATGTCCTTGGAGCATTACAGCTACTCGCTGAATTCACATTAGGTTCCGTCGCTGAGCTTGCTATAATTCTGTTATTTGCCCCATGTAGTTTTGATTTGTTGCTGTGAGCACCAGGATGAAAATTTCCCGCCGCCAATGGCCTCCTTACTGTAAAATCTTATGTCCATTCCCACAATAAGCCTTAAACTTTCTGAACGGTAAGTATCATGCCGCTAACTTTTGGTGCACCCAATACCTTACATATCGCTTCAAGGTTTCCTTTGAAATTGTGTATTCGCGTCGAAACGCTGGCAGAGCACATTATATCAAATCGATTACTCCACTTTGAGCTACCTGTTGTCCATAAATGCGAAATAGTTTCTTTGGCTCTTATATGTATTGTTTACGGCATCTTTGAAGGTCCTCACAAGGGGTCTTATACTGAAGAATAGAGTTACATAAATGTATCTGAAAGACTGCAGAAAGAAGTTCAAGCAAAATAAAGTAAGTAAAATTCGGAGTTGTAAGAGCCCCCTAGTACTAACCTACCTTTCCTTAGTCTAGCTAGGGCTTCTAGAAGTTCTTATAAATCCTAGATAAACGAGTGTTTAATATACACTATAAGCCCGGTTGGATAATAATACCTACTCCTACCTACTGGCTCGTCGTCAGCTCTATTCTGACCTTTATAGGAAATGCCTTTCAACGACCCATCCATCGTTTCTAGGTTCTGGATTTAGTACAGTCGCTTATAAGCAAGCGTTTTTTTATAGCTAGCTATGAATCATTTTCCGCTTTAGACTCACAGAGCGCGCAGCAAGATCGGAAAGAATTTAAGATACGGAAAAAAAGGCCGTAAGTCAAGGCCGTAAGTCAAGGCTGCAGAGTGTGCAACCCGGCTATAGAGTATAACAGAGGATTCTTAGCATCCTGGAGATAGAAGAATATCCTCAAGCCCCTCTCGCCGAAGCCGTATAACCAGCGCCCCTATCATGGCCCCAGGCCAGCTAAACCACGCCTTGCTAGAACATTCTGCTGTATATGGATTTACTGCTTCGGAGAACGTACCGTCCCAATGCATCGCAGCACCGATTTTCCTCCATGCCTCTCGCATATCATTCTCCTGCTTTCGCGAAGCTGCATAGGCAAGCTCCTGGTAGTAACCCAACACCCACGCCCCTGGTGAATGCACGCTGCCCAGACCCAGGTATAAGCCCGTGCTGCAGTACCCCTGTTTGTTGTCTGGTGAGAGACCAAAGGACATGGTATTGTGCCAAATTGAAAGTTCACGTTCGGAGACGAAGCCCCATTCGGGGGCAAAAAGTGTGGGGATATCGTTTGCGTCATGATAAAGTGTGTGATTTCCCTTACCATCGGTCAAGTACGCGAAAATTTGATCGCGGGTGTCAGGACGCGTGACGGTGAAGACTTTGATTGTAGTATCCCTCAAAGATGCAGTTAGCCTGTCCAGAATACGAGGCATATGGATTCCAGATGATTGTAGTTTACTGTACAAATCTTGGAGGCGGCTCAAAGTATGCCAGAGGAGTACATGGCTGGAGAAATGGTACGGGTATATGACTGCGTCATCGCCGGGCGTCTCGTCTGTAGGCCAAAGGCCTGTGTCATCGTCCCGTTTTGATTCGAGCAGCTGCAGCATTTGGGGAATAACGTCCAATTGGAGTAGACTTTCTACGAAGCTCATGTCTGTAGGGAAGTAATCGAGATAGTCGCAAAGCTCCAGAAGAGGGTAGCATTGCTGGTCAAGTTGGAATATAGCATTGTCCTTAGGCTTGCCATTGACCAGGTACGAACGGTGCCAGAACCCATAGGGTCGTTGTGCGACCTTGTAAACCCAATTTAGATGAGCTTTGATGGTTTTGTGTAGCAGTGACATGTAATCGGACGCATGTGTTGAGTGAAAAAGTATATCAGAATGTTGATACCCTTCACAAAGGAGTCGGATCTGCCAGCTACAAAAGAATTAGTCAGGTCGCAAACACAGGCGATTTGGATGAGGACGTACTAATTATCTCTATTCCATCCAAGAGGAAGAGCAACATGATCGGTGATTACACACACTGCTTCGTCAGATATTGGTATGGTGCAGTTGGAAAAAATGTAATCCATATTTCTCCTGAGGATATAGGTAGTTAAGTCAATGTTGCTTTTCCATGGCGAGAGCCTATCATCGACCGTTGGCCAAACTTTCGTTTCTGGGCGTGGAATGTTCTGGTATTGGCTCGTGGGGATCAATTTGAACTTCGCTTGAATGTAACAAGAACTGCCGCCTGCAACATCTATTGTTCCAGGTACTCTCACATGGAGCGGCATTCCACGTGCTTCGTGGTCCTTAAGATCGTGGATGTCTCTGGGTGTGTCATTGTGTTGTAACAGGCATATTAACTGAGCATCCAACTTCGGGTTGAGAATATTGATGCCCCCCCGACTGCCTTGCCTGAGGATATTATACGATTCAGGAAGCGGTACTGGACCTCCTTCAGTGAGTTGACCATAAGATGCACGGTTGAGACTTATGCATAGGTTCGTCTGGTAGGATACCTTGGAGGTTGCAGAGCCCTTGTTCATCAGTCGGACCGTCTGCACTATCTCACCACTCTGTAGTACCCGTACAGCGTACAAAACTTGGATTTCGTCATTGATCACGAACCGAAAAGTGACAACGTCGGACTCTTGTATATCTATAGACACGTCTCGGGGTTTGGAGCCAAGATCCAGACCAAATCCAGGCGTGTTATCTTGCATACACTGCAGCATGCGTGTCCTGTAGCTACGTACGTATTGTGGGTCGTAGAATCTCTCACCATCGAATTGCTCGAATGGAACGGCGACAATGATGCCATGCTTGGGGTGGAAAGTGCTGGCTTGGAGTATCTACAAGATTTTAGGACTTCAAATCAGCATAAAGCGTTAAGCATACCCTTCCCAAATGATCAAGTGATAGGGATACGCCTGCTCGCCCAATATCCACTGTTTTGTTAGGGATTTGTGAGCTCAGGTCAAAAGGGAATGGCTGCGAGAAGTCGCGGGTCTCTGGCTCGGCTACGATGTCGCCCATTGCAAATCTGCCAGAATTGTTTTAGAAAAGACCAAAATCAGCGCTCTCCTCCTGCTGTATACCTTTGACCAGAGACCGTATTCTTCGTATTCACCACGTGATTTTGCATCATGGCAAGCTCGCAGGCGTTCTCAGCCGGGTACGCTACCCGATGCCGCCAACTTCTTGGGCCAGCTTCTGCTGCCTTCGTGTAAGGAGTCTCCGCAATCCATCACCTCCACACGCCATGCCAGCTAGCGGGAGACCCCTGCTTTGCACCTCAGAATGCAGGACAGCTCGAGTCGCACGTTGCAGCGCCTGCCTGTCAACCCCCGTCGGCGCAAGGTTGCGCCAGAGGACCGGAAACGGGTAGTCAGAGCGTGGGGCCTCCCTTCCGCTGCGACGGAGCTACTGGGTTCGGCAAGCTAACTCACTGCAGATGCAATGGCTGCAACGTTCGGCGCGTAAAGTGCTCCGGAGACCAGCCCTGCCAGCAGTGTCGCACGGGTCTCCGGGATTGCGTCTATCCTGCAGAGCCGCCGTTGAAAGGCAACTCTCTCAAGGAAGAGCTGGACCGCCTGCGCAAGAAATGCGATAAGCTCGAAAGGTGCCTGCATGCGGCAGTCCCCGATGAATCGGCACGCAACGACCTCCTCAGCGGTTTGGATTGCGTCGACACGCCACCTTCCGTGTCCACACATTCGGAGCCATCCGGACTTGCGGAGAACGAAGCAGCTGAAGGTCGTGTGCTCCTCGATCCCGATGGCAACGGGAGATATCTTGGCGAGACCTCTGGGGCTACGTTCTTGGATCTACTCAAGCATTTCATGGCAACACTTGTTCCGCTAGCGTTCGTTCCCGAAGATGGCTCCACCTTTGTTGCTTCGGTTGGTCGATATCAGACGTTCGACTCAAGACCGCTTCTTGATCTGGACGTAGATCCCTTTTGGTTGCCCATGCGCACCGAAATGATCATGATGCTGGCAGAGCTACGTTATCATGTACAAGATGGCAACGGTGACTTTCCCTCTGGAGGTATCTATTACTGGGGGGATCTCAACCACATGCCTGAAGCTATTTCTTTGGCCATTTCTCAATCTGAAGCTGTGGCTTCCGACCGCTACCGTTACCTTGCTTTTAATCATGTTTCATTTGCGATGGCAGCGCAGATCCTCAACCAGTCCCTCCTACAAGGTGAAATACATGCCGGGGATGCATATTTTCAAAGAGCACGGATGCTTTTGGGAAATCCACTGGACACAGTGCGCTTCACGCTAAGGGATGTTCCTGTGCTCGCTCTGATGGCGTTTTACCTCATCGAAATCAACCGTCGAGATGCGGCTTACCTATATACGAGCCTGGCCGTTCACATTGCTATAACACATGGTGCTTTTAGGTATTGCGCCAACGAACCCAGTAGGCGTATTTTCTGGACTTTATACATTCTTGACAGATGGCTTAGTTGCTTGATGGGGAGGCCGCCAACGCTTGCCGACGAGGCCATACGGCTGGCCCCTCCTACAGACGACCCGTGAGTTAATTTATCTTCTCTTGACTTGTTACTGATAAGAGTAGGTCTATGCCATCTGCTGCAGGACTTCGTGCTCATGTGCAACTAGCACGAATATCAGGATTTATCGTCTGCGAAACTTTCAGGATTGCGCCCAAAAATCCTAGCCCAAACCCAGCGCGCCCTGATGTAGACAAACCTTTGAAGATGCTACAAGAATGGCTCTCGAACCTTCCGCCATCCCTTCAAATGTCGAGAAGCCATTTTAGTGAAGACCCTGCATGCTGCAACTTGCACATGGCGCACAATCAAGTAAGAAATCTATTTTCGCGTACTTTATCGTACTGATTGATTTTCAGCTTGTGATTATCATCACCAGGTCAAGTTTTCTCATGGTGGTGAAGCGCGCAGTTGCAGAGCGATATATGAAAGCCTGCAGCTGGTCTCTTGAGCAAGAACCGCAGTACAAACATATTGAAGCCTGTGCAGAAGCAGCGTACCACAACATGCATCTTGCTCAGTGGGTGATGCGGCTGTATAGCACTCGGAGGCTACTTCAAGCCGGCCTTCACTTTGTCTTCAACGCAGCCGTTATACTCATCCTTAACCGTGTGCTCCGAGACTATTCAAGCGCTGCTGAGGAGATCGACTTCGCTATCAGTGTATTCACCGAAGAGTCGAGGACAGGAACTAACTATCAGCGAGACTGCTTGCAAGTACTGAAGGACCTCAAAGTTTTGATTGATCGCTTTTTGAACTTGCAAAGATCGCCATCAGTTCCTCAAGTTTACTCCAACGACCAACCCAGCCCTGATCCCGATTTGTTCAACGCCACAGTTGATAGTCATTTCAACATTGCGCACGGGCGTCAATATCTCCCGAACGGGGGAGAAAATGTGTACCAGGAGTTGATGGCTTGGATGCAGCATGACAATGCACAACCGCATAGTACTTTCCGGATGTGACATGTTTCCCATGAAGTCGATTTGTTCACTCCTCACCCATCCACATTTAGGCTTCACGAGTACAATGGTCGCGTAAACTTTGCATTGCAAACTATACTTGGCCTATGCGACGGCGTTGTGGCTTGCCAACGAACATGCAACGCTACCGTTTAACGTACCCGTACGAGCAGATGCCACTCGCTTGGAATCCAGTTCACGCTTCTGCAATATAGGGTACGGTACCCCCATGCATGCCGTTGAATCCGAAGCGCAGATCTGCCGATAGGGCTCCTTTTCGGAGGATCATCACTTTCGGCATGTCTTTCGGCAAGCCTGCCTGTTCAGTTGTCGCTAATGTGTATGGAGCAAGGGTGTATACGATGGGACGGAACACTTTCGTATTATATATGGCGCCCACGTTTTGTGCGCGTCGCTTATCGGAACGAGATCAGATGATTGTTCATGGCTGTTCATATATCGGACAAATTGAGAAGACAAATTTTCACCTAGCGGTAACCTAGCGTACATACTGCTGTGCAGGTGGATGGGCATAGGTGGCGGGACATT
>Ga0247757_10002048_pt1 | contig 11296 bp, 7 predicted proteins | sample UWRJL126311R4_FD_180929 | JGI IMG/M metagenome (GOLD analysis project Ga0247757, IMG submission 180929) | Plant litter microbial communities from Arlington Agricultural Research Station in Wisconsin, United States - UWRJ-L126-311R-4 | ecosystem: Environmental > Terrestrial > Plant litter >...
TTGTCGAATGTTGTCGAATGTTGTCGAATGTTGTCGAATGTTGTCGAGTCGAATGCCGAAATGTGTTGTCGGGTCGAATGTCGAATTTGTTGTCGGAAAATGAACCCCAACCTATAATCCTCCCATACCATGAATCCCTCCGTATTCCTCACCAGTATCCTCCCACTCACCACTTCCGGCGACCAGCGCCCCGAGGTGTCCACTTGCCAACCAGGCCTCAGCACTGCCCATACCGTTCTACCCTTTGTAGTTTGTTGCCAAACCACCAAGGAGACGCGCCCAGCGAGACTTCTGTTAGATTCAAGGATGGCCGCATGGGAGGTCGAAGGACCTGATGCGGCGTCTACTCGATGAGAGGTCACCTCAGGGTCAGGAGTCGCCGCTCCCTCGCCAAGGGAGGGACGTGATCGAGCCCAGGCACGCATCAACTACCTGTATGATCAGCTTCGAAAAGCGTCATCCTCAAACAGGCAGGTGCTACGCCAATCCAGGGTCCCAGAGTAGAGTGCGGTGCAGTGCTCTTTGGAGGCACTCCGAAGAGAAGAGATACCCCGAGCCGAAGCTCACCTGTGCCCTGACCCTTCCAAGAAAGTGCTGTTGCGAGATAGTGGCCAAAAGGCCAAAATGCCAGTGGGATTAAACCAAAAGGGCAAAAGTGTGGAGAAAAAGAGAGGGAGGGGGCGGGGGAGGAAGGGTTTATATAGTCCTGGCGGGTGGACGTCACATGACTAGGCTTGGCGTAATGCTCGCTAATATCTCGCTTACTCGCTCGCTGGGCTCTGTTTACGTCCAAGAGCTTCTATTTGAGCGGCTGTGACGTCAGTAGTGTGGTGAATTTGTAAATTCACCTTGAGTTGAGAAACTCGTCAAGCTAAAATCAGCCCAGGCGGCAGAAGGGCGCTAGGGGCACCCCATCAACTTCCATTTTCACAATTTTTATGTTACAGCCAGGAAATTCTTGTTGAATGGTTGGGTCAATAATCATAGGTCACCAACGGAATTGGAGAGGAAACAGAGTGATTGGTCTACTGTGTTTATGACTAGTCACCCAGACATCCGTGCTTTAAATCAGGTATTGAGTCCGTATTGAGTAGATTTGACATGCTAGTCCTTAATATAGTGTGAGCATCTCTCAAATAATGTCATTGCTCTCCGCCATTGCTGGAAGGCAGACATACTATAAGCATCCCATTGTTCGAAGTCCGTAGCTCATGATATTTTACCGAATATCAGCGTGTATAGCAAGCGCGTACTAGTATAATATTAGACAAGGATATATGCAGCTACATGGACAGAGAAGATCGATCTCTTTCGATTCGAAGTAACTAAGTCTTCTGGGTATCAGGCACTGAGTGATTGGCGTTTCCTAAACTACATGTTCTTTGCTGAGTTATTGGTCTCGATAGAGAGCTATGTGATAGACTTAGTCGAATACATGCTTCACCGAAGATGACCTGTGAAATGCCCGATCGTCAAAGCCATGCCTAACTTTGACTTTGTTCCGCTCCCACGTCAAACCCACTTGTCTACACAGCTACCCTCTACTCAATACGATCCAAAGCTAAAGTTTTTTTTTCGGCTATCTTCTCGACATATGTTTTGTGGGAAACCTCGAGCTCCTACCTCGAAGACCGTTCTGACTGCGCGACATCATCCACATGTTCGTTGACACAGAGCAATAGCAAGATGATAGATGATAGGCTCCTACCGTCTAGCAAACATGTAATCAAAAGCTGAAGGTAGGGGCATGTGTACCTTTTAAAGCCCAGCTACTAGGACTACTACTTCCTCCAGCCGATACCGCCGAAGTTGATGGCTGAAGTGGCCAGCACCATCGATATCGATTACAAAAGACGAGAATACATTTGGGAGGGCAGCCGTGGACAATAAATATCTATTTTGACGATCTATCTACGTGGGCGCGAGCGATGGGTACGAAACGAGGGGCTGATCTGAGAGTTTGTAAAGGGATTAGAGTTGATATCCTCCCACGGAAGTGATGGCAAGGCAAGCTGTGAGGCGCAATTTAGTAATCATACCTCATACCTATGACGCAAAACTACGTAATCTGCTATTTCAGAACAATATTGGTGCTTTTAGTAGTCACACACTTGTCCTTCCGCCGAACACAACAGCAGAAACAGCGCTAATATGTCTTTTAGTAATGCCGACAAGAGCCCTTATGCGTCATGATATCTTCTCTTATACAAAAAGGCATTTTGTCTCATCGGAGCTAAAGGATGGGCTACTGAAGAATCAAAAGACGAATACTATAGGGCTCATTGTAACCCAATATAAACAATGTACCTTGGTGGAATCTGCTTCTGGTGTTCCCGAAAGAAGCAGACAAGTAAAGACTATTTGTTTCATTTACATGTTTATTCCGTTCAAAACAGTCATACCTCCACAGCACACCATGTTTCGCTGGGTGTCTAGTGTCGATGCAATCTATGAATTGGTTGACACGTGATCTGAGCAGAGTCAGCCGGGCACAGCCCCACCCGTTACGCACATCCACACGTAAAACTGCCCGATATGAAAACTATCTTGAGCACCAACAAAAGAATCGAAAATATTATTTATTCTACTCCCAACACAACCATTTTACATGTGCGCCTACTTGTTTGATCGGTTCGGGCGGTCCTTCGGTCTGACATAGACCCTGTCAATACTGCCGTTACATCTTCAGTAACGGATTCCACCTGCTTCAACCCTGCGAACAATTACTAAGCGCAGCATGAAGGCTGCGAGGGCTTTCGGATTCAATAACCGTTTCATTCATCACTTTCTGGCTCTTTCGACAATTCACACCACAGCCAAACTTTACATGTAAAATGGTCTCTGCACCTCTATCGAAACACTTGATACTCAATACGAGCTACTCAGGACATCTATCTGAAGCGGTTGCAATGAATTATATTGCTAAAACTACCTACATCCTAATACTGAAAGTTTACTGCTCTTTTCTTCACGAGCTTGCATAATCATGGAGCGCCTTCCAGGCACAGATCTAGCGACCGCCTAGAAGACGTTGTTCAAACAAAATATAGTTGTCCAACTCGAGAGAATTAATTGAGGAGCTTCGGTCTTTAAGCCCGCTGCTAGGAACAGGGATAGAGAGCTGTATTGGCGGGTCATTATATGACTCCCGATTACCGCATGGCACGCCCCGTTTCGGACCAGTTAAGACGACCCAAGAATTTCGCCGCTGGCTGTGGAATAATCTAGAACCAATGCAAACTGGCAACCACGTCCCAAAAGAACATGCCAATCGGCTTAAGAATATGATCATTAAGCAGGCAAGTCCATACTCACCTCTAGTATTTATATATTATAATCTAAATCTATCAAACGTTTTGATCCATAAGGACGATTAGGAGTTCGCAGGATGATATCCACCATACTAGGAATATACGCCTACATGGCTTAGAAATCTCACTTGAATTGAATGGCAAGCTTTTCTTTTGTTATTACTAGATCTGTATTCCGAATAACTAGAGATGGAAAAAGTTCGCAACCAGTGGTGGAAGAATGGTAAGTTCAAGCCATAACATGATGGCCTGAATGCCAGAGACCGACCGCGCGGCACAATAATGAATGCTAGACCTATGAGACGAGCTAAGGGACGCTAAAGTTCGTTGCACCAATGCTTCACATATATCAACCGAGCTGATTTATAGGTTTGTATAGGATGAGCGGCTGTCATTCTTAGACTCGCTTACGTCAGATTTGAGGGGCTGCGTGTGTGCAAATTCTGAAACATCCAGAGCGAATCGGCTAGCTACGCTGCTCGGATAAACTGTAACATCCACGCAAAGATAGGCGATACACATACCAAGCAAGTGGCACCTCAAGCGATGCGACGCAACAAAGGATGATCTATCTAGAATAACGCTGCGCCTGAGGAGTATTCGGCAGACAACACGGACAAGCACGCCCGGGAGTTGCGGTAGACGAGTAGGTAATAATACGGGAGTAATCCAGTTTCGGTCTCCCATAAATCACATTAACGGCCCTTCATACACGATTTTCCCGATGTTGGTATCTCGCCCACACTAAACCCAAGGGAAAAAAAACCTAACAGTACAAGTGAAATTTATACATTTCGGCCAAGGCGCTCGAATCGCACCATGGAGAAAGGAGAACCCACGCCATCCCACAATGCTCAGAATGCCAGACATAATAACCATTTTAAATGTCTCATTTGACTTAGGTAAGCAGACGCCAAAGCCTGAGCCTAGCTGTCGACTTTGATCTCTTCTCCATCAGCCTCCTCAGGACCCGGGTAATCACTGTCGACTTGCTCCTCCGGAACCAGCACATTTTCTTCACGATCTACCACCTCATCGTCCTCCTGAGTTTGCTGCGCAGGCTCCATATTCACCTCACCGTTCGAAATAGCAAGCAACTTGCCCCCACCCGCTTTCAGCGCTTCGACCTTTGCCTTCGTCATCTCGTACACATATTGACCCAAATGCTCGACGCCCTCCATGGTGGCCTGTTGCCCCTCCTCGACCGGGGTGTCGATTTGCCGCGAGAAGGAGGCGCCATACATTTCATCAATGACAAGACTGAGGCGCGTGGGTCGTGAGAGCAGGATGTCGAATGCGGGCTTGAGCTCGAAGCAGGACTCGAATACGGAAGCTCGACCGAGGATATAAAGACCTAGACGCGCACGTGATAGTGCTACAGTGAGACGGCGGATGTCACGGAGGTAGCCAATGGAGCGAGTGCGGACAAGGGAAAGGATGATATCTAGTTTCGGTTAGTCATGTGTTCGACTGATGTAGATTCGTAAGAAACGGTAGGCTTACAATCATTTTGCTCGCCTTGATATTTGTCCACGGTCGCGACAATTCTAGGTAGACCAAACAGTCTGTTGTCCTTACACCGATGGTTCAAAACGTCCTTAATGAGTGCTCGTTGTCCAGCATATGTAGTCAAGATAGAGATCTTGTGCTGTGGGTAGCCTAGAAGACGCATGTACATGAACAAGGCCACGGCATATTCTGCCTCACCGAGGTTCTGGATGAAGTGTGGTGTTGGTTCATTCTCGCCTTTGCCCTTATAATCTGGAACGTCGATGAACTGATAGTCAAACTGGAGACCGGGATTCGCTGTCGTGAACTCTAATGAAGTGAGAACCGATGGAAGATTGCCGAGATTTGGATACCGCCACTTGTACAACTCGGCAATAGAGGGTCGTGCTCGTCCTTGCTGATCAAGCATTATCGTAGGAACACCTAGCCGGACAAGCCGGAGGAAGAGAGATTGCTCGAGGTTAGCATACTGTCTGAAGGCAAGGTTCTGGATGATAGGTGAGTTCTGGAGATGGTCTCCGCATAACACAATGCGCTGGAGAGGGAGCTCGTTATTCTGCGGATTCTGCAGTGCGAGCGGAATGAAGTTCTCGATCTCAGTGATCTGGGCTGCTTCCTCCATGATGACGTTGTCATAGTGGAAACCTAAGGACGAAATCTCCTGTCTTCGCATAGCAGCATGCGTTGAGGTCATCGCAATAATGCGTGCCTCTTTTACTAGCAAATAGTTCGCTTTGTCCCGAGGGTTGCGCAAGATCTCGAACGGACGAATGTCCTCCAGCTCAGCGAATATCTTTTGGACATGGCGATAGCAGCCTTGCGCAATTTCAACAAGCTGCTCGCGCTCTCCTTCAGGTGGGAATAAGGGCTGCGGTGCATTATTGAAATACTGTTTGAATGGGAACCGAGCGACTATATCTTCGACGCTGCACTCCGGGGATGAGGTATGATCCCAATATTGCGTCCATGCCGGCTTCACATAAACCAGATTAAAATAATCTGCCGTTTCGCACGAGCTACCATGCTCACCAGGCGCAGACAAGGTTTTTGCCAGACGGGCCACTTCGGACAGATAGTGAGAACCTCTCTCTAAGAAGGACTCTACACGGCCATGCTTGCTGTAGCTAGCTTCTGTCTCAAGCTCTTCTTCGCCATGACCAAGACGCAATAGGTGGCGCTCGTCGATGTCGAGCGCCACAATTTTCTGAAAGAGTTGGTTGAGCGCCTGATTGCTGTGCGCCACAAGCAGCGTCCGTTGGTCCGGGAAGTTGTGGTATATATTAGAAATAATTTGGGTGGCCACGTCCGTCTTTCCGGTACCCGGTGGACCGACCACAACAGTCAACCCAGGTTGGGTCCCCGACGTGATAGCTTCAATTTGAGCAGGGGTGAACCTGACCTTGTTCAGCCTGGGTGCATCTGCAGGGTAGGGGCCCATGTTCAGAGGCTTGTAGGTGGAGACATGCAGAGACTCATGCACGGATTGTGCAACCTCAGGCTGATCACGACGCCGCTTCTTCGAAGGTCGCTCAGTTGCCTCTTCAGGCTCCGTAGATGCAGGGAACTTGAGGATGTATGGAGGCCCAAAAGAAGACTGTGCGCTCTCATGTGGTTCAATGGATTTGCCGGGCCAGGATTCAATGAGGTGTTGCCAGTCCAGGAAGGTATCACGGAAATCTATCGACTTCAATCGGTTAGACAAGCGCTTGTGCGATGCAGAAGCAGGGTCACCATAGCCTAGGAAGACGTCTTGGAGCCAGGAGGGGGCAGGGATATCTGAAAGGGTAAGACGGCGAATGGACTCAAGAATAGGACGGAAGTTGTTCTCTCTCCCACGTCGTCGTGCAACCATGTTAATCTGCTCGTAGATGTTGGGCCTTCCCTGTGCGACGCGGTCCATGTCCTTTTGATATTGTTGAGCGTCGATGTGGACGATAAGCCTTCGTTGTCGTGCTCGGGGAAACATTCCGTCCATTGGAGCCTGCTCGCGTAGAGGTCGACCATTCTCGTCTTGTATTTGGACGACCTCGGCACATCTGAGTGCATGAATGCCATGCTGGTCGCCAGAGTCTTGCTGGTCGTGTCCATTTCGCATAGGCTCATCTTCAGGACCTTCAACGGCGAGTAAAAATACAATATCCTCCTGTCTCAACGACTCCCACTCCTTCCGAACTGGGTGCTGTAGACGACTAACATCTAGGATGATTTCCGCACGCACATAGGCTGGGTACCCCTCGCCGACTCTTGAGGGGGCCACATCGACTATGCCTGGTTGAGAAATAGGGATTGACATGCTCGAGAAGCCGCCAAATTTCGTAGTCACACCTTTCCCGCGAGGCTGAACACGTTTTACAACGTCTTCCATGTCTTTTCTGATTCCATAGAATGACTCCGCTCTGTACAACACGAACGATCTCCATAGGAAGTCGCCCATCGTGAGATACTGGAGGTTGAGTTTTGGTATCGCTAGCGGTCGCGACCCGTTGTAGTATTCATTCCGCACAAAGGTAGTCTCAAATAGGACATTCTCAGTGGGCAGAATAGGCGTTTCGCGCACCACATCTTTGAATGTAGACCTGTATTCGGTCAAAGAGAACAGCGTCTCTAAGAAGAAGCCCCGGTCAAGAACCAAAAACGACGATTTCGGATACTCCGTTCGCAGTCCCATGAGTGCACACAAATGAACCAATTCAGTATTATCGAGATTGTTCAAGTGGCTGTCAAGATCTTGCCGCTTTCCTAAGCTACCATAGTTTGCCAAGGTCAACAGCTGGAGCTTCTCTTGGAAAGAAGAAGTAGCAATTCGCTGCAATTTTGCGAGCACGTCGTAGTGCACCTGATCATACTCCAGCTTCGATAATTGCTGGCCGCTTTGGTCATTGATTGGAAAATAAGTGAAGTGGCTAAGCAGGTTGAACAAGTCCCGAAGAAGGCCATTGTCTTCGTCTGTGTACATGGGTGATAATCGAGTAGCCGGGAGCACGTTGAGATTCTGTAGCAGAGTGTTCACATATCTTCTTGTTGGCAGCTGACTCTGCAGGTCGGTCAGGAGCTCCAGGAAGCGCTCGCAGTACGTCAGGTTGTCCTGAATTTCCTGTCTAGTCTGGTTGTTGTAAAGGCGATCCAGGAAATCCAAGATCAACGTGTACAGCCAAGATCGCTCAAAACGCAGTCTAGCCTGGAGCGCTTCGTCTCCACTGTCATATCGTTTTTGCGCAGCCCGCCATGCTTTGCGCAACATCTGATGCTGCTCAGACTGCTTTTCTCTTACTTCATCTGAGTGCAAGTTGTGCCATATCGATATGCTGACCAGAGGCGCGCACTCCTTTCGCACCACACCACTGTCTAGGGATTGGAACGCACCAATCACGAGGGAGAGAAGTTGTGTTCGAATTTTGATGGGTTGCGCATTGTCTACGCTCATAAAAAGGATGCGGCGGAAGAACGACGAGAAATCGGCTGGGCGGCTAGCAAAATGCTCTGCACAGAGTTAACATAACATGTCGCTGATGGATACCGAGAGACACTCACCCCATGATGGCAGATTCTCCCTTCTCTTTACATTGATCATAAGCGCCAACAGCAAATGGTGGTAGTTGGATGCATCCTCTGTGAACCCGGGCCATAGGTAGCGCTCCAGCAATTGTAGGTTCTCCAAGACGAGAAGCGATGGATATGCGAAATCTGTCTTTTCCAGCTCATCCCAAAGCTCTTTCTTGATGACCTCAGGTCGCACTTTGGACGTCTTGGTTGATCCTAACCAGTGCTTCTTCGCGGCCTGCGCGAAGTAGTTGTCTCCATGCAGCTCGGCGACTGTAAGACGTGCAGTCGCACTCGCGGAAGCAGCTCCTTCCATGGGTTCTGTGGTAGCGACAGCTCCTGCGCTAATATCTCCTCCTCGCGCTCTCTTTTTGGACGTCATATCTGCGTAGCCTTAGTCGTGACAGGCGCACACATTGTTGTCGCATGGCGAGACGGACGCGCCAAGCAAAACTTTGAAGTTGCCATGCGGAAGCTTTGGCCAACGCCACCCAGTACGGCACCTTCCGCCGAACCTCAACTTCGCTGACGACCAGCAAACCGGCCGTTGACGAGCCTCCGCCTCCCCACCCCGCAACATGTCTTCGCCAACCCAAGAGACCATTACCCAGCCTGTGGTGCCCGACAAAGTGCCCACGGGAGAGTATCCTGTAAGCAATTGGCGCCTCGCTCGATCACAATGGACAGATGACCGCTAACCCGCGACAAGCTGATTGACAACGACCCGTGCGCTGCAATCGCCCCATTCTGTCCATCGTGGATACTGATATGTGTAAAGACACCTTAGTCGCGTCATCAGATATGCCCGCCCTTCCGACTGGCTCTACGGTGCGGGTGTCGGCGCCCTGAGCCCGGCCCTGATGCTCTACTGGGAGAAGGTCTCGCCCTCGTTTGTCGGAAGGGGTGGCTTCGCACCCGTTTTCCGATTGAGCTGTGCCGTCGGTGTTACCGGTGCTCTCATAGCTACATACACGCGATCTTGCTGTACGACCCCCCGCACGCCGAGTGTAGACTCTCGGATTTTGATGTTGACCTCATGGATACAGCACGCTTCTACGGCGCCCGCGAGAACCGACGCGAGATTGAGATGGACATGCGGGAGATGGTGGACAAGGTCAAGAAGGGCGAGCCGCTGTACGGGAAGTCGGATCTCAGCGAGTACCTGCAGGGTGTGGCACATCGTAACTCCCGATATGCGGGTGTTTTTTCACAAGTCATCCCTTGGCCTAATCTTGTCAACCACCCATACCATGGTGTGGACACAGCCAAGTACTACCGCCAGGCTGAGTTGGAGCTGGAGCAGGAGAGGCAGAGTGGAGGTCGGTAACGGCAGAATTGACCTAGAACAGCCAAGCAGTTTCTTTGAGTCGGTGTATATACATCAAGTGCCCAGACGGTGTATCAACATGATTTTCCTCCTTTTGGTTACAGAGGATGCTACAATGACTGCGTGCGTTCCATACTTAACTAACTAGCAAATCAGCTTGTCCAGCACTTCCTTCTCTCCGAAATGCAGCATCTTGAACTTGGAAATCCAGTCGTCCCGATTGACTGTATATGGGTTAGTTGGCCATAGTCATCGTGTGGGATGCAGACACGTACTGTAACCGCCACAGATTCTCCGCTTCCCGGTAAATGCACTCCTTCCATGTAGAACCCTCCAATTATCGAAAATAAGCACCGTCCCCGGCTTCAGCTGCTCCCAGTACTCGCTCTCCTGCTCCTTCAATATCTCATTAAATTGCCTAGCAGCATCATACCACTTCTCTGTTTTATCCAGCGGTACGCCGATGCTCGCCCGATCACTCGAGTTCCACCTCACCCGCAGAATACACCCGCCATATTTGTGGTGCTCTAATACGGGGAATCCCGTGTACGGTTGAATGCTAATGCCGTCGTTGCCACTGGCATGTGCATACACTTTATAGGTGGCTAGAATACCGTACGCTGTGGGGTCCTGCGCGTGGAGGCGAGCAGCAGCCTTGAAACCGTCGACAAGGAGTGATGCACCGCCATCTCCGTTGGTGTGTGAGAGTAGGTGGAACGCTTGCAGGCCGATCGGATCCGAGAAGTAGGTCGTGTCCGTGTGGGCTGGGAGAGCAATGTTAGTGTATGCTGTGTCCTTGGACGCCAGGTCGGCGGTGAAGTCATAGAAGCCACCGTAATGCGTTTCGCGGATGAAGGCGATATCCCGGAGCATGGCTTCGGTTGCTTCAGGCGTAGTAGGGACGTTGTCCACATAACAGAAGCCGTACATGCGCTAGGGGGAACGTCAATTCCAGGAATGAGAAACACAAGACAGGAGAGCATTGTTTACTATGTTTTTCAAGATATCGTAGACAGGAGTCTTTTCACTGAGGGAGACCCGAGGGGGGTTGCGGGCAATATTTGCGCCCCAGAGCTTGAGTCTATGCTACGTTAGGGAGCTGATCAAGGGATAGAGCGCGATATTGGTCTTACTCTGTGAGGCCCTGGCGTACATACGACGCGTTTGGGGATTTGGCAGCTTGAAGAAATTTCCTCTCGTATCGGCTGTGGTGGCCATCACTCCCTGTATGTTGTCAGAGGTATAGGGATACAGAGGATGTCATAGACAAACAATCGACCTCAATGTAATCAACTTGGTCAGCAGCATTCACGATACTAATATTACGTGGAATCTAATACTTCAAATTCAGTACTCGTGTAATCCTACAATCTGGATCCTAGAGGTGATATTCTTACCAAGAACGTGTCAACCAGCCTCTGCTTCGTCTCGCTATGGACACATTCCGTACATTGGCAGTTATCCCTGAAACTATGTCAGGACGGCTTCGGCTGTTTCCGGCTTGGAGATGGTCGAACCTGAGCCATATTGGTGGACTAGTCCCACTGTCAGCACACAACCTCACAATGCACAAACATCTCGCTTACACTCTCCGGTCATTGATTCGAAT
>Ga0247757_10002049_pt1 | contig 11293 bp, 8 predicted proteins | sample UWRJL126311R4_FD_180929 | JGI IMG/M metagenome (GOLD analysis project Ga0247757, IMG submission 180929) | Plant litter microbial communities from Arlington Agricultural Research Station in Wisconsin, United States - UWRJ-L126-311R-4 | ecosystem: Environmental > Terrestrial > Plant litter >...
TTCTACCGTAACTGGTGTGGAAATGTTCAAAAAACTGTTGGATGAAGGCCAGGCTGGCGATAACGCAGGTCTGCTGCTCCGCGGTATTGAGAAAAAAGACATCCGTCGTGGTATGGTAATCTGCAAACCAGGTTCTATCACTCCACACACTGAATTCAAAGGTGAAGTTTACGTACTGAGCAAAGAAGAAGGTGGACGTCACACGCCATTCTTTAACAAATACCGTCCTCAGTTCTACTTCCGTACTACAGACGTAACTGGTGAAGTTACCCTGCCTGCGGGAACTGAAATGGTAATGCCTGGTGATAACATCAACCTGAGCGTTAAACTGATCCAACCAATCGCTATGGAAAAAGGTCTGAAATTCGCGATCCGCGAAGGTGGCCGTACCGTAGGTGCCGGTCAGGTAACTGATATTCTGAAATAAGCTCTTAGCTTCTGGCTTTTAGCTTTTAGTGAATGTGATTTTTTATTACATTTGCGACATACTTCTAAAAGCTGTTCCGTTCGCGGACAGCTTTTAGTTTTCTACGGGCATCGTACAACGGTTAGTATTAAGGTCTCCAAAACCTTCGATCTGGGTTCGAATCCTAGTGCCCGTGCGAGTTAATTTGAAAATGTGGTAATTTGAAAATGTGCTGATTGCGACATTGTCAAATTGCCAAATTGTTAGGGTTGCTGCAAATGAAGCCACGTAACAATGTAGCAATGCAGCCGTGCATCATTTTCAAATTTTCAAATTTTCAAATTTTCAAATTCACTCAGTGAACAAGATCTCAACCTATTTCAAAGAGAGCTACCGCGAGTTGCTGGAAAAAGTGACCTGGCCTACATGGAGCCAGTTGCAACAAAGCACCGTGATCGTACTGGTAGCCACCATCATCATTACCGCAATGGTATGGATAATGGATTTCTCCAGTAACCAGTTGTTGAAACTGATCTACTCATTATTCAAGTAAGCAACATGGAACCAGTTATAGAATCAGCAGGTAACACAGAACAGCCGGTTGCTCCCCAACCGGATACCAAATGGTACGTGCTGCGCGTGGTAAGTGGTAAGGAGCGTAAGGTGAAAGAATACCTCGATAAAGACCTTGTACGCCAGGGATGGCAGGAGGTGATCAAACAGGTATTCCTCCCGATGGAAAAAGTATACAAAGTGCAGAACGGTAAAAAAGTAATGCGCGAGAAAAACTATTTCCCAGGCTACGTGATGATGGAAGTGCTCGATGGCAAACTGAACGACGATATGGTGCAGCACATCAGCAATATCAGCAATGTGATGCATTTCTTAACTGATGGCAAAGGCTCTAACGGTAACATCATCTCCCTCCGCAAATCGGAAGTGAACAAGATGCTGGGTAAAGTGGATGAAATGAACGACCAGGGCGTAACCATGAGCGAACCATTCATCGTAGGCGAAACCATCAAGATCATCGAAGGACCTTTCAACGATTTCAACGGCGTGATCGAAGACGTGAACGACGAGAAGAAAAAACTGAAAGTAACCGTAAAGATCTTCGGCCGCTCAACACCGGTGGAACTGAGTTATATGCAGGTGGAGAAACTAAGCTAAGACAGTCATTAAAAAATAGTAATGAACCACTACGTTTTTGCGTGGTGGTTTTTTTATGGGGGTATCGCACAGTGGCAAAATGGTTGCATGGCTAAATTGTCAAATGGCTATTTGAACAGCATCACCATTTAACCAACCAGCCATTTAGCCATGCCGCAAAGCCTGTATCCATTTTCCTATTTCTGTCAAATCCTCGCCAATCATGATTTTCCTATTTCTGTCAAATCCTTGCCAATCATCCAAATCGTGGTACTAATCTGGTTAATAGCCGCTATTTTTGAAAAAAGACCAGTATGAAAAAAATATGTCTCTCTGTATTCTTCGCTGTTGCGGTGCTGTCGCTCCAGGCGCAGCCGCCTAAAGTTCCGGCCCCGGCTGGCGCCACATTTGGTGAAAAGGTAACCGCTGATCACGCCATATCTCCTGAACAGTTGTTTACCATGATCCAATCAAAACCTGATAAGAAAGCTGATGTGAAACTGAAAGCCACCGTTAAGCAGGTCTGCAAAATGGAAGGCTGCTGGATCAAGGTAAAATCACCCGAAGGCAGTATGATGGTGCGTATGAAAGACCATAAATTCACCGTACCCCTGGTACTGGATGGCAAAACCGTGGTAATTGAAGGCACCGCCGAAGAAAAACTGACCACCGTAGAACAACTCCGCCATTTTGCCGAAGATGCAGGTAAAAGCAAGGAAGAAATAGCTAAAATCAAAGAACCCAAGAAAGAGATCGTGATGCAGGCGCGGGGGATACTTGTGTTGTAATTTATTGTAAACCAATTAATTTAGAGTCTGGAGTCTGGAGTTAGGAGTCTGGAGTAAGAAAATTACTCCAGACTCCAGACTTCTGACTCCAGACTTTCCTTTGTAATTTCCCCAACTTCCCCTACCTTTGCCGCCCCAAAAGTTCTTTACAAAAAGAATGATTGAATTTGGGAGTTCCGCATATGCGGGACGCTATCACCAATTAAATCTAAAAAAATGGCAAAAGAAATCTCCGGCTTCGTGAAGCTGCAGGTGAAAGGCGGTCAAGCCAATCCTGCGCCTCCGGTGGGCCCCGCACTCGGTTCTAAGGGTGTGAACATTATGGAGTTCTGCAAGCAGTTTAATGCAAGAACCCAGGACAAAATGGGAAAAGTTGTTCCTGTTTTGATCACCGTGTATACTGACAAGTCTTTCGACTTCGTCCTCAAAACCGCTCCTGCCGCTGTGCAGTTAATGGAAGCTGCAAAGATCCAGTCCGGTTCTAAAGAAAGCAATCGCCAGAAAGTGGGTAAAGTAACCTGGGAACAGGTGGAAGTTATCGCCAAAGACAAGATGTCTGATCTGAACGCGTTCACATTGAACAGCGCGATGAGCATGGTAGCTGGTACCGCACGCAGTATGGGATTGACAGTTGAAGGAAAAGCTCCCTGGGAAAACTAATTTATTCACCTGTCTGCCGACAGGCAGGCCTTATAACTTTTTAAAACATGGCACTTACCAAGAAAAGAAAAGTAGCGGTAACCAAGGTGGATAAAAACAAACTTTATTCCCTGAAGGACGCTTCAACACTCGTAAAAGAGATCAATTGCACCAAATTTGATAGTTCAGTAGACCTGCATATCCGCCTGGGCGTTGACCCTAAGAAAGCTGATCAGCAGGTGCGTGGTACTGTATCGCTGCCACATGGCACCGGTAAAACCAAACGCGTACTGGTACTTTGTACACCTGATAAAGAAGCTGCTGCTAAAGAAGCAGGCGCTGATTTCGTAGGTCTGGATGAATTCATCACCAAAATCGAAGGTGGCTGGGTAGATATCGATGTAATCGTGGCTACACCTGCTGTAATGCCTAAGATTGGTAAACTGGGTAAAGTATTGGGTCCTCGTAACCTGATGCCAAACCCTAAAACCGGTACTGTAACCAATGATGTGGCTGCTGCCGTTAACGAAGTAAAAGGCGGTAAGATCGCTTTCAAAGTTGACAAAGCTGGTATCGTTCACGCTTCTATCGGCCGTGTATCTTTCTCTTCTGAGAAGATCGCTGAGAACAGCGCTGAGCTGATCAATGCCATCATTAAACTGAAACCATCTACAGCAAAAGGTATCTACCTGAAAGGTGTAAGCATGGCCAGCACGATGAGCCCGGGTATCACATTAGACACAAAATCATTAGCAAACTAATTCCTGGTGATTCTTCCCCACGGTATCGTGGAGAGGGAAATGACCTGGGTTTTTTAAAAGATTAGTTATGACAAAAGATCAAAAAAATGAAGTGATTGAATCTCTGAAAGAGAAATTCAGTCAATACAATAACTTCTACATCACCGATACAGAATCGTTGACTGTAGCGCAGGTATCCAAACTGCGCCGCGAATGCTTTAACAAGCAGGTGGAAATGAAGGTGGCTAAAAACACCCTGATCCGCAAAGCGCTGGAAGCACTGGATGCTGAAAGATTTGCAGGTGTTTACGACTCACTGAACAACGTTACCGCGTTGATGTTCTCTGAGAATCCTAAAGAACCAGCCCTGATCATCAGCTCATTCCGTAAAGGCACCAACGGCGACAAACCCGTTCTGAAAGCGGCCTTTATCAATGGTGATGTGTATACCGGCGACAATACGCTGAAATCACTCACCCAGATCAAGACGAAGAACGAACTGATCGGCGAAGTGATCGGCTTGTTACAGTCTCCTGCAAAACGTGTACTGGCTGCTTTATTGCACCACCACGAGAAGCAAGGCGCTGGTGTTGGAGAGGAAACAGTTGCAGTTGCGGAGGCTCCGGCCGCTGACGCTCCGGCAGCAGAATAATTTGAAAATTTGAAAATGTGGTAATTTGAAAATGCCACTGATCAACTTTCAGATAAGTATGTATTAAATGGGATGCTGGGTTGGAAATTTTCAAATTTTCAAATTTTCAAATTCCCACATTAATAAGAAAACAAATTTTTTTAAACCTCCGTCGGATCACACGCGTGATATGAAGACGGAAAAAATTTAATCAAAATGGCAGACGTAAAAGCATTAGCCGAAACATTAGTAGGCTTAACAGTAAAAGAAGTTCAGGAATTAGCTGATGTATTGAAAGCTGATTACGGTATCGAACCAGCTGCTGCTGCAGTAGTTGTTTCTGGCGACGGTGGTGGCGGTGCTGCTGCAGTTGAAGAGAAAACTGCTTTCGATGTAATCCTCGTTAGCGGCGGTGCAAGCAAACTGGGCGTTGTTAAAATCGTAAAAGAAATGACAGGCTTAGGTCTGAAAGAAGCGAAAGACCTGGTTGACGGTGCTCCAAAACCAGTGAAAGAAGGCGTTTCTAAAGCAGAAGCTGAAGATGTAGCTGCTAAACTGAAAGAAGCAGGTGCTGAAGTAGAGATCAAGTAATCTCTGCCCTGATAAAAAAATAGCCCCCACAGGATTGTGGGGGTTTTTTTATGTCGAATGGAATTAGGAATTTGGAATTGGGAATTTGGAATTGGGAATTAGGAGTTTAGATAAGGACTGATTCCCAATTCCAAATTCCTAATTCCTAATTCCCAATTCCCAATACCGTGCGACTATGGGGGGCTTGACATTGCGATTATGAATGAGTACATTAGGCTTATATGAAAAGACAATTTGTAACAATTGCGATATGCTTGTTGGCAGGTAACAGCCTTTTGGCACAAACAAAAATCGAACTGCAGGATGCAGCCAAACATGTGGGTGAAACCATTACCGTTACAGCCAAAGTAGAACAAGTCCGCTTCTATTTCCGGATGGAACAAAGACCGGTTGTGTTTACACTTGCTGCGGCAGAAAACGATAGATCACCCGGCACCATTGCACCGTTAACACTTGTTGTGAAGAATGCAGACAAGAATACGTATTTAAAAACCGGGAGCGAATGGGTAAAGAAAACGGTGAATATTACCGGTACTGTTGTTCTCAGTAATGGGTTGCCGCAAATTGAGATTGCAAAACCGGAACAGGTTTCGGTAGTTAACTGATTGTTTTTTAGGCCTGAGGCCGGTGATACTTGTCACCCGCCGGAGGCGGGCGACTGCCGGCAGTTTAGAATATCGAATGTCGAAGGAAGGGAATTAGGAATTGGGAATTAGGAATTTGTTTCGGCCAAATTCCTAATTCCTAATTCCCAATTCCTAATTCCAATCGATATTCCTTGTTCCTTGTTCGATATTCCCTTCCCTTCCTTCTCTATCGTATCAACACCAACGTCCCTTTTTTGATAACCGTGGCGCCGTTCATATCTGTAAACGTGATCAGGTAAACATAGGTGCCGGCGGGTTCAGGTCTTCCGCCATAGTTGCCATTCCATCCTTTTGTATATTCTCTTGTTTCAAACAGGAGTTGCCCCCATCGGTTCCAGATCTGTAAACGGTAATTTGTAATGGGTGCTCCGATCAAGGGTTTGAAGACATCATTTTTAGCATCGTTGTTAGGCGTGAAAGCATCGGGTATCTGTATGGTGATGCAGTATTTAAAAGATACATTGATGGTATCTCCGCCCTTACAACCATTTTTATCGATCACCTGCGCGCTGTATGCACCAGGTTGGTTGATGCTGATCGAGGAGCCGATACTGCCGGTACTCCAGTTGACAGTTGGATAAGACAAGGCGATCTCCACAGTTTTTCCAATACAGGCAACAGAGTCGTTCGGCAGAAAATGTACAGGGAAGGGACTTACATACAGGTTGGTTACTATAATAGAATCACAACCCAGGGATGTTTTTAACACATCCTGGTAAATACCCGAGGTGGTTTGCAATGTTCCCCCCGCGAGATAACTCTCGCCTTTACAGATCGTCACATCCCTGGTTTGTTTTTTTGTTGGGTTAACAGTGAGCTGTAATGTGCGTATGCTGTCGCAGGCATTCACGCCTTTGAAAACATCAGTATAGGTACCGCTCTGGTTGTATCCTTCATACACATCTCCCTGGCAAATTGAAATAGTCACAGTAGTACGGGTTACTGTTTCTGGTCGGACCCTGAGTTTCAAAATACGCAGGCTGTCGCATCCAGCAGCGGTGGTTAGTAATGTGGTGTAAATACCGGTGGCATAATAACCATACAGGGTATCACCGGTACAGATCGTTGTGTCGATGACAGAACCGATCGGCTGATAGGGGATGAAGTAGGTATTGTTGTTATAGTTTTTCTCGAGGAAAGAGGTATTGGGAAGTGATACCGGTAAAGCAATGGCTGTATCGTTTACGACCGCGATGATATTTCCGGGTAATGGCTTCTTTATTTTTGTGCTGAATGTCTGTTGCATCGCGTTAGTGGTAGAAGGCACAACAAACACAGGTGGTATCAGCACCGAAGGAAGGTTGAACGAATCGGCTACATAAAAAGCCACACGCAGGTCCTTGGGTATGATCCCTCTTTTAAACCCATTGCTGATCTTGAAATTAACCAGGAGACTGTCTTTGCCTGCGCAGGTAAAACTGTTGATGGTAACTGTGTAATCATCAGCCGGTGGCACTTTTATCTCAACATAAGCGGTATCAAAACACTGGTCGGAACTAACAGCGATCACGCGTTTGGTTTGGGTAGTATCCGCTGTCAATTGGGTTGTCTGGCAGGCACTGCAACTGAGGTTATACGCGCTACTCCATGTGTAGGAATTATTGGGTATGAAATCCGGAAAGGTTGTTGCCGACAGGGGATAGGTATCGCCGGGTTCCAATGTTACCAATGCAGGATTTGGATTGACCCTGAAACGGAAATTATTGGTGGAGCTGATGTTATTGGTATATGTTTTCTCGATATACGTGTTGTTGTTGGGTAATGCGATCGGGATCGCACCGCCTGCATCGTTCACTACTGCGTACAAGGTATCCAGCTTTTTGCGTCCTGCATCCAGTGTTATTGTATAGCTTTTACAACAGTATCCAAGAATACTGTCTGTTGTTGTAAACGTGCTGCCTATTTGTTTGGCCCTTGATTTGGTTGGATCACTGTCATAAAAGCTGACTGGTACACCAGGCTTTACCGCCGCATATCCATTGTTGCAGATGCTGAACTGCAATCGCAGTTTTGTTTCCTGGAAACAACGGACGAATTGCGGGTACACTACCAGGTCGGGAGTAGGATCCAGTACAAATAGAAACAGGTTGAGCGTACTATCGATGCAACCGCCATTCGATGCGATCAGTTTAACGGCATAAGTCCCTGGGGCATCGAAACTGTAATTAAGATCGTTGGCCCCGGCTCCGGGAACATTGCTCACAACATTGCCCGGCGCCCCGGTATTGTTATAGTTAACAACCCATCGGTAGGAGGTGCCCGCCGGACCCAGGTGATCCACGGAAGTGTTGGTAAAAAGTATCGTATCCAGCAGGAAGCCGGCTTTGGCTGCTATCTGCGTTTTGTTATTATAAAAACGGGCCGTTAGTCCGCAATTAGGAAGTACATAATCGGTAGAACTCGCGAAGCATCCCGGCGTAGGCCCGAATACTTTGAGGGTTACTTTGTATTTCGGTTTTGGATTATTGCCTGCGGTAGGAAATGCATAAGAGAAATTGGCAGCAACCCCTTGCGGTACATTATCAACACTCCATTGATAGGAAACAGCGCCGGTAGCATTGCTGGTAAAATTAACTGTGGTATTAAAAACAGGATCAGCGTTGTCCCTGGTAAACAGGGCGCTGATATTGTCAGTGCATGGTTTAGTCAATACCCCATTGTTCAGTAAGCCACTTCTGAATGCGGTGATGGCATCCTGCATCCTGTCGGCCTGCCCCTGTGTAAACTCAGAGGGGCAACCGTTATAATCCATAAAATTCCTGACGGGATCGGCCACATCCGTTGTGAAAAAGCCATTCGAATGATTGGAAAGTGTATCTGTATTGCAACTGTTCGAAGGACTGGAACAATTGGATGCACCCCGCGAGCCATCGGGTGGCGTATCGCAAACACGATCGCCATCGGTAGCGCAATTATTGTTGCTGCAGAATCCCTCGAATGTATGGTATAAACCGAGGTAGTGACCCATCTCATGTGCCAGCAGGGCGCCGGGACCGGTTACAACGATGCCATCAAGATACCCCTTGCCTGCGGAGCTCACCGGCATGCTCGCGTGTCCTCCTTCTTTGCCCCGCTGCCATACACCGCAACTGAAATCTGCAGTGATCTCATTATCGATACTGCTGATATACCATATATTGATATACTTATCCGGATCCCAGTAGTTGAGGTTTTTGAGCAGGTGATCCTCGAGTGGGGTATTCATGTGTGTATCGAAGGGCGAAGTGGTACGGGTGATGCCATTGGTAATGCCACCATCCGGATCCTTCTGCGCGAGCTGGAACTGGATATGTGTATTGGCACCCTGGCTTATTGCATAATTGCCTGTTTTGCTGAAAGCTTCATTGAGGTCTTTGATGATATCCGCCACCTGCGCATCAGTTAGCGATGCGGGGTTAGTGCCTACAATATGAACAACAACCGGCAATACAATATCCGGTAACGGAGTAGGGGCGTTGACCCGGATCTGGCTTCGGTTAATACGCGTCAGGAGGATCTTATCGTTCATTTTCTTTTCCAATACCCTGAACGATGAATCCTTTCGCAACTGATCCAGCGCACGGTCGGTGCCGCAGCCGGTAACCTGCGCAATCAGCGTTGAACCCGCACCCGGTAACAGAAGCATCACGGTAACCAACAACAAAGTCAGAGCGGCCTTGCGCATGGAGTAAAGAATTTTAAATACTTGTCGTTTGTTGGGCACCTTCCACAAGATAGCGGGACCAGCGAAATTGTTGCCTGATAAAATAAACAAAAAATCAACGACGGACGGACACTGTGCCGGGCCGGCTTTTTTTCATGGCTGGAAGCCGGGGATACTTGTCACCCGCCGGAGGCGGGCGACTGCCGCGGGGCTGGACGCCATCGGCCCCGGCCCATACTCCAAATCACGGCTGAATGAATACAGTTAATCCCAATCGGGAAATGCCTTAATTGTATAATGTCCCGTAGGGACTACCGATTTGTAGCACAGACGTCCTGATCAATTTTAGAATGCCCCGTAGGGGCTACCCTCCGGAATGCCTGGGTTGCCGAAGGGTAGCCCCTTCGGGGCATATTTTTCATCTCCTGTAATTTGCTACAGATCGGTAGTCCCTACGGGACATTCTCCGCTTTTATAAGGCTGATTCTTTAAGACACTGTATAAGGTAGCCATCACTTCGCCTCAAATAACCACAAATCACTCCTGGATAATCCCACTTTTTTTAAAGAATGGGATTATCCAGGAGTGATTAAGCGTTATCTGCAGATTATCAATGAATTACATTAACATATGCCTTATGCTGGAAAACTGTAATGCGGGTAGGTAAAACAAGTGGGACAAAAAGTAGTACTGTTAAAATTCTGTCTGAATTGACGATTTGGCAGAAACCCGGAAAACTTTGTTAACAATTGCCGATTTGGTCCAGAATTTGTTTTTATTGTTTCCACTTCAATGCATACCTTTGCCATCCTTTATTTTGGGCAAATTAGCGGGTGGACATTTTTATCGTTTGTTTGAATGGTAGATGCGCCGATTGTACGCTAAGAGAAGCGCTCTGTTCTCCCCAAATTTTTTTTCGTTGTACAAAACCGGTTTTAAACAGATATGTCTACAACAACCATGAACAACAGGGTCGGCTTCGGAAAAACAAAACACCTGGCCGATGCCCCTGACCTGCTCGACATCCAGTTAGAATCATTCAGAGAATTTTTTCAGTTAGAGACAACACCCGATAAGCGTAATGTGGAGGGTTTGTTCCGTGTGTTCAAGGAAAATTTTCCTATTACCGACACGCGTAACATCTTTATGCTGGAGTTCCTGGATTATTTCATCGATCCGCCCCGTTACACCATTGAAGAGTGTATGGAGCGTGGTCTTACCTACGCCGTTCCGTTGAAAGCGAAACTGCGTCTGAGCTGTAATGATGAAGAGCACGTAGATTTCCAGACCATCGTTCAGGATGTGTTCCTGGGTAATATCCCGTATATGACACCCCGCGGTACTTTCGTGATCAATGGCGCCGAACGCGTTGTGGTATCACAGCTGCACCGTTCTCCGGGTGTATTCTTCGGTCAGTCTATCCACCCCAATGGTACCAAGATCTACTCTGCAAGGGTGATCCCTTTCAAAGGTGCCTGGATGGAGTTTGCTACCGATATCAACAACGTGATGTACGCTTACATCGACCGTAAGAAAAAGTTCCCTGTAACAACCCTGTTACGTTCTATCGGTTTCGAAACCGATAAGGATATCCTGGAACTCTTCGGTATGGCCGATGAAGTGAAAGCAGATAAAAAATCACTGGCCAACCAGGTTGGTAAAAAACTCGCTGCCCGCGTACTCCGTACATGGGTAGAAGATTTCGTGGATGAAGATACCGGTGAGGTAGTAAGCATCGAGCGTAACGAGATCGTAATGGAGCGTGATACCGTTCTGGACGAAGAAGCGATCGCTACCATCATCGAGATGGATGTGAAAAGCGTATTTATCCAGAAAGAAGATGTGGGTGGTGACTATGCGATCATCTACAACACACTGAATAAAGATACCTCTAACAGCGAGCTGGAAGCGGTACAACATATCTACCGCCAGTTGCGTGGTGCCGATGCGCCGGATAATGAAACAGCGCGTGGTATCATCGACAAACTGTTCTTCAGCGACAAACGTTATGACCTGGGTGAAGTAGGCCGTTATAAAATCAACCGCAAACTGAACCTGG
>Ga0247757_10002050_pt1 | contig 11290 bp, 9 predicted proteins | sample UWRJL126311R4_FD_180929 | JGI IMG/M metagenome (GOLD analysis project Ga0247757, IMG submission 180929) | Plant litter microbial communities from Arlington Agricultural Research Station in Wisconsin, United States - UWRJ-L126-311R-4 | ecosystem: Environmental > Terrestrial > Plant litter >...
TCCTTTCAGTATTCTTTTTCGTTCTGCAGATTTGGTACTGCCGGTAAGCAAGGCTACTTCTACCGGCATTTCTTTGAGCAGTTCACTGATACTGCTGTAATGCTGCTGGGCCAGAATCTCTGTCGGGGCCATGATACAGCTCTGGTAACCATTATCGGCCGCGAGCAACATACTCAGCAATGCCACAATGGTTTTACCGCTTCCCACATCTCCCTGCAGCAACCGGTTCATCTGGTGGCCGCGGCCGGTATCCGTGCGGATCTCTTTCAACACCCTTTTTTGCGCGCCGGTTAATTCAAACGGAAGGTATTTTGCATACAGGGTATTGAAAAGGTCGCCTACTTTTTCAAAAACCACGCCCCTGCTCATTTTGTTGCGTTGCAATCTCACCAGGTTCAATCTCACCTGCGCGATGAACAGTTCTTCGAATTTTAACCGCTTCAACGCCTGTTCATATTCTTTTTGCGTAACAGGAAAATGAATATGCCGGTAGGCTTCGTACCTGCCCATCAGTTTTAATTTATCGATCAGCGGCTGTGGCAGGTTTTCCATGATATCCTTTGGCTGCAGCTGCTCCAACAGTGTACGCGTGAGCTTACCAAGTTGCCGGCCATTAAAGCCTCTTGCCTTGAGCTTTTCTGTACTGGGATAAACGGGTTCAAGAAAAGCCCTGCCTCCTGCTTTGGCAGGAATATACTGCTCCATTTCGGGATGTACGATCTGCGGACGGCCATTAAAAAAACCTGTTTTACCAAATACCAGGTAATCGCTGCCAATGTTCAGGTTCTTGGTTACCCAACTGATTCCCTGGAACCAGGCCAGTTCGAGTGTGCCGGTAGCATCGCGCAAATGCGCCACCAGCCTCCTGCTTCTTTTATCGCCTACAATATCATAGCTCACCAATGTACCGGCTACCTGTATGTATTCTGTATGTGGTGTGATATCGCTGATCCGGTTCACTTGTGTCTTATCGATATGCCGGTTGGGAAAAAGCTGCAGCAGGTCTTCAAAAATGAAGATGTTCAGTTCTTTTTTGAACATATCCGCACGCACAGGCCCCACCCCTTTGAGGTATTCGATGGGAGAAGATAATATGGAAGCGCTTTCGCTGATGATACAAAGATTAGTTATCTGCGAATTAACGGATTTACGGGGAAAGAATATTGAATATCGAACAGGGAATATCGAATATCGAACAAGGAACAAGGAACAAGGAATATCGAAGAAGGGTTTCCGCAAAAAACCACAGATCCCAAACCACAGACCACAGACTAATCTCCTATCTTCGCCCCCATGGAAAAAGAGGTTGTTCTCAGTGGAATACGCCCAACCGGTTTTTTGCACCTGGGCAATTATTTTGGCGCCATGCGCAATTATGTGCGTATGCAGGATGATTATAACTGTTACTTTTTTGTGGCCAACTGGCATAGCCTCACCACCCATCCCGATACCCGCGAATTACAGGAAAGCGTTCATCGCGTGATCGCAGAAAATGTGGCCTGCGGACTTGATCCGGACAAAGTTGCCTTGTACATACAAAGCGATGTTCCGGAAATAGCAGAATTATATCTATACCTGAATATGCTGGCCTATAAAGGCGAACTGGAAAAAACGGTCACTTTTAAAGAGAAAGTAAGGGCGCAGCCAGACAATTCAAATGCAGGTTTGCTCACCTATCCCGTATTACAGGCAGCAGATATCCTGATACACCGTGCCGTAAAAGTACCTGTTGGAAAAGACCAGGAACAACATCTCGAAATGGCACGCAATTTTGCCGACCGTTTCAATTACCGGTATGGCGATGTATTCCCGCTGCCCTATGCTTTTAATTATAACAGCGAGTTGGTAAAGATCCTCGGATTGGATGGCACCGGTAAGATGAGCAAAAGCGAGAACCAGCTATCTACCCTCTATCTCGCCGATGACGATGACACGATCCGTAAAAAGATCATGAAAGCAAAAACAGACCAGGGACCTACAGAAACCAATTCGGCAAAACCTGACTATATCGCCAACCTGTTCACCCTGATGCAACTGGTCAGCAAGCCTGATACGCTTAAAAAGTTTGACGATGATTTTGCAGCCAGCAGCACCGGCAACTGCATCATCCGCTATGGCGACCTGAAAAAGCAATTGGCGGAAGACATGGTTCAGTTTATCAAACCCATCCGTGAGAGGGCAGCTGATATACAGGGGAATAAAGACTTATTACAAAAGATCATCCGCCAGGGAGCCGATAAGGCCCGGGCCAGCGCCAGCGAAACGCTGGGGTTGGTGCGGAAGGCGATGAATATGAATTATTAGTCTGGAGTGAAAAGTTCGGAGTCTGGAATTAGGATGTGCTGCTACTCCAGACTCCTAACTCCAGACTCCAGACTAAAAAGTGCTTCGTATTTCGTACTTTCAATGACTTTCAATATTTATGGCAAAAGCAAAGAAACCAAAACATGTAGCGGTAGCAGGGAATATTGGCGCGGGTAAGACCACGTTGACAGAAATGCTGAGCAAACATTACCGCTGGATACCGCAGTTCGAAGACGTGGATCATAATCCTTACCTGATGGATTTTTACGAGGATATGCCACGCTGGAGTTTTAACCTGCAGATATTCTTCCTGAACAGCCGTCTTAACCAACTTCTCGATATACACCGCGGCACAGAAACTGTTATACAGGATCGTACCATTTACGAGGATGCCAACATCTTCGCACCCAACCTGCATGAAATGGGGTTGATGAGCAAACGCGATTTCGACAACTATTTCCTGTTCTTCCAGACGTTAAAGACCATGGTACAGCCACCCGATCTGCTGATCTACCTGAAAGCATCGGTGCCAACCCTGGTATCACAGATCCAGAAAAGAGGACGGGAGTACGAAGAAAATATCCGCCTCGATTACCTGAAACGGCTTAACGAACATTATACCAAATGGATCGATAGCTATAAAGAAGGTCCATTGCTGGTGATCGATTGCGACAAAAATAAGTTTGCAGAAAATGATGAGCATTTCGGTGACATCATCACCAAGATCGATAGCACATTATTCGGGCTGTTCTGACCAAACAGACGCAACATCAAAACAAACAAGGACTGGAATGCAAACCAGTCCTTGTTTGTTTTCGGCCAGTCAAATTTGCGGCTTACTATCAAGCGTTGATACCGGCAAATAGCCACTAATAAAACAACCACTTTACCACCAGCATGATCAACACAGTGATAACCAGGCAAAGTGGTAATGCACCTCTTACAACCGTCATCATATTCAATGGCCGTTGTGCCTGCCATTCCTGTTTGAAGGTTCTTTTATAAAACCGGATCGCATTTTTTACAGAAACATAAGTAACAAGCGCAAAAACAAGAACGGAGATGATCCAGAAAGATGCGGGCATAGTGGTCGTTTGCGGCGAAATTAGTGAGGTTTGCTTGTTTTGAGGTTTATTGGTTTATTAGTTTATTGGTTTATTGTCTGCTGGTTGATCTGCAATACCAACTCCTTCACTAATAAACTAATAAACCAATAAACCAACAGACTAGTCAACCAAAAAAAAGCTCCGTCTTAACAGACAGAGCTTACCGTAACAAACAAAGCAATCGAGAGACCAAAATGTCCAACTCCAACCAAAGAGCTGGACAAAAGCGTTAGATTTTGGGTGCGGCCATCAGGATTTCTTCCGATACACCCGCAGCATATTTTTCAAAATTCTGAACAAATTGCTGCGCGAGGTCTCCCGACTTCGCATCATAGGCAGCAGGATCGCTCCAAGTGCTGCGTGGATCTAATATTTTTGATGGCACGCCGGGACAGGTTGCGGGCATCCACATACCAAATACCGGGTGTTGTGTAAAATCTACATTATCAAGCGATCCATTCAGCGCAGCGCAGATCATTGCACGGGTATAAGAAAGTTTCACCCTATGTCCTACACCGTACGGGCCGCCACTCCAACCGGTATTGATCATCCACACATTTACTTCGTGCTCTTTCATTTTCGTACCCAGCATCTCCGCGTATTTACCCGGATGCAGTGGTAAGAAAGGTGCGCCAAAACAGGCGCTGAAGGTGGATTTTGGTTCTGTTACGCCTGCTTCCGTACCGGCAACTTTTGCGGTGTAACCACTGATAAACTGGTACATCGCCTGGCCCGGTGTGAGCTTGCTGATGGGTGGCAGGATGCCGTATGCATCGCAGGTAAGAAAGAAAATATTCTTTGGCAATCCACCTCTTGCAGGATCAAGCGCATTGTTGATGTAGTGCAGCGGATAGCTTACACGTGTATTTTCCGTGATCGCTTTATTGCTGAAATCGATCTGGTTGGTGCCCGGGATAAAACCAATGTTTTCTACCAATGCACCAGGACGTATCGCATGAAAAATCCCCGGCTCTTTTTCTTCATCAAGATCAATGGTCTTTGCATAACAACCACCTTCAAAATTGAAGATACCATGGTCTGTCCATCCGTGTTCATCATCACCGATCAGTTTACGGCAAGGGTCGGCGCTGAGTGTTGTTTTGCCTGTGCCACTGAGTCCAAAAAATACAGCTACATCTCCTTCTTCACCCATATTGGCACTGCAATGCATGCTCAGCACTTTGTGTTGCTGCGGCAATACATAATTCAATACACTGAAGATCCCTTTCTTGATCTCACCTGTATAACCGGTGCCACCTATAAGAATGGTTTTATGCGTAAAGGAGATGATCGCAAAATTGTGTTGTCTTGTTCCATCCACTACCGGATCTGCATGAAACCCCGGCGCCTGTATGATGTGCCAGTCGGGTTCAAAATTTTCCAGTTCATTTTTTGCAGGTCGCAGGAACATGTTGTAGGCAAACAAATTGCTCCATGGATTTTCGTTGATCACACGGATGTTCAGCCTGTAAGCAGGGTCGGCGCATGCATAGGCATCACGCACCCATACTTCCTCTTTTTTGCCGAGATAGTCAAGCAGCTTTTTTTTCAGCTGAAAAAAATAAGTTTCATCAATGGGTATGTTGAAACCATTCCAGTCTACTGTGCCTGCAGTGAGTACATCCTTCACAATGAATTTGTCTTTAGGACTACGCCCTGTAAACTCACCGGTACGGATACACAATGCACCACTATTACTCGTGGTACCCTGGCCACGAAGCACGGTCTGCTCGGCCAGTTCGGCCGGCGATAACTGGTAATGGACCTGTTTGCACCTGTCCAATCCCAGCCGGTTAAATGCGGTTTGAGGAATGAAAAGCGGATCAGCGATCATAAACAAACAAACGTTAGTTAGAGTGCGAAAATAGGACTTTTATCCACCTCGTTCAATGGAAAATCCGCAGAAATAATCTCCAAAAAAGGTATTTTATTAGATTTTTTTCAATAAAACATCAATAAAAAATATTTTATTCAACCGCAATCGTATGCGTGATTGAATGTTTCATAAATAATTCTTCCGTAACACACTGATTATCGTTCCTGTGTGACTGTAAGCGGTTATTTTTGCCAGAAAATACCGGGTATGGCGGCTCAAGCGGCAACAGGAAAGATCGGAGTGGATGATCTGAACATATTTAAAAAAATTGTAGGTGATGTGCATGTCCTGGCCGATGAGGAAAACCTCAGGCATTATGGTCATGATGAAACGGAAGAATTGTTGTACCTCCCCGAAGTGGTGCTTAAGCCTGGAAGTACAGCCGAAGTATCGGCTATCATGCGCCATTGTAACCAGCGCCTGATACCCGTAACGCCCCGTGGCGCCGGAACAGGTTTGAGTGGCGGCGCCCTTCCCCACCTGGGTGGGGTTTTATTGTCTACCGAAAGGCTGAACCGCATACTGGATATCGATGATCGCAACCTGCAGGTGACTACCGAACCCGGCGTGATCACCGAAGTATTGCAGAATGCTGTCAAAGAAAAAGGTCTTTTCTATCCACCCGATCCCAGCAGCCGCGGCAGTTGTTTTATCGGTGGCAACATCGCGGAAAACAGTGGCGGACCCAAAGCAGTGAAATATGGTGTGGTGAAAGACTATGTGCTGAACCTGGAATTGGTATTGCCAAGCGGGGATGTTATCTGGACAGGCGCAAACGTTTTGAAAAACTCAACCGGTTATAATCTCACACAATTGATTGTTGGAAGCGAAGGCACCCTCGGTATTGTTACCAAGATTGTTTTGCGGTTGATCCCGTTTCCTAAATACGATCTGCTGATGCTGGTTCCGTTTGCCTCACTGGATAAAGCCAGTGAAGCGGTGAGCGCTATTTTCAGAGCGGGATTTGTGCCCAGTGCATTGGAACTTGTAGAGATAGATGCATTGAAGATCGTTAGTAAAATGGTAGACAGCAGCGCTGTACCTGTAACGGATGATATTGAAGCGCACCTGATCATTGAAGTAGATGGCAACAATATGGATGTATTGATGGCAGATATGGAAGCGATATCCGAACTGCTCGTACAATACGATGCAGGCGAAATATTCTTTGCCGATGATGCACAGCAAAAAAATGAACTCTGGAAACTGCGCCGTCGCGTTGCAGAAGCAGCCAAGATAAACGGTTATACCATTGAGGAAGATGCCGTGGTGCCAAGAGCAGAATTACCGGCATTGATCAGGGCCTGCAAACAACTCGGCCGGGAACATGGTTTCGCGGTGATCGCCTATGGCCATGCGGGCGATGGTAACCTGCATATCCGTATCAATCACCCCACCATCAAAAACAGTCATGGCAACAGCGAGATGACCAAAGCGCTCACACAGCTTTTCCAGACCGTGCAGCAGATGGGCGGTACCATTAGCGGGGAACATGGCGTGGGACTCATACAAAAACCTTATCTCGACACTGTGTTCCGGGAGCAGAACCTGCAGCTGATGCGTGGCATCAAACAGGTTTTCGATCCTAACAATATTTTAAATGCCGGTAAAATTTTTGACCTGAACAAATAGGTTAGGTTTGCAACAAGTTAACGAAGATTATGAAGCACCTGAAACTGATACTGACCACCGGCCTTAGCTTGTTATGCTGCCTTGTTTTTGCGCAGGACGATCTGCCGGAGAAAGGAAAATTTAAAAAAGAGAACGTATTTCTCGGCACAGCGATCAACCTGGGTATTACCGGTACTGCATTCAATATCGGTCTGAATCCCGAAGCCGGTTACAGCATCACCAAATGGCTGGATGCGGGTGCAGCACTCAATTTCAACTACTTTTCACAAAACGCATCTGACTACAACCCCTATCATTATACCAGCTTTAACTACGGTGGCGGTGTTTTTATGCGCATCTGGCCGGTTAATTTCCTGCACCTCGAAGTACGACCTGAATATAACTGGAGCAACGCTTCCAATAAGGATGTGTTCAGCGGAGCGGTCACAAAAAGCAAACTTGATGCAGGCAGTCTCCTGGTAGGTATCGGTTATGGATCAAGGGTTGTTGGCGGTAACTACTCGTATTTTACGCTGATGATCGATGTATTACAGAACTATGGTTCTCCTTACCGCGACCAGTTCAATGATCCGTTGCCGGTATTACGCGCAGGATTCGGCATTTATCTCAAACCAAGACGGCAATAGCCGATTCAGGATCATCGCAGATGATCAGTCTTTCACGCCAGTTATTATACAGAAAACCCTGTTGATCCATCATATCGATATGAGCAACCAGGTGATCGTAGTACCCTGCTGAATTCAGGAGGATGATCTTTTTATTGTGGATATTCAGCGTGTTCCAGGTAAGCATTTCAAATAATTCATCCATCGTGCCATTACCACCGGGTAATATCACGGCAGCATCGCATAGCTCGTACATCATTTTTTTCCGCACATGCATATCATCTACCACACGAAGGTCGGTAATGCCCTGGTGCTGGTGTTCCCATTCTGTAAGGATCCTGGGAATAACCCCGATCACATGACCTGCATTGTCCATTACCGCGTTGGCTACAGCGGCCATCAGGCCTTTATTCCCGCCGCCATACACCAGCCGGATATTCCGGTCGGCCATGATCTTTCCCAGCTGATAAGCATGCTGCACGTACAGCGGATCGGCTCCATCCCTTGATCCACAAAAAACGGCAACACTCAACGACTTCATAAAACTGTTTTGGACCGGCAAAATAGGTGAAATATTTTTACTACTTTTCGATTTCGTTTTTAATTACGCCTTATGTCCCCTCTCCTTTACGTCTCGTCATCGCTGTTATTTTCGGTAGTAATCATCTATTTTTTAGTATTGCTTGGTGTGGCCTGGTACAAGGGGCGGAACAGCAATAACGAATCGTTCTTTATCGGCAACCGCAACAGTAACTGGATGCTGGTAGCTTTTGGGATGATAGGCACCTCATTAAGCGGTGTAACATTTGTGAGTGTACCGGGTGCCGTGGCAAGAGAGTCTTTTGCCTATTTCCAGATCACTGTCGGCTACCTGATCGGTTATATCATCATCGCCTATGTGTTGCTGCCTTTGTATTACAGACTCAATCTCACGTCGATTTATACTTACCTGCAAAGCCGTCTTGGTTTTACTTCCTATAAAACCGGCGCGGGATTTTTTATTCTCTCGCGCACACTGGGCGCCACGGCAAGGTTGTACCTCGTAGTAAAAATATTGCAGGATGCCATCCTCACCAGCTTTGGGGTTCCTTTCTGGTTAACCACATTGATCATTTTACTGATGATATTACTCTATACCTATGAAGGCGGCGTAAAAACCATTGTATGGACGGATACACTGCAGACGACCTGCATGTTGCTGGGATTGATCATCTGCGTGATCTACATCCTGAACAGCATGGATCTCAGCCTTGGCCATAGCCTGCAGGCTATGGGAGATAAAGGCTATTCCAAAATATTCTTTACAGATCCTTCCAGCAAATTGTTTTTTCTGAAACAGATACTGGCCGGTGCATTTATCACGGTTACCATGACGGGTATGGACCAGGAAATGATGCAGAAAAATATTTCGGTCCGCACACTGAAGGATTCGCAGAAAAATGTGATCACAATGTCGCTGGTGTTATTGGTAGTGATATTGATATTCCTGTTCCTTGGCGGTTTATTGTATCTCTATGCCGATCAGTTAGGTGTTACTGCAACAGGCGATAAACTCTTCCCTGCCATTGCACTTGAACACATGCCGGCGGCGGTTTCGGTGATCTTTATCATTGCATTGATATCGGCGCTGTTCCCCAGTGCCGACGGCGCCATCACGGCGCTGACAGCTTCTTTCTGTATCGACATCATCGGTATCCAGAGAAGGGCCGACCTGGATGATGCACGGAAGAAACAGATCAGGCAGCGCACCCATTTGGTGTTTGCATTTATATTCCTGCTGTTTGTGATGATGTTCAAATGGATCAATGATCCGAGCATGATCGGGGTGATTTTGAAAGTGGCAGGCTTCACTTATGGGCCTTTGCTTGGCTTATTCACTTTCGGCATTCTTTGCAAACGCAGTGTGAAGGACCGGTTGGTGCCTTATATCTGTATTGCAGCGCCAGTCATCTGTTTTGTGCTGGATAAATACCAGAAACAGATATTCGGATCATTTGAGATTGGACTGGAACTGCTGATCATTAATGGATTGCTGACATTTATTGGATTGTGGGCGATCTCATCGAAAAAGACAATGTAGTTGTGTGGGGACACACAACTGGCCCTGGCACCCAATAACCGCATAACCAAGCCCATGGAACTCATTAACCCACTTGCCGAAGCTTATGCCGAAGCATTTACCTCTCCTGAAGATGGTCTGCTGAAGCAGGTAAGTGAAGAGACCATGCTGCACCATCCGCATGCCCATATGCTCAGCGGGCATGTCCAGGGAAAATTTCTGGCCTTTCTCAGTACTATTTTACAGCCAAAATACGTTCTGGAGATAGGCACATTTACCGGATACAGCGCCCTTTGCCTGGCCCGGGGTCTTGGCAGTGGCGGAGAACTCCATACAATCGAACTGAGAGAAGCTGATGCGGCCACGGCAAAGGCCAATTTTAGCAAATCCGATGCAAATAAGCAGATACATTTGCACATCGGCGATGCACGGGAGATCATCCCGCAGTTAGACCGGATATGGGACCTGGTTTTTATCGATGCCGATAAAGTGTCTTATATCGATTATTACGAATTGATTGTTCCCCGCTTGAGTAGCAGGGGGATCATTATAGCGGATAACATGTTGTTTCATGGTGGTGTGCTCGAAAAGCCGATCACCGGGAAGAACGCAAAAGCGATACATGCGTTCAACGAACATGTACAACAGGATCCAAGAACAGAAAATGTATTTGTAACGATCAGGGACGGTGTTCAACTGATCAAAAAGAAACCCGCATGAAGAAACTGGTTTTATTTTTATGTGTTTGCGTGTCCATCACCGTGAATGCACAAAAACAAAAGACAGAGGCATACGTTGAAACTTACAAAGAAACAGCCATCGCCGAGATGCTGCGCACCGGTGTACCGGCAGCTATTACCCTTGCACAGGGTATCCTTGAATCGCAATCCGGCGAAAGTGACCTGGTAAAAAATTCAAACAATCATTTCGGTATCAAATGCAAAACCGAATGGACCGGTGGAAAAATCTATCACGATGATGATGAGAAAGGCGAATGCTTCCGCGTGTATACCAATGCCGGTGAATCTTACAAAGACCATTCTGATTTTTTAAAGAGCCGCCCGCATTATGCATTCCTTTTCAAATTAGATCCCACCGATTTTGAAGGCTGGGCCAAAGGCCTGAAAAAAGCAGGCTATGCAACCAATCCCCAATACCCGCAGAAATTAATGAAGCTGATCAATGACTACCAGTTGCAGCAATATAGCCTGGAAGCCATTGCAAGAATGAATCGACCTGTTCCTGAAACGATCGCGTCCAATACAGCTGTTGTTACTGCAACAACTAATTCGTCTGTTGCTGCAGAAACATCAACCACCGCAAAGGAAATCCCGGAGGTTAAACCGGATGTGCAGGTTGCGCAGGAAACATCCTCCCCGGTTACAAATACAACCAGCACCGCAACACCTTTAACAACCACCAACAGGGAAACTATAAAGACTGTCAGCTATCCAAAAGGTATTTTCACCATCAACCATACCAAGGTGGTATACGCGGCTGCGGGCACATCTTTGTTATCACTGGCAGACCAGCATGACCTCACCCTTTCGAGACTGATGGAATACAATGAACTGCATGATATGGATGTACTGGATACAGACCGCCTGCTTTTTATTGAAAAGAAACCCAAAAAAGGAAGTACTGATTTCCACACGGCTAATGGCCAGGAGACTTTGTATGAGATTTCCCAGCAGGAAGGCATCCGCCT
>Ga0247757_10002051_pt1 | contig 11284 bp, 10 predicted proteins | sample UWRJL126311R4_FD_180929 | JGI IMG/M metagenome (GOLD analysis project Ga0247757, IMG submission 180929) | Plant litter microbial communities from Arlington Agricultural Research Station in Wisconsin, United States - UWRJ-L126-311R-4 | ecosystem: Environmental > Terrestrial > Plant litter >...
CGACCCGCAACCGCGCCGCCATCATGGCGGCGCGGTTGCGGGTCGTGATGCCGGCGAGGACGGAAGGCGACGGCGCGGTGCTCACAACCTGGCCCCCCAGATGCCACGCAGTTCGGCGCCGGCTCCGGCCGGCCGGCGCAGGCAGAGAATGCCGGTGAGAAACAACCGGTGCAGCTGCCAGCGCCACCATAGCGCCCAGCCCCCGAGGCCCATCGTCTCGCGGGCCACCACCGCCATGTTGTGCAGCTTGCCCGCGACCAACGCCGCGTGGTTCTTTTTAAATTCGCTCGGCAGCGAGTGATGCAGGATGGCCGGGGTGCGCAGGAAATAGAGCGGAGCCTCGCGCGCGAGGCGGGCGGTCAGGTGCACGTCCTCGGCAAAACTGTAGCCGGTGAAGAGGGGAAAGCGGTGACGCTGGAAAAGCGGGGCGGCGACGAAGAGGCAGGTGGCCGGCAGCCATTCCACGGGAATCAGGTCCGGCCCCGTCTCGCGGTAAACCGGAAAGCAGTTGATCCCCGGCCCGAAAAGCCGCCCGCCGTAATCGCGATCGAGATAGCCCGCCTGCAGCGCGTAGTACCAGCGGGTCAGCCGGCCCGGGGCCAGCCGGCCGGTGTTGGCAATCCGCGGCGACAGCGCCGCGATGCCGCCGGCGGGAGGCTCGTCAAAGCGGGCGAGGGCCGCCGCGAAAAGCTCGGGGCCGAACTCGATGTCGTCGTCGAGAAACGCGAGCACCTGCCCGGTGGCGAGCGTCGCGCCGAGGTTGCGCTGGCGCGCCGCACTTTTTTCCGCACCGCTCACCAGTCGCACCGGGACTGTCCCGGCGCCGCCCACCACCTCGGGCGGCGGCGGCTCGCCGGCGACCACGATCACGATCTCCGCGGGCGGCCGGCTTTGCGCGGCGAGGCAGCGCAGTACGACGCCGAGGCTGGCCCAGCGGTCGAGCGTGGCGATAACGACGGAACAGGTGAGGGCGGAAGGCATGCTTCAGGGCCAGAGGCCGGTGCCATGGAGCGCGAGCTTGAGCAGGCGCCGATGCGGGGCTTCCAAATGGCGGGGCAGGTTGGCTTCCTCAATCGCGTAGGCATTGGGCTCGTCGGCGTTGCGGCAGGTGGCCGCCGGGACGATTTTCTGGCGCCAGTCGGTTTCCGACGAGTAGTCGCCGAAGTTTTCGCAGCCTTGGGCGATGGCTTGCTGGCGGGTCTGCAGGCGGAGCGTGATCTGGCCGGGACTGCGGTATTGGTAGTGTTTGAAGCGGATGCGACGGGGATGGACGACACCGAGGTGTCGCGGGGCGGAAGCGACCTCCGGCCAAACCAATCCCGGGCGGTAACGAAAGAAACGCACCTCGGAATAGTCGCAGCGATAGTAACGCAGCGCCTGCTCGGCGGGAGTCACCGGGGGGTAGGCCTGCGGGTTGGCGGCATGGCGGGCGGCGTCGACGTCGGTGAAGTAGTGCTGGAAATTGACGCCCCACACGACGTGGTGCCGCGCCGGCACGGCGGCCAGGAACTCCCGCGGATCGTCGGCGTAGATCTCGTCCGCATCCACGAAGCACCACCAGTCACCGGCGGCGCATTCCGCCCGGAAATGCTCGAACACTTCACGCCGCAGGCTGTTTCGGAAAGGCACGGCCTCCGACTTGAACGGCACGAGGCGCGGATTCTCCCGCGCGAGGGCCTGCACCGTCTCCCACGTGCCGTCGGTGCTGCCGTTGTCGAAGACAAAGATGCGATCGCACCAGACCAGCGCGCGCCGCAGGGTTTCGGCGATCATGTCGCCTTCGTTTTTGATCAGGCAGTTGCCGAAAATTTTCATGAACGGGACGGAGGACTGGGTTTGACGGCCTCGAGATAGAGACTCTCCGGCGCCCGGTCGGCCCGGTCGATCACCAGGGCGGGATCCACGCCCTGGCCGCAGGCGGCCGGCGTCACGGAGGTGAAACCTGCGGCGTCGAGCAAGCGGCCCAGCGAGGCCTCATCGTGGATGAATTGATGGCCCTCATTCCGCCACCGCAGGTTCTGCATCCGGTCGTGTCCGGAATAGAAAACCCGGTTGATCTCGCGGGCCGGTCCGTCCTCCCGGCTGCCGGGTGTTTTGTCCCGCGCGGCCAGATAGGTCCGCGCATGGATTTCCAACGACGGTACGACGAGCCGGACCCGGCCGCCGGGTTCGAGCACACGGTGGATCTCGGTCAGGATCCCGGCCAGTTCCGCGAGATCGAAGTGCTCCAGGCAATGCTCGCTAAAAACGCCCCGGAAGCGATTCGCGGGAAACGGCAGCGGCCGCGCCAGATCCCACACCACGTCGACCCCCGGCACCCACCGGTAGTCCAGGTTGACAAAACCGGGCGCGATCTGGGGGCCGCAGCCGACATGCAGGTAGTGGCGGTCCGAGAGGCCCGCGCGGCGGGATTGAAAACCACGGTTCCGAAGCAACCAGCCGACGAGCCGGCGCATTTTTTGATAGCTGTGCCAGGCTCTCATGGTGAAGGGATGGTTGCCAAAATCTCCTGCAAGCGGCCCCGGAGGTCCGGCGCCGAAAACGCCCGGGCCGCGGCCTGCGCCCTGGAGGCCAGCCCGATGCGGTACTCCGGATCTTCGCGCAATCGCCGGAACACGCCGGTCAGCGCGCCGGGTGCGGAATCGGTCACGACGGCGGCAAGATCGGGCTGGGCCAGGCACCACGCGCAACCCGCGGCGTCGGCCGGCCCGGTGATAACCAGCGGCAGGCCCAGCGAAAGGCAGTCGCCCAGCTTGCTGGGAAAATGGGTCCGGTATTGCCGGTGATGAGCGCCGGGCGGATTGAGGTAGGGCTGCAGCACCGCATCGCACCGCGACAGCACCCCCTGCCACGCCGCTTCCGGCGTGGGCGCATAGCCGTGGAAGTGCAGCACGTCCGTGGCGTCGTTTAGCGGCGCCAGGATGCCGCCGGGTGGGGGGCAGAAAAGCTCGATGACCGTGCCGGTGGCACGCAGCACGGGCAGCAATTGGAGCAGTTGCTCGCCGTAGCCGTAGTGCAGCCCGCCGGCGTAGCCGAGCGTGAGCCGGCCGGGTTGCTTGAGCTGGCGGCAGGCCTCGGGCGGCTGGCTCACGAACGCGTCCGCGCGCGGTGGCGGCAGGACCTCGCCGTCCACGCCGTAGCTGGCGAGGAAATGGGCGCGCATCGGATCACTGATGCAGAGCCGCCGGGCCGCCTGGCGGTACACGGCGGCATCGCGGCGCTGTTGCCGCGCGCGCAGCCACGGGGCCACGGGCTCGAAACCATCCGGCAGGTCGTGAATGAAGAGTACCAGCGGCAGGCGGCGGCGGCGGGCGTAGCGGGCGGCGTAATCGTAGTACCAGCCGTCCTGCATCAGGGTGGCGACCACATCCGGTTGGAAACCCTCCAGCGTCCGATCGATGGCGCCGAGGTCCAGCCAGGCGGCGCCGCCCAACACGCGCAGCGCCGTGCGCCACGGCCAAAAGCGCGTGCGGTACAGCCGGTCGACGCGCAGCGGCAGACTGGCGTAGCGGCAGGGCAGCCGGGTGGCGCCGGCGGGCGGCAGGTGGCTGGTAACGACGAGCAGGCGATCGGCGGGGTAGCCGCTGAACAAACGGTGAAACACGATCGCGCCGGCGGCGCCCGTGTGCGGGGCTTCGCCGGTCAGGAAGAGTACGCGGGGCGGCAAGGCGGTCATGGCGCCATGATGATGTGCCCGCGGCGCACGATCAGGTAGTTTCGGTTCAGGATGTTGAAGAGCAGGTGCGCCGCGAAGCGCAGCCGGCTGAAAAACGTACCGGCGCCGCGCTGGCCGTGGTCGGGCACGAGCCGGCTGCCGCGTTCAGGCGCGAGGCGATGCGTCGACTCGATCCGGACCAGCGCCGCCACGTACGGGGCGAAGACGTGGCGCAGGACGGTGCGGCTGGGGAAAACCTCGTAGTACGGGGCGCCCATGCTGAAGATCCACTGCTGCGGGCGACGCAGGCCGTGAAAATGGAAGAAGACCAGCGGGTCACCGTCGACGAACATTTTTCGTCCGTGCCGCGTGACCGTGTGGTTGTCGAGATTCCACATCGCGAGGTTGGCGCCCTTTTGCGCGAGGACCTTCACGTTGCGGAAACGCCGCGGCCAGTCGTCGAGGTACTTCTGGTCCGCGTAGCGCCCGGGTTCGTGGCGAATGAAGCACCACTCGAGGCAGCGCTCCCGCCACCAGTCGAGGCACTGGAGTCCGTCGGCATCGCGCCGGAAGGTCAGCCAGCCGACGTTGTAGATGCCGTTCTCGACGAGGTGGCCGAGGCGCGCGGAAAAGCGGTGGTCGATGATCGCCACCGACGCGGTCCCGATCTCGGTGAAGATGCGCTCCGGGCTGGAGTAAAAGCAGAGGTCGGCATCGAGGTAGGTGATCAGGCCGATGTCCGGGTCGCGGCGGAGGATGTGCCGCGGGAGCGACGGCGTGCAGGTGAAGTAGTACTCGATGAGCGAGCGTCCCGGTTTCGCGGCCAGCAGCGCCGGGTCATCGCGCTCGAACTCCGCGAGGCCGATGAGCCGCACGCCGGGCAGCGCGAGGCGCGTGAGCAGGGCGTGCGCTTCGTCGTCCAGGCACAGAATCCACAGGCAGAAGGCCGGCGCGTGGCGGCGCAGCGATTCGTACAGGGCCAGGCCGAGCGAGGCGTAGTTGTGGTCGAAATAGGTGCAGAAATGCCGGACCGGGGGCTCGTCGCGGATGAGCAGGCGCTCGACGTAGATCGAGACGTGGCCGGGCTCGAGGCGGTGCCGCACCAACTCGTGCCGGAAGCCGGCGTCGAGGCAGGGCTGGAGATAGGTCGCGCAGACGGATTCCTCGTGGTGGGTTTCGAGGAAGATGACGGTCTGCGGCGGCAGCAGGTGTGCGATTGCCGGCAGGATCTCGCGCTCGGCGCCCTCGATGTCCATCTTCAGCACGAGGCGTTCCGGGCGAAATTCCGCCAGCAATTCCGGCAGCGAAATCATGTCCACCGTGATCGCCCCGGGCTCGGCGGCGTCGGCGAGGTGGCCGCCGAAGCCCTCGCCGGCGAAGCTCACCGATCCGCGCTGCAGTCCGGCGGCCAGCCGGAAGGCCTCGATGCGGGCCTGGTTGAGGTCGATGTTGCGGCGGAGGCGCTCGAAGTTGCCCGGTTCCGGTTCGAGCGCGACGACGCGCGCGACAGGAAAACGGGCCCGGGCCAGCAGCGCGAACATGCCGCTGCAGGCGCCGCAGTCGATGACGAGGTCGGGCTCGAACGGCACCCGCTCGACCGGGTAGGTGTGCTCGACGTAGATTTCCTCAAAGATCATGAGGTCGACCAGCGACGACAGGTCGAGCTGCAGGCGCTGGCCGCCCGCGAGGGCGACCCGGGGCGTGACCCGGTGCGCGAGGAAGCGGCCGAGGCGACCGTAGGGCGAGTTGCCGCCAAACGGACGGTGGCGCGCGAAGCCCGCGGCCACGAGCAGCAACCGGTCCACCCAGCCTTCGCCGGCGGCAGCGAACGAGCGCATGGTGTTCCAGCGGCGGCGCAGGTGTGCGATCATGCCTTCAAGTGATGAGGGGCGACCGGTGGCACGGCGGTCAGGTACCCGGGGTGTGGGGCGTCACGTGCATGGTGGCCAGGAAACGCTCCGCCAGCGGGCGCGGGGCATAGTGCTGCATGGCCCAGGTGTGGCCTTCCCGGGCGATGCGTTCCGCGAGGCCGGGATCGGCGGCGAGCCGGGCGAAGGCCTCGGCGGCGTTGCCGGCGCGCACCGGCACATAATGCACGAAGGGTACGGGCATCACGGGGAGCAGCACGCCGTAGTACGGCAGGTCGAGATTGAAGACGAGGCACCCGGCCGCGAGGCCCTCCCAGAAGCGCCAGCTGTCCCACTGGATGAGCCGCGGCGGGCGCGAGTCGAACCAGGCGAGCGTGTCGTAGTACAAACGGTTGAGTTTCGCCCGGCGGCCGCCGACGAGGTAAGCCGGATGGAACGGGGCGGGGGGGATAAGGTCGCCGCAGAACGCGACGATCGCCTGCGCCGACTTCAGCCGCTCGTAGTAACTGCGGCTGTGCCGGTGCTGGGTCTGTTCCCACATCAGCCAGTCGTAGGGGTCCTCGGGCGGCACGCTGAGGTCGTCGCGGCGGTCGTTGATGGCGAAGTGTGGCTTCGCCGCGGCGACGAACGGCGGGCCGGCCAGCGCACGCGCGGTGTGCATGTAGGGATGGCTCGCCCCGAAGTTCACCAGCACCTCGCGCTTGCGCTCGGTCCACGCCGGCGCGCGGCTCGTGCTGACGATCATGCGGGTGTTGATGCCGAGCACCCACGGGTGCTGGTTGGCCGGATGGAAGCAGCGCTGGTTGTACTTCGCGCGGAAGACCGCGTCGAAGGCGGCGAACTCCGGCTTCCAGCTGGGCGTCTCGTAACCGTCATCGAGATCGAGGTAGGCGGTCTTGTAGCGGCGGCCGGGCTTGAAGAGACCCTCCGGCAGCGGCGACTGCGTCACGCGGAAGTCGGAGTCGATCCAGCGCACCCACGCGCCGGTGACGGCGACGACGTCGCAATCGTCCGGCCCGACCTGCGGATCATGCCGGACCAGCCAGTGCTCGGGGCCGGGCGACTGCCGCCAGTAGTTGCAATTGCCGTACACCTCGGCGCCGAGCTGGCGCAGCCCGTCGGCCAGGACGACGACGTCGTCCTGGTAGGCCGTCTCGTTGTCGCGGCAGTAGAAATAGACGCGGAGGCTCATAGAGTGGCTTGCAGGCGGCGGATATCGTGAACCGCGCGGGTCGCCCCGCGGGCATGGCATGCCGCCTGGATGCGATCAACCCGGTTCATCATCAGGCGGCGGATCCACGCCTTGATGCGCCAGACCGGGCTGGTCAGGTAGGTGGGCACGGGGCCGCCGAGAATGAAGCCATGGAGCACGCTCGAGTAGGCATGTCCTTCCATCGATTTCATGAGATAGGCCGGCTGGCAGCGCCGGGCGGGGATCAGGTGTTGCAACGTCAGCCGGGCGAAGACCCCTTTGGTGAAACCGTGGCTGCAGCCCACGTAGGCGATGTCCGTGTCGCCGCCGTAGAGCAGCGCCTGACCCTGCAGGTCCAACTGGCGGCGCAGGGGATTGCGGACAAGCTCCGCGGCGTAGGCGTCCGTGACCTCGCGTCGCACGCACAGCCCTGCACCCCACGGGGTCGAGTCGTGGTCTTCGCGCTCGGAGGAAATCGCATCCTTGGTGACGTGGCGCTCGGTGAGGTTGGAACGCCACGTCGCCGGCGGCGGCACGGCATCGGGGGCAAACTCGAGCACGACGTTGCCGCTCCAGGCGCCGAGGCGCGGATGCTCCGCGGCGATGGCGAGCGCCTGCGCGAGAAAATCCGGCGCCAGCACGTTGTCGTCATCGACGAGGATCATGACGTCGCCCCGCGCCGCGGCAAAACCCGCGAGGCGCGCTGGCGTGAGCCCGAGTTGCTCCTCGCGGACGACACGGCCGGCGGGATGCCAGGAAAGATTGAGTTGCCCGGCGATCGGCGGCTGCGAGGCATTGTCGATCACGATGAGCTCCCATTCGGCCATGGGCAGCGTCTGCCCGCGCAACGCAGCGAGTGTCCGCGCGAGCGGTTCCCTCGCGGGGTTATGGGTGGGGATCAGTACGGAAATCACCAGGGGAGCGCGGCGGCGCGGTCAGGGGCATTCAACGGTGGCGTGCCACAGCACGACCATCCCGCCGTCGGCGGACTTTTTCAATCCATACAGTGCGTGCCGGCCGGGGACACGATTATGGGTCGGGAGGACCAGCCCGTAGCGCGTGTCCAGCAAACGGCCTTGCCGGAGCACGTCCGCGAGGCGCGCGCGGCGGGGCTGCACAGGCAGGATGAGCGGACCTTCCCCGGTCATCAGTACCGCGACGTCGGGCAGGGGTGGTACGGACACTCCCGCCGGAGGGGTGAAAAAGACTCCGCCGACGTCCGTCGAGAGCTGGCCGGTCCACGCCGGCGTTTCCGCGGCCGCCGGGCTGGCGGGCAACTGCAGGATGGCCTGGGCCTGGCGGGCGGAAATCGTTTCCGGCAGCCGGAGATCGCCGCGCGCCGTCGCCCGCCGGAGGATTTGGCCGGCTTCCGCCGCCTGCTCGGGCGCCGAGGGCAGCGGCAATTCGCGGTCGAGTTTGAGATTCTCTGCAGTGGCCACGGCCCAGTGATGGGCGAAGACGAGCTGCGGCCACTCGATGGCGTACGAAAGAAAATTGAAAGCCGCCGCCGCCGCAATGGCCGCGGGCAAGGCGACCCGGTCGGCGGCCGCCGCCTGCCGCCGTCCGCAGCAGTGCAGGTAGAGGACCGCGGCGAGGGTCACGGCGTACGGCCGGTAGCGGTCCTGCAGCATGTAGTCCGCGGGCCAGCCAATGCGCGCGTAAGCCATCATCGCGAGCGTCAGGAGGAGAAAGAGCATGAACGCCGGCTCGCCGCCGCCCCGCTCCGCGGGCCAGGTGGCGAACCAGCGGGCGGAGGCCGCGAGGAGGAGTACCGCACCGGCCGCCAGCACCAGGCCGTGCGGGACGGTGCCCAGGCTCAGCGGGGCGCCGGCCACGGTCACGAGGTTCAGGACGAAAGCGCCCGGCGAAAACCCGGTGTTGTCGATGGGCTGGTCGGCCGTGGAATAACCGTGGAGATAGCCGGCCCACATCAGGGCGCCGGCCACGATCCACGTTGCCGCGACGGACCACCAGCGCCGGGAAAGCGCGGCGAGGGCGAGGACGGGGAAGAGGAGGAGGCCGTTGGCGACGCACAGGGTGGCGCCGGTGGCGAGGAGGAGCGCGAGCGATTGCTGGCGGACCGAGGGGGTCAAGGCGCAGCGCGTAGCCCAAAAACCCAGCAGGATCGCCGCCGGGTGGCTGAGAAATCCCGTGGCGCTGAGCAGGCTCGATTCCCCCTGCGGTTGCATCAACAGCAGGACCGCCGGCAGCAGCCAGAGCCGGCCGGGGCGGTCGCGCCAGTGCACGGCCACCAGGCTGGCGCCAAACAGCGTCCAGCACGCCCACGTGATCGCGCAAAGGAGCCGGAGGTCGACGTGGCCCAACCAGGCGGACTCGGCGAGGACCGCGAGCCGGGTGACGGGCGCCCGATGGCTGTAGAATTGTTCCCACACCAGCAGCGCGCCGTCGCGCAAACCGGCGACGTCCCGGCGCCAGTGTTCCAGGAACTGCAGGAGCGCGAAGTAGTCGTCGGCGACCGGCACGTTGATGGCGAAACGGTGCAAAACGACCAGCAACAGCACCGCCGGCGCAGCCAGCAAGCCAATGATCGCCACCGTGCGCAGAGCGGTCGGCGGGGAAACCGGCAGGGCTGGGGCCGAGGGCTTCATGGTGACGTGTGGACGGCCTTCAGTAAACCGCCCGGTGACCAAGTCGGACGAGCGGACCCTCGAACACGCGCCAGGAGACAACGGCGGCGAGCCAGGTCGCGCCGAGGGCTGTGCCCAGGATCGCGAAGCTGGCCAGCGAGTTGAGCTGGAAGCCGGGTCCGCCCAGCCACGCGAGCAGCGCCCCGGCGATCAGCATGTGCCAGAGATACAGGAAATAGGCGTACCGGCCGAGGCTGACCGGCACGGCGGAGGAAAGCAGGCGCACCAAGCCGGGCGGACGCACGGCCACCACGATGAAGAGCAGGAGGGCATAGATCAGCGCGAGCAGCGTGTAGCCCGCATAGAGGTCGACGGCCGTGACGTGCAAGTAGTGGCACGCGGTCAGCACGGCAAACACCGCGCCGGCGCCGGCCAGCCACCAGCCCCACGTGCGCTCCAGCCGGCGGGCCAGCGACGCGCCATCGGGCTGGCGCACGAGCCACGCGACCAGCACGCCGCAGGCGAGCGTGTCCATGCGGGCGGGCATGAGCACGTGGTGGGCGAGGTAGTCCTGGGGCCACAGCCAGAGGATGCCGGCGCGGAGCATCCAGGCGGCGACCACCAGCCCGATGAGAAAGCCCGGCACGCGGCGCGGCGGGAGCCAGCGGGCGATCCACGGCGCCGCGAGGTAGAACTGTTCCTCGACGGCGATCGACCACAGCACGGAAAACGGCGCCCAGTCCCAGCGATTGATCGCGGCGAAGGCGATGTTGGTGAGGAACGTGCCGTACACCCAGCCGGAGAAAAGCTGCGACGAGCCGGCATAACCGGCGGCGACGAGGCCGAGGCAAAGCGCGAGCGTCACGTAGTAGAGCGGCAGGATGCGCGCGGCCCGGCGAACGTAGAAGGTCGCGGCCAGCCGGGGCGAGTTGCGCTGGTCGAGCAGGATGCCGCCGATGAGATACCCGGAGAGCACAAAGAAAAGATCCACCCCGCTCCAGCAAAGTGCGCTGCCGGCGCGCACCCAGCCCAGTACCGAGCCCGCGCCGAGCGGCAGGTAGGACTCCACCAGATGATGCCACAACACCCCGCCGATCGCGAGGCCGCGCAATCCGTCCAGCGCGGCAATGCGGTGTTGAGTGGCGGGGTTCAATGCAACAGGTCGGATTCGTTCAGGGGGCCGCGGGGCGCGGGGCGCCCGGGCGCCAGCCCTGGACCACGGCCGGCGTGCCATAGGCGATCGCGCCGGCGGGAATGTCCTTCGTTACAACCGCGCCGGCCCCGACGATGCAACCGTCGCCGAGCGTCACGCCGCCGAGCACGGTGACGCCGGCACCAAGCCAGACATCGCGGCCGATCTTCGTCGGGAGGAGTTCGTCGGGCAGCGTGCGGATCGGCGTGCCGAAGGGGGCGATCGCGTGGTTCGACGACAGGATGCGGCAGTGCATCGCGATGAGACAGTCGGAGCCAATGGTCACGCCGCCCTGGCCGTAGACGACGACGTACGGGCCGAGAAACACGTGGTCGCCGATTTCGATGCTGCCGCCGAAACCGTGGAGCGCCACGCCTTCCTCGAACCAGCAGCCGACGCCCACCTGCACCCGGCCGCGCCGGCCGTCGCGTTCGCCCGGCCGGGCGCTGATGTTCGCGGCGAGCCGGTAACCGGGACCAAATTGCACGCCGGGTGCGCGCAGGCGCCGGGCGCGCCACCAGTAGCGGAGGACCACGAGGAATTCGCCGGGCGTCATGGCGCGTTCAATCGGTTTTCAAATCCCACTGCCAGGGCAGGTCGACCGGGCCCAGCACGTTGACCGGCGGGGCCTGCGGGTGGAAAACGGGCGAGACAAACTCGAACTCCACGGCGTCGCGTTTCTCGTCATAGTCCATGCCGGCGTCACCGAGCCACACCGAGATGCGGTAGGTGTCGCTGTGCAGCGGCAGGCGGTCGAGGCGCGCGGTCACGACGCCCGCGGTCACGGCG
>Ga0247757_10002052_pt1 | contig 11280 bp, 1 predicted proteins | sample UWRJL126311R4_FD_180929 | JGI IMG/M metagenome (GOLD analysis project Ga0247757, IMG submission 180929) | Plant litter microbial communities from Arlington Agricultural Research Station in Wisconsin, United States - UWRJ-L126-311R-4 | ecosystem: Environmental > Terrestrial > Plant litter >...
TCGGACTTTTAGAAGGAACTTTATAGGATACTAAAAATAGAACGCCGACTCTCGACCGTAGATTACCTAGAAACTAATAGTTCTATAGAAAGAATAAACGTAGTAGTAGAAGCGATCCTACGCGCTTACGTAAATTAGAAACAAGATAACTAAAAGGGCTTATACTCCCTGGTATAAATAGCTATTAGGAGCTGGCCCGCGACTTCTATAGGTATCAGCCTATTCTTCCTCCAATATAGCTATAAAGTAGACCCGATTCAACTACGGCTGGAAGACTCCTTACTCGACCTATACTAATAACTACGCTCTAAGAAAGAAGCAGCTTAAGCTATAATACGGAAGTATAAAGAAACTATCGACTTTATTAACGCTTCCTTAGCTAAGGCGTAATAAGAATAGGAAAGAAATACTAATAAAAAACGCCGGGAATCCCTAATCCTTAAAGTAGGCGATAGAGTATAGCTAGAATATAGCAGGTAATTATCTAATACCCGGCCTAGTAAGAAACTCGACTAGAAAAACGCGAAGTTCCAAGTAGTCGAAGTAATCTCTCCGCATAACGTCCGTCTAAACGTACTACGAGGAATCTATAACGTCTTCTACATAAATAGGCTTAAACTTATATTAGAAAACCCCCTGCTAAGCTAGGGTACTAATAACTAGTAACTAGAAATAGTTATCTTTATTAATAAAGAGGAAGAATAGGAAGTAGAGGATATAGTAGCAGAAGTCTGGAGAAAAAACGGCTATAGAGCCTACTCTTTTAAAGTTAAATAGAGAGGCTATGCGTAAATAACAGTCTAACACCGAGAAGTATTAGAAGATACGCTAGCCCTCGACCGATAGGAAAAACGAACTTCCTATATATACGACGCCCAGGGCAGGCTACTAGTAGGGTGCCGCTAGGAGGGCGGAACCATACGAACTTAGTCGCGCGGGAAGGGGAGGAAAGTCCCGACCAAAATTCGGACCTCCTACTAAGGAAGAGAAAGAAAGGACTCTACTATAAAAAGAATAAATAAATAGCTATAGTTATATTACTACAGAACTATAGTTAATAAGTATCAAAACTAGGGAACTATATCTAGAAGGAAGGGCAACTGGATATATAAAAAGTATAAAGAAAGAGTCCTCAGGGAGTCTCTAGGCATCGGCGGGAAGAACCCCGGGGTCCATACTAATACCTAAGAAGATAGGAACTCCCTCCTATATAAAGGAAGCCTAGGTAAGAACTATCAGAAGAACGAGGAAGAGTTAGCTCCAGGACGGTATAGCCGGATAGAAGAAACCCTAGGGCTGGACGAGAATAGACTAGAATTAAATAGGAACCTACAGGAAGACTACTAGGAGCCTATACTAGACTATAGAGGGAAGCTCCTAAAGTACGCCTAGAGAAGTTAAGTATAATATAAGTATAGGGGAAACAAGGTAGAAATAAGAGGAGAATTTTTTTAATAAAGTAATAGCTTGATATACTCTACTAAAGGAAGTAGACTTTACTAAGATAAAACTATAGGAGTACAACTAGTTACACCAAAGGAAACTATATAAATACCCCAGATAAAACTCCTACTTTAGAGGGCGGAGACTACGTCGAGCCCTAGATAGAATTACCTCTTCTACTTCATCCTCGCCATTATTTAATAGCGGAGAAAATCTTAAGGAAGCCCCCGCCCCCCTTATATAGATATCCCTATCTAAAGCTTAGATAGTAGAAGCTTCTTTATTAAAATCCTAAGAGACGGAAGTCTCTCCGCGGGGACCCTGAGAGGTAGTAACCTCTCCCTAAGTAATCTAGATAAGATCCGAAATACTACGGGCAATAACCTTAAGATACCTCTCCATATAAATAATAGAGTCTTGGATATCTATAACTTCCGCCCGGATCTCTCGGCCGCTCTTATTAACCTCTTTATAAGCCCTAATAAGCTCCGTATCAGGCTCCTGAGAATATTAGCCAATAGAAGAATCCTAGGATACTATAGTACTTATACGAAGCTTTAAAATGCTGGTATAGATACCACGCAAGGTCTCCAGGACCTCGTTATTATAATCGGACTCTTAAGAAGGTCCGGGGTAAGTAGCCTACTAGTTAACGGAGGCACCGGACTTAATAGGGGAGACTAAGGATCCTTAACTATCCGAGACTATATCCTTCTTCTTCTTATAGAAGGCTATAGAAATAGCCTTATAAGCTCCTAAAGGGAACAAAACTTTATTAGGAAGAGGCTCCCCTCTATACTCCAACTTATAGCGAAAGACCCCTATAAAATTCTCGGATATTAGCGCGCGCTAATCGGGAGGCAACTCGTCTAAACGGTAGTAGACTATATATTTCCCCTTATATCTAGTATAAGTCTTCAGAGTATCTAGCTTATAAGCGGAAGTCCCCTTCTCGGCTAAAAGTAGGAGATAGCTAATATACTAGAACTGCATCTTCTCTTCTAAAAGCTGCTAGAAAACAATAGTATTATAATCGATATAGGGAATAAAGGAACTATTATTATTATCAGGAACCTTAATCGGTCGTAAAGGGTCCGCCTATAAAACCTAAATATTAGTAGGAGTCACCTAGAAGGAAGAGGATATCACTTACCGAAATCCTCCTGTCTACCAAGCTATTAATAAGATCCCGTAAAGCTCCTTAGGTAGGGCGGAAAGGTATAGAGCGTCTAAAAAAAGAGCTACCGCTAGTAGCAAACGGACTAGGCTGGTTAACGCGACCAGACGGAGCGGGACTACGGATAGACTGGCTGCTATAGGTCGGCGAGACCTCTACACGGGGCGAAGCGGTGTAGGTATACAATAAGGAGGACACGGGGATACAGCGGGTAGCAGGAGTAGTAGGCTAAGAAGCTTCCTTCTTTTTAAGAGTGCGCTTGGGTGGCATTGTAACGAAAAGAGGAAACTTCCTATTAAAAGTTAGTAAAATGCCTATCGATATTACGGAACTAATACCCATTATAAAGAAGGCTAAAAGAAACTTATTAATAAGAGGGCGGGAGTCTAAGAACCTATAAAAGTAACGAGAATACGGACTTCTAGTAATTTAAAGTAGGAAGCGTGTAGTATATCGGAAGAGAAGAACGGGCGGGGAAGGGCGTCAATATATACTTCCTACGCACGGACCGGAATTACAATAACTTTACTATAATAACTACTTCGGATACGCCCTCTTAACTAAGTAAATAAAGCTAGTACTGTCCACCGCTACCGTAAACTTAACGGAGACCTTTAGTACTAAGTCGGATAAATACTCGATATAGAGCCATACAAGAAAAGGAAGGCTAGATATCTAAAACCTATAGGAAAGCTCCTTTTAAACTTATATATAAGGAACTATAGCTCGAGCCGGAGTAGGGTAGAATGTAAAACCCTAGCTAAATCTTGGAAGTAAAGAAGCTAAAATATAGAAATCTAGATATAAGACTGGATATTTATAGAGTGGGGACCTACTAAATAGTTATCTCAAGTCGCCTATCTTCCAAATAACCTAACCCACCTAATGATAGTTAGGATATCCCCGCCCGGCACCTATAAGATAGTTTCTAGATATAGAAAACCCCCCTAATTTAACACAGATCTACGTATTCTTAAGCGGGGAGGTTTGTAAGAGGTTAGACCTCAGTTATCCTCGGATAGAAACCCTCGGTATCTTCCTCGGATAGAAACCCCCGACTCTCGCCCAACTCTCGCCCGATTAATAGGAAGACTCTATTCGCGTAACGGGAATACGATTCTCCGATATATATATATATAACGGAATCCCGTAGCTATAACCGTAGTTCTCCAACGAATTTATCTGTTTTTATCTAGTATTCGCCTTCTCGAGGCCCGCCCTTTATAGTAGTAATAGGTAGTACCTACTACTATATAAGGTCTTGCTATATTATTTAAAAGACTAGGTAAAAGAACCATGCCGTATACTAAACTATCTAGAGTATTTATTATTAATAGGTAATCTTCTTTACTATTTTTTATTTATAGAGCTATATAATTTATCGAAGGAGTTATTTCCCTATTATAATATTTATATTATACCTTTTAGCTTAAGGTAGGAGGCATCTCTATATATAGTACCCGTTAATACGAAACTCTATACGGATAATATATCTAAGCCTTAGTATTTATTTTATTAATAAATAAGGTAGTACTTTTAGAAACTTAATAGTATAAGTAAGGGGATTATAGTAAGATGCTGTCACTTATACCCCAACCTAATAATAGGAACTGACCCTTACCTCCAATCTATATACCCTGGTAAATATAAGATAGCTATCTATAGATAGTATATTATCTATACTTATAGACTAGGGTTCTAATAGTACTAGTATATAGTATAAGTTATATAGCCCCCTTATTTTACGATCGTTGTTAAACCACCCTATATACCAATAATTAGCTAAGTTTATACTAAGGAAAAAATGAAGGCTAGGATAAAAACTTTTAACGCTAGTAAAGGAGTAGAGTAGTATTAAGTACTAAGGGGAACGAAGTCCTCGGCTTCCTCTTTTAAAGAGTTCTTAGCAAATAAAGGAAATATAGACAGCCGATATGCGTTCTTACCCTTTATATTAGGCCGTACGTACTAAATAATATAATAATATATTTTAAACTAAGTAGTAGAAGGACTATAGCGCCTCTTAATCAAAGTACTCTATAGGTATAAAATATATAGTATTTCGGTTAATCTTATATTTCAGTTTCTATCGTTAAGTATATTTTATAAATACCTACTTAGAATTAGGTAAACCGTTCTATAACCTTACGTTATAATATATAGCTCTAAATATCTCTATATAAACGCTGATTAGGGTACGTTATAACTACCTTTATACTTATACCAAATTATTTAGAAAAGTTATAGACCTATTTCGAATCGCTCCTCCTAGCTTAAAGACAGCAGTTATATAGAATATAATAAGATATCCCTTTCTACCTCTAAATAGGCATTAATTATACGCTAGGTTAGTAAATAAACGAGTTATAGGCATTAATATAAAGTTACCCGTTATTAATTTATAATGCGTACTGCTATAAAATAGCTTATAAATCGTATAAATATAATTAAGGCCTAATAACTAGTAGAGGAGTACCACCCTATTATAGCTCTATAGCGGTATTACCGCCATACTATAGCTTATAAGGCCTTAGTAGCGACTAAGATATGTCGCGTATATATATTAACTTCAACTGTCGTTTCTTATACATATCCTATATCCCTCTTATTTTGCTTATTCTATCTATTACTCCGCAGAAAAAAATATCTCTATACTATCTAGGCCTAATATCTAGTAATTTCTCTTCTAAGTATTGGTACGAATAGCTATCTATCAGTATAGATACCCTAGAATAATAATAATACGACGGAGGCTATGTAAATTTACTACCTCTAAGGTAATCTAAGCTACTCCGACTTCTAGGGGAAATTAGGAATCTTATATATAAATATACTAATCATCTATTTTAGGGACTATTTACTAGATATTTAATTAAGAAGACTAGTACTACGCTTCTCTTAGTTAATAGATAAATCTATAAAGAAGTTATTAGTTTAGCTTATAGTATAAAGCTATTTCGGCTAAGATATAGAGAAGCTGACTTAAGTATTAATAAATATTATTACGACTGGAATAACCAGAATCACTATATTAGATACTATATAGGATGGAACTATAATATATCTATATTCCTCTAGTTGCTTAGTAGAGACGTATTTTAATACGTTAATAAAATCGAGATTTATATAGACCTTAAGTACTGTAGTAATCTTTAGCGTACAATATTATTAGACTTTATTAATACGCTCTATACTAGATAAAGAACGTATTTAAGGCGTCTTATAATCAAGTTTACGATAGTAATACTAATAGGTAATAAAGAGGAGGTCGAGTTTTTCCATTTCCTCCAGGCGTTTAGGAAGGTCCTAGGGTTTAAAGATATAAACTTTAAGCTTAAAAATTCTTATACTTTATAGGAAGATAAGTAACTACTTCTTTAAAGAGCACGTGCTCTATAGGATAGTCTTGTTTAGATAGAAATATAAATTTAAGCTATTTAAGAGATAGAAGTAAATTAGTATCTTATTAAATCTATATCTTTCCTCTAAAGTTTATATACTCGCCCTAATAATAAAGTTAATAAATAATTCCACTATAATATATAAATATACTCTAGGTTACCTTTTAAACTTCCTAGGGATGATTAAGAGTTTAGATAGCTTCTTCTTCTATATCCTGAGTTGAAACCATTCCAAAATATAACGCTAAAATCGATTTCCTTGGCGTTCTAATATATATAGTCCAAAACCCTTAAACCTTCGTTAGTATAACTTAAACGACTACTATAGGAGGCGTATAGAGGGGTCTATAGATTCTTGCAACTTTACTAGCAGTATTTAGATATAGATCTCTTTAATACTAAATACTATTTCTTAACTTCGTGTCTAGGCTTAGAGTGGCCTGAATATAGAGTAAAAACTATATCTAACTTAATAGGGTCTCCGTAACTATATAGTATAGTAGCGATAACCCTCGTATATATTTTAATATAAATTTTTAAATTAATAAATTTAATTTTATATATATTTCCAACTTAGAGTCCGCTTTTTCCCGTTTATTATTTAGCGTAAACTAACTTAGAGTGTCTTTGATAACTAAGCTGAGTTTTTAAGGGCCTAATTTAGGGACCCCTAAGACCCTAAAATAAACTGTATAGTGTATACTATAAAATATTTACTATTATTAACTAACCCTAATTTAGCCCTAAGAGTCTTGCAGTTATTAGAATATCCCCTTAAAAAGTTACCGTATTCGAAATAATTCTAACTTTATTAAAAACGATATATATAGAATAGTGCTACGATCCCTAAACTACCTTAAGATTAAATTAAATAGAAAGCTAGTAGTATAGGACTTTAGTCAACTCTATAATAGGACTAATATATCTATTCCAACGACTAGATCTCTAGTAGACCTCCTTTATTTATTAACTCTATTACCTAAGAAGCTACTGCGAGTAGTATAAAAGGGTCGACGACTATAATACTACTAGACGGATAAGGAACTAAATCTTATCTTATATCTTTAACTTCAGCGCAACTAGAGTTGGGGCTAGGTCTAAAGAATATTCTTTCTACTAAAATTAATTGGTTTAGTTAGACTCGCCTACTTATATTTACTAACTAAAGAACGCAAGTACTATATATCAGTAGTATCCTCCCTAGCTATCGACCCTACTACTATCGTTGGTATATAGAATAATACTTAAGATTAGGCCCCTATATCCGCGCCTCTCTTTAAGCCAAGACGAGACCGTTCCGATAGGTCTATTCCTAATTTCGCTTATACTAAAAATAATACCAAAACTATAACCTTACCTATATTAAGCCCTAGAGATAATTGCTTACGATTTCCCTAATTTTTTAGGGCGTTAGAAACTTATTTAAATCCACACACGACACCTAACGTGGATTATATTCCTCTATCTTAGTCTCCTATACTAAAACCATCTAATCGTAGCCCTTCTATTATCTCTACTTAGCTTAGTAATATATTAAGTATAGAACCCTTTAGATTAGAAATAAGGTCTACCGATTTCTTAGATCGTAACTCCTTTACTCTAAACTTATCTAACGACGAATTCTTCAGCGTGGAAGAATATTTAGCTCGACTATAACTAATATTATAAAGTTTAGAAAACTCGATTTAAATATATTTTATAATACTATTCTAATACTAGATAATATTAATAACTAGTATAAATAGGACTAGAAAGTTAACGAGTTTATTCGCGAATCTACTATAACTGAAGATAGATTAAAATAGTATAGTTACTAGAAATTCTACTTAGTAATAATTATAGTAAAGCTATCGCGTAGTACTATAAGGCAGATTAATACTTTTAAAATCTACCTAGTTCAGTCCCTTCTCTAAATAGTTAAATAAAGCTTTAAGTTAGAAGGTTTTGGAACTTACGTTAACCTTTAGTAACGTTATATAGTTTTAAAAAGGACTAGGTATTAAATAATACTTATTTTATATCCATTTTAATAGAGAATAAGATATATAGGTAGTCTTTTCTTCTTTTCCCCTTTAAGAGTTTTATAGGTTTTAACGGGGCCTACCAATACCGCGATAGATAGTTGATTATAACTTTAGTAGTAATTACTATTAAGAAGGAATATTAAGTATTATAGTAATTACAATAGGTGATAAGGTTTATTTATATATATATAAAAGGCGCTCCGCCCGCCCGTAGAATAGTAATAAATATAATTACTTACTTTAACCAAGCTAATACTAGGGTCCTTAGTACCAGTATATATATATAGCTATCAGCTCCCTACTATTATAAGAATAATAATTTAATTATTTAATTTAATAAGAATATTATTTAGTACTAAAATTAGATCTCTCCTAGGAACTTTCGTTAGGGAATGCCCTTTGAGGAACTTTCGTTAGGGAGCGCTTTTCGAGGAACTTTTAATAGGGAATATTCTTTAGGGAATATTATTTAGTGCTAAATTTAAATGGCTCCTGGGAACTTTTATTAGGGAACGCCCTTTAAAAAACTTTTATTAAGGAACCCTCTTTAGGGAATACTATTCAGTACTAAAATTAGATAGCTCCTGGGAACTTTTATTAGGGAACGCTCGTTAGGGAACTTTTATTAAGGAACGCTTTTTAAGGAACTTTTAATAGGGAACGTTCTTTAGGGAATATTATTTAGTACTAAATTTAGATGGCTCCCGGGAACTTTCGTTAGGGAACGCTTATTAGGGAACTTTTATTAGGGAACGCTCTTTAAAGAACTTTCGTTAAAGAACGTTCTTTAGGGAACATTACTAAGTACTAAAATTATTAAAGATTATAGTATAAAATACGATATATATAATAATATCACGACTCTACTATACTAGCCTCTTAGTACTGTATATATTCGTCAGTTCCTGCTAGGTCTATTAGTACTTACTTATTAGCTATTTTAATTTTAGAGGGAAACTATAGTAATATATATTATTATAAGGGCCTAGATCATTATTAAGAAATTGAAAGGTAGTTTATATATAGATAATATACTATTTTTATAAGTCTTATAAGATTCTAAACTTGACTCCTAACACCCTTATACTAGAGCTCTTCGTAACCCTTATCTATATTTAAACCCTCTAGTAGCGAACTTTAGTATATAGGCTTAGCTAATTCTATAACTTCCGTGTTTTCGAACTACTCTTTAAACCGTATAGTTTAGAATTCCGGTATACCTTTAAAATTCGATAAAACCTCGTTTAGAATTTTCCTTATTAATTTAAGGTTTAAAGGATCCTTAAGCCTAAGAATTAATTTCTTTAGTAGATAGATTAAATAGTATAAGAGGGAATTAATAACCTCTATAAGGGTTATCGGTTTTATTTTTCCAAACAGGAATAATAGGATCAATGATTTCGCTCGAAAGATTAATTATAATTATAATATTTATTATATATTTAATACCTAGACTACTAAAAATACGTATAGGCAGTCTTATCACTCGGTCCTTATCTAAAAAGGGATTACGGCGGTTAAATCGGTCCATTTAAATGCTGTTTGAATAGAAGAGGTATATTATTTATAAGCAGCGTATTAACGATCCTGCTTTAGTAAATACTTATTGGTTAACTCTAAATAGTCCAGTACTATTTTTTTTTTAGATTACACCTTTTTATATATAGGCTTTATATATCTTATTACGTAAAGCGGATAGTAAGTCTAGAAACTTCGCGAAGGTTGCGTATCGGGATGCCTTCTTTAATAATCTCTTTAATATTATATTTAGAGATATCTTTAAGTATTTTAATAAAAAGGTTTTTAAATATATAATAGCCATTATAGTTAGTAGAGTAAGAACGCAGCTACGAAATATAGTGCGAGAAAGAGAAGAAGAGAGTGATATTTATACGCGACATAGGTATTAAGTAAGATTTTAAGGCTTTTATATAAGATGAAACGAGGAGATACACACAGAAGCTCAATGGTATAAGCGCGGAACTAACGTTTCTTATTAATTTTAAAGTTAAAAAAGGGTACTATTAATTCTTCTATAAATAGGGCTAGTAATATTACTTTTCTTTATAATAATTCTAATTACGCTGGTTAGTATTCCAGTTCGATAAGACTTACCCGGTTATATATATACGGGCGTACAATATCCCGAAGTTCGTCTTATAATTTATCGGCTCTAGATACTATAACAATTAGCTTGGTAGTAGAGATGCAATTTAAAGATCTTACTAGTAACTAGGATATCACCTCTCTCTTCTATCTCCGCTTACAGTCTTTCGATATACTTTCCCTCTCTCTCCTTTTAAAGGATTATCTTAAGATCGGCAGATCTATCTTTCACGTTGACCAGCTTGCTAGGAGCTACCTCGTCTTCCTCTTCTAGTATAATCTTAAGATCTATATTTCCATTCGCAAGTTTTATACGGTAAGGTACTATACTTTCTTTTTAGACTACGGTTACTAACTACACGCCTCCTGATTTAATATATATAGAGATACTAAGGATCTTTCCTATATTAGTATATTTATAATAGCTTCGAAAATATACGACTTACACGAAATATATCATTTCCTAATATATAATTAATCATAGATTATACCGTAATACCAGTTCCTTATTATAGTAAGCTATAGCTTAAAGCCTTAGAATTTCAATTATACCTCTACGTTCTAGTTGCTAAACTAGATATACTTATTAAGTATAAGATTTATAGGCGTTATACCTATATATTAACTATTTCAAGTACGGTAGTTATACTATAATACCTAAACTACTTACTACTAGTACGACCGTCTTATAATTACTAATAGGTATACTTATTCTATATAGCCTGCTAAAGAGGGCTAGACGAGGAAGGGATCTATTAATACTAGGATATAAGTTACTAGAATTAGACGTAAGCCCTTATAGTAATTTCTTAGTCATACCTTTATAAGGCTTAATAAAGAGCTCTAAGACCTCTTACTCTCTATTAGACTAAGACACGATAGTAAAAGGATAACTTTAAAAGATAGACTAGAAGCTTATTAATAGAATCTATAAATTAATATATTACCCTACTTTAACTTTTAGTAGTCGAGAAAGTATTAATTCGACCTTAATAGTATCTTTAAAACGAGCTATACGAGCTCGGGATCGGCGTATAAAGAATCCTTAAAGAATAAGTACGGCGAAGAAGGTCGCTATATAGATATATATATAAATATATAAAATAAGTGGTTTCAGCTCTAAATGTTG
>Ga0247757_10002053_pt1 | contig 11269 bp, 10 predicted proteins | sample UWRJL126311R4_FD_180929 | JGI IMG/M metagenome (GOLD analysis project Ga0247757, IMG submission 180929) | Plant litter microbial communities from Arlington Agricultural Research Station in Wisconsin, United States - UWRJ-L126-311R-4 | ecosystem: Environmental > Terrestrial > Plant litter >...
TGCCGCCCCGGCCGCCGCGGTAACCACCGCCGCCGCCGCGACCGCCGCGACCGCCACCACCGAAACCACCGCCGCCACCACCACCGCCGCCGAAGCCGCCGGAGCGCGGACGCTCTTCACGCGGGCGCGCGATGTTCACTGCGAGGGCGCGGCCGTCCATCTGGTGGCCATGGAGCTTCTCCACGGCCTGCTGGGCCTCCTCGCCGCTGCTCATCGTCACGAACGCAAATCCACGCGAGCGACCGGTGAACTTGTCGAAAATGATCTCAACGACACTGACGGTGCCAACCGTGCCGAACAGGGCTTCAAGGTCTTGCGCGGTGCTGGCGAAGGGAAGGTTCCCCACGTAGAGCTTGGTGTTTTCTGACATGTGATGATTGCGAGCTGCTGCTGCTGCCTTTCCGCCCGTCCCCGGCTATCGGATTTCAAATCATCACTGAACACTGCGCTCACCTGACAATTCTCCGTGGCGGTAGAATCTAACAAACAACGAACCCAACGGCGCGAGGCTGTCCGTCGAGACGGTCGAGGCAAGCGATTATTGGGGGGAACACCCCGGGTAAATTGCCCAGATCGCGCCTGAGGAATGCGACGCTCAAGTAGTCTATTAGACTACTTAGCCGCACGGTCCTGTCGTTGGTGGACGTCGGCCTTCACACCGACGCCAATCGCCGGTGTCTGCTGTTGTTCGCTGCTACGAACCCGGGACCAGTCGCGCAGCCTGCGTTGCGGCTGGGAAATCGGCGACCACCCCAATCCGGCAAAATATTACGTGCAGGCCGGGCGATGGCGCTTACGGTGCCACCTTCATGACCGTTGCGCGCGAGGCCGCTACCCAACAGCCAACGGCACCCGCCGACCGGGTGCTCGTGCGGCGCCTGTTCGGCCTGGCCTGGCGGTACCGCGGGCACTGCCTGCAGGTGCTCGGCATCCAGCTCGTGCTGCTCACGCTCGGCATCGGCGGCCTCAGCTTCACCGGCATGGGCATCGACTACATCCGGCACCAGCTCGCGGGCCCGGCGCTCGCCCCGGGCCGGCAGCTGTTCACGCTGCCCGCGACCTGGACCCCGCTCCAGGTGCTCGGCCTGCTCGGCGGCCTGATCCTCGGCTTCGCGTTCGTCCGGGCGGTGCTCAACTACGTCTACGCCGTCTCGATCAACCGGCTCGTGCAGCAGAAGCTCGTCGTCGACCTGCGCGCCGAGGTCTATGAGAAGCTGCAGCGGCTGAGCTTCCGTTTCTACGACGCGAACAGCACCGGCTCCATCATCACGCGCGTGACCAGCGACGTGCAGTCGGTGCGCATGTTCCTCGACCAGGTGCTGATCCAGAGCGTCATCATGGTGATCTCGCTCACGGCCTACATCGTCTACATGGCGAGCCTCAGCCCGGGGCTGACGGTGGCGTGCCTCGCCACGACGCCCATCCTCTGGTTCATGTCCGCGGCGTTTTCCCGGCGCATCCAGCCGGCCTACAACCGCAACCGCACGCTGGTGGAGCGGATGGTGCAGATCCTCGCCGAGAGCATCACCGGCGCGCAGGTGATCAAGGCCTTTGGCCGCGAGGCCGAGGCGCGGGCGCGCTTCGACGCCGCCAACCAGGCCTGCTTCGACCAGCAGCAGGACATTTTCTGGCGGGTCAGCCTCTTTTCCCCGGCGGTCGGCTTCCTCACCCGCATCAACATGATGGTCCTGCTCGGTTACGGCGGGTGGCTGGTGATGCACGACCGCCTGCCGCTGGGCGCCGGCCTCGTCGTGTTCGCGGGCCTGCTCGAGCAGTTCTCCGGGCAGGTTAACAACGTCGCCACCATCGTGAACAGCGTGCAGCAGTCGCTGATCGGCGCGCGCCGCGTGTTCGAGATCCTTGACGCCCCGGTCGAGGTGAAGAACGCCCCCGGGGCGGTCCGCCGCCCGAAGCTCACCGGCGCCGTGCGCTTCGAAAACGTCTCCTTCGCCTACGACGGAGCGGAGGCGGTGGTGCGCGACATCGAGCTCGAGGTGTCGCCCGGCCAGTGCGTGGCGATCCTCGGCGCCACCGGGGCGGGGAAGAGCGTGCTGATGAGCCTCGTGCCGCGCTTCTTCGACCCAACCGCGGGTCGCGTGCGGGTGGACGGACACGACGTGCGCGAACTCGACCTCGACGACCTGCGCCGCAACATCGGCATCGTTTTCCAGGAAAGCTTCCTCTTCTCCAACACCGTCGCCGCGAACATCGCCTTCGGGCATCCCGACGCGACGCGGGCGCAGGTGGAGAAGGCGGCGAAGATCGCCGCCGCGCACGACTTCATCATGGCCCTGCCGCAGGGCTACGACACGCTGCTCGGCGAGGGCGCGCAAACACTCTCGGGCGGCCAGCGCCAGCGCCTGGCCATCGCGCGCGCCGTGCTGCTCGAGCCGGCCATCATGCTGCTCGACGACCCGACGGCCGCGATCGACAGCGAGACCGAGCACGAGATCTTCAGCGCGCTCGACCGGGCGATCGAGGGCCGCACCACCTTCATCGTGGCCCACCGGCTGAGCACGCTGCGGCGGGCGGATTTCATCATCGTCATGGAGGACGGCCGCATCGTGCAGCGCGGCACGCATGAGGAACTCATGCGTGTACCCGGCCCGTACCTGCGCGTGGCCGACCTGCAGCTGGTCGACGCGCGGGAACTGGCGAAACTCACCCTCCCGGGGGGTGGGGCATGAATCGAGCGCTGAGCATCGGACTCATTTGGAGGGCCCGCGTCCCTGCGGGCCGTGGGATATCATTCCGGCCCGCAGGGACGCGGGCCCTCCAGAAGGAAGGAGGCGCGGCATGAGCACCCCCGCTCCGATCAAGGACATCGGCCTCGTCCGCCGCGTTAAGGAGGACGACGAGGAATTGCGCGCGCCCCTGCAGTGGAGCCTGATCAGCCGGCTCCTCGGCTACTCGCGGCCGCTGCGCCGGAAGCGCAACCTGCTGTTCCTGCTCACGCTGATCCGCTCCGCCCAGCTGCCGGCGCTGGTGTGGGCGGGCGCGGCGATCATCTCCGGTCCCATCGCCCGCCACGAGGTCGGGATGCTGCCGTGGGTGCTGCTGGGTTACGGGTTGCTGGCGATCGTGACCGACGGCATGTTCCATTTTCGCCAGCGCTACGCTTTGGAGGTCGGCGAGACGGTCGTGAACGGCCTGCGCGCCGAGCTTTTCGCGAAGACGATCCGCCAGCCGATGAGCTTCTTCCACCGGGTGAAGGTGGGTCGCGTCATCGGGCGGGTGACGAGCGACATCGAGTCGGTGCGCACCGGCATCCAGGACGTGCTCTTCGTCACCGCGGTGCAGGGCGGGCAGATGCTCTTCACCGCCATGGTCATGGTCCGGTGCGACTGGGTGCTGTTCCTCGTGGTGCTGGGGATGGCGCCGGTGCTGTGGGTGGTGAACAACCATTTCCGGGTGAAGCTGAGCAATCACACGCGCGCCTCGCAGGAAAGCTTCAGCCGCGTGACGGCCACGCTCGCCGAGTCGGTCGGCGGCATCCGCGTGACCCAGGGCTTTGTTCGCCAGGAAACCAACGCCGGGCTGTTCCGCCGCCTGCTCGACGACCACGCCGGCTACAACATCGCGCTGGCCCGCACGTCGGCGATCCTGCAGCCGCTGCTCGAGCTCAACAGCCAGTTCTTCGTCGCCACACTGCTGTTCTTCGGCGGCTGGCGCGTGCTGCACGGTGCGATGCCGCTGGAGTCGCTGATCCAGTTCTTCTTCCTCGCCAACTTTTTCTTCGCGCCCATCGCCATCATCGGCAACCAGTACAACCAGGGCCTCGTGGCCATGGCCGGCGCCGAGCGGGTGTTCCGGCTGATCGACCTCAAGCCCGACTGGGAGGATGATCCGGCGGCGACGGCGCTGTCCGATCCGCGGACAGCCCAGTCGCCGCAAGGGACAAGTGACAGGTACCAAGGGCCAGGTGGGCAGGCTACCCCTGGCACTTCGCCCTTGGCCCCTGGCACTTTCCCCCTGGGGGTCCGCGTCGAATTCGACCACGTGACCTTCGGGTACGACCCGGCCAAGCCCGTGTTGCACGACGTCAGCTTCACCGCCGAGCCCGGCCAGACGGTGGCGCTGGTGGGGCATACCGGCAGCGGGAAGAGCTCCATTATCAACCTGGTCGGCAAGTTCTACCTGGCCACCGCCGGTGCGGTCCGGGTGGACGGCCGGAACATCAATTCGGTCACCAGCCATTCGCTCCACCGGCAGATGGGCATGGTGCAGCAGCAGAACCTGCTTTTCACCGGCACGGTGCTGGAAAACATCCGGGTGGCGAAGCCCGACGCCACCGCCGAGGAGGTGCACGCGGCGGCACGCCAGCTCGACTGCCTGGATTTGCTTGAGGCGCTGCCGCAAGGGCTTGCCACGGAAGTGGGGGAGCGCGGCGGCGGGCTTTCCCTCGGCCAGCGGCAGCTCGTTTGCTTCGTGCGGGCCCTACTCGCCGACCCGCGCCTGGTGATCCTCGACGAGGCGACGAGCTCCATCGACGCGGTCACGGAAGCGCGCCTCCAGAAGGCGCTGGTCGGGCTGCTGCGCGGCCGCACCAGCTTCGTCGTAGCGCACCGTTTGAGCACGATCCGCCACGCCGACCTCGTGCTGGTGCTGGACCAGGGCCGCATCATCGAGCGCGGCACGCACGCGGGCCTGCTCGCGCAGGGCGGACATTACGCGGCGCTTTACCGCCAGTTTGTCCAAATGGACGACCGCGGTTGAGGCGCGCGTGATGCGGCACCGATTTGCCGCAAGTCAATTTTCGCCGGGATCCTCGCGATTTCTCCTCTGAAAAAATGAATTTTCGCTCGAGAAAATCGTTGCATTGAGAAAACCGGATTCTATGACGAATAGCACTATGGCTAAATCCTCCCGTAAACCCAACGCCGCTTTCATGAAGCCGGTTACCCCGGACGCCGCTCTCGCCCCCATCGTGGGTTCGAAGCCGCTTCCCCGCACGGAGCTCACCAAGAAGCTCTGGGCCTACATCAAGAAGAACGGTCTCCAGGACAAGAAGAACAAGCGCAACATCAACGCCGATGACGCGCTGAAGGTTGTCTTCAATGGCAAGGCCACCGTCAGCATGTTCGACATGACCAAGCTGGTCAGCAAGCACGTGTCCTGATTTCGTTCTTAACGAATCAAACTTTGACCGCCGCGGAGCAATCCGCGGCGGTTTTTGTTTTTGGGGATTGATTCGTGGAGGGCCTGCATCCCTGCGGGCCGGTTCGCTCCCCACGGCCCGCAGGGACGCGGGCCCTCCCTGTGATTCTTCGCTGGCGCTCGGAATCCGGCCTCCCGACCATTCGTCATGACCACGCCCGCCGCCCTCCATCGCCGTGCCCTCGGCGGACTCGTGCTCGCGACCCTTTTCTGGGGCCTGAGTTTCCCCACGGTGAAGGGCATGGTGCTGACGCACGAGCAGTTGTTGCCGGGCAGCAGCAACTGGTTTGTCACGGTCATGATCCTCGGGCCGCGCTTCCTGCTGTCAGCCGTCGTACTGTTCCTGTGGGCCCCGCGCACGATTTTCGGCCTGACGCCCAATGAACTTCGCCAGGGCGCGCTGCTCGCGGTAACGAATGCGCTCGGCATGCTGTGCCAGGTCGACGGCCTGCAGTTCACTTCCGCGTCGGTCTCGGCGTTCCTCACCCAATTCACCGTGATCATGATCCCGGTGGTCGTCGCGGTGCGTTCCCGGCGACTGCCTTCGCTCGTGATTTGGGTGAGTGCGCTGATGGTGCTGGCGGGCGTGGCGATTCTCGGCCGGTTCGACTTTCAGACGCTGCGGTTGGGGCGCGGTGAACTCGAGACGCTCCTGGGCTCGGTGTTCTTCATGATGCTGATCTTCGTGCTCGACGATCCCCGCTACGCCGGCAATCGCGTGCTGCCGGTCAGCGCCGTGATGTTTGGCCTGGAGGGGTTGACGTTCACCGGTCTCGCGCTGGCGGTCGCGCCGCAGCCGTCGGCCTATCTCGTGCCGTGGACGTCGCCGGCCTGGCTCGTGTCCACCGGCGTGCTCACCCTTTTCTGCACGCTGGGCGCGTTCATGCTGATGAACCGGTGGCAGCGGCATGTGACGGCCACCGAAGCCGGTTTGATCTATTGTCTCGAGTCGGTGTTCGCCGCCCTCCTCGCGTTGTACCTGCCCGCGCTGTTGTCGCGCTGGTTCGGTTTCGACTATCCCAATGAGACCGTCACCTGGCAGCTGCTCGCCGGCGGCGGGCTGATCACGCTCGCGAACGTGCTGCTGCAGCTGAAGCCGCCGGCCCGGGCGTGAGCCGCTCAAGCGAGCGGGGGAGGGTCGAGCATGACCGGTTGGTCGGGCCGGGCCTCCGAAATCTGGCGGACCAGATCGAAGCGTGGCTTCGCGGTGGGCGAGCACAGGGCGAGATAGGCGGAAGCGGCCAGCGGTCCGGCCGGGGCGCCGCTGCCGGCGACCACGTTGAAGGTGGGGTTGAGACGGAACGCGGAGCTCGTCGCCAGGAGCTGACTGGAGGAGTGGGTGCGCCCGGACGCCGCGGGCAGCAGCTTGCCCGGGCCGTGCGGGGCCTTCACCTGCAGTTTCAGGGTCAGCTCGTGTTCGCGCGCGGCGGCCTGGGGCTGGACCGGCATCGGCCAGCGGTACACCGCCGCCTGGCCGGCCCCGAGGGTGAGTTCCAACTGCCGGCCCGCCGGGACGAGCGCGGGGCACTTGCCGAGGGTGATCGTCACCTCGCGCCGCCGCGCGGAATAGTTTTCGAGAAAAATCAGCAGGCAGGTGCCCTCGCCCGCCCGCACCGCCTCGGGACGGAAAAAGGCCGTGATCGCGACATCGTGGAGCGTCCGCGCGATCGTGAACTTCATTTGCTCGACCAGGAAGTACTGCCCGGGTGGAAGCTCGCCGCCGCCGACGGATTGCACCAGCCGCCACCAGCCCCAGCCGCAGGGCACGCCGAAGAGCAGCAGCATGAAGAGAACCAGGACGACGTCGTTGCTCGACTGCTCGAAGAGCCACGCCACGCCCATGACGCCGACGACAAGGGTGAAAGCCAGGGTGAAAATCCAGAGCGCGGCCCCGCCGCGGTGGCGCGGGCCGGAATCCCAGATGGTTTCAGGCGGTTGCGGTTCGTTCATAAGCTGTAGTATTCGCCGGCCAGCACGCCGGCGTTGTGCAGGAAGTGGATGCAGATGGCCGGGAGCAGCGAGCGGGTGCGCAGCGTGAGCCAGCCGTTGAGGTAGGCGAGAGGGACGAGGAAAACCACGAAGCCGACGATGTTGAAATGGAGCACGGCGAACATGAGGGCGTTCACGAGCAGGGCCTGCGGGGTGCTCATCACCAGCCGCAGGCGGGCGAGGATGAGCCCGCGAAAGGCAATCTCCTCGAAGACCGCCGGCAACACCGCGACGAAGACCAGCGCCGTGCCCAGGCCATAGCCGTCGCGCACGAAACCATCGAGGTAGTGCACCACGGGCAGATGGAGCCATTTCGCCAGAGCGTCCTGCCCGCGCACCGCCACCAGGGTGAGCAAGGGCGTGGCCAGCATGACGAGCAGCGCGCGGCGATCGAACTGCGGCCAGCGGCACAGCGGCTGGAGCCATTCCCGCCAGCGCCACGCGAAGGTGCTGACCAGCGCGCCGATCGCCGCCGCGAAGACGAAATCGACCGCCGTCGAATCGATCTTCGTGTGAATGACCCACGCATAGTTGAGCAGCACCACGCCCAGCAGGCAGCCGAACAGCAGGCCGGCGGCGCGCAGGTGTTCGAACCCGGCGGGCTCGTCGGTGTCGGCGTGCGACGCGGCGGGGCCGGCCGGGCCGGCCGCCCGCGCGCACAAGCGGCCCGCGGCGGCGTGCTGCGCGCGCCAGGCGCCGGTTTCCGGATGCGAGACGCGCCAGCCGCAATCGGGACAGTGGAGCAGGCCGGCGGCCAGCGGCTGGTAACAGGCGTCGCAGCGATGTTCCCGCCCGGGCAGCGCGGCGCCCGCGGCGCCCCAGCCCTGCCCCGCGGCCCCGCAAAGCGCACAGTAGCGCGGCGGCGGACCAGGCTGCGGAGCCGTGGTGCAGGCGGTCTCCCCGGTGCCGGGCACGGGAATTTCCGGCTCGTGCATGATCGCGGGTGGTTTACCTGCCGGCTTCGGCGGCCTTCTTGAGCGCGTAGCTCGACTTCACCGCCTGGGACAGGCCCGCGATGATGAGCATCTTCACGATGATGCCGCGCGCGAGCTGCGACGGGTCGACGACCACGTCCAGGGCGATGAACGAGACATACAACGAAAGCGCGGAAACCGCGGCGGCAAACGGCGCGCGCCGGGCCCAGATCCAGAGACCGAAGAAAATCAGGCCGAGCACGGCGACCACGATCGAGGTGAACATCAGCGTTCGCGTGGAGGCAGGTTCGTCGACATTGCGCGAAGCCACGTAAACCAGCGTGGCGCTGAGCAGCTGGAGGACGGAGACCGCCAGGATCCAGCCGCGGCCGGACTTGACGGTTTGCTTGTGCGTAGCCTTGTGCTGGCTCTCGGCCAGCGTGCTTTGGGGGGAGGGCGGTGGGGTGTCCATGGGGTTGGGCGCCGGGTGGCCCCGCCGGCGGTGTGTGCGGTCCCGAGGTTGCGATGACGCTCGTTGACGTCAAGCGTACCGGCCCGAAAGAGCCGTCAACCCCGCCCGGGCATAGACCCCAGAGCGGCGCGATCCCGGTCGCGTGAAACCTAGGGTTTGGCCGGCGGCACCGGCGCCTCCGGATGCTTGAAATGCCCTTCCTTGAGAAACGCCAGCGCCTGCTGGATCACCTCGTCGCGCCAGAGCATCACGGTGTGGGAGTAGGGCACCACGATGAAGTCGCGCATGCCTTCCAGCTTGGCGGACTCGATCGTGACGGCGCCGTCGTTTTTGCCGGCGAGCACGTTGCCGAACACGGGGTTGATCGCCACCTCGCCGGCAATGATGCCGACCTCGAAATCCGCCGGCCCGAGCGTGCTCACGATGCTGTTTTCGCCGGTGCCGAGCCGGGCGAGGTTTTCGCCCATGAGTTCGCTCAACAAGGTGTACTGGTGCGCCTCGTCGGCCGCCGTGCTGCCGTGGTTGGGCGGCCCGATCATGACGACGCGCCCGAGGTTGGCCGGGCGCGCATCCTGGATCAGCTTCCGCACGATCAGGCTGCCCATCGAGTGCGTGACAAAGTGCAGTCGCGGCGCGCGCGCGACGTCGTGCTCGATCAGCTGCGCCGGCAGGTATTCGCCCGCGAGCTTCTCGAAGGGCATCTCGCGCGACGGGTAGGAGACGTTGACCACGCGGTAACCCTGGGCGGTGAGGGCGGACGCGATGCGCTGCATCACGTAGCCCTGCATGCCGATGCCGTGCAGGAGCACGACGCAGTCGGGCTCGGGGGTGGGAGCAGCCCGGAGCGAGCTGACGACAATCAGGCCAAGCAGAAGGACGAGGCGGCGCATGGTTCAGGAGGATAGCGGGCGGGGATGCCGGATCGAGAAAATGGCGCGGGAAATCACGGCCCCGAGGACGATGGCGCCGCCCACCAGCGCCACACCGCTGGGGCGCTCGCCGACGGCGAGCATCACCCAGAGCGGATTGAGCACCGGCTCGAGGATCGGGATCAGCACGGCCTCGAGGGCCGTGACGTGGCGAATGGCGCGGGCATAGAGCAGGTAGGCGAAGCCCAGCTGGACGATGCCGAGCAGGAACAACGCGGTCCAGCCGGACGCCGGCAGGGCGGGAGCCGACAGCAACGCGGGAATGCCGACCAGCGCGGCGAGGAAGTTGCCGAGGATGATCGGCTCGAGCGTCGCGCCCCCGGGCTGCTTGCGCAGCAGCACCGGCATCGCGCCGAAGCCGATGCCACTGGCGAGGCCGGCCAGAACGCCCCAAACCTGGCCTAGTTGGAGTCCGTCGTAGAGAAAAAGGCCGAGGCCGCCGAAGACGACGCCAACGGTGAGCCAGTCGCCCTTGGTCGGCCGCTCGTGCAGGATCCACGCGCCGAGCAGCGCGGCCCAGACCGGGGCGGTGTACTGTAGCAGGATGGCGTTCGCCGCCGTGGTCATCTTGTTGGCGAGGGCGAAGAGCAGGGTGCAGACGGCGTAGGCCGCGGCGGCGCCGAGCTGGAGCGGCGACCAGGTGAAGCGCACCGAGCGCCAGCTGACCGCGAGCAGGAAGGCGCCGGCGATCAGGCCGCGACCCGCGGCGGCGGCCAGGCCGGACCATTCGACATGCTTGAAGAGCACGCCCGCCAGGCTCCAGAGCAGCGAGGCGCCGACGAGCTGGGCGATGGAACGGGTATGGGCGGGATCGCGCATGTGAGCGCCACCGATGACGGCGGCGGCAGGAGGGGGCAAGGAGCAAGGCGTAGCGGGCAGGGACCGGCGGCCGGGGCCCCGGCCGCTTGACAATGCCCGGGATCGGTGGATGGTGCGGCAACGTTTCCCCGAATCATCATGGAGCGCATTGAAAACATTTTCGCGATCGTGATGCCCGCCATCTGTCCTGGCTCGGCCAGCCTCGACGGCTGAGCCGCCGGCGCGCGGCATTTTTTTGGCCCTCGGGTGCTGTTGTTTGGGTGCGTCCGCCCGCGCGGAGCCAGCCTGGTCTCCGCTTGATCACACCTTCCGTCCGGATGCGTGCATCGCACGCGCGGACTCAATCGAATCCTGCCTTACTTCCGAAAAATCATGTCCTCACTTCTTACGGTCATGGAGCGCCCGGTCGCTCCTTACGATATCAAGCCCGTCCTCAACCAGGACGGTTGCATTGGCGAACTCATCCACCTCGAACCCGCGGCGGAGCTGGCGCTCGTCGGCGCGGCGGTCGCGGACCGCCTACTGTTCGTCGTGACGGGCGACGTAACGGTTAACGTGGACGGGCTGACGACCTTGGTCGGCCAGCATGCCGCACACCTCCTGCCGGCCGGCCGCCCGGCGACGCTTGCGGCCGGGCCGGGCGGCCCGGTCAGCGTCCTGCAGATTCATCTGCCCGTCCGTCGCGCACCGGAGCCCGCGTTGATCACCCCGGCCTGACGCGCGGGGTAAGCCCCGCTTCGTATCGAGTCACTCCGCGTCGAAAGGTGGGCGCCGGCCTTGGTCCGGCGCCCATCCCGGCGCTTTTCGCATTCCTTCCACCTTCTTCCGCCTTTCCTTCATGAATCCTCCCCCTCTCTTCATCATCCGCGACGACCACGTCCGCCTGGGCTTGCTGGTGTCCTCCCTGGGCCGCGTCCCGGCCGGTGGCATCGTTGAAAAACTGCGCGGCGAACTCGCGCGCGCCACCGTCATCGACTCCGCTTCCGCGT
>Ga0247757_10002054_pt1 | contig 11262 bp, 8 predicted proteins | sample UWRJL126311R4_FD_180929 | JGI IMG/M metagenome (GOLD analysis project Ga0247757, IMG submission 180929) | Plant litter microbial communities from Arlington Agricultural Research Station in Wisconsin, United States - UWRJ-L126-311R-4 | ecosystem: Environmental > Terrestrial > Plant litter >...
CGCGCGCTCGGTCGCCGGCTAGCAGAGCGCGCTGGTGCATGTCGTGCCAGCCGTCGGGATGCCGCGCCGCTTCCCGCCGGACGCGTTCCGCGCGAAACCCGGCCTTGGTCGCCCCCCGGCACGATGCCACGTTGGCCACCGAATGCGCTAGCCCCATCCGATGGAAACCCGACTCGTCAAATGCCCAGTGACACAATGCAAGTACGAACAGCATCCGATACCTCACCGTCTCGTTACCAGAAACGAGGTCGATCACATCCATTCTCGATGTGAAGGCCTCCAAACTACTAGGTAGGTCGCCGACCACCGTGCCGGTCGCCCCTGGTGCGACGATGGCAGGGTGAATCGACGTGAGTTGGCCGCCGACATTGATGCTGCTTGCCGCCTGTCAGGGAAGTTCACCCTGCGATCAGGGCTGACGTCGGACGAGTACTTCGACAAATACCTGTTCGAATCTGATCCGAAGCTACTCAGGCGGGTAGCCGAGGCGATGGTCTCGTTGATTCCGCGCGGAACGGACCTTCTCGGCGGTCTAGAACTGGGCGGGGTTCCCTTGGCGACGGTGGTCAGCCAGCTGAACGGTCTGCCTACGCTGTTCGTTCGGAAACGGGCGAAGGAGTATGGCACCGAACGCCTGGCGGAGGGAGTCATCGATATCGCCGGACGGAGGGTCACGTTGATCGAAGACGTGATAACCACTGGTGGTGCGGTTCGACAGGCCGCGTTGTCGCTCCGGGCCCAGGGCGCCGAAGTCGCTTCGGTCGTGTGCGCCATCGATCGCAGCGACGGACTGCCGTCCGCCCTCGATGACGTAGCGATCTCCGTTCATCCGGTACTTAGGCGCTCAGATCTGGATGCGGTCCACCAAGAGGGCTGAGACCTTGATCGCGTACGGACTTGCTGCCGGTGCCGGCATCTCAATCGACTGATTTCCGCGATCTTGAAAGCGCTCACGGTGAGCTGGCTCGACAGTTCCTAGCGCGGCCAGCAGCTCGGGTTGCGTTGCGACGTCAATGGGCGGCCTCGCCGGAGCGGTCGACCGCAGCCAGGTTCAATGCTCGGACGATGCTGTGGCGACTGAGGTCGACCTTGAACGCATTCTGAGGGAGAGGTTGGGCGCCGGTCATCGCGGTGTCGGCAGCTGCGTGAAAGGCCTGCGCGTCGGGACGGCGTCCGATGAGACTGGATTCGGCGTCGTACAGACGCCATGGTGCGGCGGCAACCCCGCCGAGTGCGATGGCGGCGGCCGTGATCACCCCGTCTTCGATCTGCAAACCGACGGCGACGGATACAAGTGCGAATGCGTAGCTATGGCGGTCGCGGACCTTGAGATACCAGGAGTGGTCGGCGAAGACCGATGGCGGTAGTTCGATGCCGAGGATCAGGTCGTGGGGTTCGAGCGTGTTGTCGACATCGGGGGTGTTGCCGGGATGGGCGAAGAACCGCGCGATCGGGATGCTACGTCGGCCCCCCGAGTTCTGCACGTGCACAACACCGTCGAGTATCGCGAGGGCGACGGCCATGTCTGACGGGTGAATGGCTACGCAGTGCTCGCTGGCGCCGAAGATGGCGTGCTCGCGGTGAAATCCGGTGCGTGCCGCGCACCCGCTGCCCGGTGTGCGCTTGTTGCACTCGGAGAATGCGGTTTGCATGAAGTAAGGGCATCGGGTGCGCTGAAGGAGATTTCCGCCAGTAGTAGCCATATTGCGCAGCTGCGTGGTGGCACCGCTGAGGATTGCCTGCGACACCACCGGGTAGTGGGTGCGGATCAGCGGGTGATTCGCCAGGGCACTGTTGGTGACACCGGCTTCGATGAACACGCCTGCGGCGTCGGTGGCGGCGATGGAGGTAAGTCCGACTCGTCTGAGGTCTATCAACGAGGTGGGTTGTTCTACACCGCCTTTCATCAAGTCGATGAGGTTGGTTCCGCCGGCGAGATACTTCGCGCCGGGCATGGTGGCGGCTTGGATGGCGTCGTCAATGGTCTCGGCGTGTCGGAAGTCGAAGGTCTTCAAGACGGTTGACCTTCCGCGGCCACCGCGATGGCATCGACGATGTTGGCATAGGCGCCGCAGCGACAGATGTTCCCGGCCATGCGTTCTCGAATCTCAGTATGGGTTAGTCGTGAGCAGCCCGTGAGCACGTCGGCACGGTTGCCGTCGAAGGTAGCCATGCTCAGGTCGCCGCGCTGGAATTCGGCGAGTAAGGCGTGGGCCGAGGAGATCTGTCCGGGGGTGCAGTAGCCACACTGGAATCCGTCGCAGTCGACGAATGCCTGTTGCAGGGGGTGCAGGTCGCCGTCCTGGCTGATTCCTTCGATGGTGAGGACGTCGGAGCCGTCGATGGAGGCGGCCAGGGTGAGGCAACTGACCACTCGCTCGCCGTCCACCGATACGGTGCAGGCTCCGCACAGGCCGTGATCGCACCCCTTCTTGGTTCCGGTCAGGTGCACCCGCTCACGAAGCACGTCGAGAAGTGTCGAACGGATGTCGGCGGTGACGTGGTGGGCCTCGTCGTTGATGCGTAGGTGTAGTTCACGCTCGGGAGCCGCGTCGATCTGGTGGTCGACCGAGTCGCCCTTCACGGCACTCCTTTCCATGGCTGGTAGGGAATCATCAGGTCTTCCAGCGTGATCGGAAGGTCACGCAGTCGTTTGCCCGTGGCGTGATGGATGGCGTTCGCGATTGCTGCGGGGACACCACACGTACCGATTTCACCAATGCCGCGCACACCGATCGGATCGAGTCCGTAGTCGGGGTGTTCGAGGAAGCAAATGTCGAAGTCGGGGCGATCGGCGTGGGTGGGCAGGTAGTACTCGCCGATCGGCAGTGCGGTGGCATCGTCGTACGGGATGTGTTCGAGCAGTGCCATGCCCAGCCCGAACGTGATGCCGCCCATGACCTGGTTACGGGCCAGCTTCGGGTTGAGCACGCGCCCACAGTCCATCACCGCGACCCAACGGGTGACACTGGCCCGTCCGATGTGTTCGTCGACCTCCACCTCACAGAAGTGTGCGCCAAAGGATTGGAAGGCCTTCGCGCTCTGGTCGCCGGCGTCACTGCTGGCCGAGAAGCTCAACTCGTCGCGGTAGGCCGCTGCGGTCCCAGCATCCACGGCGCTGAGGTCCACGGCGGCTGGGTCGGCGCCGAAGAGCGGAGAGTCCCGGTCGTCGATCAGGGCGGCAAGGAAGCGTCGCTTCCATTCGGCGGCAGCGGCGAACACCGCGGAGCCGACTGTAGCCGTGGTCTGTGATGCACCGCTGTAAGGGGCCACCGGGAAGTGTGAGTCGCCGGACAGGAAGCTCACCCGATCAAGGGGCAGCCCGGTGGCATCGGCCGCTAGCTGTGTCATGACGGTGCGCACACCATTGCCGACTTCGTGTGTGGCCGAACAAAATTGCACGTGACCGTGAGCATCGGTGACCACTTGGCATCCCGCGGGCATGCGTCGACCGGGGTACGTCGCCGTTGACATGCCCCAGCCCACCTGAATGCCGTGGCGTTGCATGGACCGCGGCGCGGCGTGGCGGTCGTTCCAGCCGGACCGGCGGGCACCCTCCTGGTAGCACTGCAGAAGATGCTTGCCCGACCACGGCTTGCCGCTGGCCTGGTCGAGGTCGGTGTGATTGCGGATCCGTAGTTGCAGCGGGTCGAGGTCGACGCGCTGGGCGAGCTCGTCAATGGCGACCTCGAGGGCGAACAGACCCGGCGCTTCACCGGGGCCGCGCATGAAACATGGTGTCGGCGCATTGATCCGTGCCGCGCGGTGGGACACCTCAAGATGCGGCGACGTGTAGAGGAAGCGCGTAGAAAGACCGGCAGGCTCACAGAAGTGGGCCACTGTTGAAGTCTCCGTCAGGGTGTGGTGTTCGGTGCTCAGTATTTGGCCGTCGCCCGCGGCGATCAGGGTCACGTCTTGCTCGGTGCGGGGACGGTGGCCAGTGGAGGTGAACATTTGATCTCGGGTGAGGACGACCTTGACCGTTCGGCCGACGGCTCGGGCCGCGACCGCGCACATGACAACGTGCATCCAGAGGAAGCTCTTGGATCCGAAGGCGCCCCCCACCAACGGCGACAGAATGCGGATCTGGTCCTCAGAGATATCGAGATAGGCTGCGAGCGCTGCCCGTTCGCCGGCGATCCACCGCGTGCTGTCATGGACAGTCAACTGGTCGCCGTTCCAGTGCGCGATCGTTGCCGACAACTCGATCGGGTAATGCGCATTCATGGGCGTGGTGTAGCGCGACTCGACGCGGTGGGTCGCGTCGTCCAGACGAGGGGGTTGACCGCGGTGATCCTGGAGCTTCTCCTCGTCGAGTTTGACGAAGTGGTCCGGCAGGTAGCTGCCGTGACGGATCAGGCCGTCCTTGTCCTCTGGCACCGCCGGGTGGTCCAGGACGGACCGGGCTGTCAGTTGCGCAGGCAGCCGGTCGTAGTCCACCGCGAACAACGCTGCTGCGGCGGTCGCGTTCTCCAGGGTGTCGGCGACGACCATGGCCAGGTGCTGGCCGACGTGCTGGACGGTTAGATCTGATAGCGGGGGACGCCGCTCCAACGGCAGATCAAAGGTCATTTCTCGCGGCAACTGCTTCAGCGCAGGACAATTCAGCGGTGTGAGCACGTATAGGACGCCGGGCGCCTGGCCTACTAGGTCGGCGCTGCGGCGCAGCGACACCTCGGTGACGCTGCCGTGGGGGATCTCCGTTTGGACCAGGGCGGCATAGGCAAGTCCGGGCACCACGACGTCGGCGGTGTAGCGTGCCAGCCCGGTCACCTTCTCCCGGCCGTCGACACGGTTGACCGGCTGTCCCACGCTGTTGGATGCCGTCGCCATAGGCTGTGCCCCTTCATCTCCGTGACCGTTCATAGGGTGACCGTTGGGCGCGCCGGATGTCATCAGTCAGGTGACTGATGGGTGCCGATTCGGGTTGGCCCACACTGAACGACGTGTTGATGTCTGAAGGGGGTGACGGCGGGTCGGACGCTCCGCATGGGGTCGCCTTGGACGCTGCCGCCCAAGCCTTTGTGGTGGCGGCGCGTACCCGCCCGCTGGTCACCGCAGAATCGGTCGACGCCCAGCGTTCGGCATTTGTCGAGATGCAACGCCAGAACCCCAGCACACCGGTCCCGTTGCTCGCGGAGCGCTGGGTGACGGTGAAAACCGCCGACCATGGTTGCGTGCGCGTCCGCATCGTCGCACCGACGCAGCCTGCAGGCCCCTTGGCGGCGGTGCTTTATCTGCACGGCGGCGGGTGGGTCACCGGAGACGCACAGACGCATGACCGCATCGTGCGTGAACTGGCCTTGCGTACCGGTGCGGCGGTGATCTTTCCGGAGTACACCCGGGCACCTGAGGCGCGCTACCCCGTGGCCGCGGAGCAGGCCTACGAGACGGCGCTATGGATCGTCTCCCACGGGGCTGGGCACGGGTTGGACCCCACCCGCGTGGCCGTCGCTGGCGATTCCGAGGGTGCCAACCTCGCCTTGGCGGCCGTGTTGATGGATCTGCAGCGCAACGTGATTCAGTTTCGCCAGCTGGTGCTGTTCACTCCGGTCACCGACGCCGACTTCTCCACCGAGTCCTATCGCATGTTCGCGCAGGGCTACGGTCTGCGGCGCGACGCGATGCAGTGGTACTGGGACCAGTACGCCCCAACCCCAGCCGACCGTGAGCAGGCCACCGTATCTCCGCTGCGCGCCGACACGGCTGACTTGGCCCGGTTTCCGCCGTCATTGATCATCACCGCCGAGGCCGATGTCGTGCGTGATGAGGGGGAGGCTCTCGCGCAGCGGCTGCGCGCAGTGGGGGCAGCCTCTGCGGCGGTGCGCTACGAGGGAACCATCCACGACTTCGTGGTGCTCGCCGACTTGCAGCACTCGGGCGCGGCCAAAGCGGCTACCGCCCAGGCCGCGTCCAGTCTGCTAGACGCCCTCGATGATCCCGGTGACCGGCGTCTGCCACCGTTCAAGCCGTGAACTCGCGCAGCTCGTGTCGGCGGGTCACGCCAAGCTTCGGATACACGTGATAGAGGTGTGAGGCCACCGTGCGCGGCGAGATCTTCAGCCGCTCGGCGATCTCCCGATTGGTCCGGCCGGAGGCCGCCATCTCCACGACCTGACGTTCCTGGGCGGTCAACGCCTGCAACGCATCTCGTGGTGGCGCGTTAGACGAGACGACTCCCGCCGCACGCAACTCGTTACGGGCGACCTCGGCCAGCGGTTCGGCGCCGAGACGGTCGAACACCTCCAACGCGGCGCTGAGCAACATCCTGGCCTCCGTGGGCCGACGTGCGCGGCGCAGCCATTCCCCGTAATGCAACCGTGCCCGCGCCCTGTCCAACGGCCACTGCTCCCCGGCTGGGTCGAACACAGCCAGCTTGTAATGGTGTTCGGCGCGATGTCCGACGGTGATGAGTGCGAGTGCCTGATGTTGCAGCAAGCGGATCCGGGTCGGCGGCGTGACCATCACCCGGCGACCGATCTTGGCGATGAGCGGCTCCGCCTCCTCGGCTCGTCCGCAGCGCGCCGCCGCCCACGCCAAGTCGGCTACGGCGCGGTAGGACACCACGAAGTGAGCCGGGTCGGCGTTACTGAGGAAGGTAGCCCGGAATCGGCGGTAGGCCTCGTCGAAGTCGCCGCCGGCGATGGCCATCCATCCCGACGCCCGCATCAGAGCGACCTCGGTGGCCTTGGTCGGTGGGGCCGCCCCCGGTGGCGTCGCGTAGGCGCAAGACATCGCCGTCGCAGCGGCCGCCACCTCACCACGGAAGGCGTTCAATTGTGCTGTGCAGGCTGCGATCTCGCGATCAACCAACACGAACTCGTGTACCGCACTGACTGAGCTGACCGCGGTGAGCAGTCGGTCCAACTCGGCCCACCGGCCGGTGTCGAGCAACGCCCACGACAAGGGCGCTAGGGCGAAGGCGAACCCACGAAGTCGGGCGAGCTTGGCCACGTCGTCGAGGGCGCTGCCGAGTTCGCTTGCTGCGACTGCGGTGTGCTCGGTCGAATAGGCCATCGCCCCGGCGATGAGCTGTCGGGCCGTATTGGCCACGGCGTCGGGCTCGGGACGCAGCCATACGCGGTCGAATGAGTCAGGTCGCGCGCCCGACGATGCTGCAGTCTCGGCGTACATGGTGACGTAAGCCCGTTGCAGCGGGGCGACGACGATGGGAAAGGGCAGCGAAAATGGGCTCGCCACAGCCGGATTGGGGGTCTGATCCAGCCACCGCGCCAGATGTCGGCGGTGATCGAGGTCTCCGGTGTAGAAAGAGACGCCAGCCGCGGCGTAGACCAGTGCCAGCTGCAGGTGGGCATCGCGAGGCCGACACCCGTCGAGCGCAGTGCGAATCGTCTCGAAGGCCTCGTCGGGACGTCCGTACTGCAGTTGGATCGATGCGCGCGTCAGTGATGCGAACCCAACGACATCTGGCTCGCCTGACGCGGTGAGCGGAACTTCGGTCAGCGCCAACGCCCACCCGGGATCTCCGCCGAAATTCGCCGCGCTGGCGGCTTGGGCGTAACGCCGGGCAGCATCGCGGCGCTGCGGACTCATTTCGGCGGCACGCTGCAGGCCACGGGCGAGTTCCAATTCCATGCCCCCGTGCGCCGACGCGATCGCCGACTCCTCCAAGGCCGCGGCGATCGTCTCGTCGGGTTCGGGTGCGGCTGCGGCGAGATGCCAGGCACGCAGGTTGGCCTTGATCCCAGGGATGTCAGCGAGCGCGAGGTGGGCGCAACGTTGCATGCCCAGGTCGCCGTCGGCGTAAGCGACCGACCGCAGGATCGCGTTGGCAAAGACCACGTGGCGGGCGTCGGTGAATTCGACGACCCCAGCGGCGCGCGCGGGTTGCCAAGCGGTGAAATCGTCTCCATGACCGGCGGCCTGGGTGATCGCATCGATGGTTTCGTCGCCGGTCGCTGCCGCAGCGACCAGCAGCAGCTTGCGGGTATCGGCAGGCAAAGCGGCGATTTGATCAACGAATACGGGGTGGTGGGCGTCCCCCCACTCGGTCATCGTCACACCGTGGAAGGTCCGGGCCTGGGTACGGGCATACGCACGTGCGTATTCGAGCAATGCCAGCGGATTGCCGCGAGCCCAGCGGATGAGCTCGCCCCGCATGCTGCGGTCGGGTTGGTTGAGTTGTGTGTCGAGCAGCTCGGCGGATGCCGCCGCTGAAAGCGGCCCTACGTCGAACGTGGTGATCGATCGGGCGACACCGCCGAGGATGTCGCGCCGCCGCGCGGTGAGCAAGGCTCTGGCCTGTGTCCCTGTTAGTTGACCGGCGATCAAGAGCAGGAGGTCGCGGGCGTCGGAATCGACCTGATCGATGTCATCGACCACCAGCAGTATCGGGCAGCGGGCCGCGTTGAACAGCGCAGCCACCGCGTCGGCGAGCAGGTGCGGTGACGACGACGCGCTCGCTCTGCCGTCGAAGACGTCGTGTAACGCGTCCCGGAGCGGTCGGGGAAGTTCGGCGCTGTGCTCGCGTAATGGCCACAGCAGCGTCGAGATCCGGACCTGCAACGGTGAGCAGGACGTGCCAGCCGTACTCAAGACCTTCGCGCCGTGGTCGGTGTGGGCAACGACGTGGTGCAGCAGGGTCGTCTTTCCCATCCCCGCCTCGCCCACGACGAGGACTGCCGGCGGTGCGGAAGCACCTCGGGCAACCGCTGCCAGCGCCGAGATCACCTCGCTGCGGCCGATGGGGGGCACCGCGTCTTCGATGCTCATCGGGAGAGCACCTCGACGAGGAATTGCGCTCCCTGTGCGAGGGCCGCGCGGGTCGGTGGGCTGTCGGCGAGCTGCGTGAGAACCACGAAGTCGTGCACCGCGCCCAGGTACCGGACTGCAGTCACCTCGACACCCGCGCGGCGCAGTTTGACGGCAAAGTCCGCGCCTTCGTCTCGCACGACATCGGCTTCGGCGGTGACGACCATGGTTGGAGGCAGCCCGGCCAAATCGTCGTGGGTGGCGTAAAGCGGTGAAACCGTGGGGGATTGGACGTCCTCGTCGCAGTACTGATCCCAGTGCCACGCCTGTTCAGCGCTGCTGATCACATATCCCGACGCGAAGGTCCGATGCGATTGCGACCGACACAGCGCGTCGGTGGGTGGGTAGTACACGAGTAGTCCGCGAAGCCGCGGCCCACCACGAGACTTCGTCACCATCGTCACCGCGATCGCCAGCGTCGCCCCGGAGCAGTCGCCGGCGATCGCGAACCGCTGGGCATCCAGGCCTAGGCTTCCTGCGTTGGCGTGCACCCACTGCAGGGTGGCGTAGCACTCTTCGAGGGCAACCGGATAACGGGCTTCGGGGGTGCGGGTGTACTCCGGAACCACTACCGCCACCTGGCAACGCAGCGCGAACTCGCCGATGATCGCTGCATGGGTGTCCGCGTCACCGAACATCCATCGGCCGCCGTGAAGATAGAGCACTGCCGGCAGCGGTACCTGCATGCCGATCGGTCGAACGATCCAGAATCCCACCAGCCCAGACGGGCCCACCTCAGCGGTGTGAAATTGCGCCGCGGTTCCGGGCCAATCGATACTGGCTCGCTGAGCCTCGCGCAGCGCCAACCGCCCGTCGTGAGGACCCATGTCGCGCAGCGTTGGTGGTGTGTGCATCGCCTCGATCAGATCGGCGGCCGCTGGATCGAGAACCACGCCGCCGGGTAGTCGATCAGAACTCACTCGGTCGCCTCGCTGCCCTGACGCGGCGGCGGGGCACCGCGTCATCCTTTCCACACTGGACGTGTCGACACCCGATCGTAAGTGCCCATCGACGAAACAGCTCGGTTGTGATCATGGCAACGCGTGAGCGCCCCGTCATCAGTCACTCGACTGATGACGGGTGGTTCGCCCACACCGACACTCATACCCAGTGCATCGCGGCACCGGTGGGCAGGTCAATGGCGGGTAGCAGTACCTGCGGGACTACCGCTGCCGGCGCCGTCGATCACCGCCAGCGTCCACGACACACCGTGGTGTCGTCGACCAGGGGCGAACTCGCCACACCAGGAGGGCCGTATGACCACATCCGCTGCTCGCGGCAGTCACGCAATCTCACTGCTCAACGGCGAAATCGTTGAGGAGAACGACCTCGGGTCGATGCGTCGCGTGACGGTCGACAACCTGCCCATCTTGAAGAACCTGTCGATCAAACGGGTGGTGCTCAACCCCGGTGCCATGCGGACCCCACATTGGCACGCCAACGCCAATGAACTGACCTACTGCGTGTCGGGGACCGCGCTGGTGTCGGTGCTCGACAACCACAGCAGGTTCGCAAACTTCATCGTCACCGCCGGCCAGATGTTCCACATCGACTCCGGCTCGCTGCACCACATCGAGAACCTTGGCGCTGACGTCGCCGAATTCATCATTGCCTTCCGCAACGAACGGCCGGAAGACTTCGGTTTCGGGGCAACATTCGGGGCGTTCAGCGACGCAGTGTTGGGCAACACCTATGATCTGCCCACCTCGGACGTAGCCAAGATCCGCCGAGACACCACCGTACGCAAACTCGCCCGGCGGGTGGGCGATCCCGACATCCCCGCGTCGGCCCACTTCGACGACCCCCACAAATTCGACATCGAGGCCCAAGCGCCGGGACTGAACTACGCCACCGGCAACGCTCGCTTCGCTCGAGACCAATTCTGGCCAGCGCTGACGAACATGTCGATGTACTCGTTGCGCGTCACCGAAGACGGTATGCGCGAACCGCATTGGCACCCGATCACCGGCGAGATGGGTTACGTCCGCTCCGGTGATGCCCGCATGACGGTGATGAATCCTACTGGCACGCTGGATACTTGGACGCTGACCGCTGGCGACATGTACTTCATCCCGACCGCCTACCCCCACCACATCGAGAACATCGGTGCCGAAGACTGGCACTTCCTCATCTTCTTCGACCAACCCTTCCCCGCCGACATCGGCTATCGGGCGTCGGCGAGCGCCTACACCCGCCAGGTGCTGGCAGCAGCGTTCGACACCCACATCGACGACCTGCCGCAGTTCCCGTTCACCCCTGCCGACCCACTGGTGGTCGGTCGCATCAACCCCGTCGACGCCACCGCCGCCGGCCCCACTGACCCACCACCACCGACCAAGACTTAGGGAGAACCGCCATGGCCACCATCACCACCACCGATGGCACCGAGATCTTCTACAAGGATTGGGGGTCGGGGCAGCCGATCGTGTTCAGCCACGGCTGGCCACTGTCCTCCGATGACTGGGCCAATCGGTCGGAGTTCTACCGGGC
>Ga0247757_10002055_pt1 | contig 11261 bp, 9 predicted proteins | sample UWRJL126311R4_FD_180929 | JGI IMG/M metagenome (GOLD analysis project Ga0247757, IMG submission 180929) | Plant litter microbial communities from Arlington Agricultural Research Station in Wisconsin, United States - UWRJ-L126-311R-4 | ecosystem: Environmental > Terrestrial > Plant litter >...
TCAACGCATTGATCGCCGAACGATCGCCGAGCGACAGCGCGCGATCACCCGCGCCTTTGCGATCACGGAGGAGTTCGATGGCGTCCATCACGGCGTCATTCGGCGCGAGTCGCGCGGGCAGGCGAGTCAGCAGTTCGTCCGCGCGGCTCCGGCGCGGCAGCGTCGAAGTGTTCTCGCGCACCGTCAGATTTTTGGGGTCGGCCGCGCCGGGGCCCTCGAAGTGATTGGTGGTGGCCGCTTTGCTCGGCAGAAAGCGCACGAAATTCGGCCGGTTGGGCACGCGCTCCACGACGGCAGCCCGGCCCTGTTCGTCGGTGAGGATCAAAATGTGGCTGACCATGGCGGGCTGCTCGGCGAGCGCCCGCAGCGCCTGTTCCGTGTCGTGGGCCACCGACAGCACGCGGCGCAGCGCGTGCACCACTGGTTCACCCTCGGCCGCGGGTGTGCCTCCCCGCGCGCCATGCACGACGACCGCCACGCCGCTCGCGTTCATGCCGCTGACCACGCCGACGAGCCCAGGCCAGGCCACCGACGCAAACGGGATCTTGCCGTCTTCGCGCACGAGGAACACCGCCTTGTGGCGGTCGAACACGTCGTCGACTTCGAAATCGAAGGCGCGCGCCAAGATCCCTCCGCCGCCCTCCAGCGCATCGCGGCCCAGGGTGATCGTGGTGCAGCCGATCAACGGGGAGTGCTCGAACGAGAGCGCCATGTCGTACAGCGCATTCAGGTACACGAAGCGTTGATACGTCGGGAACATTCCCGAGTACGGGTCGGGCTGGAAGCCGCGCGCGCCGGCCGCGATCTCTTCACGCCGCGCGAGACTCATGCCTCGGTCGACGTGCGCATAGCGAAGCTCGGCCAAGTCCAAGAGCACGCGGCGCGCGAGCGAGTACTTGACCTGCTCCTGAAAGCGCCTCAGCAAAATGCCCTCGTTTTCGACCATTTCCGGGTACAAAAGCCGAGCGTGCCGGTAGCCGATTTGCGCGGGCGTACCGCGCAGTCCCACCTCCAAAATCTTGCCGCGCGCGAGCACGTACGAGTCCTCGAAGCGGCGCAGGCTGGGCGATACACGGCGGGCTTCGCCATGGGGCTCGCTGATCGCCGGTGGACTGAGCCGCGCCCGCACGTTGATCACCAGGTGCGCGCCGCTGAGCAGTCCCAGCACCGCCGCGATGCCGAGCTTGCCCCAATGTCGGCGGAAAGCGCTCATCGTCGTCGTTTTGGTGCGGTCGCGAGCGTGAACAGCACGCGATACACGATGCGCGCTGGATCACGCACGCTGTGAAAGTGGGTCACGCGTTCGCCCTCCGGCGGATAGATCACGCGCACCGGCACTTCGACGATTTCCCAACCGAGGCGCGCCGCGCGTAGGATCAGCTCGGCTTCGTAACCGTAGCCTTTCGCGCGCCCGCCCAGGTCGAGCGTTTCCGGCAGTGGGTAGCGGCGCAGCCCGCATTGCGTGTCGGACAGCGTGCGGCCTAGCGCGAACGACAAAAATCGATTGGAGAAGCGATTCGAAAACACGTTCGCGCGTGGCGCGCCGTCTCGCACGAGGTCGCGCACGCCGAGCAAGAGCACGCTGCGCGGGGATGGGTCGCGCGCCAAACGTGCGGCCTCCTCCGGCGGATGCTGACCGTCGGCATCGACGCACACCGCGGCGTCGGCACCGGCCGCGCGCAACGCGTCGAACCCGGTGCGCAGCGCGCAGCCCTTGCCTTGGTTTTGCGCGTGGCGCACGACACGAGCCCCTGCCGCGCGGGCGGCCTCGCTCGTGCCATCGCGCGAACCGTCGTCGACGACCAGCACGAGTGGCGCCGAATCTTCGCCGGCGAGCTGATCGAACAAGCCACGAACTACCGCGGCCACGCTTTTTTCCGCCTGATAAGCGGGGATCACGAAACCGACCTTCACTGCCGCGCAGCCTATCGCAAATCGCGCCCGACGCACCGCATGTCGCTGCCAGCCGATGGTTCGGCAAACCCGCCACGCTCGTCGAGCGCGTGCTACAGATCGCGTCGTGGACCTGTTCGATGCCGAAACGCTCGCGGATCTGAAATATCGCGCGAAAAAACAGCTGCGCACGCGCATGCGCGGTTTGCGCGCGGCGTATCCGGAAAGCGCGCTCGCACAAGCCTCCGAACGCATCGTGCAGAGCGTGCTCGCGTTGCCCGGATTTTCGGAGGCACAGGCGGTGGGCTTATTTTGGCCGATGGCCGAACGGCGCGAGGTAGACGTGCGCCCTTTGGCGACGGCTGCGTTCGACGCAGGCAAGCGTGTCTACTTCCCGTTCATGGAGCCGACGGCGAGTGGCTTCAGTACGGGTTTCGCGCGCGTGACGGACGTGTCCGAGCTCGCGGAGCGCGGCCAGCGCTTTTTCGAACCCCCGCCCACGGCGCCTCGCGCGGGGCGCGGCGAGATCGAGCTGTTGATCGTGCCCGCGCTGGCGGTCGCATCGGACGGGCACCGTTTGGGTTACGGTAGCGGCTTCTACGACGCGACGCTGCCCGATTTTTGTCCGCCCGCGCAGGCGGTGGTCGTCGTGTTCGATTTTCAGTTGCTCGGCGAGTTACCCGTGACCAGCGCGGACGTCGCGAGCCAGTGCATCGTCACCGACCGCAGGGTCTTCCAGCTGTGAGCGACGCGTCGTAGGCTCAGCGCCGGCTCGCGCGCGCTTTGGCCTGGCAATCCGAGCACACGCCGTACATCTCGTGCTTGTGCGCGCGCACCAGAAATCCGTGGCGCTTGGCGATCTTGGCCTGCAGCTCCTCGATTGCGTCTTCTTCGAACTCGGTGATCTTGCCGCAGTCCATGCAGATCAAGTGATCGTGGTGGGCGTCGTCGTCCGAAAGTTCGTAGCGCGTGAAGCCGTCACCGAACTTGTGCTCCTGCACCACGCCGCTCTCGGTCAAGAGCTTCATCGTGCGATACACGGTGGCGTAGCCGACGCGTGCATCGACGGCTCGAACCTCGCGCAGCAAGGTGTCGATCGTGATGTGCTCGGTAGAACCGAAGAACGTGTCGATGATCACCCGGCGCTGCTCGGTCGAACGCAAACCGCGGCGTGTCATGTACGCCTCGAGGTCCGCACGCAGGCGCTCTGCGTCAGGAGCCTTCAGTTTCTTTCCGCCGTGCGGGCTATGGGCTTCCCCGCTTTTCACCGAGGAACTGTCCCCCTCGTCGAGCGATCGGTCAAGAGGCCCGCGCCGGCCGAGCAACCGAACGAAATCCAGCAACACTGTTCAGCCACGCGGGCTACCGGCTGCCTGGCCTTGGGCCCGTGGATCGGGCGCGAGCACGCGGGGGCACGTTGGGGTTGGCGGCCAACCGCAGCTCTCGGACTCCGCGGCCGGTCTTTTTCCGCAGGAGAGCGCGCAGGGTCACCCCGTCTTGGTAGCCCACGGCGTCGGCGATCTCTTCGATGCTCTGAGCGGTCGTTTGGAGGCGATGGATGGCCTGCTCGACTCGCAGATCTTGCACGAACGAGAGCGGTGACTTCCCGAGGACCGCCTGCAGACGCCGCTCCAGCGTCCGTTCACTGGTGCCCACCGAGCGCGCGGCCGCATCCAGCGAGAAGCGCGACAAATTCCGGCGCGCCCAGGTCTCGAACTTCTCGACCAGTGGGTCGGCGTGCGCCAGGTGGTCTTGCATCGCGTAGGCGGCTTGTGACGCGCGCCCGTCGAAGGTCAGGTAGTGCGCCACGTCGCGGGCCAAGGCGGGGCTCTTGCGGCGTACGAGCCACAGCGCCAAGTCGATGTGGGCGAGGGCGGCGCCCGCGGTGACCAGCCCCGAGGCATCGACGATCATCCGTGAATCGTCGAGCTCCACTTTCGGGAAGCATTGGCGAAAGTACGGAGCGAGCCACCAGCTGGTGGTCGCGCGCCGACCGTCGAGCAGACCCGCCCGAGCGAGTACGAAGCTGCCGGTGCACGCTGCGGCCGCCAACGTCCCCGCCCGCGACCACTTGCTCACCAAAGCACCGGCCTCCGCCACGTCGGGGCGAAGCAATGCGGCGGCCAGCGCCGCCGGCGATTTACTGCCCAAGGCCGGAACGACGACGACGTCTGGGCGCGTGCGTGGCAGCGGTCCCAGGGGCACTCGAAAGCCCTGTTGCGTGTTTGCGCGTCGGCGCACGCCAATCATCGAGACCCGAAAGCGCAGCTCGCCGCTGCCGCTCTCGGAGAGCTCATTGGCGATCTGCAGTGTGTCGAGCACCGCCGAGAGTCCCGTGTCGAATACCCCATCGAGCACCAAGACGCAGATGTGCATGGCGGGAACTCTAGCATCGTTGTCGTTTTCGCCACTGAGCAAGCGGGCCCGCGCGGGCTACCTTGGCTTCGCGGAAGGCCACTCAGGGCCGGAAAGACAGAACCCAATGGTCAAAGTTGGATTGCTCGTGCGGCTCTTGGCCAAACCCGGCAAAGAGCAAGTCGTTGCCGAGTTTTTGGCGGGCGCTTTGCCCCTCGCGCGGGCGGAACGCGAAACGGTGACTTGGTTCGCGCTGCGCATTTCGAAAAATGAGTTCGCGATCTTCGACGCGTTTCCCGGCGAACCTGGACGCAGCGCGCACTTGAACGGGCCGATTGCGGCCGCGCTGCTGGCCAATGCGGCCGATCTGCTCGCCGAGCCACCAAAGATCGAAAACGTCGACGTGCTGGCTTCGAAGCTGCCGGACTGAAAAAGACTGGCACTTACAGGCGGGCTTTGAGCAGCGCGGCGATTGTCCCCGCCAGGGCAAACAACGGCGCCACCGCGACCGGCACGAGATTGAGCGTGGCGAGCAGCGCGCCGATCAGGGCCGGCGCGAGAGCGAGGGCCAACCCCAAACGAGCTTCTCGCCTGGAATCGTGCGCCAGGCGCACGGCGTAGGCCGCGTCTCGAACGTCGTCGGAGGCGAGTTGTACGCTCCATTCGGCCGTGCTCGAACCCGCGGCCGCGAGCGCAATCGAGACGTCGGCCGCGGCCAGCGCGCTGTCGTCCGCGGGGCTGCGGCCGACGACCGCCACTACCGCGCCGCCGTCGGCCAAGCGTCGGATCTCGTCGCCGCGCTCATTGGGCGGAATTTCTGGGCGCAAGTGATCGATGTCGAGCGCGCGTCCGATCGCTTCACAGGTTTCACGCGCGTCGCCGGAGAGCAGGACGGGCTCGACGCTGACGTCCAAGAGATGCTGCACGGCTGCGCGGGCACCCGGGCGCAAGCCGTCTTGCAGTCCAACCAAACCCACCAAGCGCCCTCCCAGCGCGACGAGCAACACGCTGCGGCCCATCGTCTCCAGATCACTGATGCGGGCTTCGGCGGAGGCCACGCTGATGCGCTCGCGCAGCATCAGACCGCGCGTGCCGACTACCAGTGCCTGCCCGCTCGCGGCCACCGCCGTGACGCCCAAGCCTGCCTGAATGCTGGGACTGCGTACGCCGTCTGGACGCACACCGCGCGCGCGGGCCGCGCGCATTACCGCGGTCGCTACGGGGTGGCTCTCGCCGCTCTCGGCGCCGGAGACCAACGCCAGCACTTGCTCTGGATCGAGGGTCCCGAAAGACTCGATGTTGGCGACCTCCGGTTCGCCCAAGAGCAGCGTGCCGCGCGCGGAGAACGCGGTGGCCGTGACCGCCCCGGCGCGTTCGAAGGCCGCCGCGGTGCGGAAGACGATGCCGCGCCGGAGTGAATCGAGCACACCGCGGGCCACGTGCAGACCGCCTATTTCGGCGATGCCAGGCTGGGCGACCGCACCCAAAACGCCCACGGCCAGAAGTAGGATCTGCGTATTGTCGGCGTCGCCGGCATAAGCCGAAAGCGCGGCAAAGCCCGCCACGAATGGTGCGCCTCGTTCGGCGACCAGCCGGCCCAGGCGCGCCATCGGCGCGACCACGTCCGCGCGCCGTCGCGGGTCGTTGGTCAGGCGCATGAATGCGCGATCGAAGCCGGCCCAGCCGACCACCGCACGCACGCGCCCGCTCTCGACGCGCGCGCCCGCGACGATCGCGTCGCCCTCGCGGCGCGTGGAGGCGGAGGTCGCGCCGAACCAAGGCAGGATCTCGGCGCTGCCCGCGCTGATGGTGGCGTCCACCGGCACGGTCTCTCCGCTCTCGACGACGATTTCTTCACCGGGTCGCAAGTCGGCGGCGCGGGCACTGACGAGCTCTTCGGCGACCACGCGTTGGCAGGGCTTATCGAGCTCGGCGACGATCAGCTCGCGCTCGGCCTCGATCGGTCGCCGCGCCCGGCGCATGGCGGCCGCGCTGGCCGCGCTGCCTGCAATCACGACCGAGGCGACGGTGATTGCGGCACCCGTGTGAGGATCCGAGAGCAGCCGCGCGCCCAGCGCCAGCGCGCTGCCCGCAATCGGGGCAGCGAGTAGCGCCCCCGGGTGAAGCTCGGTCGGTTTTCGCGCGCCCATCAGCGACTCGGCGGCGAGCGACAGCGCGGCCACCATCATCACCGTCAGCCGCGCGCCCTCCGCGATCGACGAATCGCCGGCCAGAATCAGCGCAATCGAAAGCACGGCCCCGAGCACGGCCAAGAGCAGCAGGACCCCGCCCACGTCGATCGCCGGCGTCTCCCGAGCGCGTTGGCTGAGCGGGCTCGAGAGCGGCGGCAGCTCCGCCTCGTAGTCGAAGGCGAGGTGCTCCGGGCCAGCGCTGCGCTCTTCGATCAAGTCGGTGCGTGCCACGAGCGAGATCGCTTTCGCGCCCGGCAGCTGTGACTCAGCGGGCGCCGGGGCTTCAGCCGCGGCGGCCGCGGCTGCGCGGACTCGCACCAGCAAGTCTTCGCCATCGGCACGCGGAATGGGCAGGGGCGTGCCCGTTGCGTTCATGTCGTAGCGATCTCGACACGCACCCGAGCAGAAATAGCGAAAGCTACCTCGAACGTGAGCCACTCGCTCTGCGCGCAGGGGATCGACGGGGGTGCCGCAGGTGGCGCAGGCCACGAACGTTGTTTGGGCGGTACCCGACGAATTGGCAGCTGTGACTAGTTCGACCAATGATCGCTCGCCAAACGCTCAGACGTATGCGGACAGCGCGCGCTCGAGCACCGCCACGCCTTCTTCCAGCTCGGCGCGGGTAATGATCAGCGGTGGCGAGAAACGTAGCGCCTGCCCGCCCGCGATCGTCAAGAGCACGCCTGCTTCTTGCAAGCTGCTCATTACTTTGCGCGCATCGACACCTTCGCGCAGCACCAGCGCTTGCAGCAGGCCGCGGCCTCGCGCGCACTCGACGAGCTTCGGAAACTTGCTCGCGGTCTTGGCCAGCAGTTGGCTCAGCTCCTCGCCGCGCGTCGTGACTTGGGCCATCAGGCCGTCGTTCTCGAGCACGTCGAGCACGGCCAAGGCCGCGGCGGAGGCGAGCGGGTTGCCGCCGAACGTGGAGCCATGGCTGCCTGGCGGGAGCGCCTCTTCCAAGAACTTCTTGCACACCATGGAGCCGATGGGCACGCCGCCTCCGAGCGCCTTGGCCAGCGCGATCACGTCGGGCTGCACGCCCTCGTGCTGGAAGGCCAAAAATTTGCCGGTCCGCCCGATGCCGGTTTGCACTTCATCGGCCAAGAGCAGCGCGCCCGCGCTGCTGGTCAACGCGCGCAACTCGCGCAAAAATCCGGGCGGCGCGGGCAGCACGCCGCCTTCGCCTTGCACCGGTTCGACCAAGATCCCGGCCACGTCCGGGCCCATCGCCGCGCGCACTGCATCCAGATCGCCGTAAGCAACGTGCGTGACGCCGGGCAGCGGCCCAAAGCCGTCCTTGTATTTATCCTGCCCGGTCGCGGCGAGCGCGCCCAGCGTGCGGCCGTGGAACGAATTGCGGAAGGCGATGATGCGTTGTCGCTCCGTCTGACCTTGCACGTGGAAGTAGCGACGCGCGAGCTTCAACGTGGCCTCGATGGCTTCGGTGCCCGAGTTGCAGAAAAACGCGCGGTCCATCTCGGTCAGCCGGCACAGCTTCTCGGCGAGGCGAACGTTGGGCTCGTTGTAAAAGTAATTCGCGACGTGGAGCAGCTTACCGGCTTGCGTGGCGATGGCCGCCGTGAGCTTGGGATGCGCGTGGCCGAGCGTGCTGACGGCGATGCCCGCGTACAGATCCAAATATCGTTTGCCCGAAGCGTCGAACAACGACGAGCCTTCACCGCGCACGAATACGAACGGCGGCTGACGGTAGTTCGGGTAGAGGTAGGAGTGGCCGGCTTCGACGAGCGCGCTCTCGGTGGTCATGGGAGCGGCTTTGTAGCATTTCTGCGCGGCGGTCGAGTCCCCGCGCAACAGGGGGTCGCGTGTTCAGCGCGGGAGCCGGCCGACGCCCGCATTTATCAGCGCTTGCGCCGCTTCTACGAAGCCCGCGCCACGCTCGCGCGTGGTGATGAAGCGCGGCATCACCGTCGGTCGACCGCTCAAGTTGTGCACCCCGATGCTGTGCCGGAACGCGGCGAAGCAGCTCGCGTCATTCTCGCTGTCACCGATGAACGCGTAGCGTGAAGGGATCACGCTCGGGTCGAGCTCGGTGAGCCGATGAATCAAGCGCACCACGCCCGAGGCCTTGTCCGCGCGGTCGAAGCTCACGTGCACGTGCACGCTGGAAGCGAGCGTGCTCGCGCCGCGGGCTTCGGCGAACTTGCGCAAGGCCGCCACGCGGTCTTTGGGCACGAGCTGGTGCTCACCGATGTCGAAGGTGAAATCGGTGCGGCGCAGCGGGACGTCATCGGCGGGGACGAGCTCGGGGAACTCGTTCTGCAGATCGACGATCAGCGCGGCGAGGGCTCGCTGCCGGCGAATGCGCTCGGGGGGCAGCTCGGGATCGAGCGTGTGCAGGCCGTCGTCATCGGTGTGAAAGGCGATCGCGCCGTTCTCGGCGACCGCGCCTTGAATCGGCCATTGGCGGACCAGCACGGCGGCCCAGCCCGCGGGGCGGCCGGTCACCGCGTAGCACTCGAAGCCCGCTTCGCGCAGGCGGAACAACGCCGAATAGGCGGCCTCACTGAGCCGGCTGTGATCGAGCAACGTGTCGTCGAGGTCGAACAGCAGACCGCGCAGATGATTCGGGAGCAGGCTGGGCAGCGCGCTGATCGGCAACATGACTCAACCTGCGACCACTTCCACGAGCAGCGAGCACAAATACAGGCCCTCCGGGAACGCAGCGGGGACGGGGTGATCCGGCCCCTGGAAAAAGCGCTCCAAGACCAACGCATGCGCGCCGACGTCACGCGCGCCGAGGGCGACTGCGCGCGTCAATTCGTTCAGGCCGATCGCGGCGGAGCAAGAGCACACCACGAGCAGCCCGCCAGGCCGTGTCGCCCGGCAACCGCTGGCCGCGAGCTTGCGCATGTTGTCCAGCGCCCGTGCCTTGGCGGCACGAGAAGGGGCAAGCTTCGGTGGATCGCAGATCACCAAATCGTAGCCGCCTTTGCGGCCCGCTTGATTGAGCACCTCGACGGCATCCGCGCGCTCGAAGACCACGCGCTCGCTGAGCCCGTTCAGCGCGGCGCACTCGGCGCCGATTTCGAGCGCGGGCGCGCTGGCATCCACCGCGTGCACTTCGCGCGCGCCGCCGCGAGCGGCGGACAGGGCGACCGCGCCCACGAAGCTATAGGTGTCGAGCACGCGCAACCCGCGCGATAGCTCTTCGATGCGCGCGCGGAGCGGGCGCTGATCGACGTAGAAGCCGGTCTTGTGTCCGAGCGAGAACGGGATGCGGAACTTCAGTCCACGCTCCGTGAACTCGAACGCGTCGATCGTACTGTCGCCGCGCACCACGCCGTGCGTAGGCGTAAATCCCTCGGTTTTTGCGTGAGTCAGCGGGGTGCGATCGATGATCGCGCGCGGTTTCAGGAACTTGCTGAGCAGATCCAAGATCACGCCTTCACGGCGCTTGAGCCCGATCGTGCCAAGTTGCACGGCCACGACGTCGCCCAATTGGTCGACGACCAAGCCCGGCAGATCATCGCCCTCGGCGTGGATTAGGCGGACCGCGCTGGTGGCGGCCGAGGGCAGGCCGAGGGCGGCCCGGCGGGCGATCGCGCGCTCGATGCGCGACGCGAATAGCGCCCCGTCGATGGGCGTGTTCGCATCGCGCGTGAACAGCCGAACCGGGATGGCCGAGCCCGGCGAATACAGCCCGCGTCCGAGCAGGTTCCCGCGCGCGTCGCGCACCACGATCTCGTCACCCGCGGTGGCGCCGCCTTCGATGCGCTCGATGGCTTGCGCGAAAACCCACGGGTGCCCGGCCCAAACCGGTTGCACGTGTCCTGCCTTGATGATGACCGCGGCCATGATACCGCGCCTGTCGTAGTGCGATTTCGAGCGGTTGGCGTTAGAGAACGCGCGTTGGCCGCGAAAAGCCCGGCGAACGGTCGGTCCGCCGTGCCAACGGTGCCACACTCGTGTAATCGGATCTTTACGGACCGCGGGATGGCGCGATTTTTCGGCCCCATTTCGGCGCTGGTAACTGGCACCGAGGTTGCTACCCTGCTCGTCGAGCCACCTTCACCTGGTGCTCGAGGAGCTTGCTGAATGCCGCGTTGTCTCGTCTACGCCTTGCCGTTCGCGCTCGTAGCGCTTGCCCCCGCGGTTGCGCTGGCGAGCGACGACTGTCCGGACGGTTGGTTCTGTGAGCCAAACGCAGCGCCCCCGCCCGGTGCGCCCAACGAGGGCCCGCGGCCGTCGCCCGGCTCGCGCCCGGCCGAACCCGGCGTAGCCCCGCAGCCGGGCGTGGCACCGGCCTACGCCCCGCCCGGCTATCCGCCGCCCGGCTATCCGCCCGCCCGCGACCCGGACGCGGATGAAGAACGAGAAGAGCTGTCGATCGACGTTCCGGAGGAGCCGAAACCCAAGCGTCGCCGTCGGCGCGGTCGCGAGTGGGGCTTCAACCTGCACTTGGAGGCCGCGTTGCTCGGCAACAAGCCGGAACGCGCGTCCAACGCCGAGATGGCCGGGCTCGGCTTCGGCTTTCGCTACCGCTTCGTCCCTGCGGTAGCTTTCGAGGCCGGCGTCGACCTGCTGACGGGTACTGATTTCCAAGGCCGCTCGCGCAACGAGGCCTCTTTGCTCCTCAATACGCTGGTCTTCTTCAACCCGCGCGACGTCGTGCAGATCTACGGCTTGGGCGGTCTGGGGTTCAGTCGCGCCGACGTGACCATTGCCCCGCGCTCCGGCGAAGCGAACTTTCCGCGTTACGACGAGACGTACTCGTATTTCGGTGGGCAACTCGGCATCGGGCTCGAAGTGCGGGTCACGCGCCGCATCGCCATCGCCGGTGATTTACTGGGCTTCATTCGC
>Ga0247757_10002056_pt1 | contig 11259 bp, 9 predicted proteins | sample UWRJL126311R4_FD_180929 | JGI IMG/M metagenome (GOLD analysis project Ga0247757, IMG submission 180929) | Plant litter microbial communities from Arlington Agricultural Research Station in Wisconsin, United States - UWRJ-L126-311R-4 | ecosystem: Environmental > Terrestrial > Plant litter >...
TGTATGAAAAGACCGTCAAGTGGTTCGACGTGATTGGACAAGTACTGCAGGACCCAGTTATCTTGTCGGGGAACGTGTACAACATGGACAAGATGGGGGCCATGCTAAGCATATTTGGCTCGGTCAAGGTCCTGGTAGGTAAGGATAACCAGCAGAACTATAGAGGTGCGGGCATGAAGTAGACCGTGGTCACCGCAATTGAATGCGTGAGTGCCGATGGCAGGGCGTTACTGCCACTCATTATCTAGGCCGCTTCAATCTATCGCAGCAGTTAGATCACTCACGAGACCCTAGGATGGCCCTATGCGCACGCTAAGATCGGCTATAACGACTCTAAGATCAGCTTGGAGTGGCTTCAGGAGCCATGAAACGCTCAAGATCCTAAAGTTCTGTTACACTAAGAACATCACCCTATATCGTTTGCCCTCTCACATATCTCATAAGTTACAGCCCTGCGATGTCGGGCCTTTTGCACCCTTGAAAACGGCATACCATGACCAGGTTGAACGACTGAATCGAGGAGGCGTAGACGTAGTTGGCAAAGAGCATTTTACGTATCTATATCCTGCCGGGGAAAAGGCATTGACGCAAGGAATACTAGAGCTGGGTGGTCTGCGACTGGTCTGTACCCTTTCAATCCAGATAGAGTGCTGAAAGACGTCCCGAGACCTCCGGCTGAAGTTGTCATTCCAGGAGCTGCTATCACGAGCACTAGTACGCCTAATGTAATGCTTCAAACACCTATTGCGCCGGTGACGCCGGTGACAGCGGAAGCGCTTACATCGCTGCACAACATGATTAAGCAAGACACCAACGTGCCTGGCGGGGCAGGAGGTCGCATACAGGAACTCACAGGTGCTGTCCGGATCTCGTTCGCTGAGCGAGCCCTCCTAAAGGATCGCAACCGATTTCTTTTCAAAATCAACAACGAAGCTGAGGCTCGTAGATCAACCAGGTCCATCGTGTTGGGAAAGGCCAAAGCGAAGCGGGCTGCAACAGAGGAAGCTGCCGCAAGAAAGGAGCAGCATGGTCGTAAGCGCAAGGGTCCTGCGCTGGAGACCGATGTGGTGCGGGTAAATGAAGTGCTAGCGCCGACGAACACTTTAGCGCCGTGGAGAGCCCTAGTGGTCCAGATGTGCTAATGTAGTACTTGTGATTTTGCTACACATAGTAGAAATTCAGCTGAGCCTTTTGTCGACTGTCCACATCCTTCGATATTTTACACCACGCCACAACCACCTAACCTACGTACATAGCGCTCGTAGCACATTGCAATGGCGAACGATGTCTTTAACGGTGGAAGCTAGAGAGGAGGTCTGTTTAAGTAAGACGACGCGACCGCATCGCACAAGCGGGGTTGCGACTGGGATGCGCAGCCACGCTCAGCTTGATGTGCAGCACCTCCAGTGTCCTTCAGCCTGGTCGTTGACGTTCTTTTCTCACTTTTCGCACATCACTTGTCGTCTCTACCACAATCTGAACTCCTAGAAGCCTTGGTTGTCTCAAACATTGTTCGAATCTGGGTCCCTGGCGACCCTCGCGCCCGCAAAGCGGTATCATTTACGCCTTACCCGTCCTCTTCCCCGACAGAAGTCGGGAAGACATATTCACATCAAATAGTGTCACAGCCTCCCGTTCTGCAGCTTATCAGCAACAGTCATGTCTCATGCTTTGGCAAGAGCTTCATCGCTAAAGCCAGAGATCCGCCTCGCTCAGGCTGTCTCCGAGTTCGAGGCTGACCTCTCGAGCGAGGAGAAGTCAACGTTTCGCACGCTGCGATCCCAGTCACTCTCAACAGCGCCTAGTCCGAACGATGTCATGCAGCTGACAGCTGAAGTTGATCGTCGCATATCGAAGAAGTTCGGCAGTCAATGCTTCGGGCCTCGCTTCACCAACTTCCTTCACGGAGTCCAGCAGTTCGCTGCGCTTGGAGATGTCGTAATTGGAGGATCGCAGAATCTGTTGGCGTGTGGCGTGTGGTCACTGGTGCGCATGTCGTTGTTGGTCTGTGTCTCGTTCCTGTATTATTGTCGCCATCATTCGCTGATGCGCCGCAGTCGATCGTGAACCTCTCAACCTACATTGACAAGCTCTCCTCGCTGTTCATGGACGTCGGCCGCTCCGCCCCACGTTACCAAGCAATCGCCCTGCTATACCCTCGATCCACGGAGCTACAATCATACCTCGCCGAGTACTTCATCGTGGTGGTCGGCCTATGTCGTTATCTATTCAAGTTTGGACAGAAGTCCACCGTCCGGCAATTTACATCTTCCTTGAGCGATGCGCATTTGAAGACCTTCCAGGCTGACCTTGGCAAGTGGGCGAATCTAATCAAGGAGCAGATGCATTTGAGTGAAGCCCAGGAGAGCTCTGGGCTCAGGGCTTTGACCCGAGAGATATTCAAATCCAGCTCACACCAACAGACATATGCGATGAACATGCGAGTGCTCGACTTCTGCTCCACCTACGATCATGAAATGGTGTGGAAGCAAACCAGAAAGGCCGGTAATACATCGTTTTATACAGAACAAACAGAATATCAAGAATGGAGAGATGACTCGGACCCTTGCACGTTGATCTACACTGGCAAGCTAGGTTCGGGTAAGTCCGTGCTGCTGGCTAACATTGTGGACGACCTTAGCCTCACCACCGAGAGAAAGCGACCTCTGGTGGCATACTTCTTCTGCAGACATGACGTTCCAGAAAGTCTGCAGGCACGGACAATCATCGGTTCGTTGGTGCGACAACTGTTGCGTACTGCTACAGACCTTAGCGTACTCGCGAAGAGCTGCGGAAGTACTCACACCTCCGGCGATACGAAAGAGGTACTTAAGTTGCTTTTCCAAGGCTTCTCTTCTAACACTAAAGTATACTTTGTCCTTGACGGCCTAGATGAATGCGAAAACGAGGAAAGAGAGATGTTGGTGCAGGCAATCCGGAAGATCCAAGAGAAACTAAAGGTCCTGGTCTGTACTTCTTTTCGAGAAGAGCCAAACAATGGCCTACAGTCGATTACTAATCAGCTCCTGGCCACTCGCGTCGTCTCAATACCGGATGACAATCCAGACATTGAAGCTTTTATCGAGGCAGACCTTGAGCGTTGTCTTCGTCAAGAACATCTGATAATCGGAGATCCAGCTCTGATCCTAGATATCCAAGATGCTCTTTCAAAAGGTTCGCAGGGAATGTTTCTCTGGGTAGCTCTTCAGATCCAGTCTTTGTGTAGTATGAAGACCGACTACGCCATCCGAGAAGCACTGGCAGACCTACCCAAAGATCTCTCAGAGACGTTTGCCAGGATCTTACAGAAGTCGGGAAACTCGGATCCAGCACTCCAAGCAAAAGTGCTACAGCTTGTGCTGGCGGCTTACCGGCCCTTGACAACAGACGAGTTGCGGGAAGCTCTAAGCGTTACTCCTGGGGATGCTACTTGGGATCCTTCTAAGACCCTGAATAATGCCTACTCAGCACTAGCTTGCTGCGGATGCCTTCTTACTGTTGACGAGGAAGAGTTCACCGTCCGCCTCGTTCACCACAGCGTCAAGCAGTACATCCTCAACGGACTTAATGGCGTAAAGAATATAGGGTTTTCGTATAAAAAGGCCCAAAGGACGTTGGCAGACATTATTGTCACTTATCTCGGCTATGGTGTCTTTGGGAATGAGTTATCGAGAGTCAGGGTCCATCCAATAATTGTGCAGTCTGCGCCATCAAAGATTGTGCAAGCCACTATGGGGTCGTCAAGCACTACTCGCCAACTCGCTATGAAACTTCTTGGATCCAGGCGGCAACCTGCATTCGACATGAGCAGAGCTATTGCAGATGCGCGCGCCTCGTTCAAGTCCAAGCCGGAGAACACATTCAGTTTCTACACTTATGCGAAGACATATTGGCAGGACCATATTCTGTATGTTTCCGGAAAAGAAGATGCTATGTACAAGCTTTCGACCAAACTGATCCGTAGTCGAATGTCTGAGTTGAACGCACGGGACATGAATTATGGAATGCATTGTCGCTGGGCTGCTGAGAATGGGAATCAGATGATTCTTGAGCTGCTACTGCAGACTGGGAAGATCGATACCAACGCGATGCATTACGGCGGATGGACACCACTGATGTGGGCGGTAGAGTACGGATATAGAGACATTGTTAAGTTACTACTCGACGCTGGCAAGGTCGATGTTAATGCAACGGCCAAAAACTATGGATGGATGACACCGCTGATTCGGGCGACAGCGAATGGAAGCAAAGACATTGTTGAGCTGTTACTCAACACTGGAAAGGTTGACGTCAGCGCGAAGGATCATGACGGACTTACAGCGATGATGTGGGCGGTACGGGACAGATATAAAGATATAGTCAAGGTGCTGCTTGTCGTGGGCAAGGCTGACGTTGAGGCGAAAGATAGCGACGGATCAACGCCGCTAATGCGGGCGGTACGGAACAGACATAGAGATATAGTCGATGTGCTGCTTAGCGTTGGCAAGGCTGACGTTAAGGCGAAAGATAACAGCGGATGGACGCCAATGATGTGGGCAGTAATAAAAGGATACAAAGATATTGTTGAGGTGCTGCTTATCGTGGGCAAGGCTGACGTTGAGGCGAGAGACAGCGGATCGACGCCGCTAATGCTGGCGGCACAAAACGGACACAAAGATATAGTCGAGGTGCTGCTTAGCGTGGGCAAGGCTGACGTTGAGGCGAAAGATAGTAGTAGCGGACGGACGCCGCTGATGCGGGCGGTAGAGGGCAGATACAAAGACACAGTCGAGGTGCTGCTTAGCGTGGGCAAGGCTGATATTAAGGCGAAAGATAACAGCGGATGGACGCCGCTGATGCTGGCGGCACAAACCGGACATAAAGATATAGGTGATGTTCTGCGTTCACACCTACATGCTTTAAGGACATCACTGTAAGCAGCCATATATGAGCGGCTATGAACTTTAGGAATTATTTAGACAATCGGAACAATCCTGATTCGACGCTTACAATGGCAACTGTAAAGACTGTGACTATGTCCTCCTGATCGGATAGCGCGCTAGAGCTTGGCTGGTTGGGTCCATATCACCACATGTGGTGGTAGGAGGGTAAGCTCGAGCAAGAGACCAACAACAGCCTTGCTCTCGCCTTGCTGACTCTCAATTTCTAAGAATAGGCAGTAGACGCAGCGCGCATTGAAAGAAGCTTCGAGAAGCGTATGCTACAGCTTAAGTCGTTCGAGTATAGCATAAGTATATAATGCAGACCGCTTAGTATATAGCACGCGCTTTCTTAGCAAGGGGAGAATCCTTACTTAGAATAGGGAAGCTTGCACGTCTCCGCGGTTAAGTCTAGAACGATATTCTTAGACGCTATACATCTTCACACTTTAGAGTTAATATTTTAACATATTAATATATATCTTAAAGTCTCCGAAGTAGCGATTATCGTGAGGTCTAAGAAAATAGGGGTGCACCGTTATCGCAGCTTCTGGCAGTACAGACAAAATGTCTGTAAGTATGGTCAAGACTGCTGTAATTTTGCTGTTGAGCGTTAGCTATGGATCGTACTATAGCCGAAATGTATTAGTATGCTTGTTTAGATTCTATAGGATAGCAAATCGAAGAGTAGTGTTGCTTGAGGATTTGCATAGTTCTACGCGGTGGGATATTCTATCGGCAGGGAGGACCACATCGCAACGATAAGGCCCAGCTTCACGTGATGAAGAGGTACTGACAGCCGCTAAATAGGCAGTTCATAAAGAGAAGAGGCCAACAATATGTTTCATTTGTCCGGGCACTCAAAATATCATCACGGAAGGGCGCACGCACCAGTTTTATACCTCAGAAGATCTCAGTAAACTTTTCAAGAAGTACCTCGAGCTAGTTAAACAAGGGGACAAGTTGATTAGAAACCTCTGCTGAGAACTCTTTAATGACAAGATGCATTTACAGCGACGTGCATATGATATCTACGGGGTTGTCTCATAGGTGCATAGGCTTAAGATTCAACAGTAATGCATACAAGAGGGAAACTAATCCGCATCCACTAACGGGTCGAGATGTCAAATTAAACATTCAGATTGTTGAAATAACGCCATATAATTGTATATCAAGCGAAGAGCATGGCGAGCAATAATGACAGTTGGCAATGCGCGCAAAACTGCTTGTTCATGGATACGTTGATAGTAGCGTGACTGATCTAAACTCGTAGTGTTTTAAACCAACAGTAAGAGCTTGAAGAGCATCGCAAATTTGCCTTTACTTAGAAAAGTTTTGAAATAACAGTTTTGCTCGCTAATAATATCTACGGAACACGGCAAAGGCGGGTTATAATACCTTCTTTGACTACTTCCCTACATATCTCCTGATGTTCAATATGCCATATTGTATCTCCAACCTGAGCTTCTTGATAAGGCTCTGAAAACATTCCCGAAATGTTGTATTCTAGTTCCTGGATAGTGACATAATCCCCATTCCAACATCCGGATATGATCGTATCAGCAGGGGAAAGTGACAACGCAGGGAACTCCTTTCGCTGAAGCATGTCCATAACAATGATATCATGATCCAGTCCAAACCATTGATCCTCGAACGGATCATATCCTCGTAGCAAGGCATAAAGAACTGAACCAATTGCAATTGCTCTTTCCGGGGACCCGCTTTTCCATACGTTCCGCAGTCTGTCCCTCCCTCTTTCCCTAAAAATCGAGCAAATGGATCGGTACCTGCATCTAGAGGCTCTCCGATCTTAACGAAACGGTTGAAATCACATAGTTTGACGCGCTATTTGGCGTCGATAAGGATATTTGGGGGTCGAATGTCGCCGTGAACAAGACCGATTTTTTCTAGCCAGACGGCTGCTGAAGTGATTTCTCTCATCCATCGCCATGATTTTTCCGGTTTTGGTTTATTCGCAACAGCTAGGACTTGCTGAGTATTCAAATCTCTAGTCTGTTGAGCGCACAAGAAGGATGCAAGGTCGCCACCAGGAAAGCCGTTCCAAGAAGGTCGCACCCGGTATGCGTAGGAAACTTCGGATCAAGTTGGGATGAGATGGATATCGTTCAAGAGTATCAAATATGTACTACTCGATGGAATGATCAGGTTCACCTGGGTCGCGAGGGACTTTCACCACGATGAAATCATTCAGTTTGTAAATTGCCCCAATACCCCCAAGGGCCATAAGGCAAGGTTAAGGAAACATCAAGGTATGAGTTGAAGAAGCAAGAGGGCCATCTTGTCGCGCTTTTCTCCTAAGCTGCGCCCAAGGGGCGGTCCTTTAAATACAAATACACAATGGCGTCTTAGAGGAGAGTTTATTAGACAGTGGGGTGAAAGAGTGATAATCAGAAGTGCGATAGAGCGGTTCAGGAATGTAGGTTGTTGTCGCGCTTCACTTTTATCTCAGAATAGGTAGAAAGCATCTGGAATCAAGCGTGGATTGAATAAGTTCGTAGAAAGGGATAAATCAGAATGTATTGTAGGGAATGAGTGACTATATATTACATGAGCTAGGCACGCTAGCTGAGTACGGTTAAGTCTACCAGGCCTGTGTTTAGGTTGTTCAAGCAGTGCTCCAGAGCCCGCACGACAAAGCCGATGTAGTCCGAGGCAACCATTAAAGATAGGAAACATCGCTTTTAGGTCTTGGACTACTGACTTTGATCACTCTTCACCCAAATGCTGCTTGCTTAGCATGCAATCATCGCATGGGGTCCACTTTCTAATTTCTGCCAAAAACTCAGATTGTTTGACTATTCCGCATCCGCCACAATCGTCCGGGAACCATGACTGGGAAACTTTCAACTCTGTGCTCGCAAAGCATCTTCATAGGAATGATGAGGTTCTTGCACATTCTAATGGGCTCTCAGTGTTTGCCTCCCCGAAACTTATCTTCCTCAGGCCAAACACTAATACAAAGAAGCCATTGCTTCCCTTTGATGCACACTTGAACTTGCGATAAAATTCCGAGTTAAACCTGTAATGCTCGGCCAGAACCAATCTAATCCTCTGGCTCAAGTCAGCTCTACTACCATAAACTCTGACTCTTCCGACGAGTAAAGCATGCATGAACCGTACGATCGTGAACGGAGCCGACCATGCTACTCTAATTAGACTGTCCGAAGGTGCTCAGAGGCTAATGCGTCCAAACGATTTTCTTCCTCCTGCAACTCTTAGAGGCGAACAGATGTGATGAGCCGCTTTAAATGACCCCTAGCGATATGACAACTCAAGGAAGACTTGGCCACAGAGGGGCTTCCGACTTTAAACAACGCTCCGATTGATGGTTCTATTATTGTAGTAGGAATAGACTCTCATACGATCCGGCCTATTTCGCATGCGACTGGGTATCGAACTCCCAAATTCCTAAGCGACGGGGTGGAACTCCGCCCGATGACCAACTACACGACACCAAGGCACTCAGATCCTTAGAAATAAACATTGCCACCTTCTCAACGGCTGCCATGTCGTTCGAACGTATAAATAGCGTGACAATCGCTTTGCATGGGAAAACATACTCCAAAGCAAGCTTCTTTAATACTCACCCTTCTTCTCATCCTTTTTTGATTGACTATGGCGTACCCCAAGACGTACCGAGCCGTGCGCCGTACAGCACCGCCGTACCCTCTCCAGGTCGAAATTACCACCGAGACGCTGCCCGATGCGCTCGCTCCCAACGACGTGCTTGTCCGCATACATGCCGTCTCGCTCAACTATCGCGACGTGGCCATGTTGCGCGAGGGCAAATACCCCATCCCCGTGGAAGAGCGTGGGATAGAGGGATCCGACTGCGCAGCCGAAGTCGTCGCGGTGGGGGCGCTGGTGCGAAAGTTTTCCCTGGGGGACCATGTCGCTCCTACAATCAACCCTGCACTGTTGACGGGAGATGAAAGGGATGCTGTCCCCAAGGCGCTGGGCGGGGATATTCCGGGGACGATAAGGGAGTACGCTGTTTACCACGAGGAGCATCTCGTGAGGCTTCCCGAGCATCTTTCCTGGGAAGAGGTACGTTTCGTGGGTGTGGGTGTGTGTCCTGGGTCCCCCTCGTAGTGACGAGTGAATAGGCTGCGACGGTCATGGGAGTCGGGATCACCACGTGGGTGTCTTTGGATGGCTTGGAGCATGTGCCTACAGGAGCAACTGTACTGCTGCAAGGTATGCCGTCCGAATGGCATCCAATTGCTAGGTTTATCTGCTTACGACACATAAGGAACTGGCGGCGTCAGTGTCTTTGCTCTGCTCTTTTGCCTTGCGGCAGGCATTCGACCCATCATTACTTCCTCCTCTGATGAGAAGCTCGAAAAGGCGAAGAAGCTTAGCCCGCAGGTTCAGGTAATCAACTACAAGTCCACCAAGGATATTGTTGCCGAAGTGATGCGCCTCACGGACGGGAAAGGCGTAGACTTTGTCTTTAACAATGCTGGTGTTACTTCAATTCCAACTGATTTGCAGATGCTGCGTAAGTACGGTGGCAGCATCGCTCTCATCGGATTTCTCGATGGGTTCGAGGCAGACTGGCCGCCGAGCGTGTTGATGACACTGGTGTCCAAGGCGGCAAAGATCAAGTAAGTTCTTCCCCCCCAAACTAAAGCCTGATGCTGAATATGAAGGGGTCTTCTTGCTGGGTCAAGGGCGGATTTTGAGAATGTGTGCAAGTTCTTGGACGTGAAAAAGATTGATTTGAGACCTCTGATCGACCGAGTCTTTGCCTTCGACGATGTGCATGCTGCGTTCGACTATCTGGAGTCAGGAGGCCATTTTGGAAAGGTAGTAGTTAAGCTATAGAAACGATTCACATCGCGCAAGAGAGGTGTAGGTCCACTTCTCATGTAAGCCGAAGGTGTCGGGTCTCGAAAAAGGTAAAAACATTATTGGAGGGCTATCACACCCCTTTGTTTTCCTCTATCATTTTGTTCTAAAACCCTCATGAGGAACCGCAATAAGGCGTATCATATTCCGACTTCTTCGTTTCTATAAGAGCTCAGGTTAATTCAATCACATACCAAAAACCAACATACACGAACATAGTCAGTAAATTGAATCCCACATGAAACACACATGATCGATCATCATATATAGCTCTAGCATTACTATGACACACACACCTAGCTTCCGATGCCGGTACCCACCGGGCAGTTGGGCACATTTGCCTGCCACGCAACCTTCGCGTACGCGGGCAAATAGCTGTTTGTCGTGAATTTCTTATCCATGTAGTACGTCACATCGGCCTTGGAATAGTTCCCTCCCACGTCGGGTTGGTTGAGGGCGGAGATGATGTTCGGTGCGATGAAATCGAGGAAGACCAGGTCGACCGTCTTGGGCGAAGAGCCGTCAGCTGGGAACGAAGCATTGGCCTGCAGGTCGTTGGGCTGGGAGTAGTGGGGGATGGCCTTGTGGATAGTATCGTCGCCATCGGTGCCGAAATCGTCGACGGTGGTGTATCCGGGGGATGGGGCTTGGGTTTGGCGGCGGATCACACGGCCTTTTGGTTGAGCACGCTTGTGCATTCCTTCGAAGTGCGCAAGCGGTGGGTCACGGCAGATATCCCGATCTGCTAGGACAGGGGAGAAGTTGAAATCAGCGGTAGAGAGGTCGCGTTTTTTCTGCCATGGGCCGGCGTTCAAGATGCCCAAGACCTTGGACGCTTGTGAATACGGTACATCGGGGATGAACTGGAACGCATCACTGAAAGGCGAAACAATGAAAGAGTCGTCATATGTGAACGGTCCTTGAGCGAGATCAAAGCGTACGCTACCTGTGTTGATTATAATGAGTCGTGGGGTCTCCTTCCTTGTCTCGTTGACGACGACCGTTGTGAGTGCTGTTTGCAGAAGTTTGAAGAGATTGCCCTCGGCCAGGAAAGGCTTGCACGTCTGGCAATAAGTCTCTGGCGCGCATCCATATAAGTTGGTAAGGTTGAGCTTCTTCCGTTCTGCGGTTATTTCAGCCGTTACCTTCTTGCCCTTGGATGTGTCCAAGGACGAGAAGCGCTGACTTCCTACCGCATGGTAAGTGAAGGTAAGACGGTTCCAGTCAAGATAACGGCGTGCATAGCGGAAATCGGAAGTATTAACTTTGCCAGTTGAAGCGGGCGGGATGGCCTTTTGGGTCGGGTTGGGCACCCCTCGAGGATTTTTGGCCTTGTACGCAGAAGACTTGATGCCAGACATGGCAAGCCAGCCAAGTGTTTCGCAATAACGACCAGACTCCAATCCGGTAGCCTTGCCATCATACACGGCAAAGTCTCGGATGTGCGTATGTCCGCCAAAAGCTTGAA
>Ga0247757_10002057_pt1 | contig 11250 bp, 7 predicted proteins | sample UWRJL126311R4_FD_180929 | JGI IMG/M metagenome (GOLD analysis project Ga0247757, IMG submission 180929) | Plant litter microbial communities from Arlington Agricultural Research Station in Wisconsin, United States - UWRJ-L126-311R-4 | ecosystem: Environmental > Terrestrial > Plant litter >...
AAAAAAAAAAAAGGGAAATTTCTCACGCACATCCATTCATTCTCCCTCAAATCCTGCTTCCCTCGGCCCTCTCCAGCTCGCCGCCTTCGATTTCCACGACCTGCGCGTTCGCACTCCCCGGCCCTGGCTCCAGCATTATCGTCCTTCTGGAACCCAGCGTGCCAGCACCCACCACGCGGCCTGAGAACTGGTGCCAGCAATTGGGGGCCTGGAGGATGTACTTCTCCATGGCGATGCGGAAGCGGTTGCGGTAGTCCTTGGGGGACGTGATGGTGGGCTTGTTCTTGCCGCGGTCCTTGATCCACGACTCGAGTTTCTTGTCCCATGTGTAGGTGCGGATGCAGTCTATCGTGTGCTCGTGTTAGCGATGGTTAGGTGACTTTGAGGGAAAGGGATGGTAACGTACCAATGATGCCGACGATGATTTCGTGGTTGGTGTCATCGAAGCCAGCCATGAGACTATAGTCCATAACGTTGTTCTGGGACAAGAAGAGTGTGTCATTCCAGACGCTTGCTTTAAGCAGTTTCTTTGTATGCTCGCGTACGAAAATGGGGGTTTCGCTGTAGATGATGTCGACGAGGTTCTCGTCAAGCAAGACTTCGTCACGCTCACCGGTTGATTCGATTTTCCGATTTCGCATGCTACCCTTCAAATCATATCGCCGATTCGGTTCTCGATCGTAGAAGAGATTCTCCATGACTAGCATGAACCAATCAAAGTCCCGGCCAGTTGGTGTCTTGATCTGCACTTGGAAGAGACCAAACATCTTCGCAATCACAGATGGTAGGCCCTTGAACAAGTTCTGGTGAGTGAAGGCGAAGTAGTTGGGTGCGAAGCGGAAGAAAGCCTGCACCTCGATAGGCGACAAGCTCTTAAGGACAAATCGATCATCTAGTGTTTTGAGGAAGATTGATTTCGATTTGCCGCCCTTTGAATCCCACTTTGAGCATCGTGAAAGAGACTCCACGAAGCGATCTGCAACACCACACTTCCGTCGAAGAGCATCGAAAGACTGAGCGTAAAAGATCTTGCATTGCGCTTTTACGCCACGATTGTTGAATCCATACCGGATATTGGTATTCTTTTCGTGGAGCAAGTTTCGCTCAATTGATGCTTCCGAGCCTTCAAGGCTGACTCCTTTCTCAGAGACCGAAGAGTCTCCACGGAAAGACTGTAGCTTAGTCACATAATCCGGGCTGGACAGTGCAAGAGCGATAATGGAACTGGGCTCATCCTCGCGCACAATAATATCAGAGTCTTCCCAGACGTGTTCAATCTGAGCGAAGGGGTAATCGAGGGGAGCCCATCCGCTGGCAGACCGTTCAGACCAAAAGCTCGTGAGCATTTTCATGAGTGTATTCTTCTCGTGTTTCGGAAGCTCTAGAGAACTCTCCAGCTGTGAATCGGTCATAGATAGCAAATCAGAGCTCGCAATACTATCTGGCAAAGGGATCTCCTCCGGCGCAGTTTCAGCATCACTCATCTCATTCTCTACGTCTGAAGGAGAATGATCTACAGCCGTGTGTTGATCATCACCAGAGGAATGGGGAGCCATATCCTTCGGATGGTGCTCTTCCACTGGAGATTGTGATGCTGTCGTTGCACCCGTGCCTTCTGTGTGAGTACTGTCTTCCAGCGTGCTGTTGTCGATGCTGATGCGTGTTGGTGAGCTCGACTGCATATCTTCGTCTGAAGGGTTGTGTTCCTGGACCGCATCATGGACGTCTTTATATACCTCTACAATTGGTTTAGAAGACGCCAATGGGTATGCTCGAGGTTGTCTGTTCCGGTCGTTGCGGCGCTCCCGCATTCTTTCTTTTTGAAACTCTCTGGAAAGCTGTTCGAAGTGCTCCGCTAGCTTGGAAACCTTTGAAGCTTCCTTTTGACTCTTGAAGATAGGTACTGAGCGAGGAATCTTAGAGACTGATTTCGATTGCTTGAAAGCACCCAATGACAATCGCTCCGAGATACGATCAAATGCCTTTGTAGTCTCAGGTATTGCTTTGGGCATCTCGGAGATGGGGGTAGCAGTGGTGGTTTGGGGAGAATTGGTGGCCTTGGGAATTCCGCCTGGTTGTGATTGAGTCCGCACCAATGTGTTAGGCCTTGTAGCGGAACTTGCTTCGCGGCGAATAGTATCTACAAGCCGGGGAATCTTGCTTTCTAAAGTACCACCTGTGAGTAACGATGATGACGAGGTAGACATGTTTTCGATAGCATCAGCGATGCTCTTGTCGATGGGATCCACTCTGGGTAGTGCAGTAGGGGTGGGAGATCCAGGCTCCGATCTGTCAGGTTCCGGGGACATCCTTGGGGTCCTGAGAAGTCGTTCATCCGTCGTGGAGATGGGGTCAGGAAATTTGGATGATACCGCCAAATCCAGATGGCGGACATCATCCCGCTCCAAAGCCTCAATGGGTGTTTGAACAGTCAACTCTTGTTCAGGTTTGCCCTCGGTCGGGGTGATGGGTGTAGACTCTTGATTCGCACTTTCAGGTGATTCCGTAATGTGAGAATGGTCTTCTTCAACAACAGAGTTTAACATGTCCCGCGCCCGCTCAGGCGACATGCTCGATGGCATTGGCGTCAATGCAAGAGGCTCACCCTTCTCATTCATTGCTGGCTCTTCTGAACTCTCTAGTCCTTCTTCCACCGACGTCAATGAGCTCGTGGATTCATCCCGCTCCAAGAAGAGCTTTTTGAGCTGCAATGTGGCAAGACGTCTGATATCCTTTTCGGACGGGAAGAACTGATGCTCAAACTCAGTAAACGTCTCGTCCCACGCAATGGCCTTCTCTTGAATGGCACGAATAGCCCGGTTCATGGGGATGATTTCATAATACTTTGAATTCATGTACTTGTCTTGGAGCTTGGCCCGGAGCCACTCGTGTTCTTCGTTTGCTCGTTTCAACAATTTCTCCACCTCTACACGGCAGAGTTCAACTTTTTCTGGAATGACACTCTCAGCATGAATGCTTTTGATCCGAGATCGAACAGATGTCATGAACTTGTCTAGTCTTTCTTCAATCTTCAGGAATTGATCATTCTTCAGACGCAGGTCGCTGTCCACCTTCCAGGTAACGATTGGTCGCGGCACTGTAACCTCATAAAGGGATACAGGGTCGTACTGGACGCGTAGTGCCACGTTGTTGAAGCCGAAATACCGAGCATGATCCCTATGAATGTCATGTGGACATAGGTCAGCACGCGGATGTAGTTGGCTGCTCCAGAATGTCAATTCGAGGTATTTAGCAAAGGAGTACTTCCAAGTGCTGTCGGACATTGGAATCACTTGGGTTTCCTGGCCGCATATCCTACAGCAGCTCCACATCAAGATGGTACTTTGCAAACCCTTGATCTTAGACGGATATTTTTGAACAATGACACTCATTTGCCCCTTTCCATGTACGTATTGACGGGAGTGGTCCAGCATCCTACGGTTGCAGCCATCCACTTCGCAGAGCATACCAGCCGAATGGCATAGATCCTCAACATACTGACCGAGAGTGCAATCTGGAGTGAAGCCATCATCGAAGTCATGCTCCTGATAAAAATTGAGGGCAATAATTTCTGGACCAATGCAGGGTGTCGAGTTGGCTGTGTTGACTACACTATAAAGAACCGCTATTCTCTGGTGGTTAAAAGGATCGAACAGATCTGTATTAGTGGCCAGGTAAGCTTCCCATTGCCTCTTTTGCGTTTTGTAGTTGTGCAACGCTTTGTCATATTCTGATGCATGAACAGCGTGCAGGAACTCTCGCACTTGTTTTGAAGCCTGCTCGACGACTACATGAACCATCTCAGGTTGCACGAGCTTGAATTTCTGTGGAGGGCAGTCTGTTTCGATTTCACCTGCAGTGTACTGGTCCCTCAATTGCTTGAGATAACCGAGCTTCTTCTCGTACTCACGAGCTTGATTGAGAAGGTAAGGTTGCATGAATTTTACGAATGGCGAGGCGGAGAGAATCTTGGTGCGGTGATTCTCTACCATCTCACTGTAGAATGAAGGCGCAGGAGCATCTTCTGGCACTTGTAGATGTATACTACTTTGTGGTGAAGTATCGACAGCAGGCGGTTGCTTTTCGACTGTATCGTGCGATTCGTCAAGAGAAGTTCTCCCCGCACTAGCCAGAGAATTCCACCCTTGCTTGTTTGACGCCAACGTACCGGCTTCAGACACAATGGGAATCATGACAAACTCATCGCGCATCAGGCAGGTTTCGAGCTTAAGGTTATATACGACATAGCACATAAACTCGGTGATGTGCTTCAACTTGGCGAGGCTTTTGGTTTCATCGCCTCGTAACGCGATGGTACACCCCAAGTCAGGCTGACAACCGGACAGGAATATGTAAGTCCGTTTTACGTTCTTGTGCACGTAGGTTTTTACATCGAAACTACCACATCCGCCAAGGCGGGACACATCGGCAAGTTGGTCTACGGATGACACAGGCTTAGACTGTGTACATCGCGCCACGGCGTTGAGTACAGTTTCCTTCACATTGTAAGCAACGGCAATCCCCGCTTTTTCCAGGAATTCAAGAGCAAGGCCAGATACGTTACGTTGAACGAATATGACATTAGGCCTGAGAGCAACGATTCGGCTAACCAGGTTTCGCAGGTACTCCTTCTCTTGGGCTATGACGGGCTCTAGACTCATGAAATGGGTCTGGTGGCGCGCATATTCGACAGCGAAAGTAACGATGAGGATTCTTGGATGAGTGATGTTACGCGGCATGCTCTTGAGTGCGATGTTCTTGGTGAAAATGACGCCAGACACGTAGGATGTATCTCGAGGTCTACCTCCTGGTATCTTCTTGAGCTTGATGTAGTGTCGAATGTCAATGTCGTCACCTCTATGAAGGTCTGGATTAACGTCATCTGTGCACTGTAGCAAAATCGGGACGAGTGCCTTCTCCCAGCTTGAGCAATGGGATATGCCGGCGTCCTGTAGCATTTGCTTCAACAACCTACGCACATGATCCAGGCTTGCCTGGTTCAGTTCAAGCTGAGGGGCGTTGCCACCTTGCATAGAGGCGCTTCGAGTGATTTTGGAGCCGGACGGCGGTGTAGGAGAATTGTGCAGTCCACTTGGTGGTATAGCTGAAGGAACTCCATTGAATCCAGGGGCATAGGGGTTAAGCAGGCTGTTGCTTTTGGACCTTCTGGGTGACGGCCGATGGGTAACACTGCTAACGCTAAGGTTTCTCCTCTTTGTCTGTCGGTTGACGTGACGGCTTGTAATGCTTGCGTTATCTGTATCGCGCACACCACCACCAATGGTGTGGCGGTCTGATCGGCCCTTCCCTTTTCTCATTGCAGCCAAAAGCCCACCAATTCCACCTTTTTCACTGTCCATGCTCGCGTGCGATGGCGAGTCTCCTCGTAGCGTGGCAAAGATGCTGGCTTGTTCGTCTTCGCTAGAACCTTCATCAGACATAAATGGTGCCAAATCCGGATCAATAATGTTGTCATGATGAAAAGCAGGGAGTGTTGATCGGCTCTGAGGAAGTTCAGTGTTGTACTGATGAAAAGGTGCTCTGTCTTCGTATCTGACGGTGCGCATGTGTTGATGCCGGGAAGGGTGACGTTTGCGGCTCGATGAACGAGGCCTACCGCTGAGAGAACGAAGCGAACGAGATGAGCTCGGTCTTGGAAGCTGGGGAGCGACTTCTATGACAGCAGACCGACGGTTTTTGTCACTGCCAACCTTCCTTGTCATGGGAATGCTAATCGTTGGTGTTCCAATTTTCGTATGGTCATTTTCTGCGTGGTCAAACTGATAGGGATCAAAGCCCCTACTGCTATGTTCGTAGATGGACGCCTGGTCACCGTCATCCGTGTAATCAGAAGAATCGTCCGCATTGCCGTATAAAATATCTTCGCAAGGTTTGCACAATCGGACATTTGTAGACTGACCGAACAACTTCCCAGGTAATATCGATGTGCATTTTGAATCAAAGATCTGTCCACAGGTACGGCAGTGGTGTTTCCGCCTAAAAGTAGAGAAAGCATCTCCACAGCTGAAACAGTCTTTTGCATTTTCGTCTCTCATCCAGAACTCGCGGGCCAGAAGTTTTCGAGGCATGTGTGAAGTGTTGTTCTGCGAGAGACTAATCGAGGGTTTCGCTGAAAGCCGCTGGAGCTCGTCGATAGGCGGAATACCAGGGTTGCGAATGGTGGAAGTACTGATAATGGAGCTTAAGCCATCAGACGAGGAAGCGCGCGAAGGACGATATCCTGGCAGGTGTGAAGGGCCGACCTGCACCAGGGGCGGTCGTTGGGGCGCCGGGGCAAGCACAGGGGTTTGAGCATTCGCAGTGATGTGCGGGGTATCCGTGGTTTGAGGACCAGCAAGAGAGACGTCTTTCGCGTTCAGTAAACCTGGTTTGTATTGAGAGTCGGCTCGCGAAGTGACTCTAGAGAGGCCTTCATTCCCTGCATCTGGAGGGAATGAGAACCTTGCTTTGTCGTTGCCCGCAGGGTCTCCTTGCACGAGAACCATGTCGTCCTCGGTGGTGTCACTCTCCTGACCTATCAGGTCCTGGTCAGAAGACTTTTGTTTTGGAGGATAGCGTGAGGGGTCTCTTGGAGGGGCGGATGCCAATCCACTCGTCGAGCCGTTCTTTGACGGCGGATGCATGGCATGCTCTATCGAGGAGGCTATTGACGGACGCGAGCGCGTGGTTTGTAGGGAAGAGCGAGAACCATTCATCGAAGGCTTCGCCGACACGGTCGAGTTAGACACATTCGAGTCTCTCGAGGACGGCGGCGGTGGCTGATCTGGGAAATTTGCGGCGAGCGGGGACTGGAGGCGCGAGGAGGGCACAGAGACAACAACGGGCGAAGACACGGAAGTGCCGGCAGGGCTCTTTGGGGCATTTGCGTCTCCATCATCGGGAATATGTTCTTTAGCCACGCCGACCGAGGCACGCAAACGACTATACAGGCCGCTGAGGCGGCTTTGGACGAGGTCGAAGCTCTTGGTCTCGTTCGTAGTGGACGCAGGCGGCGCGGTGAGGTCGTCGAAGGTGGTCAACGTCTCGATGGAGTGTCGGGCCATGTTTTGGCTGGCAGTGGAGGGCAGATGCTGGTGAGGGCGAGGGCGGGTTCCATGAGAGGTTCGCTGAACAGGATGCCGTCGAGGATCGGGGCAGCAGGAGAATCACACAGCATTAGACGAGGCCGTCACATCTCTCAGAGGCACTAACAGTGGAGGATTCACTGGTGGCGGGGCAGGTGATTCACAGGCTGGCCACAGGCAGCCGTCTTGGTGCATCGCCATTGCATAGCGACCTGTCGGTGGATGACGCAGCCGCTTGCCGCCGCCAGCCATGGAGTCGAAACCTCAGGCACGATAACCGACAGGAGCTGCAGAGCGGCAATCGATACATGCCCGGCCACGCCTCGATGTCCACCGCCGTTTGCACTGCCTACTTCTGGTGTATACCCACATCCATCTCCATGTCGCTCTCTGCTGCTGCTGCCGTTGCCGTTGCCGTTGCCGTTGCCGTTGCCGTTGCTGCTGCCACTACGACGCGCGGGCATGAGGAGCATCTCTAAACCCCCACCTGGCCGGCTCCCTGCGCTCAAACCGTGGTTAGAAAGCCACCTCGCAGGACAGCTGCAGCTGGCGAACAGCTTCCTGCAAAGAGACCCTCATTGCGACTCGCGGGAGTACGGCTCGCAGCGGCCTTGGGCCAATCTTTTCGAAGACACAGGCAGCTGCGTGCTCGTCTTCGACCAGCTGTCCGACGACAACGACGACGACAACGAAAACCAGGGGCCCGGCACCTCCAGTGCATGCCTGCGCGTCCTGGCCACAACCCCGAAGCTCGTCCTTACCGATGGCGTCGTTCTCGTTGAAGCCACTCTCTCGTCCCAGTGCCAACGCGTCCCAGCCACACGCGTCGCGGGGCTTGCTATCCGTGTGCGCAAGTACACGCTCCGGTACACCTCCTACGGTCCGCCACGAACGCGCCTCCAGTTCTATCTTGACGCCTGTGACTGGTGCTCTCACGGTAGCTGGGAGGGCAACATCTCACAATTGATCCCGATTGCAAAGTGCCAACAAATTACGCAGGCCCTGCACGCCCTCGACCAAACGCGTGCCCAAGCCGACCGCAGATGCTTCCGCCTCAACCCTGGCCCGCAGGAAGCTAAGAGAATGGCCACGCAGGCCGACGAGAGCGCTTTTGGCACCCAACTCCCGCGCAACACCCCCAAGGGCCTTCACGCCGGCACACCACAAGCAAGCAAGCAAGCAAGCAGAGTGTCTTCGGACCATGATCGTGCAAAGCTCGTCAGACTGCTTAACAAAGTAAATAGGCCAAATCCTATCCCCCGAAGCGTACCTACGAATCCATCCCCGGCAAAACCTGTCGATGCTCCTCCAGACCCAGAACCGTTTACTTCGAGCGAACAGTCGCCAGACGACGAGGCCCCGTCCAGACATCGACCCGAAGTCGACAATTCAGACTTGATGGTTTTGGAAAATGGCTCCGACGAGCCTCAAAAGCTACCGGACTGGATGAAGAACGTCTGTCTTATGAATAAGGCTGGAAAAGTGCCATCAGATCAGTACTCGTTGCTGCTGAACAATGATAGTTGGAACAAGCCCACCGTTGGATATCGCTTTCCTGATGCCAATATACCTCAGAAGCTTCTACAGGCCATGGCCAAGTTTCACCGGGAGGCTATGGTGGTTCAGCAGCAGGCTGAAGAGAGCGATTCATTACCGTTGGGCGAAAGCAACGAGGATGATGCGGTACCCACTGTCGAGGAAGACATCAACATGGATGAAGAACTGCAATCCAGAACATCAGGCATGTCATGGTCACGGTCACCTACACCTAACTTACCGAAACAACCATTTCCGGGCGTTATATGCCTTCCGTCCGATTCCAGTCTGCCTGAGGCCCAGAGTCCGGGCCGCATGGAAAAGTCTACCAAAAAGAGTCCTGAGCAGGCATCCGAACAACCCATACTCCTCAGATCATCTAATGAAATGAGAGATGTGCAGCCACCTTCCTCACCCCCTATAATCGAGCGCGACCATGATTCCGACCTTGATATGGAACTGGTCGTTCCACGTGGACTAGAGAACCACACCATTAGCAATATGGCTATCAACTACAAGATTACTCCATCTTCCGCCTCGGTGCAAGTCAAGGAAACACCCCACGTCAAAAACAAGAGCAACATATTAGGACTCTCTCAAAATCCAACCAACGAAACACAACAGCCCTCAAGTGGGCCATCGAAGCATACATCCTCCGCTTCTATTGTGTATTGTACTTACCAAGACCCAACATCTTCCAATAAGAGCTCGCAGAAAAAAACAGAAGCTACTACTACAAACTCTAAAGACAAGCCTGGATCAAGCGTTGAGCATGCCATCGGCCCCTATAATAGAGTTATAGACCATAGTCATGAGACGCTTCATGTGCGCTCTTCTCCCGCTCAGCAAGATGACATATCCATGGATGATGCGCCTCCCGAATACCCTCATCCACCAGAGCCTTCACGGCAAAAGAGAGGGCGCCTACTCGAGCCAGACAATACAGGATCAGATAATTGGTCAAGGCGACATTCCACGCTGGCAAAATCAAAGCCTTTGAATTCCAAGTCGCTCAATACTCAAACATCGCCTGTTGTGGGACGTCACCAAAGCGCTCCGTCTCCGATACGAGTGGATAAGGCTGGATCCGCAAAAAGTAAACGTAAACACGATGACTCTCCTTCCAAGAAGAACTCCCGTCATGCAAAAAGAAGAGAGATCAAAATTGTGGATTTTGGCAGGAACTCGCCTCAGAAGGACCTCGAAGAGGAATTTCGGCAAGAGAGAAAAGGGCCCATAGAAAGAACCATGACAAGCAGAGAATCCAACTCTGTAGACCATGTTATTGATACTACTCGAGTGACGGCAGGAGCTAATCAACACCCTACTGCACTACGATTGGAGCCTTCTCGTGAGCGTATAACCCACATCGACTATCTAATGGACATCGACCAAAGATCAGACGTGCGAGAAGAATCCGTAATATTGAATATGCATCCAAGTCCGTCAAGGGAGCCCTCAAGGCTGAATCGATCTCCAACGCAAGCAAACGATTCAAGGACCATTTTCGAAAAATTCAAATTGGCGTACCCTGCGTATTCAGGAGACAACCGACATTTTCTGTCCATGTGCAAGCAAATGTACGCCCTTGAACTGGAAGACAAGATGGTGCCTAAATGGCAATGGGATGACTACCTGATCCGCAACAAGACTGCTTACAAAGAGTATGCAAATCAGTGTATTGATGATGGGGAAGGTGTTGAACCATATCATCGGTTTTACAAAGACAGCATACGGGACACACTATTCACAAAGAGCATCATGGACAGTACTCAGGTACTGCTCATGGCGATGGACGAGCTCGGAGCCCAACCCGCAGTCACCTTACCACACGTTGAACAGTCCAGATTCACTATGAACCAGAAGCCGAAACGATCATTCTCATCAGCACTCGACCAGAGAGTTCAACGATCCATTAGCCCAGCCCTGTTTTCTAAATTACCTTATCCAGCCGCATCAGCACGAAAATTGGAGTCGTCGTCATCTTTGTCGTCTTCAAGGGTAACGACCCCTCCAGTCGAGGGCCTAGCCAAGAATTCTCCACCCAATCTAGCTCAATCTAGTTCCAGGACAAAGCTGCCCTGGTCAATTTCGCCCAAGGCAACCACCCCATCAAACCCTACAAAGCTATCCGACCGCCAGTTTGCATCGAACAGTGCCCAAACAAGTAACGTAGCTCCCAAACAAAAGGTTCTCGCAAACGATCCGTATCGAAACTTTGTTATGAGGAAGAGCAGGGTTGCTTCCTGGACGGGGAGCACACGGGTACGGGACCCAGATGCCTCCAACGACCGTAGCAACTAATACGCTTTGCATAGGTTGATCCCGATCCGAAGTTGGGCGCCCCGGCGAACTTACATGTTAGGCCAGTTGCTGAGGTCAGGCGAAAGGGATATGACGTCCTGAAGTGGACAGATGATTTGTGAGCATTAAAATGTTCGACATTGTTCTCTGTGGTTCAATTTCTTTCACTTTGTATGTGCCACTAGCGCCTCCTCATACCAGGCTTGGCGCTAATGAGGCATAAAATCTCCGGCAGTTTGAGGCGTTCTGTATATACCCTTGTGGTGCGCTGTTGTTGCATCGTTGAAATCTTTTATGTTGTTCCACAGAAAGGTTACATCCTTAT
>Ga0247757_10002058_pt1 | contig 11247 bp, 10 predicted proteins | sample UWRJL126311R4_FD_180929 | JGI IMG/M metagenome (GOLD analysis project Ga0247757, IMG submission 180929) | Plant litter microbial communities from Arlington Agricultural Research Station in Wisconsin, United States - UWRJ-L126-311R-4 | ecosystem: Environmental > Terrestrial > Plant litter >...
TTTTTAGGCGCTAAATAACCAAAAAAAAAAAAAAAGCTGTCAGTTGAAGCTAAATCGGAAAAAAGTAGGGGTATCAATGCTTGGAAAGGAGACGTGTGACCACCATAGTATAATAAGTATACCAATAGATAGGATTGTAAAGTAGAAAAGACTGAAATGGGTTGAGAAGCCACCTACAGTTTGAGCGTCCACCAAGCGGCGCATGTGATTATAATGGCATAGCGCAATCTGCTAAACATGAGTGAATTTGCTCGACAGCCGATAAATATAACCCGGGAATGGAAAGAAATTCAGTAGTGTTTAAGGCCACATACATTTCCGATTACGCCTTAAGATTTTGGTGCCGGGAGGCTGAAGTCGACCTCTTCGCCAAATTTGTCTTTTATGATTTTGCTAATTTTGTACATGGCAACCAGCAACTGGGTGATTTGCGCAATAGCATCACTTGTAGCATCTGGGTCAAAATCGTTGACCTTGTTGACCGATCGCGTCAATGTTCTTAACTCCGCTTCCACATGCTTAAGGCGCATTTCAAACATGGTGATGATAGAGTCCTTGGGACCAGCGTTGATAAGATCGATTTTTAAAGAATCAGAAGCCTGTACAATCTGGTCCGAGCGTTGCCGGCGTTCCTCACTAAGCATATTGTCCATGTCCCCTCTGAGCTGTGCAAACTGTTCAGCTGCGTTGTTGGACTGCGCAACAGCTGCTTTTAGATTCTGCCAAGACATAGGCTCTCTAAACTGGCCAGCAGCTGCGACTAGAGTCTGAGAGTGATGTGCAAGATCGGAAAGTTGGTAGCGGTAGGTATCCATCCACTCCCTACTGCTATGGTTGCTGTCTACATAGCGTTTCAATTCTGCAAAGTCTTGACCCAACTGTCTGTAAAGTACCACTGAATTTTGCGCATTAGGATAGCTTTGCGCGAACCAGTGCACCATCTTCTGATATATGGCATCTGTTGTCATGTTCTCGTACCGGCTCTCCAAGTTTCTAAGAGCCATTCTAAGAATGTCAAGATCATTCTGCGTAACAGTAACTGAAGAGTCGGGTTTATTGACATTCTGCAACTGTTCTTGAAATTCTTTGCGTATCTTGTCCGATTCTCCCCGAAGATCTTGCCGTGCTTGAATGAGCACAGTGTTTAGCTTGTCTTCGAAAACGGTGATCAATTGGGATCTTGTGGTCGAAGCATCTGTCTCAACTCCGTGTACCCGTACTGAGATTTTATTATGTTCTTCCACAATTTCCTCAAGCGAGGAATAGATCGGACCAACCATCCTTGCCGCGATTGTTATGACTTCATCCTCATTGAGCGATGACGAAGATGTCTTGGCATTTGAACTAGGCATCCTAGATTCTAAGTGGGAGAGTTTATCTTCCAACTCTGAGATGCGTTGGATATTGTCCTCGATGCCAACCAACTTGCCGCGTATATCGGCAATGTCTTTTTCCGACGACTGGCGTTCCGTGCGTATGTTTTGTGTGTACTGCTGGAAATTGTTTTCGACACTGGCAATTCTACTGCTAATGTCTTGGATCTCCTTGGTAGCTGATTGCGTAACGACCGACTGTTTTTGAATGCCATTTTCAGCATGTACCAACCTTTGCATGGCTCGACTCGTGGTTTCAGAAGCTGCTTGCAGATCATCCCGGGCGCTTTGATAACGTTGTTCCATGCCTTCTTTTATACTATCCAGCTTTTTTGAGGTGCTTTGATGTTGTTGGCCAATGTTCTCTCGGATGATACTCAGCTCTTTCAATGTATCCTGATATCGTTCATTTATGTCCTCTGGAATGTTATCCGACCTCTTCGAGATGGTCTGATAGCGTTTGTTAAAATCCTCTCGGACATTATCTAACTTCTCTGCTAACACCTTGATCTCATTTGGTATTGCTGTACTTTGACTATTGAGGCTTGCTTCGACATTCGTGAGTCGATTCTTGATATCGTCGAGTTTCATAGATGATTCAAGCTCCTTAACCGCAGATTTGAGGTCCTGAACCTCTTGTAGAATTACATTGAATTTTTCTTCTGTATGCAGTTTAGCTGTCTCTGTCATGTTTTTGACCAGCTCTTCGGTATCTTTATGTGTCTTTGCTGTACCCTCCTTTAGGTTGCTCAGGTCATTTTGGAGGGAGCTACAGGTTTTGGCACGAAGCTCAGCCTCTGATTTCCTACACTATCTTAACTCTAATTTTTTAGGATCAAGAAGCCAACTTACATTTCTTGCTGTATGGCCTCTTTATATTCATTTAACTTCACTTTTTCTTTGTCGGCCGACCTTTGCATTTCATCAAGTGATTTTCGGTGGCGATTACAACGTTCCTGCAGAGCTGACAGAAACTTGGAGTTGTCGACGCTGTTTATTTTCGTCTTCAAATCATAGACACTCGAAAACAGCGTATTGATAGATCCTGTGCTGCCAGCTAGCTCTGACTTCATGCTTGGAAGACCTTCCAGGTCTCGTTCAATCGAACTAGTTTGAACTTGCAGGTCATTGAGTTGCTGACTGAATTGAGAGTAAAGTGATTGGCTTGGGTCTTGATTCCCTATTGTTGACTGCATCCCTGTGGTTATCTTTTGCGGCATTTCTACCAATGACTCTAGCTTAGATGACATGGCATTGCTCGAGGCTTGTAGCTCCTGGATTTGTTTTAAAGCCTTCTCATGCTCCGACTTGAAGCCTTTAAACTCAGTCTTCAAAGTCTTGATTTCCACATCTGATGAGCTTTCACTGGCTAAGTGAGGAGCATTTCGCTTGGACGTCAGAGCGGGCAGCGTGAGCTTTTTTGAAGAGCGACGGATGGAGAACAAAGTACTTGGCATGTTGCCTTGAACGGGGCTGTGATTCGCTGAAAGACGATTTCCGGGCCACATTGGGGCAACGGGCGCTACTGTGGGAGTTGAGTTTTCACTTCCAGGAGTAGCGACTTCTTCCAACGTAGTTGATATTCGCAATAGACCGGCTGAGCCAGAGTGACGCCTGAAGCTATTGGATTGCTTGTGCTCAAGTGACTCTCGAGAAAGCCGCGGTTGGTCGGCTCGTTGTCCATCGCCAGACTTCGATGCCGGCCCATCAAACAGGGGCCTTACTGCTTCATCTCGTGGCCGCTTTGGGGCGGGTGTCATACTTGCTGGTAGTGGACTCCCATTTCGTTTGTCGCCTGGTTGAGTGTTGCCTGGAGCCATGCTGGGTGGAGCATATAGATTTGGTTTACTATTTTCAGAACCAAATCAGTCAGACAGACCAGTTGCCGAACAAAGTAACGGTGGATGTGTTTGGATCTGCTCGACACAAGACGTTGAAATGGTAGTGTGTTTGCGCCGTTTGGAGCCTCCAATCACAATGGATAGAGACTGGCGGGCTGTTTTTGGATGAACGTAGTCTTTCGCTATGCACTCATCTGAGCTATGGAGAGACGTCACCTACCCGCTTACACGGCAACGAGCCAATGTGCAATTGGCGTCTAAGTTACGTTTGCTGTGTAAGTGCGTCCGTGAAAATGGTACCTCACAGATATGACGCAGATGGCAAAGGAGAAACGGGAATCAACGCATTTGTCACTGCCGCTCCGTCATAGACGAAGGTGCGAAAGCGACATGCAGTATGTGAGAGAACGCGTGAGAGAACGCGCGAAGAGAAGGGACGAGTGACCAAGCTTGTGAAAGTGGATCATGGTTTTATAGGTACTAAGATCAGCCTAGTCCGATAGCGGCTAGCAAATATGGTCTGTGCATTTAACTTACATCTAGCTCTTTCGCGACTGCGCTGCGAACGCGAGAAGACAAACGACAGTCAACCTACGCCGCCTTACGACACCCCACGCTCTGTTTGCTGAAACATGGCTCTTGTAAGAAGTGCAATACTTAATTACCTCACACCTAACTAACTTGGATAGCCAAATGCTACAATCGCCGAGGCAAAGGAGCTTCGGCTTAACCTGACTACAGTACACTCGCACATCCGCGGCCTGGGTGTCGAGAACGACACGCTTGAGCCGAAACCATCTTCGCAGGGACTCGTTGGACAGAACAAAGCGCGTAAAGCGGCCGCCATGATTTTGCAGATGGCAAAGGAAGGCAAGATTGCGGGCCGCGCTGTGTTGATTGCGGGCCCACCTAGCACAGGCAAAACGGCCATTGCTATGGGCATGGCACAGTCGCTGGGTGCTGACGTACCTTTTACCATGCTAGCTTCTTCAGAGATCTTCTCGTTGGAAATGTCCAAGACGGAGGCCCTCACACAAGCCTTTCGCAAGTCGATAGGTGTGCGCATCTCTGAGGAAAGTGAAGTTATTGAGGGCGAAGTGGTGGAGATTCAGATCGACCGCAGTGTGACTGGAGCGAACAAGCAAGGCAAGCTCACCATCAAGACGACCGACATGGAGACCATCTATGACATGGGCACAAAAATGATCGACGGTATGACCAAGGAGAAGGTCATGGCTGGCGATATTGTTTCCATTGATAAGGCTTCGGGCAAGATCACAAAGCTTGGACGATCATATACGCGTTCGCGAGACTATGATGCCATGGGCATAGATACCAAGTTCGTGCAGTGCCCCGAAGGCGAGCTGCAACAGCGGCGAGAGGTAGTGCACACCGTGAGCCTACACGAGATCGATGTGATCAATTCGCGGACTCAAGGTTTCCTAGCTCTCTTTTCAGGGGACACAGGAGAGATTCGTAGCGAGGTGCGCGATCAAATCAACACCAAGGTGGCCGAGTGGAAAGAGGAGGGCAAGGCCGAGATTGTACCTGGAGTGCTCTTCATCGATGAGGTGCACATGCTGGATATCGAGTGCTTCTCTTTCATTAACCGAGCGTTGGAAGACGAGCTCGCTCCCATTGTCATTGTGGCAAGCAACAGAGGCATCACGCAGATCAGAGGCACAGACTACAGATCACCACATGGCTTGCCATTGGATTTCCTTGATCGTCTTCTCATTGTTACCACGCATCCGTATTCTGCCGAGGAAATGCAGCAGATCCTCTCGATAAGAGCACAAGAGGAGGAGATAGATGTGTCTCCCGATGCTCTTGCATTGCTCACAAAGATTGGACAAGAAACGGGCTTGCGTTACGCAAGTAACCTAATCACAACTTCGGATCTTATTCGCAATAAGCGACAGGGCTCCGAAGTCAGTATCGACGACGTTCAGCGCAGCTTTGCGCTTTTCTACGATCCTGCGAGGAGCGTAAAGGTGAGAAGGCATGCTTGTAGCAGCTGGTCCATGGCTAACAGGGGGTCAGTTTGTCACGGAATCCGAAAAGCGTCTGATTGGCGATGCAGGAGATGTGTCTCTATCTGTCACGAATGGTGCAGATGCGATGGATGAATCCTAAGTTTCTTTGCTCTCCAGGCGTAATAGGTATCCGAGTTACTTGAGCGTTCAGGCATAGATTATTGGGCCACGGTAAAAGTCGGTTGGAGCATGTACTAGTACCCTTGCAGGCACATGACGGTGCGTAGGTGAGACTGAGAAGTTCACCAGACAGCAATCAAGCGCATTCGACACTCCGGTATATTTATTTGCCGATACAGCTGCGCCACTTGGCAACTCGTGGCGGTCCCAGCCTGGGTGTCCGTTTGGCGTTGCCGTACATAGATGATAGGCGGCGGCCGTAGCTGTGTGCTAGTGTCGGGCCGTAGCAATCCAGCGGCGCCTACAATATTACAAAGCGTCTGACATGTCTAGCTACCGCAGTTAGTTGCTATATTTGACTTACGTCTGTCACAATGAGAGTTTCTCTCCCATTCAGGGCACTACGTGGCAGCCGGACTCCAGCCGTAGACATGAAGGGATCACTCGAACCGCCTTCTCAGCCACTCTCATTTCGTTGGTGCCGCTCCCCGACCCCGCTCCCCGTGTGCCCCAGGTCCCAGGTCCCAGGTCCCACCCCCTCACTTCGTCCCTGCTGTAGACATGCTCCCAGCGTCGGGGTTTGTGTAGACGATCGGAAATGGACAGAAGCTGCATGGCTTTGGTTTGCGGATTCGGATCTCCGAGGCGAGCCGTTGGCGGACAGGGGCTGGCAAACTCATCCGGCTTGTCGCATTGTCTTAGGCTTGGCATGCGCCGATCTTGTCCACGCCAAGCAGCGCGTGCGACACCTGCAGCCGCCAAGTGCTTTGCGCGACCCAGCGACGAAGAAAAGCTGTCGCGCGAGACGTATTCCAACCTGTAGAAGATCAACAGAAGACTTCCAGACCACCCCACCCGTGGACACGCGCTGAGGAGCAAACCTAGTCGAGGGGTTGCATTGTCCCACGCCATGCAAAACTCTCTAAACCATGGGGGCCACGCGTAATGGCACGGCTCGTCTTTGACCGCACGGCTGAGACGGCTACTCGCACGCGCTCGAATCGTAACGTTATCTCCACAGGCCTCCAGGGTGCCGGCCTTGCACACGACTTGTTGCCGCTTTCCGCATAGCGCCTCCAGTCTTTTCGATCAACGTGCCAGCGCCGGCAATAGGGATGGGGTCGTGTAGGCTGGGCGACGCGCCATGAACCTCCGTGTACGTCACTTTATTGTGAAGCTGCCTCTTTCTCGCCGCCTGCGTCCTTGGTTGCTTGGACTGGGCGAACGACATTCTGCTCGCAACGTCCAAGGCTCCTCAGCCACACTGTAGCGACCAGGCGTCCTTGCTGTGCTCCTGCATCGAGGCTGCCAACTTGCTTTGGATCAACGCACCCTACCAGTTCACCGGAAGTGCCTGCCGAGACGAGCAACAGGGCCATCCTATTTGCTTGCCAGCACTACGGCCCCAGTCTTGGCTGTCAGCATCTGTCGGAATACAAGGAACAGTGCCACATTTGGAATATATCCACCCCTTTGGTCTCTTACTGCCTGGTATTTCTACCTGCCTCGACCCGATTTTCGAAGGGGCTTTGCTAGCTCAGAATCTTGGATATGCGCTTCTCAACTTTTGCGTTCGCCATTGTTGGCGCTTCGCTCGTCCAAGCTACCATCGCCTCGCCGGTCGAAACGAATAGGATTGCGAAAGATGAAGCCAAGCAGCGGGGAAACGTTCGTCGGGAGGATATGTCTGAAGAGGAGAAAGAGAGACGAAAGTACTTCCATGAGCCTGGGTAGGTTCTTTCGCTCCCAGCCTTGTTGACCCCTTAGTTCGTGAAGGAATTGGAGCATTTGACTGACGCCGTTACAGCTATGGTCCGGAGCTAGGCCACTACGATCGTCGCTACTACAGTGGCATTGTGTCGGATGAAGTGCGAACCGAAACACAGTTGTACATGATTCACGCATACCTCGACTTCTTCCGCGAGAACGGTCTTGATACATGGATAGCGCATGGGACACTCTTGGGCTGGTGGTGGAATGGCAAGGTACGACTCTTGCCATGGCGATCGGACTTACACTGACATCCGTGTAGCGGTTACCGTGGGATTGGGATTTAGATACTCAAGTATCCGACACCACACTCTTCCTCATGGGTGAAAAGTATAACCAGACCCGGTACAAGTACAAACCAAGTGATACCAGTCCAGAGCGCGAATACCTTCTGGACGTGAACCGCGCGATCCATGAGCGCGTTCGAGGCGACGGCATGAATGTTATTGATGCGCGGTGGATAGATGTAAGCAATGGGCTGTTCATCGACATTACTGGGCTCAGCGAGACCCATCCTGACAAGTCGCCGGGTGTCTGGAGCTGCAAAAATTATCACAAATACCACACGGCGGATCTGTATCCCTTACGCGAGACCATGTTCGAGGGTATCGTTGCCAAGGTACCCTATTCATACGACAAGATTTTGATTGAGGAGTATAAGGAGAAGGCTCTTGTAGTGACCGAATTCCAAGGGTAAGAGCAAAGCCATTCGGTTGTTTCAATGCATACTAATCCCACGTAGGCACGCATGGAATAAACAGCAGAAGATGTGGATCAAAACTCCGGAACAGATCGAGAACGAGAGGAAGGAGGCTGAAGAGCGGGAGAGGGAGCGCTTGAAGCAGGAGGAAGAGGACAGAAAAAAACAAGAAGAAGAAAAAAAAAAGACACAAGAAGAGGCAGCAAATCAAATGCAAGGAAACACAGCACAGTAAAAAGGTGGGAAAGATTGTAGCAGTCTGATCGAACATACATTACGCTTGCATTGGGATCGGATATTGGCATTTACACGGCGCATGTTTAGGTGGGTTTGTTTCTTGAAGGTTAGCATCCAAACTGTTGTTGGATATAAGCATTGATACCCAAAACATTTCGAACGACTTTCGCTTTCTCGTCGTCATTTGATTTGGACAAAGCTGGAGACGTGGTTTGTCTATTCACTGTAATCATACAGAACCAATGCTTACAAGGATTCGCATTTCGATTTGCGTACAAGGATAGCTGTAAGTTTAGACGCTTATGCAATTAGTAATCTATGAACATTAAATTCGGTATGTTCATGCTTAAATGAATTGAAATGCCACGTGATATATCGGACGCGATTACAAATCCTACGCGCTGGCGTAGCGATGCGCGTGGAATCGACATGAACGTCACCGAAGTCCGGATACAAGCCAACGCCTACGCAGCGCTGATATTGATAATCTAACTAACCCTCCAACTAACTACATATATTCAAAGCGCTCTAGGAAATGACTTCAATACATGAAATGCAAGACCCACGGATGGATGGCGAAACATCAGGTCGCAGCATCCAGCTTACACTCACACACCATGGCAAACCAGTATCTCTATCCTTCTCAGAAGATGCCACGATATCAGACCTTTCCGAGCGCGTCGCATCTGATCTCTCGATACCGCCGTCCAACCAAAAGTTCCTCGTAAATCAGAAAGTTGGTCTCCTCAAACCACCCTTCAAGAACGCTGCTCTCTCGCTTTCCTCTCTTGTCGACAAGAAGATCACCCTTATGGGAAGTACATCTGCTGAGATCGCGTCCCTGAACGCCACCATTGCTGCCGCTTCCGCACCTCGAAGACCGGGGCCCGTGAAGGCCGCTACGCCCGCCCGAAACCGCGACTGGAAGAAAGTGCAGGAAGAAGCGCAATATACATTCCACACGCTGCGGCCGCTGCCCTACCTCCCGAACCCCGAGCGTAGCTTGCGCTTCCTGGAACGGCTGCGCGACGATGCGGGCATCAAAGCTGCAATGCGCACGCACAAGTTCAGCGTTCCGCTGCTCACGGAAATGGACCCTGCAATGCATACGACGCATGAGTCCCGCACATTGGGGTTGAATCGCAACCAGGGCGAGGTCATCGAGTTACGGCTAAGAACCGATGCGTACGATGGGTACCGCGATTACAAAACGATACGCAAGACGCTATGCCACGAACTGGCCCACAACGTATGGGGGCCGCATGATCGTAACTTCTGGGAGCTATGTAAACAGATTGAGAGAGAAGTAGAACGGGATGATTGGACGCATGGTGGGCGAAGTGTTGGGGATGCGGAATATGCAGAGGCTCCTGAAGAGGTGTTCGATCATGGCGGCTGGACTGGAGGTGAGTTCGTACTCGGAAGTAGTAGTGGAGGGGAGACAGTGGTGAGTAGTACCGGAGGGGCGTTGCCCGCAGGCAGTCTGAGCCGGGGAGAGATCTTAGCTAAGGCAGCGGAGGAGAGAATGAAGAAAACAAGACAAGCGGAGCAGGGAAGCAGAGAAAATGGCGGGAATTCGGGATGAAACGAACAGTATAGTTGCAGAAAAGTACACATACATGCGGGCACTAGGGTTGCAAACATGATAGGCCCGCTCTTGACTGAGAACTATCACGGAGAGATATGTGCATGGCAGCATAGCAGCAAAGAAGAACCCACAATTGACGAGTTAGTGATTAGCAGTCAAAGCTTGAATGGTTTCGTGATCTCATCTCCTACTAGAAACAAAGATGTTCGTCACGTTTCTCATGTTACGATTCTGTCAAGATGTAGTTATGAGCTTTAGGATCTAGCTAACATAATGGTTAGCAAGCCCGTTGAAGCCTCGAACGATATATAAGAATCGGCTTGAATGCGATCTCGCAGTTTTATTTTGAAGTGTCATTATTCAGCCCATGCCGCTATGAAAGTATCTCCAAAGTGCTAAGAAATTGAAAAAGGCCTTCCTGAGCCCAGTTGTCTACATTGCTAGAAAATTGCGAGAATAGAATGCGGTCTCATACACTTCTTCGTGCGCTCAAAAGATTACTTGCCTTCACCTCCACACTTCCAGTTTATCCTTCACCAACTATTGTTGATACCATAGCAACAAACTGTTTTCTTCACTTATTGTTGTTGTCCGTAGCAACAGCGCGCCTGCTCATTTCTTGCCCGGGTCCTTGTTGATAAACTCCTCTTCTCGCTCATTACTTTCTTTGTCCTACCCTCGACACCAACACTGCCTTGTATACAAGTGCACCGCATCTGCACCACGCGAACAAAGCCCATCCCGACGACAGATTCGGCGAGCTCTTTGTCTACGCCAACTCTCGTTAAAACATCTACGGCACACCCTTCTGGGTAGGCGGCGTTCCATCCACATCAACATCCCACCAACCCACCAAAGCTGTGTTCAGCACATCTCCCCTCCACATTTTAGCCTGCTTCTCAGCAGCGCTGCAATCGAAGAGTCCACTACAGAGACACTTCTGCAGGCAACATCCTATATCAATACCACACCAAAGCTGTATTCAGCACATCTCCCCTCGGCATTTTAGCCTGCTTCTCAGCAGCGCTGCAATCGAAGAGTCCACTACAGAGACACTTCTGCAGGTAACATCTTATATCAATACCACACCAAAGCTGTCCACCACACCTTTATCCGACACCCGTGGCCTGTTCGCAAACAGCGTCACGTTTAAAAACCCGCTTCGAAAGTCCGCCACAGAAGCCCTTCCACAACAACCAACTCATACAGCTACACTACACTTCTCTTACAGCAGTACTCTCAAAGAGTCTAGGCGAACTACTCTTCACCAAACCATACGCATACAGCTGCTGCGCACACCACGAACCATCCACACAATTTCTCTGGTATACCTTCGATTTTCAAAATGGAAGGCGAAAATCTCTCCCTTCATAGGAAGGCAAAGCAACTCACCGCATTCCTCTTTGGTGAATGCTCCTTTCCCGAATGCCTCTCCACATACGCACCACTTTTTATCACCGTTGGTGCTGGTGCCAGTGTTGCTATAGGCGGCACTCTCCTTTACCGTTGGGCTTGCGAACGCCAGCGCTCGCGCAAAGTAGTTCAGCTAGCTGTATTCCACGTCATCCGTCTTATAGACGTT
>Ga0247757_10002059_pt1 | contig 11244 bp, 10 predicted proteins | sample UWRJL126311R4_FD_180929 | JGI IMG/M metagenome (GOLD analysis project Ga0247757, IMG submission 180929) | Plant litter microbial communities from Arlington Agricultural Research Station in Wisconsin, United States - UWRJ-L126-311R-4 | ecosystem: Environmental > Terrestrial > Plant litter >...
TACAGTTCGCCACGCTTCAAAAGAAATATAGTAGCAAAGGGTAATCGTGACTGGAGTTTTGTATCGAATGGGCTTCTGGTGCTCTTCTATTCGAGGCAGGTTTGAATTCATACCCGGAACGTGGATTTGCGTCCTATACACAAGGAAAAGAATGGTAAAAGGAACCTAGAAGAATTCCCTGATTAGGTTTTCGGCAGCGCCTACGTAGCTCCAAGATGCTGAAGAGCATCAATCAGCGACTCACCGTAGATATGTTGACTGTACAAATCCATAAACGAGACTTTCGTCCCAAGTACGCTGAAAAGATTTCAAAGACAGCAGTATTCCACCTACTGAATGAGAACTCGAAGATCGTACGAAGAAAAAATCTCAAAAGTTTTAGGACGAAAGCTGGCGGGGCCGGATGCAATCAAGGTGCCTAGAGGGTTCATAGGTAATCAGTAGGAGAGGACGGTAACCACGCATTATTTCCGCCCAGGCAGACAAAGATGTGGAGCTAACGGCATGACACCGTCTGAAGACGGTGCAGCATAACCATATATAACTGGTTTTAAGTTTCTGCGTAATGTAAATAAATATTATAGAAGCTATCCGAATGATTATTTGTACTACCTATATTTCTCAGCTATAACGATGGCTGAAGCCTTGCTATCCAGCTGTGCCTCGTATTCTCAGCCTTCTGGGAGCTCGAACGATTTTCGCTATTCTTTTTCGCCATAGTCCACTATCGATCTGGTCCGATCCCTCTCGTAAAAATTGATGCGCTCCGGATTCTTGCCAAGTAGACTTTTCGAGAGCCACAAGAGCAAGAAAGAGAGCAAGCCGGCGGCGCGGGACGGCGGGGATCGACAAGGCGGCGCCCCTGACTCCGCCCAAGCGCGACGCGGAAGCTTCGACCGACGACTTTGGCCGTGCTCCAGAATCCGAATGTCGCTGCTCGAGTCCCCAAGTCTCTCCGAATTCCGAGCACTCGTGGTTCGCAAGGCCGATGTGAACGAGATACTGCGTGACGTTGGGCCGGGAAGTGCAGCGGGGAAGGACCGCCTGCCCGTACGGCTGGTGAAGCTTCCTATCAAAGATGTCTCCAAGGTTGCCGTTCTCTCCTGGCGCTGGGACGCAGACCTGAAATCTCAAGGTTCCCGGAATGTCGCAAGCGCGGTTTATCAAGCTAAGAAAATGGGCATTCGATACCTGTTTATCGATGCTATCTCCATTGATCAAAGTCTGCCTGGAGACGCTCTTCTCAAACAAGTGGTGGTATTCTCAGCGCTCTACAGAACCATACCAGTCATTGCTGCTTACGACAAGGTCGGAGAGGATTTCGAGCGGACCATCTACCGCCCGTGGATTGTAAATGAGATGCGGCTATTCCGATACAATCCCACCAAGATCGTGTATGTTGGCCACAGCAATCAAGGTACAAAGCACCAGGGCTCCTTCCCCAGTATGAGTGATCCGAAGGGGGAAGAGCCAGAGCTGTGCTATAAATTTAGAGAGAAACTGGTACACGTCTGGACCGGAAGCTTCATTGAGACGATTATTGGGGTGCTTTGTAATGCAATTGGAATGTGTTGCATCTCTGACTTCAAGTTCATCATCCCACCATACGCGCCGGTTTTGTCTACTGCCTACGAGAATATGAGTAGGAATGACTATCTCATAACAGCCGCCATCCTCTTTGGAGTTCATGGAGGGTCTCAGGATGAGATTCGGTGGGACGTCGCAGCTGTGAAATATGATCGATACAGTTTCAGGTTGCTTAATGACATAAAAGAATTCTCCGGCTCTCGGACCACCTATGGTATCTTCCTTGATGGGATCACGGTCGGATTCTGGATAGAAAAGTATAACAGGAGATGGGGTTATGAATGGTATCTTTTCAACCCGTTACTAGACATAGAGCGTACCGTTTTTACTGCGCTTGCCCTGACGGACTCCGATTATCGAGAGTTTGCCGCACAAGAGGAAAAACGACGCGCTTGTCTCGTGCTAGAGACAAACACCGTGCCGGTACCTAAAGTGAAATTGGTATCAGTTAAACTATAGCCATTGCGTTTTCATGGGAATTTCTAGGGCAAGGCGATCGGGATCGCTCAAGCGGCGAGGAAGTCTTGTGGACTATGCAAAATATTGGTGACCAGATGTGCATCTGAAAACCCGTGTCTTGGTTGTCAGCAGCAGTATTTTCATGTGGATTATTCACTTTGGAACATGGTCAACGATTTATCAAGTTGTCTCTTTCTATAAAGAATGGCTGAAATTACAGCGTCAGCAGTTAGTCCTAATTGAAACTAGTATTGAGAAAAGGTGCACCTATTCTTCGTTAATGAAACCTAGCAAGCCTTCCAGGTAGTGTCATCGACCATCTGGAATACGACATGGCTGCAAACTTTATCAAGCGTGCTTGCCAGCGGCAGGTAGCCCGATCGATACCATCTCGACAAAATCAAGAAAGAGAGACGACGGACCAAGAGCCAGGCGTACGGGTTCTACCGCGTTGTTCGGGTGAACGCGAAGTCCGACGGTTCTCTGAGTCATTTTCCTCGATCCCTTCGTGAACGTGGCCCATAATTCGAAGTGATATTGGCGTCCTGGAAATATTGAGGCGTAAAGCCAACCGATGACACAAATTCCCCAACCGCAAGGCTGTGCTGGTCCGGATTATGTATTGATTCACTTGTGTAACAGTGAAAGACAACAACGGGAAGTGGTCCGTGTGGGGGCATGGACGGCTGATACTGCTTGCCAAGATTTTAGCCGTGAATGGAAACTGTGAATGAAGAACCGAGACTCAGCATTATCGATTAAGCGGGATGTTGTGGGGGCTATCGTATCGACTGATCCCTCGTAAAATCGTCTATCTTGCCTGTGAAAGCAAGTAAGCACGTATTATCTGAGAGCTAACGACATGCTCGTTAACACGAAAGGGATCATAAGGCGAGTCCGATACCAACGGTGCGCCACTATCAGTAAAACAGAATGCCTGAAGATCCCCCGCACCCAAGCAGACGGAACACATCTTAGGGGCCCTGCATTACATCCTGGCCAGAAGTGCGGTCGATAAATGATGCATGAGGCTGTGACGGTGTCCAGGCTCTGCCTTCATCATGTCTCAGGCTCATATCCGCAACCTGAACCGAATGCTTATCCCAAAATGGCCTAATGGGGCCATTGAGGCACAGATTCAGGCTCCCCAATTCGATGCGTTTGTCGGAGTAAGCAGGCGTCAGAAGGTCAGATGTTTAAGCAAACGTTAATGGAGGAAAGCAGTGATTGAGAGTGTTCGTGATTGGCTGCGAAGTCCGCTATCTAGCCTCTTTTGGTATAACGGGCCCGTTTAGTGAATGCTCCCATACGACACCAACAAGCGGTGAAAGCCCACTGCAAGTTAGGAAATTGTACACGCTCGCATCTTCTTCGATTGGATAACTAGTGAATTATGTGTTTCGACCTGTTCCACAGCTGACTGTTCCATGAACGTTTCGTGGCCCATTGTAATTGGGGAAGCACACCACCCGGGGTGAAGCCTTGCAATCTCCGATAGTGCCAAAGACAGCAAAGAGCAACAAACAGCAGTAGAAAATCGGAGAAGGTACATCATAGCGACTTCGGAGCCGTTTGCCAAGTCACAGCATTCTGTCTATAGCCCATCGGACTGTACGAGGATGTTTGTAATCTGATCCGGCGTGCGCGCTCTCGGAGTAGGCGGTCATGCGGATCGGAAGAAACGGCTCGCTAATTGTCTCCATAGATACAAGAGCATAGGCGATGCGCACTCTACGGACACTCGGGGGCCTCTTCGTCCGAAAGTAAACCTCATGAGCATCCCATGTGATCGTCACGAATTGACTGGCCCACCCACGCCAGAGTAGTTTTTCCAGCTACTTCTCCGCAAAGTCGGGAGTATCATGGCGCTCTAGTCCATGCTTGTGACCTTCGCTTTACTCTGGATGGGATCTAGCCGCAAGGCGGAGTGACTAGAAGCATATATTTATCGTAGGAGTTTCACTAGAATAGGAAGGCATAGCTGCTAACCTCTTGGCGTTGCCAACATGAGATGGGACGAGAGCATTGCATGTTCATGTTCGATATAGGCGGGGTTCCCTAAAGCAGAACATGAGTGCCCTCGTTTCACCGGGCTCGCATCGCGTGGAATGCGTGGAGTGCGTGGAGTGCATGCTCGTGTTCTTGATCGGTTTGGTGCTGGTACCGGATCTTGGCAATCAGTGGGGATTCGTGAGGACAGAGGCTAGTCGCGTCGGAGCGTTGACGTAGCTGGGGTGGTGAAGCGAAGTCCTGAGCTACCAAAGTCGGCACGTCACTACAAAGATCGGAAATTTCCCTTTGAACAGGTTTCAAATTTTTTTTCCGTAATGAAGGTCATGGTGAATGACGGCAGTTAGATGCTGTCATGGAGTGTCGAAGATGACGAAGCGAAGTGCGCGTGGAAGTTCCGACCATCGAGTTAGTCGCAGCGGGCTTTTGCTGTTGCGTTTGTCTCACTTGGGCAGCAACTGTACAGAGTAGATGCAGCCCCGGGGATGGATCCACGACAGAGGCGGGGGTTAGTGTTCTGGTCTGACAGTGAAACGAAACAGGCCAACGGCCCGTCTTCGGATGGATGCGCATGAGGGCTAAATGGAGAGGCATTGCGAGAATAGCACAGAGGTCCTGCATGGCATGCATAGCTAAATGGGCGAGGCTCTGGTGTTTTGGGTAACCAGGCAGCGCTTGGGGTGGGCGGCTACAGCTAAATCGGGGAAGGGAGGACGTGCTTTGCCACGGCGGCAGCTCGTCGTTGGCGGGAGCCGCATGGAGGGCGCCGCTTGGACCGACCAAATTGGATATGGCGCATGAAAGACGGCCGCACGGAGATTCGGATCCGAGCGCCCGCGGGCGGCTGCGATGGTCCCAAGTATAACCCCACGGTAGCCGCCGCTGGACGCCGCACGAGCGCGAGCATGGTCGAGCAGGCGGGGGCGCCGTCAGCGTCTGGCAGCGTCTGGCAGCGTCTAGTAGCATCCGGTGCCTCTGAGATGCAGGCTTGCCATGGCGGCTTGTGTTGGCTGGCCTTGGGTCTGGGACGGCCGTGGTCTTCTAGAAGCGGGCCGGCGGGCAGCGGCGACGATTGGGCGCGAGTCTGTTGAGGCTATGTCCGCCGGCGCCTGATGAAGGAAGACGACAGAGCATCTGGCCCTTCTCCGGACGGCCATGGGGACGGCGACGCGGTGATTGTCGGCGCGAGACGACCGGACACAGGCAGCCTCTGTGCAGTCCCTCTGCAGCGAGCGGGCAGCTGAGCGAGGCTGCTGGCTGCTGGGCGTCGGCGGTGCGCATGATGCGCATGTTGGGTGTCATCCACGCCGACGTCGAGGGAGTCATCTGGCGACGGAGGCCAATCGCCCATCGTCGTGGGTGCCGTCGAGGGTGCTGGGCCGTCGATCGCCGGCCGAGGCTGCAGCCAGAGCTTGGCGGTGCTGCGCCGCCTGTCAAGCCACAGCCGCTGCAGCCACACGCGCAATCCAGCGTCGCGGGCCATGTGGACATGGCAGACGGGGAGTCAGCTCAAGACATACGCGTCCGTGATGGCGAGCAGACAGGCGTCCTTCCCTATCTGGGATCCACAGTCCGATGGTTCTTCGGCTCCTGCGAGCGACCTGGACAGGGTGTGCGGGCAAATTTGCGCGTTAGCCACCAGGGCTCTCCATCCAACGTAGGGTCACAAATTCGTCACTGATGCTGGCGAAGTCCGTGTCCGGTGGCAGGCGTGGCAGCCATGGCCGGCAGACAGGATAGGCCTGTGCCTGGGATATATGGATGCCATCTGTCTGCATCGTGGTCCTCTGCCATTCATCGAGCCGTTGCGGTCCAGAGCTGCCAGTCTCCACGGCCCACCCTCACCGCCTCACCCCCTCTGCCATCGTGACCCAATCCAGACCACCACACGACACGGCCAGTGACACGGCTTGCCACCGCCCATCTAGTTTATCAGTGCGCCGGCAGCCCCTCTGTCCTCGCAGGCTAAGCCGACCAGCTTCCCTCCCTCTCTCCGATCCCACCCGTCCCTGGAGCTCGACCAAGAGCGCCGTGTTCCCAAACAAACAGCGACTGCGATTTGAAACGCAGCCAGCCCTGGACCCGACGAGATTGGCTGACAAGCGCTGCTTCTGAAATAGCGTCAGCGGCCAGCAAACAAGTGGCCCGCAGCGAATCGTCTTGTCGACCTTTTGAAACACGCCCGTTCGGGACATCCTGCGCGTCCGCCTCTGCCCTCCCGCCTCTCCCCTCGCGTACCGTCGTCCCCAGACAGCCAGTTAACCGCCTGGCCCGAGTGTCTGCTGGCGCGAAACGCGACATCGACGCAGGATCCATTGGCCAGCGCCTGCAGCCCCACCAGCGCGCTATCCCGCACCAGCATTCCTCCCTCCAGCCCTCTCGACCTGCGTCCCGCCCGGGGGGCAGGATAAGTATCAAGCTCGCCGCGAGAGCAGATCGAAGGTCAGTGCAGCAAGCTTCTTTCATATTTCATCCCTTTCCCCCCACCCTCCCCTTCGCTCCGGCAGCTCGAACCCGGGAGCCGGCCAATCACGACCATCCCTTTCCCTTCCTGGCAGTGCCATCCACCGACTCCTTGCAGTCTTCCATCCCCAAAGCCCTCGCTCTTCCATTCTTTCTCCTATTCTTTCAATTGCGCCTTCCGCCGGTCGGACCTGTACCCTCTCGCTTTTAATCCTTTCGTCTGCCTGTTCTGCCCCGTCCGACTCTTCTGTTCTTCCGTTCCCGCACCAGCCACGCTGCGTACAGCCTAGGGCTCAGCTTACACAGGCTTCCATAGACTGCCTCGCACGGCTTACTCTACACGGAGAGGCTGATATCCCCACCTGGATTCCACATCGTCCCTATACGGCCGAAGGTCCCAAACTGTTAAAGAGGCCCATTTTCTCGCCCTGTCCCACCCCACACCATCGCCATCCATCGCCATGACTTACTCACCCAACCTCGCTGCCGAGAACAAGGCTGCCCTGGACCACTTCATCCAGCTGCCCGTGTCTTCGGACATGATCTCCTACCTTGCGCAAAAGGCCTCACAAGTCATTCGCTGCGAAGCTTCATCACATCTTAACAAGAACCTGCCCCCGACCCCACCCGCCTCGCCTCCTCAGCATGCTGCCAATCCCTTTGGCGAGCCTCCCCTCCCGTCCCTTGAGGAGTTCATCACGTCTCTGGTCGAGAGGTCACATGTCCAGGTCCCCACCTTGATGAGTTCCCTTGTCTACCTCAGCCGGCTCAAGTCTCGCCTCCCTCCTGTCGCGAAGGGTATGAGGTGCACTGTGCACCGCATCTTCTTGGCCTCTCTCATCCTTGCCGCGAAGAACCTCAACGACTCGTCTCCCAAGAACAAGCACTGGGCTAGGTACAGTGCTGTCCGTGGCTACGAAAACTTTGGCTTCTCCATCACCGAGGTCAACCTCATGGAGAAGCAGCTTCTCTTCCTCCTGGACTGGGACCTGCGCATCAACCCCGAGGATCTCTACTACCACCTCGAGCCCTTTCTGGCTCCCATCCGCATCTGGCAAGCACGCCAGGCGGAGAAGGCCAGGATTGCCGAGCGCGAGAAGGAGCTTGCCCGCCAGCAGTATACGTACACTCCCAACCACTACCGGTCCCGCTCCGATCTCTCTGCGTACGAGAACCCCACCACCTTCTCGTCGTACGCCATGGCACCACGCATCCGCGGACACCCGACGCCATCATCTCGAGCCGCATCGAGGACCCCGTCTCTGTCCCCGCCGACGCGCAGCTCGTCCGTGTCCACCTCGTCGGATTCTCCCATGAGCTTCCAGTACGCGGAAGAATCGGCAGAGGCCATCGTCCAGCGCTACGATGCGGACAGCGGTGCTACGCTTGTACATATCAATGCTCCCATCTCGCACTCGAAGCTTCAACATTCCATTCCGCTCTACGAAGACAAGCCGACCAAGAAGGCAAAGACGTCTACTGGGGGCTTCTTCAACAGAATGTTTGCTGGGGCCTACACGGGCCGCCAGGCAACGTACTGAAACATTGTTCATTTCCTTTGTCATGTCATGAAAAAGCTATTGGGGATAGGACTGGTCTGGTGCCCACTGGCTGGGGACCCAGTCGATATGTGTTGGAAGATGATTGGCAGCATGATTGGCATTTGTATAGCATTGCGACGGCGCATAGCGGGTAATCTGAGCATTTTTTACGGTTGCACAATGGCCGGCGCGCCGCATTCGATAGCGATATCCACAGATAGCATACAAGGTCTCGCAATTGACGCGCAGACGAATATAATGAAAGATGACTTCCGAAAACCAAAAATGTCCGCTGCGTTTGCCTGCTCGCTCATCGTCCTTGCAATCTCCGTTATCCATCGCGTACGCCTCGTTCCTCCCTAGCCATGAATTTACCCATGGGCTTGTGCAGCATAGGCACGTCGGGATGGGGGGCACGCAATTCGAACCGTTCTTGGTTAGGAACGATGATGATGATGCGTGCTAAGGGACGGGGGCAGGTTGCACGAGAAAAGCGCCTCCGACCAGCATGGCAGCCCGACGGTCGGCACACCGGTCGTCAGCCACGCATCCGCGTCTCCGTCATCGCGTTGACGATATCAACCATCCATCCAGCCTTCTCGTCGTGGCAGTGGTCAGTAAAAATAATCAGCCTCGGGCGTCGTGCAGGCAGATGACAGACCGGCTTCGCAGCCACACTCATCGCATCCAGTTACCCCGCCGGTGCAACTGTAGCCGGTGTGTGTGTGTGTGTGTGCGTGTGTGGATGGTGTGTGGATGGTGTGCGTGGTGTGCATGCGGGTCTGTGGCTCAGCCCCGAATTTCTTGCGCAACCGGTCAGTGGCGTTGCATTGCAGGCTTCTGGCAGGCTTTTTTTCACACACCAACACGCTTCGTCGTGGATGGTGCCGTGCATCGTGGTTGGAAATTTACGATGGCACACACACACGCACCCCATCCCAACCGTGTGAAAGACTCCTGCGTTGCGTCGCATCCGGAGATCAAACGTCGTGGGGTGGGATTGGGGTTTCAGGTTGATGCCTTGCCAAGGACCAAGGGTTTGGTCTGGGTACGCGCCTTCCCTGTTCCATCCCTTCGACTGGCTGGCCGTCGCTGTACACCGCCATCCTACCTTGAACCACCATCAGGACGGCGTCGGCGCCGAGGGGCCTCTTTTTTTGTTTCCTTTGTCCTCCTGCGGGGCGTTGCAGAGTTTTTTTTTGCGTCTGCTTAGTGCAATGCAGGCATACCTCCTGCGTCGTGCATGACTTTGGGTCTCCAGCATTGGAGATGGCATCCTCCTCCTCATGCCCCCGAGTTCATAAGACAGGCGCGCTATATGCCGTTGGTCCACAGACTCTCCCCTCGCTTACCCACTCGAATGCATGCGCCAACGGGAGGCGAGTGGAGATCACCTTATCAGGGAAATTTGGGCAGGGGCTCCTATCCTAGACGAACATCACTATTTGTTCCGAACGAGATGAGTCGGATGACTATCTCCTACAACGCACCTATACAGGCAAATACTCCGTCGATACGTGTCGACGTTTCCTGACATGCCCAAGAGAGCATAGCATGTGTGCATGTCTGCGCCCAATACACTACATCCCAATCGGTATTTGCCACTGATGCATGTTGAACTGCCTACTCTTACACATGCTTCATACTGCGTAGTTACTCGTCATCAATATTGTCAGCAACTTCCTTGCGATGCACTGCGCGCTGCAAGATTTGACATTAGAGCCGAGGTTGGGGGCCATACGTCCAGTCTTGAAAGCAACTTAGTGACAGGTTCAGCCGCACACGACTGAATTGGGCTGAGAAAGTCCTGGGTGAATGCTAATTCATGCGGGTGAGTACATTGTAGCCTCCCATATCCGGAGCCTCAAGCGAGTAGTGTCGTGCATCATGGCTACCCACAGTCCTGTAGGTCATGTTTTCCCAAATGTCTTCGTCCATCGCCGCGTGAGGCCATTCGTTGTTCAACACTTTTTCTTCCTCGCCATTCTTTCCTTTGTGTTCATGGGGCTGTGCCCCTAACCGGCGTACGCATCGCCTTCCATGGTCCGCCAGCCCACTTTTCCGCATACTCTGTCGGAACAACGAGGGACAAGAAGCGCCGGCCGGTCCGCGCAATACGGCCATTGGATACGGTACAATACTTTCTATGGCCTCGTGTTTACCACGACGCTGGCCACCACATTACTCGCAGCTGATCGCTTCGAATGGCGCGCCACGGGCGTCGTCTTCCGGGTGGCGAATCGCTTCCCAGCGTCTGTGGCGTTTGTTGTTCAGCTACTCGCGGCCTTCTTTGGCGTCATTCACGTGGCTGTCATTAGCAAGCTGATCAACTACGCATTGAGGCTGCGGATAACAAAGGCGAGCGTCTCGCTTGATGTTCTGAGGACGTGGGTGGACCTGAGCATACCGAGGGTGGATTGGGACTTGCCATTGAGATTCTTCTTCCCGGTACTGTTCACCGTCTTCCTGAGCCTGGTGCCGCCTGCGTTATGGGCGGGTTCCATCACGCCGCTGATAGACTCGACGACGACCAATGGCATGCTCTTGCTGCCGAGTTACGAGGATGTGTCTCTGATCAGGGAGTACCCTATGGAGATTGGGAAGGCAGGCCCTTCGTCTCGCAATCAGAAAGGGTTCTTCACATACTCGGTGGGACAGCAGTTGATTGGGCCTTTGCTCTCATCAGCTGCCGGTGCTTCATCGAATACATCGAAGATCTTGCTGCATCCCAAGCTCGACAACACCCAGTTCAGCTACAGAGGCAGATCCTATGGCGTTGGCTCTTCAGTCGGGCTCATGGATATGACCATCTCGCAGAACGCCCAAGCAGCAGGTTACATCTACCAGGAAGAAGGGTACATGACAAATGTATCCTGCATATACAACAACACCTCCAATTTCACACTGTCAGGCCCTGTGAACGAATGGATCTACGCAGCATCCGGCTATCTACCAGACAGCGTCGAAGGCCCGGAGTACTCCAACTACATCGGCCACGACGAGAACGCGATCGTAGCAATAGGGGTATCCTACAGCGAGCGCTCGCCTCGCCGCTACCTCGCCATCGCAGCAGGCCGTTCCTACGCCGCGCTCGACCGCGTCCAGTGTACACTCGACTTCCTCCCCACCCTCTTCACCGTCTCCGTCGACCTCGTCAACCGCAACATCTCCGTCCGCCCCGCCC
>Ga0247757_10002060_pt1 | contig 11244 bp, 4 predicted proteins | sample UWRJL126311R4_FD_180929 | JGI IMG/M metagenome (GOLD analysis project Ga0247757, IMG submission 180929) | Plant litter microbial communities from Arlington Agricultural Research Station in Wisconsin, United States - UWRJ-L126-311R-4 | ecosystem: Environmental > Terrestrial > Plant litter >...
GAAAGCCGGATCGCACGCACGTTCTGGGTGTCGACCCGGATCGTGTTGGCTCCAATGACGGCGGCATCGGCGACCATGTAGGCATCGGGGCGATCGAATTGGGTGAGCATGAGCCAGTAGGCGGACGCATTCTTCAGCTCGGCGGAGCGGAGCCGCACCTGGCGCGGCGCGGAATCGCGGCGCTGCTGGAGGAACCAGTCGATCAGGCCCGGGAAGATGCCGAGGTCCTCATGGCCGTAGCCCGGCATTTCGAAGTACCGCACGTTGTAGCCCCAGCGCTGGAGCATCCGCACGCCGTACCGCGACCAGTCGACGGGCACGGAACGATCGACGTCGCCATGATGCACGAAGATCGGGACATTGAGCAGTCCGTCAGCCATCGACCACGAACTGCCGAGCTCGCCCAGGAAACGGGTAAACGGCGTCATGCCGGCGAGCACTTCCTCGGGCAGCGAGGCGTGATAGTCGACACCGCCGTAGATCGGCCCGATCGCGGCGAAGAGATCCGGGTGGCGCGTGCCAACGTTCCACGTGCCCCAGCCACCCATCGAGTCGCCGCAGAGATACACGCGGTCCGCGTCGACGCTGAAGCGCTGCTTGGCCAGCGCGACGATGCGGACAATGTCGGCGTCGCCGAGTCCGAGATACGCCGTGTTGTTGCGACCGTGCGGCTCGATGTAGATCACGCCCTCGTGGTTGCCGTACTCGGCGTCCGGGAAACTGTGCCGCGAGTCGACGCCCCACCAGCGCACGTAGACGGGATTGGCCGGATTGAAACCGTGCAACCGGAGGACGACCGGATATTGCTTCGTCGGATCGTAGCCGATGGGCAGGTAGGCCCGGGCGAATTGCGGCGAGCCATCGACGTCGTCGCGCCACGCCAGGCGGTAGAATCCATGCGGCCGGAGGCGCGCGCGGTCGTTGCCCGCGGCCTCCTGCTGCAACTCGGCGTATTCCATGAGCGGGGAATGGATCACCCACCAGGGGTTGCCGGTGACGGCGAGTCCCTCCGCGCCGAGGCGGTCGAGCACCATGTCGCCGAGCATCTTGATCGTCTGGCCGGCGGGCGTGCCGGTGTCGGCCCTGGCCGCGGCCGCGACGAGCTCGCGCGCGGCGGCGATCGCGTCGCCCTTGTACCAAGGCAGGTGCAGGGCGGTGCGCCGGCCGTCGGCTTGCGCCGTGGTGCAGCGGATTTCGTACGGGCCGTCGGCCCATTTCGCGGTATCGAAGCGCACGGATTCGCCCCGGGCGGCGACCTGCTCGTCGGCGGCGCGGCGGCCGCCGGCGCCAATGACGCGGACGGTGACCTTGCCGTCGCCGGCATGCGCGGCGTCGACATCGGTGCGGACGACGAGCACGGAACCCTCGACGGTGAACGACGGCCCGATCTCCTGCGCCCGCGGCGGGATGGCGCCGGACTCGAGTACGCGTGCGGCGAAAGCCCACCCGCCGGTGCGTTGCTCAACTTTGACGAGGAGAAGATTGTCCCCGGCGTTGAGGTCGACCTCGACCTGGTCCTGATCGAAGACGAGCGGGCGCGGGCCGGAGCGCTCGAGCACCAGCCGGCCATTGACCCAGGCGCGCAGGCCTTCGTCGCTGCCCAGGCACAGGCGGGCCTTGCCGGCGGCTTCGCGGTGAAGGGTGGTGGCGGCGTAGCCGACGAGGTCGCGCTTGATGCCCTCGCCGTTGCCGAGGTTGACCGCGTCGCCCCAGACTGTCTGCGGCCGCCAGCGGGCCGCCGCACCGCTGTCGGGCGTGACCGGGGCGTCGCCGGGCTTGAGGGCGGCTTCGCCGCCATGGCCGGCAAACGGGTCGACGGCGAACGCATCGGCCCCCGTGCCCAGCGGGAACTCGTCCAGCAGCTGCCACTGGCGGATGAAGCGCTCGTTGCTGCGCACCCAAGGCGCGCGCATCTCCTCCTTCAGCTTCGGTGCGGCCGGCGGGGTGGGGGCTTGGGCGGAGAGCGACAGACCAACAGCCAGCCCGGCGAGGCCGGCGGCGATGCGAAGCAAGGAGCGCGAGTTCATGGGGCGGGTCAGATCATGCGGGCGAATCCGCGCGACTCAACTGCCGTTCCGAGCGGCGGGGTGGCGTGCAGGTCATAACAAAGTAAGAAGGAAGAAGGCGGTCAGCGATCGGAGGATCGCCGACCGGATTCCTAATGCTTCCTTCTTACTTCTTAATTTCCGGGCCGGCCGGCCAGACATACGGCAGCGGGCGAACCGCCACGGCGGCCGCGCCCTGCGCGCCCAGCCAGTCGAGCACGGGCTGCGCCGTGGCGCCGCCCTGCTTCGCGCAATGGTGGAGGGTGAAGCCGTGCGGCCCGGCAATCTCGTGGGCCTTGGGGTCGACGGCATGGAAAGCCTTCACGAGGTCGAGCTGTCCCAGCATCGCCGCGGCGAAAAGGCTCGGTCGGGCGCCCTTGCCGAGCAGGTACTCGGCGATCGCGCGCTGTCCGGTATGCGCCGCGGCTTCGAGCGGCGTTTCAAAATCGCCACCACCCCAATCCCAGCACGCATTAACCAGCAGCGGCGTGGCTTCGACAAGCTCGCGCACCTTTTCGAGGCTGCGGTGCGACTGCACCACGACCGCCTTGACCTGTTCGGCGGCCAGCGCCGGCGGTTTTGGCGGAGCGGTGGACTCCTGGGGCGCGGCGGGTGGCGTGCTTTGGGCGGAACCGGCAGTGGCGAACACGCCGGAGGCGATGACGCCGGCGGAGGTGAGGATGAAGGAGCGGCGGTGCATGAGAAATGAGAATTAAGAAGTAAGAAGTGAGAAGATGGGCCTGGGCGATTGGTTCTTAATTTTTCCTTTTGCCTTCTTCCTTGGCAGCGAGCTATTCCGCCCGCAGCGCGACCGTCGGGTCGACCTTGGTGGCGCGGCGCGCGGGCAGCCAGCAGGCGAGGAGGGCGGCGCCGCCAAGGGCGCCGACGACACCGGCGAAGGTCAGCGGATCGAAGGCGCTGATCCCGAAGAGCGTCGCCCGCAGGGTCGCGGCGAGCACGAGGGCGCCGGCGAGGCCGAGCAGCATGCCGAGGCCGACGACGCGCATGGACTGGCCGATCACGAGGCGGAGCACGCTGGCGCGGTTGGCGCCGAGCGCCTGGCGGATGCCGATCTCGCGGGTGCGCTGGGTGACATTCCACGACACGACGCCGTAGATGCCGACCGCCGCGAGGGCGAAGGCCACGGCGGCGAACAGGCCGAGGAGAATGGTGCTGAACCGGCTGTATTGCAGCGACTCGCCCACGAGCATGTCGACGGTCGCGATCCGCCCGATCGGCTGGTCGCGGTCGAGGTCGCGCAGCGCCGTCCGGATGCCCGGCACGGCGGCGAGCGCGTCGCCGCGCGTGCGCACGAGCAGCAGCATCGCGCGGCGCATCTGCGCGTAGTCCCAGCTCTGGCGCACCGGCACGTAGGCGGCGGCCGGCGCGTCGTTCTGCGGGCCGAAATAGCGGGCATCGTTGACCAATCCCACGACCGTGGCCCATTGGAAATGGTCGAGTCCCGGCGGCAGCATGCCGGGCCGGATCAGGTGTTCCGGCGCGCCGAGCATCACGCGCTTGCCGAGCGGATCGCCCTCGGGGAGGAATTTCTTCACGGCCGCCTCATTGAGGATGATCACCGGCTCGGTGCCGGCGCGGTCGGTGTCGGCGAAGCCGCGGCCGCGGACAAGCCGCAGGCCCTGCGTGCGGAAATAGTCCGGCGTGACCAGCGAGAAGATGATGCCCTGCAGGTCTTCCAGCTTGGTGTACTGGCGCCCCTCGACGACGAGCGGCATGCCGTTGACATTGGAGAAGGGGGCGGCGGTCGAGGCCGCCACCGCCTCGACCGTGGGCAGCTGGTGCAACCGCTCCGCGGCGGTTTCGAAGAAGGTCGTGGCCTGCTCGGCGCCGGCAAAGCGCGCCTCCGGGAGCTGCACGGGAAGGATGAGCAGGTTGTCGGTGCGGAAGCCGACGTCGACCGTCGAGACCAGTGCGAGGCTGCGGATCAGCAGGCCGGCGCCGACGAGGAGGACCAGGGCGAGGCTGACCTCCGCAACGATCAACCCGGCGCGCACGCGGCTGGTGGCGAGGCTGCCGGTGCCGCGGGAACCTTCCTGCAGCTTGCCTCCCGCCGCGGGACGCGAACCCTCGAGGGCGGGAAAGAGCGGAAAGAGCAGCATCGTGCCGAGGGTCACCGCCAGTGAGAAGAGGAGCACCGGGCCGTTGACCGTGATCAGGGCCTCGGCGGGAACGAAGTCCTGCGGCAGGATCGCGAGCAGGCCGTCGAGCCCCCAGGCGGCGATGCCGAGTCCGGCGACGCCACCGAGCAGCGCGAGCGGCAGGCTCTCGACGAGCGTCTGGCGGATGAGCTGGCCGCGGCTCGCTCCGAGGGCGGCGCGCACGGCGAACTCGCGGCGGCGGGCGCTCGTGCGCGCAAGGAAGAGGTTGGCGACGTTGGCGCACGCGATGAGCAGCACCGCGCCGACGGCGGAAAGGAGGAGCAGGAGAGGGTGGCGCAGCGGGCCGGAGACGGACTCGGTCAGGTAACGGATCGCCACGCCGACGTTGTGGTTGGAATCGGGGAACTGCTGCGCGAGCTGGCGGGCGAAGAGGCCGAGCTCGGCCCGCACGTCCTCGATGCCCAGGCCGGGCCTGGCGCGGGTGACCACCCACGCATCCATGCGGAGGATCCGGCTGCGCATCATGTCCGTGTCGGCCAGGAGCCCGACCGGCGTCCAGACATCGCCCGCCCAGAACTTGAAGCGTGGCGGCATCACGCCGATGACCGTGTAGGATTTGCCGTCGAGCGTGACCGGGCGGCCGATGACGCCGCGGTCGGAGCTGAAGTACTTTTCCCACGTGCCGTGGCTCAGCACGGCGACCGGGTCGGCGCCAGGGTGATCCTCGGCCGGGCCGAACACGCGGCCCAACTCCGGCGCCAGTCCGAGCAGCGGCCAGGTGTCGGCGGAGACGGCGGCATTGCGCAGGGCGGCGGGCTCGGCCACGCCCGTCAAGGTGGCGGCGGACCCGCTGGCATAGGCGAGGTGTTCGGTGGTCCGGCTCTGTTTCCGCCACTCGAGGTAGTCGAGGTAGGCCACGGGCATCTGGCTGTCCGGTTCATTGGTCTGGGAGGAGCCGACGAAGAGGATCTTCTCCCCATCGACGTACGGAAACGGGTGCAGCAGCACGGCGTGAATGACGCTGAACATCGTCGTCGTGGCCCCGATGCCCAGTGCGAGCACGATGACCACGGTGGCGGTGAACCCGGGCGTCCTGGTCAGCTGGCGGAAGGCGAGGCGAAGATCGGGGAGCATGGTGAGCGGGCTGGTAGGTTGTAGGGTCGCTGCTTGCGGCGACCTCGCGCGCCAGGTCGGCGCAAGCGCCGACCCTACGTTGGGAAAAAAACTGCTTATTCCGCCCGCAGCGCCTCCATCGGTTCGATCCGCGTGGCGCGGCGGGCGGGGAGCCAGCAGGCGAGGGCGGCGGCAAGGGAGAGAACGGCGGCGGCGGCGAGGTAGGCGAAGGGATCGCCGGCGCCGACGCCGTGCAGCTGGCTTTGCATGAGGCGGGCGACCGGGAACGCGGCCGCGCAGCCGAGCGCGAGGCCGCCGAGGACAAGGGTGCCGCCCTGGCGGAAGATCATCCGGAAGATATCGCCCCGGGCGGCGCCGAGTGCGGCACGGACGCCGATCTCACGGGTGCGGCCGGCGACTTCGAAGGCGAGCAGGCCGTAGAGGCCGATCGCCGAGAGCAGCAGTCCGAGGGCGCCGAAAGCGTTCACGAGGAGCAGGGCGAACCGCGCCTCGACGTAGGTGTCATCGGCCAGGCTTTCCAAAGTGGCGAAACCGTACGTCGCCACGTTGGGATCGACGCGGGCCAGCTCGGTGCGGACCGCGGAAGTGAGCGAGTCGGGGGCCGGCGCGGTGTGGACGACGAAGACGACATTCTCCGTCGTGTAGTTGGGATTCTGCGCGTACGACACGTACCACAGTCCGGGCAGGTCGCCGTCGGTGGAATCGATCACGCCCTTCACGTCGGCGAACACGCCCACGACGGTGAACGGCGGCCGCGGGTCGGTGGCGCGGCCGCGCCGGACGGTCTTGCCGATCGGATCTTCCCCCGGCCAGAAGTGCCGGGCGAAGGATTCGGAGATCACGGCCACCTTCGGGCCGTCGGGGCGATCGGTGTCGTCGATCGCGCGTCCGCGGACGATCCGGATGCCGGAATCGCGGAAGAAGCCCGGAACGGTGAGACGGTGATTCACCAGAAAATATCCGCGGGCGGCCGGCGGGGTGGAATCCTGCGGGGTGACGGCGGCGAGATTGCGGCCGAACTCCACGAGATCGGGAGTGGTCGCGGTGGCGGAGATCACGCCGGGGAGGGCGCGCAGGCGTTCGAGCGCCTGGTCGACGTAGGCGGTGCGTTCGGCGTGCTCGGCGCGCAGGCGCGGGGAGAACGTGACGTTGAACGTGAGCCGGTTCCCGAGTTCAAAGCCCCAGGGCTCGCGCACCAGGTGCTCGAAGCTTCTCAGCATCAGCCCGGTGGCGACGAGGAGGACGACTGCAATGGCGATTTCGCTCACGACCAGGGTGCCGAGCAGGCGCCGGGTGCCGCGGCCGAGGGTGGCGCCGCGTCCCCCCGATTGCTGGGCGAGGGACAGATTGCCGCGGCCACCGCGCAGGGCGGGCAGCAGGCCGAAGCCCAGACCAACCAGGAGCGTCAGGCCGATCGACAGCAGAAGCACCGGGCGGTCGAGACCGGCGTGAAAGTCGAATTCCCGCATCGCGCTTCCGGTCGTGTCGCTGGCCATCGGGCTGAGCGCCTGCAACGGGCCGACCAGCCACGCGGCGAGCAGGAGGCCGACCCCGCAACCGACGACGGCGAGCAGGAGACTCTGCGCGAGGAGGTCGCCGGTGAGGCGCCAGCGCGACGCACCGAGGGCGGCGCGCACGGCGGTTTCGCGTTCGCGCTCGAGGTAGCGGGCGAGCAGGAGACTGGCGATATTGGTGCCGGCGATCAGGAGCACGAGCGCCGCCGCGCCAGTGATCGCGAGCAGCATGGGCTTTTCGCCCGCGGTGAACGTCCGGTGCAGCGGCATCACCCAGGCGGCGCGCGCATTCTCCGGGGCGGGAAAATCCCGGGCGAGCCGGGCGCAGAGCTCGCGCATCGCGTCGCGGGCCTGGGCGAGCGTGACTCCCGGCTTCAGGCGCGCGGGTGCATAGAGATAGTGGCCGGTCGGGACCGCGGGATCGATTTGCAGGGCGAGCGTGACCCAGAGTTGCGCGCGGTACGGATGCCGGAAGTTCGGGGCCATCACGCCGATCACGGTATGGGGCACGCCGTCGAGCTGGATCACCTGCCCGATGGCGTCGGCGCGTCCGCCGAGCTGACCCCGCCAGAAGGCGTCGCTGACGATGACCGTGCGCGCCGCGCCGGGTTGGTCCTCGGCCTCGAGGAAGTTCCGGCCGAGTACCGGTTGCACGCCGAGGACGTCAAGGAAGTTGAAGGACACGCGGGCCGCGGCGAAGTACTGGGCCGGCTCGCCGGGGGAGGTGAGCGTGAGGCTCGCGCCGGTGCCCATGCCGATGTCGGTGAAAACCGTGTTGTACTGCCGCCAGCGCTGCCAGGTGAGGGGCGCGAGATTGAGCTGGGTTTCGTCGCCGCCGGCCTCGGCGAAGTTCTCGCGCAGGCGCACGAGGCGGTCGGGCTCGTGCAGGGGCAGCGGCCGCAGCAGCACGGCGCGGACGACGGAGAAGATGGCGGTGTTGGCCCCGATCCCGAGCGCCGCGATCAGGATCACCACCGCGCTGAAGCCCGGGGACTGGGCGAGGATGCGGAGGGCGTGTTTGAGGCGGGACATGGAGCCGGTGCTTTAGTCCGTGCGCAGCGCAATCAGCGGGTCCACCTTCGTCGCCCGCAGCGCGGGCAGCAGGCACGCGAGCAGCGCGACGGCGGAAAGAATGAGGGCGATGGCGGCATAGGTCAGGGCGTCGCCGGCGCCAATGCCGAGGAGGAAGTTCTGGAAATACCGCGCCGAGGCGAACGCGGCGCCGAGGCCGACGACCAGGCCGAGGCCGGCGATGATCAGGCCCTGGTTGAGGACGAGGCGGAGCACGTCGCCGCGCTGCGCGCCGATGGCCATGCGGATGCCGATCTCCCGCGTGCGCTTGCCGACGGTGTAGGACATGATGCCGTACACGCCGATGGCGGCGAGCAGCAGCGCCAGCAGGCCGAAGATCGAGAGCAGGGCGGCGCCGGTGCGCGAAGCCCACAAGCCCTGGCGGATGCTTTCCTCCATCGTGGTGACGTTCACGAGCGGGAGGCTGCTGTCCAGCGCCTGGATCTCCTTGCGGATGGTCTGCACCAGCAGCGCGGCGTCGCCTTGCGTGCGGACTTGCAGCGTGCCGAAGCCGCCGCGGTCGGTTTCCTGGGCGATGGAGAAGAAGAGATAGGGCGAGGGATCCTCGCCGATGTTGTCGAAGACGACGTCCTTCACCACGCCGACGACCTCGACGGGGTTTTCCGAGCCGAAGACCTTGATCGTCTGGCCGACGGGACTGCGATTGGGCCAGGCGAGTTTGGCCAGGCTTTCGTTGACCACCACGACGAGCGGATGGCGCGCATCGTCGGCCTCGGTGAATTCGCGGCCCTCGAGCAGCGGGATGCCCATGGCCTTCAGGAAGCCCGGCCACACATGGTTGTAGCGCATGAGCTGGCCCTTCTGGCGGAGATTGTCGTCGTCGCCCTGCGGGCGGATGGTGCGGAGCTGGCCGCCGCCGTTGAGGAGCGGGCCGGTGGCGATGGTGGCGTCGGCGACCCCCGGAATGCCGCGGGCCTTCTCGAGGGCGGAGCGATAGAACGCGACCATGCGCTCGCCGTTGTAGCCCTGGGCGGAGACGTTGGCGCCGAGCAGGACGAGGTTGCGCGTGTTCCAGCCCGGGTCGGCCTGCTGCGCGTTGCGGAGGCTGCGGATGAACAGGCCGGCGAAGACGAGGGCGATGACGGAGAGCGCGATCTGGGCGGCGACGAGGAAATTGCGGAAGCTCCAGAGCGGGGCGCGGGCGGCAGCACCGCCCGTCTCCTCCTTGAGCACGGTCGTGAGCTGCGGCTTGGTGGCGCTCCACGCCGGGGCGAGGCCGAAGAGCAGGCCGGTGAGGAGCGCGACGCCGAGGGCGAAGCCCATCACGAGCGGGTCGAGCGAGATGACCATGTCGTTCGGGAAAAACGGCGGGCGCAGCGACCAGAGCAAGCTCTGCGTCAGGTTGGCCACGACGAGCCCGGCGAGGCCGCCCAGCAGCGAAAGCAGGATGCTTTCGGTGAGAAACTGGCGGACGAGACGCTGCCGTTCCGCGCCGAGGGCGATGCGCAGCGCGATCTCCTTCTGGCGCCCGGTGGCGCGGGCGAGCAGGAGGTTGGCGATGTTGGCGCAGGCGATGAGGAGGACGAGGCCGGCGAGCGAGAGCAGGAGGGTGCCCGCCAGCTTGAAGTTGCCGCGCTGGTTGGGGTTGATGCCGGACTCCGCGAGCGAAACCAGGCGCATGCCGCGGCCCTGGTTTTCATTCGGGAACTGCTGGGCGAGGCGGGTCGAGATCGGGCGGAGCGCCGCCTCGGCCTGGCTGAGGCTCACGCCGGGCTTGAGGCGGGCAACGGCGTTGAAGAGCAGCGCGCGGCGGTTCTCGAAGTAATCGAGGAAGATGCCGTTCAGGATCTGCCGGTAGCTTGCGGTGGTGACCCAGAAGGCCGGCGAGTTGAGTGTGTTGAGGCCCTTGAAATTGGCCGGGGCGACGCCGATCACGGTGAACGCGTTGCCATTGAGCGTGAGCGTCTTGCCGACGATGTCCCGGTCCGCCGCGAGCTGGTTCTGCCAGAAGGTGTAGCCGACGACGACCACGGCGTGGGTGCCGACGGTCTGGTATTCCTCGGGCAGGAAGGTCCGTCCCAGGGTGGCGCGGACGCCGAGCAGGTCGAAGTAATTGCCCGAGGCAATCTCGCCGAAAATCTGCGACGGTTCCCCGTTCAGGATCAGGTTGGCCGGGGCGAAACCGTAGCAGGCGATCCCGGCGAAGACCTCGTTCTGGTCGCGATAGTCGGCGAAGTTGAGATGCGAGATCGGCAGCAGGCCCGGGTTGCGCTCGTCGGTGATGTAGGCCGAGACGAGCTCCTCCGGCTGCTTGACGGTGAAATTCTTCAGGAAAAACGCATTGATGAACGAGAAGATCGCCGTGTTCGCCCCGATGCCGAGGGCGAGGGTGAGGACGGCGATGAGCGTGAAAGCCGGGGACTTGGCCAGCTGGCGAAAGGCGAATTTGAGGTCGGCGAGCATGGGGGAAGGTAGCTGAGAGTTTAGGGCTTAGGGCTGGGAGCCTGATCGGTGCTAAGCAAACTCTGAGCGGTCAGCTGGCGGTTTCCTGCGACGGGCGGAAGATCCCAGGAAATGAAGGAACGTTCGCCCCCCGTGTGGATCCTGCGCAAGGCTCAGGATGACGGAAAAGGGCATGGTCTGGAATTTGCGATTCGAGATTCTCGATGCCCGATTCCGGAGCTACTACTCCGCGCGCAGCGCCACCATCGGGTCCACCTTCGAGGCGCGGCGGGCGGGGAGCCAGCAGGCGACCAGGCCGATCAGGAGCAGCAGCACGGTGGCCCCGGCGAGGGTCGGCAGCATCGAATCCTGGCCGGCGGAACTCGGGCTGAGCCGGCTGAGGCCCCAGCCGAGCGCGGCGGAGCCGAGCAGGCCGAGAACGCTGCCGATCAGGGTGAGCTTCAGGCCGGAGCGCAGGATGAGCCAGACGACGTCGTTGCCCTGTGCGCCGAGCGCGATGCGGACGCCGATCTCGGCGGTGCGCTGGGCGACGACGCGGGCGATGACGCCGTACAGGCCGAGCGCGGCGAGGAAGACGCCGAGGCCGGCGCCCCAGTCGAGCACGGTGCTCAGCATCGAGGCGCTGGCGGTGATCATCTTGGTGACCTCGGAAATCGGGCCGAATTGCTGGATCGCCAGGTTCGGGTCGAGCGCGGCGATGGCCTGGCGCATCGGCTCGGCCAGGAGTTCGGGGCGCGAGCCCCGGACGGCGACGCTCACATAGTTCCAGGTTTCCTGCGCGAGCGGGCGCCAGACCTGGTAAGGCGTTTGCGATGGTACGACGCCGACCGCGAAACCGACGTCGGGCACAACCCCGATGATCTCGTAGGAAACCGGGTTTTTCGGGTCGGGCGTGCGCAGATGGCGGCCGACCGGATCCTCATTCGGGAAAAGCGC
>Ga0247757_10002061_pt1 | contig 11243 bp, 9 predicted proteins | sample UWRJL126311R4_FD_180929 | JGI IMG/M metagenome (GOLD analysis project Ga0247757, IMG submission 180929) | Plant litter microbial communities from Arlington Agricultural Research Station in Wisconsin, United States - UWRJ-L126-311R-4 | ecosystem: Environmental > Terrestrial > Plant litter >...
AAACTCCTATTTGCCCGCCGCCGACTGTTGTAAGCGTGCCTGTATTAGGAACAGGTGTCCTTGCAATTTTGAAAACCCAGCTTTGATTTACGGGAAGATTGGGGTTCATTGCCCAGGGACCGATTGTATACGAAGGAATTCCCGAAGCTTTTACATAAACAAAATTTGTTGAGTAAAAAACTTGCTGAACATCAGCGGGAATATTATTATATCCGACTGCTCCCGTTGTGTTTTGCTTCCAGCTTGAAAGCTGCGGCTGTGAGTAAGCCATGGATACAGTGAAAATCAAAAGTAAAAGAAATATTTTTTTCATTATCTGAATATTAATGGTTAGGGGTTACTTAAACTTGTATTGTTAGATGATAAAGATTTAAAAAACTTGCTGTGTATATCAGATTACTATTTAAAGCTGTTTAAAAACTTTGCATTTTCTTCAGTGAGAGTTACAGCTATTAATTTATTATTATAATTGTATGCAATGTGTCTTAACGCTGAATCGGTATTAAATGCAAAGCTATATAGCAGAGTGCTGTCTTTATAGAAGTTCATTGCTCCCGTTGATGCGCAGTAAATGTATGCAAACGGATCTGACGTGATCAGTGATTTCAACTCAGACATTTTTTTTGCATCGGCTATCGGCACTGTTTTTATTTTCATTTTATCGGTTGAATCAAAATCCATCTTATACATTATGTTCATATTATTCGCCTGCGAAAGATCGGGCATTGAGTTTACTGCAGTTTCTTTTTTTGAGCAGGAGCAAAGCAGCAGTCCAAGGAGCGATATATATATTAAAGTGTAAAGTTTCATATTACCTTAGATGCGGATTAGTTAATTTTCTTGCGGTCTCTTTTTAAATAATTTTAATTAAATTGAACTTAACTTTTCAAAACAAACTCATCAAATAATCAAATTATGAAAACTCTCTCTTTGTTAATATTACTTATCTCTTTTACATTATGCTCATGCGGAAAGAAAGAAGAAAAAGTTGTTGAGACTCCGAAAAAATCCGAGGAAACAAAAGCACCTGAAACAAAAACGGAAAAAGCCCCTGAGGCAACAGGTGAAACCACAGGAAAGATTGAAATATTAAAATTCGATAAAAAAGATGTCCCGGCTGATATGAAATATAAGGGAAGAATTTCAGGCGGAGCCAAATGGAAAGACGATAACGGCGAGAACACCCTGATAATTACAGAGACAGAAATTCAAAACGGTAAAAGTAAAGATGGCGAAGAGGTTACAGCCAAAGAAATTTTCGCGTATAACTTTGTAGTTAAAGACGGCGCAACAACTTTGCTATGGCAGATAAATGATTTTGTGAAGGACTGCGAGTTTGACCTTTTCTTGAATTATAATCTTAACTCATTAACGATAACCGATCTTAATAAAAACGGTATTGGGGAATCGACTTTCCTATACAGAATGTCGTGCAGAAGCGATGTAAGCCCTGATGAATTAAAGCTTATGATGCACGAAGGCAAAGATAAGTATGCGCTAAGGGGAGAAAACAGAATTAAATTCACAACCGACGGCCAGACTGTAACACAAGGCGGTGATTATAAAGTTGACGCTGCATTTGATAAAGCTCCGGCAGGATTTTTAGATTACGCAAAAACCCAATGGGATAAATTTAAGACACAAGAGCTGAATTAAACTTATACCGTAACGAAGCCAGTTTTGGAACGCATATTTAAAAATTCTTGAAGAAAATATTTTTCATAATATTTTTTATTTGTACTTCTTACCCTCTCTTGGCGCAGATAAGCCAGGAGAGAGGTATACATTTACATCCAAGAATTTCTGATATAGAGAAAAGCCATTTTCTTAAAAGTAATTTCAGAGCTGCGGCCGATTACAAAAGCGATACAACAATAAACGCAGTTTATTACGGACTTGAGCTTGGAGTGACTGTTTCACCCAATATGCTCACAGGCGCGGTTACTATAAATTCCACAGTAAAGACTTCATCAATTAATTCCTTCTTCTATGATTTAAGCAACGCACTTACGGTAGACTCTGTTGCTTGGAATACTACGCCCGGCGGGCTGCTCAGTTTTTCACATATTACCAATAAAATTATTATAAAGCTGCCGAGGGTTTTCTTTTCCAATGAATTAATTTCCATAACTATATATTACCGGGGCATTCCTGACCAGACAAAAAGAGCTTTTGTATTCGATGATCACAGCGGCACGCCATTGGTATGGACATTGAGCGAACCATTCGGCGCAAGCGATTGGTTTCCCTGTAAAAATGTTACAGATGACAAAGTGGATTCAAGCGATATGAATATTACGTGCTCTGAAAACTTCACAGCTGTTTCAAACGGAACACTAAGGCAAGTCACCAGTAACGGTAACGGGACAAAAACTTTCAAGTGGCATAACTCATACCCGATTGCAAATTATCTGATTTCAATTGCCGTAACTAATTACTCAGAGTACAGCTCATTTTTCAGATACACCACAACTGATTCGATGCCGGTAAATCATTTTATTTACCCCGAACATTTAAATCAGCTTAAGCCGCTGCTGGATAAAACAAATGGTATGCTTGGTTATTTTTCAGATACGTACGGACTTTATCCTTTTATAAAAGAGAAGTACGGGCACGCGGAATTTAAACCGCTTGGAGGAATGGAGCACCAGACGGTTTCTTCAATGGGATACTGGAGCGAAGGCATCATAGCTCACGAGCTTTCTCATCAATGGTTCGGAGATAAAATCACCTGCAAGGACTGGCATCACATCTGGCTGAATGAGGGCTTTGCAACTTACGGAGAGGGACTTTATTATGAACACTTTCAGGGAAGAATTGCCTATGACGGATATATGCTTGCGACAATGATGAATGCAAAAAATGCAGTCGGGACAATTTATGTACAGGATGCAGAAAATCCTGCGGAAATTTTCAGCTCAACAAGAACTTATGCCAAAGGCGGTACAGTGCTTCATATGCTCCGCGGTGTAGTAGGAGATTCTCTATTCTTTACAGCGCTCAAAAAATATGTTGCCGATACAACATTGGCATATAAAAATGCAGTGACGGCAGATTTCCAGAGAAATGTTGAAGCAGTTACCGGGCAGAACTTATCTTATTTTTTTAACGAATGGATTTATGGAGAGAATTATCCGCGATATACCGTAAGCATGAGCTCCGCTGATAATGGAAGCGGGCTTTATAATACCGAGGTAAAAATTGACCAGCGCTTGAATACGAATCCGTTATTTTTTACAATGCCGGTTGAAATAAAATTTTTCTTCGATGAGAGCGATACAACAGTTACGGTTTTCAATAATGCGCAGATACAGACATTCAATTTTTCATTCAGCAGTAAACCGAATACATTCAAGCTTGACCCCAACATGAAAATATTATGCGATATAAAAGGCGATGAGCCGGTTACACCTGTAAGCTATTCGCTCTCGCAGAACTATCCGAACCCCTTCAATCCTGTTACGAATATTACTTATCAGATATTCAAAGCATCTGATGTGCAGTTGAAGATATATAACTCACTAGGGCAGGAAATAAAAAATTATTCCTTTCAAAATCAGAAAGACGGAAAGTACAGAATTACCTTCGATGCCTTTGGTCTTGCATCAGGAAATTATTTTTATAAAATAATTGCAATGGATACGAAATCAGGAGAAATTGTTTTCTCTGATTCGAAGACGATGGTGCTTATAAAATAATTATTTTATTGAAACGTACAAGTCACACTCTGAATCTTCCGCATCACCTTTGAATCTTTCATCATAAATTTCAAAATCAGGAGCCATTGCTTTTTCTACGCCTGATTCTCTCAGCCATTTACCATAAACATATTGTACTGTATCATGAAATTTTGATATAGGCCCTTTGTGTGTGAAGACTGCATATTTATTATCCGGAATTTCAACTGAGGCAAATCCGTCGGGAAGATTATCGAAGTCGCTTACTTCAACTGCGGCAACGTAATCAATATTTCCCTCTGCGTCTCCGTCAATACAGATGCCGTATGATACCGGTGAGTTGATTCTGTTTTTTGGCTCGTCGATTCGTGGCACAAATCTATCCCATAGCTGGGGGATTTCCGTGCCTGTCATTTTGCCTTCGTAACGCATACCTGCGGCTTTGAATCCTTTTTTCTCTGTGTATTTTGGTTCCATAATTTTATTTTAGTGTTAATAAATTTATTTGATTATCTGATGAAGTGTTTCTATTTTGCTTTCAAGTTTTTTATCTATAATGGAGCTTTGGATTAACTTATACTCGTCAGGATAAAATATCTTTTCGATTTTTTTATTATTCAGGTAATGTATCTCATCACAAATTCCCGTAAGTGTTTCAAGTATGTGTGATGTTAAAATAATAATTTTCCCGCTCTCTTTAAACTGACGTATTACGTTATATAAAACCTGATTGGTTTCCATATCAAGATTGTTGAACGGCTCATCAAGCAGCATCAGCGGCCTATCAAGAGCAAAGATTCCCATGGCAGCAAGTTTTTTCTTCATGCCGGATGAGTATGTTTCTATTAATTCATTTAAAGGAAGCTCAAAGATGCTGTTCCATTTTTCAATATCGAAATTCTGATGCTTTAGTTTTATGATGTTAAGATATTCCTGCCCGGTTATTTTAGAATAAAAGTAGTTTGCGGTTTCAAGGTAAGCGATATCACTCAGTTTAATTTGACGGTTCTCAAACTCTATTGTACCGCTTTCCAAAGGAATTATGCCGCATACGGCTTTTAGCAATGTTGTTTTGCCTGAGCCGTTCAGTCCCATTAGTCCGTAAATTTTACCTTTTACCGCGCTAAGCGAAAAATTCTCCAGCACGGTTTCCTTTTCATATTGAACGCTTACATCTGAAAGTTTTAGCATGTATCTAATTTAATTCTTTTCGTATAATATGTATACAGCATAAAAATGACGGTTGAGCTTTACATATTAAAAATACGGTTACTTTCAGCTTTACGGTGGATTAAAGAGCTTGGTTTCATAAGGATAATTTTTATGATTATCTTTGCGGCGGCGATCTTTAAATCTTTTCTTGATATAAATAACTCGCTCAACGGTATAGCAGTAATAATTCTGCTTAATGCATCCGCTATCTACTCGATTCATTTCTCAAGAAAGGACGGGTTTTTTCTTGAGTCTCTAAACATTAAGAAAAAATTGTTTTATTCGTTGGAATACTTTATATACTCTCTGCCTTTCTTCGCATTAATTATTATCTCAGAATATTTTCATTTTTCTTTATATATTTTTTTACTGCTGGGCATTGCCATTAACATAAAAAGCGGCAGCTTAGTAAAAATTAATTTTGCATCCGGTAAATCACTCTTTCCGCCATATGCTTTTGAATGGATAAGCGGGGTGCGCACTAACTTTTTTGCATTAACTATTATTTATATTCTGGGACTTGCTTTATCATATCAGCTTGCGGGAGGAATTCTTGCAATTGCCATACTTACACTCATTATCTCTTCTTTCTTCATAGAAAATGAACCGCTTTTATTGATTGAATCTTACCGGCTTCCGCCTAAGAAGCTAATTCTTACAAAGGTATTTCAGACTGTAAAAATTTACCTGATATTTATTCTGCCAATCGCAATAATGCATCTTATATTTTTTTATGAGCTGTGGTATTTAATGGCAGGGTTAATTTTTCTTTGTCTTATGATAATTGTTTCCTCCGTGCTTACAAAATATGCTTTTTACTCGGAAGAAATTACAAGCTCAAAAATGAATTACATCATTATCGGCATTATAGTTTTTTCAATCGCTTCCGCTTTTTATATGACGGGACCGTTTCTTTTTCCTCTCCCGTTTTTTATGATGTATTATTTATACAGAAAAGGGGTTAAAAATCTGGAAAAAGTAAGATATATCAAAATATAGTTTTCATCAGACGAATGCAAAAAAACGTATGATTCGGGAGCAATTATATGTATTTTATTGTTGCCATTATTAACTTACATTATTGGTCACTATTGTTAACAAATAACCAGTAAAACTAAAAAAGAAAAGTTTCTAACCAAATGAAAACTAAATACTTTCTCGCAGCGCTTCTGCTTACTTTTATTTTCGCAAGTAACGCTAAAGCCCAATACGTCCTCACAGATGTATATCCGTCACTTACTTATAACTCAATTACAGAATGTGTTACTGCCCCAGATGCTGCAAACAGATTGTTTGTTGTCAGCCAGAAAGGCATTATCTACGTCCTTGATATGAATACAAATCCTCCGACAAGAAGAACTTTCCTTGATATTTCAGACAGAGTTTCTGCATCTTCATCGGGAAGTGAAGTAGGTTTACTTGGCCTGGCTTTCCATCCAAGCTACGCTACAAACGGATATTTTTATGTTGATTATACTAGCAGCTCATCCGGTTCACTGAAATCATACATTGCAAGATATCAGGTCAGCTCATTCCCTGATTCAGCTATGAAAAACAGCCAGGTTATTTTCTTAGAGCAGTCTCAGCCGTACTCAAACCACAATGGCGGAAAACTTGCTTTCGGACCTGACGGATATTTATATATCTCTTTCGGTGACGGTGGTTCAGGCGGCGACCCTCAGGGTAACGGCCAGAACAGAGCTACTCTGCTTGGCAAGATTTTAAGAATAGATGTAAACACACCTTCAGGGCAAAATCAATATTCAATTCCTCCTTCAAATCCGTATTTCGGAAGCACAGCATATAAGCAGGAAATTTTTTCATATGGTATGAGAAATCCATGGAAGTTTTCATTTGATACACAAACAGGGGCATTATGGTGTGCAGATGTAGGCCAGGGAGCAAGAGAAGAAGTTGATATAATTGTAGGCGGAGGAAATTACGGATGGAATGTAATGGAAGGTATGATATGTTACAGCCCTACATCAGGATGCGATACATCAGGTAAAATAAAACCAATTATAGATTTTGTCAGAAGTGATTGCACTTCTATCACAGGCGGATACGTTGTAAGAAGCAGTCCGCAGCTGCCTGCTTTAGAAGGAAAATATGTGTTTGGTGATTACGGAACAAGAAAAGTTTTCGCGGTTACATATGATTTCGTAAATCCTGCAACATCAACATTGCTTTTAACTTCAGCAACAGCTATTTCTTCGTGGGGAGTTGATAAGTCAAAAAAAGTTTATGCATGTACATACTCCACAACAGGAAAATTAATGCAGCTTGTTGATACAAGAGTTGATATCGGCAGCAACAGCAGCTTAACACCTGACGGATATTATTTAATGCAGAATTATCCTAACCCGTTCAATCCTTCAACAAAAATTACATTTGCAGTTCCTGCTTCAGGAAATGTAACTTTAACAGTATTTGATAACATGGGACGTGAAGTTCAGAGATTGGTTAATAATGAAAACTTTAACACAGGAATTTACACAAAAGATTTTGTTTCTAACGGACTTTCAAGCGGAGTTTATTATTACAAAATAAGCGTTAATGACTTCAGCGAAACAAAGAAAATGTTATTGGTAAAATAATATTTTCAAAAATAGTTTTTATAAATTTATAAAAAGAAAAACCCTTTGTGAAAATCTCGCAAAGGGTTTTTTGTTATAATAATTTTATATAGGATTATTTTATTAAAATCATTTTTTTGCTTTCAGTAAAACCGTCTGTTACAAGAGTATAGAAATAAACCCCCGCGGAATAATTAACCGCATTCCAGCTTACCTCGTGAATTCCCGCCGAAAGATTCTCTTCCAATAACGTTTCCATTTTCCTTCCGAGAATATCAAATATTATAATTTTTACCGGAATCTTTACTGCGCTAAACGGCAATTCAAATTTTATTTTAGTTGAAGGATTGAACGGGTTTGGGTAATTCTGATATATTTTATACTGCCGCGCTGCAATTGTTTCCTCTTCATTAATGAAAACAGAAGTGCCGCCGTCTGTTGTTTTTGCCACTATCCCATAGTTACCTACAGCATAACCTGTTTCTGCATTTATAAAATTCATTCCAATAATGTATGGAGGTGAGCTTATCTTAAACCAGTTATTTCCGCCGTTTGTGCTTTTAAACATTGTCCCATATCCGTCACCAACATAGCCTGTCATGGCATTTGGAAACCTTAGCGGACCGTATAAATTTATATCAGGAATATTACATACACTCCAATTTACACCGCCGTTTATTGACTTCCACACAGCGCCTCCATCATATAGTGAATCTCTGGAGTTGCCTGAGACAAAGATAGTATCGCGGTTAATAAATTTCACATCCCATCCCGTAGTTATAATGCTTCTGGGAATTGTATCAAAAGTAATCCCGCCATTAGTTGTCTTTTTTAATCTGCTGCCGCCTACATATCCAGTATATTCATCAATAAAGTTTACTGTAAAGTTCTGTGAGCCGATAGTATTATTCATAAACCAGTTAATACCCCCATTAGTCGTTTTGACAAAGACACTATATTTGCAAACTCCGAAGCCTGTATTTTCATTTAAGAATTGTAAATCAGTTACACCGCTAAAATATGTAGGTATAGAGTCCCAAATAGCTCCATCGTTTGTTGTTTTATATATTACGGGGTTATAGTAATCTGTAAGGTACCAGGTATTAGCTCCCGCATATTCTATCGCCCCAAAATCAGTGTTTGTATTTCCTAGAGTATATTTCGCCCAGTTGCCTCCTGCATTAGTTGTTTTATAAATATTCCTCGACCAAGCCATTATAAATCCTGTATTAGCATTTTTAAAAACTATATCACCCAATTCCTCGGAGGTAAAAGAATTATTATAATTAATCCATGTGCTGCCATTATCCGTCGTTCGCAAATTCAGCCCCATTGTTCCGATAGTTATCGCTGTGGTCTGATTTATAAAATATAAATCAACAGGGCGTATTATATAATTTACTGTTTGATTTCTTATTTTAGAAAAAGACCAGTTAGCTCCTGCATTTGTTGTCCTTCCTATAATTGTATCGTTTGCCAGAAAGTAACCTGAGTTATTATTAAAAAACCTTATATCCGTTAATTTATATTTTAATGTATCTAGCCAGCTTGCACCTCCATTAGTAGTTCTTAATATTCTCCACCCTAATGAGCTGCTTGCGCCGCTTAAAAACCCCGTACTTTCATTTAAAAATAATATATTGTACCCTGAAAAATATTTAATGCTGGGTATACTATCCCAGGTGCTGCCGGCATTTGTTGTTTTTAAAATTCTGGTTCTGTAATAAGAAAGCTGCGAATTTTCTCCTATTGCAAACCCTACAGATGAAGAGATAAAATTTATATTGCGAATAGTAAAATTTGATTCAGAATAACTTTCGCTCCAATTAATACCGCCGTTTGTTGTTTTTAGTATCTTGCCGGTTTCATTTTGATAATCAGAAATAATCCCTATGCTTTCTGATATAAAATTTATTGTGTGACCATTGTGACCATCGGGTATTATTTGTGAAATAAAATTCCAATTTACTCCGCCATTTGTTGTTTTGAATAATTTTTTTGCATCAGTAACCAAATATCCTAAATCAATTATAGCATACCCTATTGAGCTATCTACTAAAGAAAAACCGTTCAAAAAATAATCAGCGTTTATTATTCTATGCTCGTTCCAGGTTCTTCCACTGTCATAAGTTCTGAAAATATTATTATCTCCCTGGCAGATGCCAGAGCTTTCAGAAAACATGGTTAAATTGCTATAACTTTTAATTGTTGGCGTAGGATTTAAAAGCTGCCAGCCTTGCTGGGAAAAGGAAGTTGAGTAGAGGGATAGATGGAATGTAATTATTAAAATGAGGGTAAATAAAGAGAGAGAACTTTTTTTCATTTCAATATTTTTGTGTAAAAACAAAATAGTAATATCTTCTTATAAATAACAGGGGCTTTTATAAAAAGAAAACCCTTTGTGAGAGTATCGCAAAGGGTTTTTTGTTTGTATCAATTTTTTTAAAAATTACTTCGTATAGTTATCAATAGGATTAGTTATCTGCTTCAGATCGAAATTAAGCTTAACAACTGAGTTGTTCTGAACGATTTCGTTTCTGTTGCCGTTCATTACTCCGGTTGCAGTGAAGTTAGCAAAATTCCCCGTTCCTGTTGTTGTGCGGACTGTTGACTGGAAGAGCGGGTTTGCGCCTGTCTGATTGGCTCCGAGAGAAATACCCAGCGCCTGAACGCCGAATGTTGAGCCGTTAGGAAACTGGAATATATAGTAATCAATAAAATTTCCGTTGCCATCCACATAATCATAAATAAAATATGAGCTGACAGGAATAGAGATGCTGTCATTGAATAATGCCACACCATTGCCTATGGCTGTACCGAGTCTGTGATCCAGCGTATCAGGCACCTGAATGAAGCTTGTCTGTGTAATCTGATATTTTAAAGCGAACTTTAAATTTATGTTAGAAGGTGTAAGATCATACGGCCCTGTTTTTCCCGTTTGGCTGTAGTTAAAATCATCAATAGTTTGGGAGTAGGATTTTACTGAAGCTAAAGAAAAACTTAACAGAAAAATAAAGAGTAGTTTTTTAATCATAATAATTTTTATATAAATTTTTCTAAAATTAATTTCCGGCGCTTATTAATTCTTTCGCGCTTTTTATTCCGGCATCTGTAACTTTATCACCGCTGAGCAGCTTTGCAATTTCCAGAACCTTATCTGCTTCACTTAACTTCTTTATTTCCGCAATAGTTTCTTTATTTGAATCTTTTTTGCTTACAAAATAGTGAGAATCACTCTGTGATGCTATCTGCGGCAAGTGAGTTATTGATATTATCTGGTGCGACTTTGATAATTTCTTCAATACTTTACCTACTTTATCCGCTGTTTTACCGCTGATACCGGCATCAATTTCATCAAATACCAGTATTTCAATATCATCGGAATCTGATAGCACTGATTTTATTGCAAGCATTACGCGTGATATTTCACCGCCGGAAGCTGATTTTTTTAAAGGAGAAAACTCAGAGCCTTTGTTGGTTTTTATAAAAAATTCCACATCGTCAAATCCTGAAGTTGTTAACAGGTTATTATTTTCTGTTAGTAAACTCTCGCTGCTTTTATATGATTCAAAATTAACTTTAAACTCGGCTGATTCCAACCCTACTTCTTTTAATATGGCGTTAACATTTTTTTCAAGCTCTTTTGATTTCTTCTTACGTGCATCCGATATCTGCTTTGCAATATCATAAGCATTTTTACGCACGTCAGTTATTCTTTTTTCTGCCTGCTCAAGCTCGTAATCGAAATTCTCAGCTATGTTCAGCTCTTTTTCAATTT
>Ga0247757_10002062_pt1 | contig 11232 bp, 8 predicted proteins | sample UWRJL126311R4_FD_180929 | JGI IMG/M metagenome (GOLD analysis project Ga0247757, IMG submission 180929) | Plant litter microbial communities from Arlington Agricultural Research Station in Wisconsin, United States - UWRJ-L126-311R-4 | ecosystem: Environmental > Terrestrial > Plant litter >...
AACCTCACAACCAGAAAAGAGAAGATAGTATAGTAATTATTTATAAAAATTTATATATAAACTTCTGTAGTTCTGATATACAGTATTATAAATAGTTTTAGAGATATAATATTTTAAAGGCTAAAAGTCTAGGGGAATCTAATATTGGATTAGGTATTATATTTACTACTTCTATATTTCTATCGAAGCTTTTATATAATAAGTAGGTTAAAATTACAGGTATCTCATTTCATGAATTTTGGTGGTTTTTAGAGTAGCTTATTAGCGGGTATGGGTCACTGACTGGTGCATTACGTTACTTTTCCTAATTGGTAATATCTAACTTTTATTAAATTAATAAAAGCTAAAGGTATAGTAGTAGAACATTGGATATAAGTACCGCGAAGAGTTGATTTAAACACTATACCTGTATTCATCTAAGTGAGAAGAAAGATGCGAAAGCGGAAAGGACTGGGGAAGGATGGTTACACTTCACAACAGCAGGTTCGGGGCATTGATCGCATATGATCCATTTCAAAGCACTATTCAAAGTATTTTATTGGACAAAAGAGTGGCAGTTTGCTGATTTGCAAACCATTAGCATGAAATCATGACGCTGGTAGATTCCTCTCAACATCTGTTTCCATCACTTCTGTATACGGTTTTTTCCGTGAAAACATCCTGTCGTCGAAAAAGCGTCTAGCTCGATGCAGTTCCTGGAAGTGGAATAGCTTGACCAAAGACCGCCAAAAGCGTGGGGTATGCATTGTCAGCCGGTGGGATATTGATAGTAGTACCGGTGCTGGCACTATTGACCTGGTCAAAAGTGGTAGTAGAGGTCTGTGTCGAGTTGGCTGAGCCTCCAAGACCAATATTAAAGCCAAAGATGGATGCGCTACCACCGGTTGTTCGCGCTTTCTCAAGGTAGTTGCTGATAGTGCTGGAGGCGGAGGCGGAAAGCTTCACTTGCATGCCAACGCCATACGCGAGGCAGGCTTTATTGACAAACGCCATAGGCTTCTTGAGATTAGGATCGGCATTATCCACTATAGGCATACCGGCTAGTTCTCCAGGATTCCTGGATAGCATTAGTTGTTTGCAGCTCGCATTTTATAGTACAATCGACTTGCCATTTTCCGGGGGAGATGTCGAACGAGCCAATGCTGGTAGCTGTTATCGTAAGTTCTAAGTCTGATCCACATTCAGCTGCGGATACATTCTTGGTTACAACCGTATTGTTTTCGGTGAAAGTGGCACTGAAGAAGATGCAGTACGATCCGGTGACTTGAACGTTGGTGCTGGAAAAGCCCAAATCTTTCCAGGATGAGCTCGAAGAATCGCTTATTTTGAAATTAATGGACGTTGGGTTGGTCTTGTTTTGAGCGTATGTACTAATCCAACTATCGACCAGCTGGGTATATTGCGCATTGATCTCGTACGAAGGCCGTAGGTAAGAAGCACCAGGGGTTCCAGCTTGGCCGGCAGAGATCTGATCAGCTGGCGCCGGTGAACAGGAAATATTCAAACTAATTGCGTTAGAGCTGACTACAGGGCATGTCAGTTATTTAGATACTCACCCAGGGATAGGTGCCAAGCCATCAGCAGAGTTGAGTGCCGACAGATATTTGCCTACCATGGCAGCCTTTGGGCCGTCCATTGCAGCTGCGGCTGCGGCACAGGCAGCGGTGGCAGAATCGTTTGCAGCCTGTGCTTGTGCATACTGTGGATAATTTTGGACCACCCAGGAAGGGAATGAATCAGTCGTCAAGCCTGCAGTCTTTTCTGCATTCCAGGACGCAATGGCCGCAAGTTTTGTGTCTTGGAAATCCTTTAACGCATTCTTCTGCTTAGTTTGCGCATCATTGTATCGAACGGCTGCTCCTGTATTGTTGTCCGATTGCTACTGACGTTAATCAAGGCATTTACATCTTTGTTAGCCGAAGACCTACAAGAGCGACGGATCCGCAGTAGCTATTCACTTTTTTAGCATCTTATTTAACTCACGAAACGGTAACTTACGATTGACATCTTTGGAAATAGCTCTGGCGGCTTGGTAGGAATACCGGTTGGTCAAGATCTAAGAGCGTGTCACCAACGTTATAGACACCATTGTTCTTAATGGCAACATCGATCCTCTTGCCAGCGGCAATACCGGCAGCTGAAAGTGGTGCAATGTAGAAGCGATCATTGGGGCCTGAGCCGGAAGATTGAGCGAGGGTGTTTTTAAGTTTGACGCCATAAGCGAGCCAAAGATTGGCATCGGCCTGTTGGACATCAGAAGAAGACATCTTAGAAATTGATTGAAGAAGGGTTTGCAATTTGCTTCACTGCTCTTATGGTTCGTAGTCGGATTGCTGAAGATGGAGATATTCTGTTAGTTCAGCAAAACAAGCTCTTTATATAATTCAGAGGTAGAATTGGAGGTGCTTCTACTCTAGGTAATGACTTGTAAACGACATGCGGGGTTTTGCCAACTCATTGATAGACCTCTCGTACATTATTACTCAACCAGTAAAATCTTTACGGATAATCCTCAGCTAGCCACGAGTAAAGCCAAGCCTAAACTAAGTTTATTGATTAGTACCAATTTTCTGGCAGCTTTCCGTCGGTTTGCTGGCGGCTTTCCAGCAGCGTTCCTAGAGAACACTCCTAGCTTCTAGCTAGTATTCCTAGAGAATACTACTAGCTTTCTAGCGGGTTTCCGCCGGTTTACTAGCGGGTTTCCGGCAGCGTTCCTAGGGAACACTACTAGCTTTCTACTAGTGAAAGCTACTAGTAAAAGCTACTAGCTTACTACCGGTATTCCTAGGAAAGCTACCAGCTTACCGTTGGCTTTCTAGCGGCTTTCTAGTAGCGTTTCTAGAAGTAGTACTATTTTAATAGATTTATATATAATTAATACTAATATAACTAATAAAGGATTTAAAAATTTTAGAAATTTAATAGAAAATAGAATTTCTAAAGAAGTAAAGATAATATAATAATACAATTTTAGTAAAACTAGAGTTTCTATAATCTATATTATAGCTAAAGATTATTTAGCTATTTTATCTACTTTTAATATTAAGAAATTAACTTTTTTAAAATAGATAATATAGTAAATAAAAAAAATATAACTTTTTATTAGTTTATAAAGGGTACTTAATAAGGTTTTTAGTTATTAATTTATAATATTTTTATATTATCTTTATATAAAATAAAAAAGCTATTATACTATTAATTTTATTAAAGAAAAAGAAAATTAAAAATTTAAAAATTTATTACTCTCTTATTTACTAATTTATATATTACTTATTAATAAAAAAATTTATATTTTCTATTAATTTATAAAAAGAGGAGGTTTAAAATAATTAAATTATCTTATTATATTTATTTTAAAAAGGATTAATTATATAAAGCTTTAATTTAATCTAATTTATATACTAATTATATTTTAAGATTAAAAAAAATAGTTTTTTTAAAAATAATATAAAATATAAATATTAAAGATAGAATAGTATATTATCATCTATAGGACCTAGCCTACTTGATATATAGTAGCTAAAAACTATTATTAGTAAAATTACTATCCTTCAACCATTTGGCGTGCATTAGTGGGATACTCGTGGCGGATTAAATGATCGTATTTAAGTTCTAGTCAACCTAGAGCCTATTCAGTTATGGCTTCTAAGCTCGATTTGGCAGCGTTTCGAAAGCTTAATAGAAATGGTTGGGTCGATTTTGATGTGATTGGATCTTGGCCGCGCTAGCTTGCCTGGGGTGATTGGCCTAGGTCGAGCTGGTGGGCGGGGGGGAGGGATTAGAGCCTAAATTGTGGGCCTAATACACTAAGATCAACAACATCGCCGCAAGAGAGTCTGTGCTGGCGTCGGTTACTCTAAGGTCTATGCATTGCTGCCCTATCTACGCTTGCTATGATTCGCAAGACACTGAATGCCCCTCATTATATTCATCAAGTTTCTCATAACTTTTCCCACAACACTCCCCGGCTTTTATAGTACTATTCTCTATCTTAAGCGAGCCTACAAGTATGTCAAACTTATATATCATTGATATTGGCAACAACTCGGGGAAAAATTGGAGTTATATTATAACATATAAGAGCTCGGATGGTACAGGAGCTATAGCGAAGGACGCTGTCGCCGTTGATAACAATAATCACGAGCAAATTCCTGTTAGGGATGACAGGACCATCCGTACGTTAGAAATACAAATAGAGCCAGATGTTGGTCAATATAACATACCTTCCAGTCTTATTTGAAGTAAAAAAGTCCCCAGGCGGGAGTGGTGACCCGTATATCGATTTCAGTCTTGGTATTAGTGGTGCTGGAAAAAGAGGGAATGTGACGCATACCCCTGAAGACATTTTGAAAGTGGTTATCGTTGATAAATAGGACCCCCCTCAGTTGATTCACTCATTTGTTCTTAGGCAAGTGTAGTCAAAAGTGGGAAACACAAGGCTTGCGATCGTTAGTTATATGAATATAATCAAATTTAGGACAGATTCTATCCGCAACTTTGCTAACTATGTCTATGAGCCGATAGAAGTAATAGTTATTTTAGAAGGTAGCGCTTGTATTGGCGCGGCAAGCTTCTTTCCCATCAATCCAATTAAAGTGAGCTGTGAATTGTCTCTAGGAGGGATGCTTATAGTATGCATGGATGGGTCACGAGTGACCTGGTCAAAGCCAACCATTGAGCTAGTAGATCGTGGTCCCAATGATAGCCCGAATAAACTGGCTGCCCCCCCGGAATTTTGGCACCTGGTCATGCCTTTGTCAATGTCTCTATAGGTTTTATCGTCTAACTCCATGGTGATCGAGACCTGGTAGCCCAGAAACACATGGGTGACCAAAACAAGAGGTTGAAACAGATCGCTCGATGCGTCGGCTCGTAATTTGGGATACCTACTAGTTATGTCTGGAATATCCCTAAACATGGTAAGGGAACAGTGACTTCCACAACGAATTCATGATTCTTACCATGACTGGTCAGGACTGATAGGGAAGACAGCAGCATCTGATGCTCGGATCGTCACCGTTACTGATGTATCCTCTTCTTCGAAGCCCACTTGATAGTTTGGCATTTTTGTTGGTGTTGGTTCATCGTGTATGTGAGCCGTGAAAAGCGGCACGCGTGCGAGAACTTCGTTATGATTCTCAAGTGAAACTTTGGAGAAACCGAGGTCTTTCCAGTCAGTAGGCCTGGTGCGCGAAGTGAAGTGGGAATGAAAGGTAATTTCCAGGGGTGCATTCTTCCCGTTATTGGCATTAAGAACCCAGCTCAAAGCTTCCTCGGAAAACTTAGCGTCAATGTTGTACCTGGGCTGATACATAATATCCAGTGGAGGCAACTGAGTTCCCGCTCCAACAATCGCTTCGCGTTTTACCTGGGCCGCACAAGTGGGCATATTGTATCTTAGCCCTGTAAGTACACGGAAATTTTTATTAATTTATCGTTACGTACGGGTTATTCAAGGAGCTAGCTTCAAAAGCGAGATCCAACTTCGTCTTGTCTTGCCACAGGGAAGCCGTCTGAGCGCCAAAATAATCCAAGTGCGCTTCATAAGCTTGTTGCGATAACGCGTCTTTGCGGAGTGATGCCAATTCGTATGCTGGATAGAATGCCTTGACCCAACTATCGAATGGAATTTGGATTCCAGTGGTGGCAGAGGCTCCAGGTACAGGCGGGACATATGCTGGGTCTGAGATATACGCTGCGTAAGCTTGACTACGACACTTGATAAAACTATTAGTTGCATCATCAAGTTGCTCTTTTGCCTTCTCAAGTCTAGTTAGGCTGGCCGCATCTTGTCGGCCCGGTGGCTATATCTGATGTCAGTACGGACCGGAAAGGCATAGGTAGGTAAAGACATTACTATTACTACAGCTTGTAGATATCTGCGAAGACGCTTAGAATAGCTAAGTCCGGGAAGAAAGATAGGACTATCCGGTGGTAACAGGAGATCGCCGAGTCGGATGAGATCATGGTTGACAATAGACGTATCAACCGCCCTTCCAATTGTGACTCCAAAACTGGTTAGAGGTGCTGTGTAGATGCGATAACCATCTGGGCTCCCTGCGAAGGGGAAGTAATCAGATATGGCGCGCAAATACGCATGCCACAGATCGGCATCTGATGCATTTATATCCCCTTTCTTGGCCGAAATATGAGTGTCGTCCTGTTGAACGAATGACGGGTTCAGCGTAGACATGATTGTGAGTTATTAGCAAAGTTAGAGTTCGCTCTACGTATGCTAATAAATACAAAAGTTCGGTTAATAACTTGGATATATTTTATTATAAATTATATAATCCAGTTTTAGAATTTAGTAGAATTATAATTTTTGGATACTTAATTATAGAATATTAAAAATTAAATATTATAAATTAGATAAATTATTTATCTAATTTACATAATTTAATAGTAATTGTTTTTATTAATAAAATAATGAATAACTTAAAAGTTTTAAAATTGTTGGAATTACGTCACATGACTACTTAGCTTGCTGGCAGCTTTCCCGCAGCTTTCTGGCGGCTTGCTGGCGGCTCTCCGAGTCATGTGACTGGTATCACGTGACTGCTCACCGTCGGCTCGCCCACAGCTTTCTGGCGGCTTGCTGGCAGCTCTCCGGGTCATGTAACTAGTATCACGTGACTGCTCACCGTCGGTTCGCCCACAGCTTTCTGGCGGCTTGCTGGCGGCTTTCCGCCAGCATGCTGGCAGCTCTCCGAGTCACGTGACTCGTCACGTGATGGCTGCGTCACTAGCTGCGCTCACTGGCTGCGTTCCCTTACTACACCCCTTGCTACGCCCCTTGCTGCGCCCCTTGCTGTACCCCCTTTTCTTTCCCTTCCTCGCTATGACCCATCGCGCTCACGCGCGCGAACTAGGTCCTATAGCGCTCCGTGCGTTGCAAACGGAATCGCGTCTTCGTGTATATAAACTCCTCTATAGTTCTCTCTTTCATAGAATCAATCATCTACTCTCGAACCTACTTTGCAGCTGCAGATTGATTCAACCCGTGCACCTATTGCCGTGCCAACAAAAATATAACTACTTTTTTATAAAATATAGAAATAGAATATATTCTATCTATAATATATATTCGGTTTTTTTTCGATTTTATACACGAAACGTTGACTTGCGCCCTATATACAAGAAAAGAATCTCAATATAATAGTGGTTCCCCTGTTACCAAAGACAAAAGAACGACAAAAAAGATCTCGAAAAGAATGGATTCGAACAGCGGCGAAACCGGCGACCGGCGAGTCCAGAGACTGGCATTCGCAGGCACCGACATTACATAATCCCTGAGTAAGTTTCCGGCATCACATGCCTGGCCTCAAAGCACTGAAAAACTTCCAGCGGTCATCGACTCAACACATACAACGGCTGAGTGGCCTCACAGTGTGGGGGCACTGCAGGGTCCCAGCCAGCCAGTATGAGAGATGCAAAAGGTGAGCAGAGGTAGGTACAAAATCCCTGGAACTTGACGAAGGCTTCTTCCTTTTCCTCACCACACATCCTCCATATAATATATTGTTGTGTAGTAGCCTATTCGCCCGATATGGGTAGTTTTCCTTCAGTGTTCTGGCAGCTTTCCGACGGCATGCTGACGGCATGCCGGCGGCAAACCGGCGGTCCTCTAGAATATTCCTCAGGTTCTCTGGCAGAGAGCCTTCCGATGGAAGAACGGGCCGAGGGATTCTCCGAAGAGTATATATATTCGGCCTTCGACGCTTCTTTAAAAGGGTCATCCAGGAGGGATCATCAAAATTAGAGAATTGGAATTTGTCACTCTTTTGAATTAGAATCTACGACTGTTTATCGAATACTTGTTTTCCTTTCTTTCTTAGAATATCTTCCGATTGCGGGTCACGAACACACAACCTACGAAAACCAATCCTAAAAATCCACCCACCCGATCAAGTGTCGATACTTCTCCGACCAACGATTACTCAACAATATATAAATATTAATCTTTTAGTACAAATTAACTATAACTAATATTCTAATATACTATAAAAAATTTAAATAATTATATATAGTATAATCTAATTAGTAAACTATCTTGAGAGTTATTAAGATTTTTAAAAATAGATCTTTATAATTTTATTAAATTCTATAAGTAAAATGCTTTAAGAGGCAGAAATCAGTAGTCGGACGAAGTGGGCGGCAGATCACGCTCCCCTTAGGGTTTCGAGATTAGATAAATAAATGTCTGTTTGGCACAGTTTTCTTTACTATGTATCCAAAATTTGAAGATTATCCGTTATCTTAATCGGCTGATATCGAGGTTTTTGTTCGGGGTGTTCATGGGCAGGAGACCGTGCATCCAGTGATAGCGTGCATCCAATAATCGCTTACGTTAGCGTTAGCGCGCTCCGTCCGCCGAGCGACAATGGGAGTTTTGAGCTGTGTCCAATCACCTTCTTTGCAGTGTGCTCGATGTGCGACACCTTTTCACAACATGGAACATAACGTGCCCCCTCATTCTGTCCTTGTTCTGGACAGACACTTTCTGCTTCGCATGCCTCGCAGCATCTGGCTACAGGACGTTTCCGTGTTTTCAGACGACCCATGTGCGAAGCGGCGCTGACGATGAACTTTCCACCGCGCAGCCTGCCTGATCTGGCGCCAGCCGACCTCCCCGAGCTCGGGTTCCTACATACTGGATACCACCATCCTCTGGTCCAGCAGGCGCTTAGAGTGTACGGCGTCGATGGGGTCATTACCTTTACCCAGCAGGCACAGCTCCCAGACGGACATTTTGCAAATACGCAGAACCACGGCCCATACCCGTTTAGTTTGTCTACAGTACTCCCTAGCTATGCGCAGCACGGTGCGGAGTTTGCTGGCAACGCCCGGTCCGAGCCTGGGTTTGCTGCGTCTGCTGCGTCTGCAGGGCCTGAGGGGCCTGCATCGCCCATGGGCCCTCCAGCTCGGCCGCGAAAGCGCAAGGCGCCAACTCTTCGCGCCGACGAGTAGAAGCCGTATAAGGAACGCATCCTGGACCTGCATGCCACGCAAATCTGCCGCTGCCTGGGGTAAGGCAGAAGATAGAGGAAGAGTATAGCTTTAAAGCTGAGTATGCCGCTCCCATCCGTATAAGGTAGAGCGAGTCTTAGGATACTACTAACGTAGACTTAACTATGGACTACGCTAGTACTAGATATGTATTAGCCTATAGGGGAAGAATAAGAATGTAAAGCTATAAGAGATAAAAGTAATTATATAAAAGCGCTAGAAGAGGAAGCTAGTTAAGACTGATAAGTATAAGCTCGTCTTCGAGGTACGAAACTAGTAGATAGAGCCGTAGAAGATCGAGCGGTAGATAAAGAGGTATAGAGTAGCTAACAGCTTTCTATATATTCCTAGTCCTATAGAATACAAGTTAGTACGAGACAGGGACGACTAGTGCATCACGGAGCAAGTCCTCCGCGTTCGAATCCGCTAGAGGCGCACATGCGAACCTCTATCCTTCGACCCGGTTGTAGAACGATCTCTTTTGCCTAGAATTTTTGCTTGGTGCACTATATACCGTCCTGCTAGTCCAGTACTTTCCTGTCGTTGTTGACGCTGTGCATGACGAAACGCCGAGTTCTTCGTGCTGCGAAGGACCAAAGCAAAATCGAGTATCTGGACCCGAGAAGGTCCGGACTGGACGGTGAGCATGTGCAATAGGTCTCTACCGTATTCAAGTCTATCTAAGGGTTTGCTTCCCGTCGTTGCGGATCGCTTCGTGGGGCCATGTTCTTCGCCTAGCGTCCCCAGGTTCTCTAGGTATATGAGCAATATATATCCTAGATTCCCATTGATGGAAATCGTGTCCATCGCACACAAGCCTCAAGAGGCCAACTTCGCCAACTCTAACCCTTACTCTTTGCCGCCATGATGATCATCTTCCCCGGAGGAGCCACCTCCGTTACTATACCGTTCAGATATAAATACTACCTCGGGCATTCGATGAAGGTAGAGCATCAGTGTGCTTCGCTCGGTTGTTGACAATGGTTGGCACAAGAGCGCTGAGCCTTTTCGCCGTCGCGGGAGGTGTCGTCGCGCAGTCGACTACTTACCAAGCAGAGAATGCAACATTGAACGGTGTTACCGTGGGCACTTCGGTGACGGGTTTCACGGGTACGTTGGAGGGAGCAAAAATCGTCGAGGTACAGGAGCTCATTAAGTGCGTGCAGGCACCGGCTACATCGAGGGCTTTGATACAGCCACAGACACCATCACGTTCAACATCTCGAGCACCCAATCCCAGCTATACGACTTGAGCATCGTCTACAGCGGCCCTTATGGCGACAAGTACACGACCGTGGTCCTCAACGGCGTCGGCGGCTCCCAGGTTTCCCTTCCGGCAACGACAAACTGGACCACTGTCCCCGCAGGCCAGGTGCTCCTCAACGCGGGCGCCAACACCATCCAGATCCAGAACAACTGGGGATGGTACCTCATCGACGCCATCACGGTCACCCCGTCGGCCAAGCGCGGACCGCACAAGGTAACCACCCAGCCCATCAACAAGAAAGCGAACAAGGACGCAAAGGCGCTGCTCAAGTACCTCGGCAGCATCTACGGCAAGAAGATGCTGTCGGGCCAGCACGACCAGGCGAGCCTGGACTGGGTGACGCAGAACGTGGGCAAGACGCCAGCCATCCTGGGCGTCGACTTTATGGACTACATCGAGTCGCGCAAGGCGCGGGGCGCGTCGTCGACCGACGTCGACAAGGCCCTCGCCTTCGCGAAGAAGGGCGGCATCGTGACTTTCCACTGGCACTGGGGCGCGCCTGTCGGCCTGTACGACACGCCCGAACACCCCTGGTACCGCGGCTTCTACACGGACGCCACCGACTTCGACGTCGCGGCCGCGCTGCGGGACACCACCAACGCAAACTACACCCTCCTCGTGCGCGACATCGACACCGTCGCCGTCGAGCTCAAGAAGCTGCAGGCCGCAGGCGTGCCCGTCATCTTCCGCCCCTTGCACGAGGCAGAGGGCGGCTGGTTCTGGTGGGGCGCAAAGGGCCCCGCGCCCGCGAAGAAGCTCTGGGACCTCCTGTACGATAGACTGACCAACACGCACGGCCTGAACAACCTCCTCTGGCAGTGGAACTCGGTCGCCGCGAGCTGGTATCCCGGCAACGACAAGGTTGATCTCGTCAGCGCGGATACGTATGCGCAGGGGGATCACGGGGTACGCTTTTCTTACATTAATCATCCTCCCTCTCTCTCCCCTCCCCTCCC
>Ga0247757_10002063_pt1 | contig 11232 bp, 7 predicted proteins | sample UWRJL126311R4_FD_180929 | JGI IMG/M metagenome (GOLD analysis project Ga0247757, IMG submission 180929) | Plant litter microbial communities from Arlington Agricultural Research Station in Wisconsin, United States - UWRJ-L126-311R-4 | ecosystem: Environmental > Terrestrial > Plant litter >...
GCTCGTCGTTCATCGCGGCGAACATCTCGACCGAGCACTTCATCGGCATGGTCGGCGCGGCGGTGATCTACGGCATCTGCGTGGCGACGCCGGAGTGGAGCTCGGTGATCGCGTTCACCTTCCTCATCTGGATTTTCATCCCGTTCCTGATGTCGGCGAAGGTCTTCACCGCGCCGGAATTCCTCGAACGCCGGTTCAGCGTGACGCTGCGCTTCTTCTTCGCGGTGGTCACGGTGGTCGTGAACATCTTCGGCTTCCTTGCGCCCGTGCTCTACGGCGGCGGCCTGGCGCTGGATCGCGTCTTCGACTTCGGCGGGATCTGGGCGCGCGCGACCGGAGGCACCTTCCTCTACGGCTACGAGAACGGCGGCCTGTACCTCGCCATCGCGGTCATCGCGGTGGCCGCCGGCCTGTGGGCGATCCTCGGCGGGCTCCGCTCCGCCGCGTGGATGGACGTGCTCACGATCATCGTGAAGCTCGGCGGCGGCCTGCTCGTCACTTACTTCGGCCTGAAGGCGCTGGCGGGCGGCGGCTCGGTGTGGACCGGCTTCAAGGTGATGATCGAGCACAACCAGGCGCAGGCCGGCGTCTTCAAGGACGCGGTGGACCACGTGAAGGACCACATCCTGCCCGGCGCGGCGCACTACAACCGCCTGTCGGTGATCCAGCCGCTCACCCACGAGACCACGCCGTGGAGCCACTGGGTGCTGAGCTTCTTTTACATCGGCCTGTGGTACACGGTCATCAACCAGTTCATGATCCAGCGCGTGCTGGCCGCGCGCAGCCTTTACGACGCGCGCCTGGGCATCGTGTTCGCGGGTTTCCTGAAGCTGCTCCTGCCCTTCGTCGTCGTGGTCCCGGGCCTGATCTTCTTCGCGCTGCACCCGGAGATCCTGCTCGCCGGCAGCCTCGAGAGCATCCGGCCCGAGGCGGACCGCACCTACATCAACATGATCCGCGACCTCGTGCCCATCGGCCTGAAGGGCGTTCTGCTCGCGGCGCTCTTCGGCGCGATCCAGTCGACCGTCAGCGCGGTGCTGAACTCCACGTCCACGATCGTGACGCTCGATCTCTACAAGCGGTTTATGAACCCCGCGGTGAGCGAGTCCGGCAGCGTGCGCCTCGGCAAATGGATCACCAGCCTCACGCTGGTCATCTCGATCCTCACGGCGTTCTACATCGGCAGCATGAAGGCCAGCCTCTTCGTGTACATCCAGCAGCTGTACACCTTTTTCGCGCCGCCGTTCTCCGCGATCTTCCTCCTCGGCACGGTCTGGCGCCGCGTCAACGGCGCGAGCGCCACGATCACGGTCTTCGCCGGCTTCGTGCTCGGCCTGGTCGTGAAGATTGCCGTGACCCATGCCGGTGGCCCCGACTGGCTCCTGCCTTACTCCAACCAGGGCATCCTGAACTGGGCCGCGTGCATGGTCCTCTGCGCCGTGCTCTCGCTCGTCACCGCTCCGCCGCGCGCCGACCAGGTCACCGATGACCTCGCGCTGAACTGGGGGAACCTGAACCTCGGCGGCGGCCTCGGCGCGCGCTGGTACACCAGCGTCACGTTCTGGTGGGCCCTGTCCTTCGCCGGCATGACCGCCTTCGTGATCATCTTTGGCGCCATCCTCTGACCCGCGCCGCGTCCTTTCCCTTTTCAATTTTCCCCGCCGCATGGATTCCAATCGCAGTGAAACGACAGCCCGGCCCGCGGCGTACAGCGCCGCCGCGGCGGTGGCGAAGGCGCGCCCGCCCGGACGGGAACCGCGCATCAACGGCCCCGCGGTGTTCGGGGTGCGGCCGGGCCGCCCGATCCTGTATTCGATCGCCGCGACGGGCGAACGCCCGATGCAGTTCAGCGCGGAGCGGCTGCCGCCGGGCGTGACCCTCGACGCCGCGACCGGCGCCCTCCACGGCGCGGTCGGTTTTCCCGGCGGTTACCAGCTCCTCTTGCGCGCCACGAATGCGCACGGCTCGGCCACGCGGGCGCTGCGCCTCGAAGTGGGCGAGCGCACGACGCTGACGCCGCCCATGGGCTGGAACAGCTGGAATTGCTGGGGCGGCGCCGTCAGCGAGGAGAAGATCCTCGAGGCCGCGCAGGCCATGGTGGACCTCGGCCTGCAGCAGCACGGCTGGAGTTACATCAATGTCGATGACGGCTGGCAGGGGCGGCGCGGCGGGCCGCGGCAGGCGATCCAGCCCAACCGGAAATTCCCCGACATGGGCGGCCTCGCGCGGCGCGTGCATGCGCTCGGCCTGAGGTTCGGCATCTATTCGACGCCGTGGGTCGGGACCTACGAAGGCCACGTCGGCTCCTACGCCCGCTCGGCCGACGGCAAATACGCATGGCTCGAGGAGGGCGACCATAACGAGTTCATGCGCATCGGCCGCAGCGGCGAGCGTGAGGAGTGGGATCGCAAGCGCCGGACCAATTACGCCCACGGCCCCCATTCGTTCGTGGCGGCGGACGTCGCCCAGTGGGCGGAGTGGGGCGTCGATTTTTTGAAATACGACTGGAAGCCCAATGACGTCGCGCACACGCGCGAGATCGCCGAGGCGCTGGCCGCGTGCGACCGGGACATCGTGCTGAGCCTGTCCAACAAGGCGCCGTTCGCGCAGGTGGCGGAGTGGCAGAAGTACGCCAACTGCTGGCGCACGACCGCGGACATCCAGGACACGTGGGAAAGCGTCGCGACGATCGGCTTCAACCAGGACCGCTGGAGCGCCTACGCGGGGCCGGGCCACTGGAACGACCCCGACATGCTCGTCGTGGGCCGGGTGGGCTGGGGCCCGACCGTGAAGCCCACGCGCCTCACGCCGGAGGAGCAGTGCACGCACTTCGGCCTCTGGTGCCTGCTGTCCGCGCCGCTGCTCGTGGGTTGCGACCTGCGCGGGCTCGACGAATTCACCCTCAAGCTGCTGACGAACGACGAGGTGCTGGCGATCAACCAGGATCCCCTCGGCGCGCAGGCCGTGCGCGTCGGCGGCGGCCCGCAGACCGTCACGATGGCCAAGCCCCTCGCGGACGGTTCACTCGCTGCCGGGCTCTTCAACCTCGGCGATGCCCCGGCCACCGTCACGCTCGACTGGGACGACCTGCACATCGAGGGGCCGCGCGTCATTCGCGACCTGTGGAGCCGGACGAGCGAGGGCGCTGTCGATCTGGCGCTGAAAGCCGTCCTGCCCCCGCATGGCATGAAGCTCGTCCGCTTGCTGGATCCCGCGAAGGCCCGGGACACCGGCGCGTGACCGCGCCCCGGTAACCAATAACCTCCCACCAATAACCGCGGCCTGGCGGCCGCCACGGCCGGCTCAGCGCCAGCCGAGTCCCGGGGCCACGTGGGTCACGATCGCCTCGAGCACGTGGACGTTGTAGGCCACGCCGAGCTGGTTGGGGATGGTGAGCAGAATGGTGTCCGCTTCCGCGATCGCTTCGTCGCGCTGCAGTTGCTTGATCAACTCGCCGGGTTCGGCGGCGTAGCCGCGGCCGAAGACCGCGCGCGTCGTGCCGTCGAGGAAGCCGATCTGGTCCTGCGACTCGCCGTCCGCGCCGAAGTACGCGCGATCGAGGTCGTTCATCAGCGGAAAAATGCTGCGGCTGACCGATACGCGCGGGGTCCGCGGGTGCCCGGCTTCCTTCCACGCGGCCCGGTAGGCGCGGATTTGCTTGGCCTGCTGGACATGAAACGGCTCGCCCGATTCGTCGAACTTCAGCGTGGAGCTCTGCAGGTGCATGCCCTTTTGCGCCGCCCACACGGCGGTGGCGTTGGTGGCGGAGCCCCACCAGATGCGCTCGCGCAGGCCGGCGGAGAAGGGCTCCAGCCGCAGGAGCCCGGGCGGATTGGGAAACATCGGCCGGGGGTTGGGTTTGGCGAAGCCTTTGCCGTCGAGGAGCCCGAGGAAGGTCTCGGCGTGGCGCCGGCCCATGGCCGCGTCGTCCTCGCCCGCACCGGGCTGGTGGCCGAAATGTTTCCAGCCATCGATCACCTGTTCGGGCGAGCCGCGGCTGATGCCCAGTTGCAGGCGTCCGCCCGCGATGACATCGGCCGCGCCGGCGTCCTCGGTCATGTAGTGCGGATTCTCGTACCGCATGTCGATCACCGCGGTCCCGATCTCGATCCTGCTGGTTTTGGCGCCGACCGCCGCCAGCAGGGGAAACGGCGAAGCCAGCTGGCGCGCGAAGTGATGCACGCGGAAGTAGGCGCCGTCGACGCCCAGCCGCTCCGCCTCGACCGCCAGGTCGATCGACTGCAGGAGCACATCCGCCGCCGAGCGCGCCTGGGAGGCGGGCGACGGCGTCCAATGGCCGAAGGAAAGGAATCCGATTTTCTTCATGACAACGATGGGCAAGGTTGCCCCGGCCACCGGGCCAGGGCGAGCCGAGTACGGATGCCTCAATGTTCGGCTTTGGCAAATCAGCGAGAGACTACGGATCACGGACTACTGACTACGGACCACGGACCAGAGACCACGGACCAGAGACCAGAGACCAGAGACCCGCCCGGCCTTGCCGATCCTTTTTGCACAGAAGGTGACGGAGGAAACGAAGTTGCTGCCCGGACTCATCCGAACCCCATCTCCGTTCTCTCCGTTTCCTCCTGTAAGGTCGAGGAGGTTGGGATCGCCTCAGGGCTTCACGCGCGTGAACTCCATCGTCCAGTTGGTATCCCAGGTCTTGCCGCCGTCCTTGGAGAATGCCTGTTCCCAGCGGGCCGACGTGGCGGTGATGTGCGACCACAGGTAGCGCGTGCGGATGGGCTGCCCGTTGAGGGTGTCGTCGGAGTAGAAACTGCCCACGCCATTCTCAAACCCGCCCTTGACCGGCGGATCGAGGGGGCCGTGCGGCGCGCGGCCGTCGAGCCACCAGATCGCCCACTGGCCCGTGGCGGGGTCATACGCGCGCACCGCGGCGGCGCGATAGGTGCCGCCCGGCCGTTCGAGGACGTTGTCCTCGAGGTTGCCCGCGCCGTCCATGATCGGCCGGGTGCTGCTGGTGCCCTCGAAGTCCACCCAGGCATTCGCGGCGGCCTTGAAAACATGGTGGTGCACCTTCCAGTCGCCGAAGAGGAAATCGAAATCATGGAGGCCGGTGAGGTTGGGCGCACCAGCGGCCGGCGGCGGTGGATTCTGTGACGCCCGTGCCGGCGCCGTGGCCAGCAACGCGGCGATGATCAGGACGGCAGACCAGATTCGGGGCGGGGTAGGGCGCGAAAGCACGAAGGAATTCATGCCACATCCTAGCACGGTGCCCTGACAGCCCTGTGTCAGGAGCGTGCGGGCGGCGTGGCCCGGCCCCGTTGAATTGCCCGGGCGCCGCGCACGGGCCGGCGGTTCGACCGCCTGGCGCTACTTGCCGAGCAGTTTGGCCGCGATGAAGATCAGGACGGCTCCGCCCAAGCCACCGCCGCAGAGGAGGTAGATGAGCGAATAGCCGGCGGCGGCAATGGGAAGCATGAGGGTGAGTGCGATCATAGAGGGAGAGGTTGAGGGGACTTTGAGTTGGGCCGCTTACTCGATCACGGCGGGCCGGTGGTCGTACTTGAAGGCGACGGCGGCGCCATGGCGTCCGCCGCAGGCCGCGGAAATCGAGCCCAGGACAAAGGCGACAAAGGCGCCCAGGGAGAACATCGCCAGCACGTGGGCGGCCTGATCGGCGGCCACGCGGGCTTTTTCCTCGGCGGCGTTCTTGGCCGCGGTGAGGTCGGCGCTCAATCGGGCATATGAATCCGTCCATTCGCGGACCAGGCGGTCGGCGTCCTCCTGGCTCAGCCCGGCCTGCTCCACCAGCACGCGGGTGAGGGCGGCTTTGTTCTCGGTCATTTTCTCCTTCTGGAGCGGGTTGAAGAGGCGCGCGACCGCGAAGCCGACTTCGCGTTTGGCCGCGACGAGTTTGGCCTTGTTCGTGTCGGCGGGCTGGTTGGCCAGGACTTGGTCGGTGAAGCTCGCGAGCATGTCGGACGACTGCTTCGCTCCGTCCTTGGCGAGGTCGGCGCCCGCGCTGACCGCCGCGGCGGCCGGTTTTCCGGCGGCGGAAAGTCCGCCCCCTACGACCTTGGCGAGGTCACCGAGCATCCAGCCGGCCCCGCCCGAGACGATCAGAACGCCCACGACCGTGGCGGTGCACCAGACGAGGAACCCGTGCAATCCGCCGGAGGCGCGGGACGCCAGCGGCGTGAAGCGGCCGGCGATCCATCCGCCGAACCAGAGGGAAAACACGGCGCTGACGCCCTGGATGATGATTCCGCCCTTGCCGAGATCCTCGATGGGCGAATCGCTCGTAATCGGGTGGTAGAGCGCGAAGCCGAGGCCGGCGCCCAGCAGCATGAAGAGCACCTGCAGGGCCAGGGCCCCGATGAGTCCGCCGAAAATGGCGGCCCACGAGAGGGGCGTGAAATGGAGCTGACGCCAGAACGTGCCGCCGGGCGAAACAGGGGACAATAGAGAGGATTCCATGGGGTGGGGTGGCTGTGGAGGTTGGTCTTGTCGCCGGAAAAGTTCGGGCCGGCGCTTCGTACCAGGTTAGTCGAGAGGCGGGCGCGGCGGGTTCCCGTTTTGTTTGCCACGATCCCTGCGCGACTGCCCGGAGCGATGATCGGGGATTCCCCGGGGGCGGTTCATTCCCAGGCTGGAGCGCCGAGTACGCGCCGATCCGCCGCCCGCGCAACGGGCTTCCGCTCGGGAGACGAGGTCACTTATTGACGGGTAATGGGTCAGCTTGCCTGAAGGTGGAGCCCGACCTCCGGGCGGGCTGTGGCGGGTACGACGACAGCGTCACGCAATCCAACCTGCCCGGAGGTCAGGTTCCACCAAACTGATCCACTACCGGTTGCCGCGCGGGCGGCCGCTCATTTTCCCGTGGCTCCGGCCAGGCGCCGGCCGCGGAGGGGAAGGTGCTTGGCCCGGGCGGGCTTGCGACGCGGAGCGAAGAGCAGGTACTCGACGCGCCCCAACACGGTTTGGACAAAGCGAGTGGTGGCGGTGATGTCTTTCATGTCTCCTTTGACTCCCGAAACGCGCCCGGGTGATGCGGGAAAACGAAAAACTAGGGAAGCACCCCAGCAAGTGCCCCCTCATGCCAAGTGATTTTTCGCCCGCAACCGCGGCGTGGCTGCCGACGGTAGGCAACTCTTCCGCGACAGGTAGGACAATCCCTCCCTTCCGCAGCTGCGTACCGTGGGGTATGTTGGGGCCATGAGCTCCAAGACCACCACCACCACCCCGTCTCGCCACGTGAAACGTGCCCCCGCCCATCGTACGGCGGTCGCGCCGGCCCACCGACGTCCTGTCGCGAGCAAGAGCATGGCGGCGTCGTCGCGCAAAAACGGAGCGCAGCCGGTCACGACCCAGGAGCCGCTGGCGCAGCGCGCGCTGAAAATGGTGAAGTCGAAGGCCGGGCTCGCCATCGCCGCGGGCGTCGCGCTCGCGGTCGCAGGCGGACTGGTGCGGAAGTATAGGAAGGCCAGCTGAGAGCCTCCCGCGCACCCCGCCCGTCGGGCACCCCTCTTCATGGAGGGGATTTGCTTAGCCAAAAATAAAAGCGCCGGTCTTGCGACCGGCGCTGATCGAGGGTCGAGCAAGCTCGACCCCTCCATTGAATAGGGTCAGTGGATCGTGAGCACGAACCCGGGCTGCAGCAGGTACGGCGGCGAGGCCTCGATGTTCGACAGGGTCAGGCCGTTGAAGGTCGCCGAACCGTTGCCGGTGTAGCTGTAGATCGCCGTGCCGTCGTGCGCGGAGGAGAACCGCGAGCGGGTGATGGCGTCGAGGCCCGTGCCGTCGATGATGATCGAGTTGAACACGACGTTTTCAAAGCCGCCGCCGTAGCCGAACTGGATCGCATCGCGCTGGGTGTCGATGATGTCGATGTTCGTGAACGTGACGTTCTTGATGCTCGAGTTCGAGGCCTCGAGGTCGATCGCCCCGCGCTCGCCGTTGTAGACGTCCTGGCTCGTGCCGCACGCGATGATGGTCGTGTCCGAGAACAGGATGCCGGTGTTGTTCTCGAAGTGATACCCCGGGAACACCGTGTTCATGCGCAGCGCCGAGCCCATGAAGCAGTCCTTGATCACGTTGTACTGCGCCTTGTGGCCCGAGCCGCCGAAGAACGCGATGCCGCCGGCGCGCCAGTTGTTCTCCACCGTATTGTGGCTGAACGTATTGTTGATCCCCATCGGCGCGCCGTTGGTCGAGTCGGGCCAGACGGCGAGGCCGTCGTCGCCGTTGTTGCGCACGCTGCAGTTCTGGACGGTGCTGTTCTTCGTGCCCTGGCAGAAGTTGGCGCCGTCGGCCAGGTTGTTGCGGATGCGGCCGTTCTCGATGAGCAGGTTGTCGGCGACCCACACCGGCGTGTGCGCGTAGTCGGCCACCCAGAAGCCGCACTCGAAGTGCTCCTCCCAGAAATCGTGGACGCGCGAGTTGACGCCGAAGTTGTCCATGAACGCCTTGTAGATCGCGTTCTGGTTGTAACGGGTGCGCAGCATCGAGTTCATGTACACGTGGCCGAAGTCCAGCTTCCCGGTCTGCGCCATGCGGAACGAAATGCCGCCGCCGCTGGAGTTCGGGTTGGTGAACTGCAGGTTGGTGTGCCACATGCCCGCGCCGGTGATGGTGAAGGTGCCGCTGATCGGCGAGGCCACCGAGCCGACGATCCACATGCTGCCGAGGTTGAAGTTACCGGCGGGGATGTAGACCGACTTGCCCTGGGCGACGGCGGCGGCGACGCACGCGTTGAACGCGGGCAGGTCGTCGGTGCTGTCGTTGGCCGTGGCACCGTAGGCGACCACGGAGAGCGAGTTGGCCGGGGCGGAGATCGCCGCGGGCACGGGCTCGACCTCGATGAAGTCGACGCCGTACTCGAGGCTGCCCGCGCCGGAGCTCTGGATGCGGATCTTGTCGCCCGCGACGAGCGGGGTCGCGAGCTTCCAGTGCACCTCGTCGAACTTGAACGTGGCGATGCCGCCGTTGGGCGCGTCCTGCGGCTGGTCGCTGCCGATGGCGAAGTACTGCCACGACCAGAAGGACGACAGGCTGATGGTCTGCACCTTCACGTTGTTGACGTAGCAGTCGAGCGAACCGTTCTGGCCCATGCCGTTCGCGGTGTCGGGCAGCGTGAAGCGCATGTTCACGCCCGCGCCGCCGCCGCCCGAGGCGATGGTCCACTCGACGGAGGCGCCGTTGCCCGGGAGCGCGACGTAGGCCTGGTCGGAGGCTTCTGCGGCGATCTGGGTGTAGTCGAACGTCGGGGTCGTGCGGAGCACCGCGCCGCCCGCGCGGGTGCCGGCTTCCGACTCATAGCGCCGGTACGGCACCGCCGCGCCGCGGCCGGCCGTCGAGAGCGGCGTGGCCGAGGCTTCGGCCGATTGGGCCGACGTGCCCGCGGAGTTCACCGCCGCGACCTTGTAGTAGTAGGTCGTGCCGGCGACAACGTTGCTGTCGTTGTAGGTCGTCGTCGCGATGCCCGAGGCGTAGGCCGTGGAGCCCTCGCCATTGGCGGTCGTGCTGCGGTACACGTTGTAAGTGGCCGCGCCCGAGACGGCGCCCCAACTGAGCGAGACGCTGCCGAATCCCGGGGAGGCGCTGACGCTGGCGGGAGTGGAAGGCGGCATCACCTGCGGCAGCGCGGAAGCCTCGTTGGACCGGGACGAGATGCCGGCGGAGTTTACGGCGGAGACCTTGTAATAATAGGTCGTGCCGTTGGTCACGGTGTTGTCCGTGAAGTTCGTGGTGGTCACGCCCGTGGCGACCGGCGTGGCGGACTCGCCGTTGGCGGTTGTGCCGCGATAGACATTGTAGCTGGTCGCACCGGAGACGGCATTCCAGACCAGGCCGACGCTGCCGTTGCCGGCGGTGGCGGCGAGGCCGGTCGGGGCCGACGGAATCGCCGGCTGCGTCCAGACCTCGAGGCCCGCGATGCTGGGATTGTCAACGGAGCCCGCGGTGAACGCGACGACGATCTGGCCGGAGCCGTTGGCGGTGGCGTTGAACTCGCGCACCAGCGCGCGGTTCTGGCCGCCGGCGGCCGCGAAGATGTCGAAGGCTGACAGCACGCTGGTGCCGTTGAGCGCGACGTTGAAGAGGCGCTGGCCGGCTTGGGTGAACGACAGTTCCACGAAGTGCAGTCGCACCACGTAGGACGTGCCGGAGGTCAGCCCGCCGAGCGTGTAGGTGAACGACGGATTCCAGCGCACGTCCTGGTAGACGGCGGCGGGCGCGGCATTGGCGACGCCGCTCACATTGATGGTCGCGCCGCTGCTGAACTGGTTGCCGCCGCTGAAGCCGGTGTCGGCGGCGAAGACGCCCGTCGCGGCGCCGCCGGCGTTGATCTGGAGGACGGCGGTGTTGGGCGGCGGATTGCTGCCGCCCGAAGGTGTGGCGCTGGCCTCGGCGGACTGCGCGGAAGTGCCGGAGGCGTTCACGGCGGCGACCTTGTAGAAGTAGGTCGTGCCATTGGTGAGGCCGGTGTTGGTGAAGCTCGTGCCGGTGACACCCGTTTGGATCGGCGTCGTGCCCTGGCCGTTCGACGTCGTGGCACGATAGACATTGTAGCTCGTCGCGCCGGAGACGGCGCTCCAGGTGAGCGTGGCCTGCGCGTTGCCGGCGGAGGCCGAGAGCCCGGTCGGCGTCGCGGGCGCGCCGGTGCTCGGGGTGGCCGAGGCCTCGCTCGACTGGGCGGAGGTCCCGGCGGCGTTCACGGCGGCGACCTTGTAGAAGTAGGTGGTGCCGTTGGTGAGGCCGGTGTTGGTGAAGCTGGTGCCGGTGACACCCGTCTGGATCGGCGTCGCGGCTTCGCCGTTGGCCGATGTGCCGCGGTAGATGTTGTAGCTGGTGGCGCCGGAGCTGGCGGTCCACGTCAGGCTGACTTGCGCGTTGCCTGCCGAGGCCGCGAGGCTGGTCGGGGCGGCGGGCGGCTGCGCGGTGGTGGTGGCGAAGCGGACATAGTTCACGTTGAAGTCGCCGCCGGTGAATTCGAGGCGGAGGATGCGGTTGGTGCCGGCGGTGATCGTCACATTGGCAATGGTGAAGTCCTGCCAGGTCTGCCAGCCGCCGGTGTTGGGGATGGTGACGGTGCCGAGGAGGGTGCCGTCGAGCAGCACGCGCGTGGTCTTGGTGCCGCTGCCACCGGTCGCGCCGCGGACGACGATGTTGTAGGTGCCGGCGGTGGAGTTCGTCGTGTACTCGAGCCATTCGCCGTCGGCGATCCAGCCGACATTGTTGCCGCCGCCGGTGTCGGTGGTGGCTTCG
>Ga0247757_10002064_pt1 | contig 11230 bp, 12 predicted proteins | sample UWRJL126311R4_FD_180929 | JGI IMG/M metagenome (GOLD analysis project Ga0247757, IMG submission 180929) | Plant litter microbial communities from Arlington Agricultural Research Station in Wisconsin, United States - UWRJ-L126-311R-4 | ecosystem: Environmental > Terrestrial > Plant litter >...
CCCGAGTACAAACAATACCTTGTTTGAACTGTTGGGAATGATCTCTTCTTTCATGATCAGTTTCAGACCATCGGCAAAAGGCTGGAATAATCCAAACGGACCAGCGCGGTTCGGACCTGGCCTGTCCTGTAATACGGCCGCCACCTTACGCTCAGCAAAAGTGGTATACAAAGCGATGCCCAGGCTCGCAAACACAATGATCGCGATCAGGATCAGTTTCTCGATCAATAAAAACCAGTCGATAGCAAGTAATGTCATCTATTGCTGTTATGTTGATTCAAATTGTTTTGATATTGCTCAATTGTTGCATTGTTGAATTGTTGCTCCGATCATAACAATTTAACAATGCATCAATACATCTATTTATTCAGTTCCTTCAAACGTGTCACTTGTTGCCGGCCCCTGTATCAGGCTCAGGTCAACTGACGGTTTGTTTACTTCACTTACCGAATGAATATCCATCAGCAGTTTCGGACTGCGTCCGTCGTGTACCGCTTCAAATATTTCTGTCGGTTTATTCAATCCAACATTGCCCTGGTAATGTCCGGCAGATATCACGGAATGACGGCTGATCATTCTTGGCGCTTCTATTACCCAGTCGCTTGTCTTCTTTTTTTCGAAACGGCATTCGTTGCAGATCCAGGCTGGTTTGCCATCGGCGCCGTCTTCCACTTCACCCCATTCATCTTTGCGGGCAGTTACCCGGAATACTTCATCTCCACGATTCCATAAAGTTACTTTTCCGCTGCAGGTAGGACAATCACGATGCGCATCCATTGGCTTAAGGAACCATACGCGGTTCTTGAAACGGAATGTGCGGTCGGTGAGTGCGCCTACAGGGCAAACATCGATCACATTACCGATGAAATCGTTCTCCAGGCTTTTCTGGATATAGGTAGCGATCTCTGAATGATCTCCCCTATCCAACACGCCATGTTCTCTTTTGTTTGTCAGCTGGTCTGCTGTGTACACGCAACGATAGCAAAGTATGCAGCGTGTCATGTGCAGTTGTATATAAGGACCAATATCGTGTTTCTTGAATGTACGGCGCTGGAATTCGTAGCGGGTACCTTCTTTGCCATGTTCGTAGCTGAGATCCTGCAGGTGGCATTCACCAGCCTGGTCGCAGATAGGGCAATCGAGTGGGTGATTGATGAGCAGGAATTCCACCACACCGGCGCGTGCATCGAGTACTTTGGGACTGGTAATATTCTTTACTTCCATTCCATCCATCACAGTGGTACGGCAGGAAGCTACCAGTTTGGGCATGGGGCGGGGATCTTTTTCAGACCCTTTGCTTACCTCCACCAAACAGGTACGGCATTTACCGCCACTGCCCTGCAGCTTGCTGTAATAGCACATAGCAGGAGGCGCTACATCGCCACCGATCTTACGTGCAGCATTCAGGATCGTTGTTCCTGCCGGAACTTCAATCGTGATGTTGTCGATCGTGACTTTAAAAAGTTGCTGTTCAGCCATATTAAAAATCAAAATTAAAAAGTCAAAAGTCAAAAGAAAAGTTCTCAGGACTTTGACTTGATAGCGTTTATAATGATTGAAGCAATGATCTTTGAAATCTCATCTGCTTCTTTGATCAATGTATTTACTTTTTCTTTTGAAACAGGTATGGTATCCCTTATAAGGCATAACCAATACTTTGCTTCGCTTGCCGACTTGAGTGCAATGTTCAGATACTTTATCCAATCTTTCTTAGAACTACCTGCACTTCCTTCTACAACATTGGCTCCCACCGATGTTGCACTTCGCAATAACTGATCAAACAAAGAACTAAATTTTCTATCGTACTCACTACTTCCGACGAACTGTATTATATCTTTTGAAAAGAAATAACACCTGTGCCGAATATTGTACGGTTTCTGATCCTCATTGAATTCAAACTTGTCAAAATCCTCCTTCATATTTTTGAATTTTGACTTTTGACTTTTGAATTATACAGGAACGTGAATCGGATCCGCATAATGTGCAAGACCATAATTCCTTTTCTGTGCTTCATCCGGATTCAGTACATGCCATTCAAACTCATCACGGAAATGACGGATCGCTGCCGCAACCGGCCATGCGGCTGCATCACCCAATGGGCAGATCGTATTGCCTTCAATCCTGCGCTGGATATCCCATAACAGGTCTATATCACTCATCTTGCCGTTTCCGTATTCGATACTCTTCAATATTTTTTCCATCCATCCTGTTCCTTCACGGCAGGGCGAACATTGTCCGCAGCTTTCATGTCGATAGAAGCGTGCGAATGTGAGCGTGTTTTTTACTACGCACTGGTCTTCATCCAACACGATAAAACCGCCTGAACCCATCATGGAACCCGTTGCAAAACCACCATCACTCAAACTTTCATAGTTCATGTAACGTATTTCACCTTTGGCTGTTTTCAGCAACAGGTTGGCAGGAAGAATGGGAACTGATGAACCGCCGGGTATACAGGCTTTTAATCTTTTACCATTGGGAATACCACCGCAATATTCATCGCTGTAGATGAATTCTTCTACAGAGATGGTCATGTCTATCTCATAAACACCGGGTTTATTGAGGTTACCGCAGGCAGAGATCAGTTTGGTACCGGTGGATTTACCTACGCCGATCTTCGCATACTCTTCTCCACCCATATTGATGATAGGCACAACAGCCGCGAGTGTTTCCACATTGTTCACTACCGTTGGGCGCATCCATACACCCTGTACGGCGGGGAATGGCGGCTTGATACGCGGGTTACCACGTTTTCCTTCGAGTGATTCGATCAGTGCGGTTTCTTCACCACAGATATAGGCGCCGGCACCACGTTGTACATGGATATTACAATCGAAACCGGTTCCTAAAATATTTTTTCCGAGGAAGCCATTGGCTTTTGCCTCTTCAATTGCATGTTCGAGGATATCAACGATCCAGGCATATTCGCCACGGATATAGATATAGGTATCATTGCTGCCGAGTGCAAATGACGAAACGATCAATCCTTCGAGTAACAGGTGTGGAAGAAACTCCATCAGGTACCTGTCTTTGAAAGTACCGGGCTCACTCTCATCCGCATTACACACCAGGTGACGTGGAACGCCTTCCGGTTTGGCAATAAAGCTCCATTTCATACCGGCAGGGAAACCGGCACCGCCACGGCCACGCAATCCGCTTTTCTTTACCTCTTCAACAATGGCCTCGGGGCTCATGTTTTTGAGGGCCTTCTCTACACTACGGTAACCACCTTCGCGGCGGTACACTTCGTAGGTACGAATGCCTTCAACGTGCGCTTTTTCCAGTAATAATTTTACACCCATAGAAATTCAAAATGCAAAAGTCAAAATGCAAAATCAGAAGTACAATTGTCAATGACTTTTGATTTTTGACTTTTTAATTACTAATTATTCTTCGCCGCGGTATTCCTGCACTCTTCTATAATCGCGTCTACTTTTTCTTTTGTCAGGTGTTCGCGGTAATGTTTGCCCAGTTGCATCATTGGTGCGTAACCGCAGGCGCCAAGGCATTCTACCGTTTTTAAAGTGAACATGCCGTCGGTGGTTGTTTCACCGGGTTTGATGCCCAGTTTTTCACCGATATAGGCAATGATATCATCGCTTCCGCGCAACATACATGGACCTGTCTGGCATACCTCGAACATATAACGGCCTACAGGTTTCAGGTTGTACATGCTGTAGAACGTAGCCACTTCATATACTTCAATTGATTCGAGCTTGAGCAGTTCCGCAACATAGTCCATTGTTTCGGCGCTCAGCCATCCGCCAAAGCTATCCTGTGCCAGGTGTAATACCGGCAGCAGCGCGCTTTTCTGTTTCCCATCGGGATAACGGGCCACGAGCCGATTGAATTCTTTTAATTGAGTATCGTTAAACTTAACCATATTAGTTTCAATTAAGAATTAAGAATTACGAGTTACGAATTACTTTGTTGGAAAACTTCGTAATTCGTATTTCGTAATTCGCAATTATCTATCCATCCATTTCACCCGCAATCAGGTTCAGGCTGCTCATCGTTACGATCGCATCGCTGAGCATGCTGCCTGTTACCAGTTCGGGATAAGCCTGGTAATAAATAAAACATGGCCTCCTGAAATGCAGCCGGAATGGTGCGCGGCCACCATCGCTGATCAGGTAGAATCCAAGTTCACCGTTGCCACCTTCTACTGAATGGTATACTTCACCTTTTGGCATATCTACCTCACCCATGATGATCTTGAAATGCCAGATCAGTGCTTCCATCTTGGTATACACATCTTTTTTCTCGGGCAGGTAATATTCGGGAACATTGGCATGGTATACGGTTGCTTCTTCCCCTTTCATATCCTGGATCTTGCGGTAAGCCTGCTGGATAATGTTCAGGCTCTGCCACATTTCCTCATTGCGTACCAGGAAGCGGTCATAATTGTCTCCTGTTTTACCAACAGGAATGGTGAAATCAAAATCCTGGTAGCTGCTGTATGGCGAATGAACACGTACATCATAATCTACACCTGCAGCACGCAGGTTCGGTCCTGTGAAACCATAACTCAATGCACGCTCTGCACTGATAGCGCCACCACCAATGGTACGCTCCATAAAGATGCGGTTACGTGAGAACAGGTTTTCGAACTCTTTGAGTACAGAAGGATATTCAGCCAGGAATTTTTCGAGTTTGCGGAAAGCAGTATCCGTAAAATCCCTTTCAAAACCGCCAATGCGGCCGATATTGGTTGTCAAACGTGAGCCACAGACTTCTTCATATATTTCGTAGATCAGCTCACGATACTGCATCACGTAGAGGAACCCGGTATAGGCGCCGGTATCCACACCCACGATCGAATTACAGATCAGGTGATCGGAAATACGCGCCAGTTCCATGATGATCACACGCAGGTAATCCACGCGTTTGGGTGTCGCCACTTTTAACAGCTTTTCGCAGGTAAGATGCCAGCCCATATTATTGATGGGGCTGCTGCAGTAGTTCAACCTGTCGGTCAGCGGTGTGATCTGGTACAAAGGCCTGCGCTCTGCGATCTTTTCAAATGCACGGTGAATATATCCGACAGTAGAATCTGCCGAAACAATACGCTCGCCATCCAGCTCCATAATGTTCTGGAACACGCCATGCGTGGCAGGGTGTGTAGGCCCTACGTTTAATGTAGTGGTCTGCTTCTCAATTGAGCCTTCGGGTAATTTTATGTGATGATGTTCCATTTGGTCTTTCTTTTTCGTGAGACGTGAGGCGTGAGACATGAATGGGCAATGGTGAATGGTGAATTGAACTCACGACTCACATCTGCCGTCTCACGATATCATCGTCCGAACATTTCATCGTCTTTATCAATTCTCGTCTGGTCTTCCAGTGGATATTCCTTTCTCATCGGGAAATAATCCATTTCGTCCACGTTCAAAATCCTTTTCAGGTTGGGATGGCCTACGAAGTTCACCCCGTAAAAATCATACGTCTCTCTTTCCATCCAGTTCGCAGCTGCAAACAGTTTGGAAGCTGTGTATACATCGGGTGTTTCTATCGCTGTAAATACTTTGAAACGGATCCGCACATTATCCTTCAGGTTATGGAGGTGATAAACCACAGCCAGTTCACGGCCTTTGTCATCGGGATAGTTTACTGCACAGAGATCGGTCATGAAACGGAACTGCAATGTTTCATCATCAAAAAGGAACTGCAGTACTTTCAGGTTGTTTTCTTTGTCTGCCTCAAAACTCAGCATACCATAGGATTCCTCGAAATGGAATACGCTTTCGCCGAATTTCTCCTGCAGCTTTTGTTGTATGGTCTCGTTTGTCATAACCCCCTGCCCCCCTGAAGGGGAATTAATTTTAATTATATACTCATTAACCCTTACCTAACTCCCCTTCAGGGGGTTGGGGGGCTATTGTATTCCGTAACTATTCATCAGCGCCTGATACTGCTCACTGTTTCTGCGGCGGATGCTTTCCTGTCCTACCAGTTTCTGTATATTGATGATCCCATCCAGGATCGCTTCGGGTCTTGGAGGGCATCCGGGCACATATACATCTACCGGAATGATCTGGTCTATCCCCTGTAAAACGCTATAAGTATCAAAAATACCACCGCTGGAAGCGCAGGCGCCTACGGCGATCACCCAACGGGGCTCAGCCATCTGCAGGTAAACCTGGCGCAATACTGGACCCATTTTTTTGGCGATGGTGCCCATCACCATCAACAGGTCGCACTGGCGGGGAGAGAAACCCACACGTTCGGAACCAAACCTGGCGAGGTCATAATGCGAACCCATGGTAGCCATGAATTCAATACCGCAACAGGATGTGGCAAAAGGCAGAGGCCAGAGTGAGTTCTTGCGGGCAAGACCCACCACATCACTCAGCTTGGTCGTAAAAAAACCTTCTCCTGCGTAACCCTCAGGCGCTTCGGCCACACCAACAGCATCGGCTGTATTGGCTTCTTTGGGGTGTATGTTAAATCGTACGGGACGAGACATATATTGGTAATTAGAAATTAGTAATTGGGGATCAGCATCATTTCAGTCGCGAATTTCATTCCTATCCTCTCAATTATTAATTATTAATTGTTAATTATTCATTTGACTAATCTTCCCATTTCAACGCATCCTTCTTGATAATGTAGATAAACCCTACAAGGAAGAATGTGACAAACATCAATACTGCGCCAAAGCCCTCCCAGCCCAGTTCACGGAAATTGACCGCGTAGGGGTAGAAAAAGATCACTTCCACATCAAACAGCACGAACAGGATGGCTACCAGGAAATACTTGATGGCCATTGGCTGACGGGCATTTCCATGGGTTTCGATACCACTGGCAAAGGTTTCCAGCTTGTCGCTGGTCTTTCTTTTAGGACCCAGCCAGGCCGATACGGCGATCATCGTCAAAACAAATCCTGTGGCGAAAATGAGTTGCACCCCTATCGGAAAGTAATTGTCAGCGGAATTGGATGCATTGGCATCGGCAAATAAACTAAGCCAGCTCATGGGCAGAAATTATGGCGCAAAAATAAGCCTGTGAAAGGACATAAACGAAAAACTCCCCGGTTTGGGGAGTTTTTTTTATGATTCATTGTCAATCACTTGGTTCCTTTTGACTGCGCAGGCTGTGTGCTGGAAGACGCGCTGCCTGTTGGTTTTTTGGCACCCGGAGGGTTGGTATAATAATCGATCCTTTTCTGAATATCGGTCTTCAGGCTCTGCGCCCATTGATTATTGGGATCCGCAGGATCGGGAATCGATGCGATGATATTATCCAGCACCCCTACCACATCTTTGGCAACAGTCAGGTATTGATCAACCGTAGGCGTTTTTGTTCCGTTGGTGGTTACCTTAAAGCTGGGGTCGTTTTTAAGCGTAGTCAACTTTTTGTAGTAAAAGTTGGTGATCATATACTGCCTGTTCGTCAATATCTCTTTTTTAAACTTTTCCTTGTTTTCCGGACTGTTGTTATACGCTGTATCCAGGAATTGCAGGAATTGCAACGTACGTTCATTGGTTGAATCGGGGTTCATTGCTTTTGCAGCCTGGGAGATAAACCCATACGGATTCTTCTTATCGGGGAATGCTTTCATGTATTCTTTGGCCAGCGCAAAAGTCTGCTCATAATCCTTCTGGTCAAAAGCTGCTTTTGTGATGTTGTAGTAATCCACCTCGCTGATCGTACCGCCTTTCAAAGCCGCCTGTTTCCTTAACCAGTCAAGTTGCTGTGGAACCATTTTAGCTTTGCCATATAATGTGGCGATCTGACCCATATAGGCGATCTGGTGTTCTTTTACATTATCCGCAGCCAGTGCTTTTTCGAGGTAGCCGATAGCTGTCTGCTCACTGCCAGGGAATTTTGAATACACTTTAACTGCCAGGTCATAATCTTCCGGTCTGATTTCGCTCTTCGGATTGGCGAAATATTTTTCCAGGTTGGCTTTTGACTGAACAGAATCACCGGTCCTGTCATAGTTATATGCATACAACAGGTAAATAACGGGGAATTGATCCGCGCCGCCTATGGCTGTTTCAGCTGTCTTCAGTTTGGCCAAACTTTCTGCATTGCTGCCCGCACGGAACAGGTACTCGGCAACGAATACATCGTTCTCCGGGCTTTTATCTGCACTGGCAATGTATTTATCAAGGTATTCTTTTGCCTTGTTCACATCCCTGGTAGAATAGTATCCAAACAGCGCATGGTATGCCAGCGGGAATGCAGGATCTGCAGAGATGGCATTGTTAAAGTTCTGCTCAAACAGGTCTTTGTTGTTCTGACTCTGGTAAATCTTACCAATACGATAGTAAGCGAAAGCATTTTTAGGATCGCGGTTCAGCGCTTCCTGGAAAGCTTTCACAGCCTCTCCACCATTTTCACCACCCATTTTCAGGTAGTTCACACCCATATTGAGGTACACATCTGCAGGCGTGGTAGCAGGATCGTATGAAGCTGCCTGTTTCAGTTTTTCGATGGCATAAGCCTGATCTCCTTTACCGGTTGGCGCTTTCGCATTGGCGCGGCCGATCGCGTTAAGGATATTTACATTGGCTTTTCCCTTGTTCTTACCTTTTGTTTCGGTAGAAGCGGTGATAGCCTGTTCAAATTTCTGTTTTACAGAATTGATGTCTTCCCCTTCCAGGATACCTACATGACCCATTCCCACGAGTAACCATGGATCACTGCCAATTTCGCCAAGGCCTTTTTGATAAAGCGCTTTGGCTTCCTGGAGCTGCTGGGCGGTTGGTGCAACATCACCTTCTGTGGCTAGTATCGCCTGACCATACCAATAAATGACCTGAGGGTCCTTGGAATTGGCAGCATATTCCTTCTGCAACACTTCCTTCGCACTTTTGTTCTTGGCATAGTACAGGTCTTTAATGCCCTCCGGAACCTGGGCCGTCAAGCACTGCGCAGCAATCATTGCTGTCAACATCAGAGAAACGATCTTCTTCATTTTTTGGTTTTTATAATGGTTGTTAATCCGCGTCTTTTATATTTCCCTTCCTGCTTTTGAAATCCATTTTTGCAGGAGCGAGAAATGCTCTTCTGAAAATCAACTGTCCACGCTCCAGGCTCATGAAGTTCATAAAGCCTGTGCCTAAACCCGCGGCATTTTCTTTCAGGATATAATACAAGGGTCGTGCCAGCGGGTATTGTCCAAATGTTATAGTTGACTGTGAAGGTTTTGCAAATACATCTTTCTCCTCACAATTAACACATTCTATCATTGATAAACGTATCTTTTTCTGATAGGCTTCCTGTTTGGGATCATAACTGTCTCCCACCCAGCTCAAGCCTACAAAACCGATCACATCAGGATTATTGGATACGATATCGATGACCTTTACACTATTGTCGGCAGCCACTACATTCGAACCAAACGCAGCTCCATGCAAAATACTATCCTGCAGGAACCGAACGGTACTGGTGGCATTTCGTCCATCCATCACGGCGGTAAGTTTGTGCTTGCCACTCAGGATATCCTTTAATGCCGCTATGGTAAAAATGCTGTCTTTTGCCTGCCTGTTTACGATCACCGCAACTGCGTCGTAGGCCAGGATGCCATACTGTGGCTTATAAGAAAGATTGGCCGCGTACGCATCTGCCTCTTTATCGTTAAGACCTCGTGCTACGATGATCATCCTCGTACTATCAGACTGTAAATCCCTGAAACAAGCTGCTTCGGATTTATAGGAAGCGATCACCTGCGTGTTTGGAAACGCTGAGTGATGCACCCGTAACTGTTCTTCGATAACCGGTTTAAAGCTTTCATCCACACTGATATGGATCGTGCCTTTTGCCGGTGTATCACGGTCATCTACCTTTTTTGTGTCATTACAAGAAACAAAGAGCAGTAATGCCATGCCGTATATCAACTTCCACTTTTTCATACTAGTAATCGCGCTTGATCCCACGGTACAAACGGAAGCCTCCGTACAACAAACATATCCCGCCAAAAAGATAACGAAAAACAGGATCGATAGCGATCATCTGCTCAAAATGCAATTTCTCAGCAGCCAGCATTCCTACCGCCATCGCGAGGAATAGTACCGCCATCACCAGATCGTATGTCATGCGCATAATCGCATAACCACGCTGTTTTTTCTCTTCAAAGCCTGCATCCATATCACTATCAGTTAAAACGGGATGGGCAATTTAGGTAATAATTGTATCGGTCACAAATCATGCCTGTTTTTTTCCCGTTAGTTTTTAATTAGTTTTTTATTAGAGATGCCATGAGATAGTTTTTCCATAAGGTTTTGGAGGATTTTAACTAATGCCTGTTAGCATCGGATGGAACATTGAGCATAGAACATGGAATATTGAGCATTTAATTTTCAATATTCAATGTTCTATGCTCAATGTTCAGGGAGACTCTTTTTTATCTTTGTCCCTATGAAAATACTAATGGTCTGCCTCGGCAATATCTGCAGAAGTCCGCTGGCAGAAGGCATTATGCAGGATAAGATAAACAGGGCAGGATTGGAATGGACGGTCGACAGCGCGGGCACAGCGGGCTACCATGTGGGAGAGCCACCACACAAGCTTTCACAGAAAGTGGCTTTGCATAATGGCGTCAATATCAGCCGGCAAGCCTGCAGGCAATTCTGCATCGCAGACTTCAGGGATTTTGATAAGATCTATGTGATGGACCGCGATAATTACCGGAATGTCAAACAAATGGGAGGGGAAGCCTGGGACGGGCAGAAGGTTTCACTGATACTTGATGCGCTTTATCCCGACCAAGAGAAAGAAGTACCCGATCCCTGGTACGGAACGGAAAAGGATTATCATTTTGTTTACGAGATGCTGGACAAAGCCTGTGATAAGATCCTGCTTGATCTCCGGCAGCTATCAGCCAAAAAACAATAAACGCCGAAATATCAACCCACTATTCTAGTTTTGCGCCTTGCTATGTTCCTGTATGTTGAAAAAAAATATCCATAGGAGTACATAGCAGGCCTAGAGATTTTCGATTATTAATATTTTATTTAGATCATGAGTAAACCCGGTCTGCCACAAGGCACCAGAGATTTCAGTGCTGCAGTAGTACAGAAACGCCGTTATATTTTCGATACCATCCGTTCTGTATTTGAACTGTATGGCTTTCAGCCCTTGGAAACGCCGGCGATGGAGAACCTGGAAACGCTCATGGGAAAATATGGAGAAGAAGGCGATAAACTGATCTTCAAGATCCTTAACAATGGCCTGGATAACCCGGCCAAAGAAACACAGAGCAGGGAGGCATTTGAGAAAATCC
>Ga0247757_10002065_pt1 | contig 11227 bp, 10 predicted proteins | sample UWRJL126311R4_FD_180929 | JGI IMG/M metagenome (GOLD analysis project Ga0247757, IMG submission 180929) | Plant litter microbial communities from Arlington Agricultural Research Station in Wisconsin, United States - UWRJ-L126-311R-4 | ecosystem: Environmental > Terrestrial > Plant litter >...
CACCGCCGAACACAAATTGGAATCGCCCCCCGCAATTTGCGGGGGGCGATTTCCTATTTCACGACAATTGTCTTGCGGTGTCGAGAAAATGGTCTTTCTATTTCGCGACAATGGTCGAAGCCATTCGTCAATTGTGAGCCCACAGTTTTTGCCCGTATCCTTTTTGACGTGCCCCACGACAATCCAGGCGGCCGAGGCGAACGCCGGCCCCAGCGCGGTTCGGCCGGCAAGAGTCAACCGCCGCGCAGCGGTCAACGGTCGGCGCCTCGCACGTCGGGGCCCCATCGCGCCCGCCCAGCACAACCCAGGGGCAACGGTGACCAGGACCGGTCGCCGGGGCCGCCGATCCCGGCCGGGATCGAAGCCCGCCAGCTGGCGCCGGAGATCCGGGGCGAGCTCACCACATTGGACAAAGCCACCGCCGACGCGGTGGCCCGCCACCTGGTGGCCGCCGGCGAGCTGCTCGACGAAGATCCCGAGGCGGCACTGGCGCACGCTCGCGCCGCCCGCGCGCGCAGCGGCCGCATCGCCGCGGTGCGCGAAGCGGTCGGCATCGCCGCCTATGCCTGCGGTGATTGGGCTCAGGCCCTCGCCGAACTGCGGGCCGCGCGCCGAATGGGCAGTCGCTCACCGCTTCTGGCGATGATCGCCGACTGCGAACGTGGAGTGGGCCGACCGGAACGTGCGATCGAGCTGGCCCGCGGTCCCGAGGCCGCCGCGCTCACCGGAGACGATGCCGACGAGTTGCGGATCGTGGTGGCCGGCGCCCGCTCCGACCTCGGCCAGCACGAGCAGGCGTTGGCGGTGCTGTCGACCCCTCCGCTGGATCCGTCGCGGACGGGCCAGACTGCGGCCCGGTTGTCCTACGTCTATGCCGACACGCTGCTCGCACTGGACCGCCGCGATGAGGCGCTGCAGTGGTTCCTGCGGGCGGCGGCCGCCGACGTCGACGGCGTCACCGACGCCGAAGATCGGGTGACGGAGCTGTCCTGACGTGACAACGCTTGCACAGCAGCATGATTGCCTCCTGCTGGACCTCGACGGGACGGTGTTCCGCGGCCACGAACCCACCACCGGTGCGGTGGACACCCTCTCCGCGGTGCCCTCGCGCATCCTGTTCGTCACCAACAACGCGTCCCGCGACGCCGGGCAGGTCGCCGAACACCTCCGCGACATCGGCTTCACCGCCGCGCCCGACGACGTGGTCACCAGCGCCCAGAGCGCCGCGCGACTGCTCGCCGACCAGTTACCCGGCGGGGCGAGGGTCCTGATCGTCGGGACCGAGGCGCTCGCCGACGAGGTCCGCGGCGTGGGACTGCAGGCCGTCCGCGCCTTCGCCGATGAGCCGGCCGCCGTCGTACAGGGCCATTCACCCGAGACGGGATGGCTCGTGCTGTCCGAGGCGGCGCTGGCGATCCGCGCCGGTGCGCTGTGGGTGGCCGCCAATGTGGACAAGACGCTGCCGTCGGAGCGCGGCCTGCTGCCCGGCAACGGATCGATGGTGGCCGCGCTGCGTGCCGCGACCGATCAGGAGCCCCAGGTCGCGGGCAAGCCCTCGCCGGTGTTGATGAAAGACGCGTTGTCGCGGGGCGAGTTCCATTCACCGTTGGTGGTGGGCGACCGGCTCGACACCGACATCGCCGGTGCGAACGCCACCGACCTGCCGAGCCTGATGGTGCTCAGCGGGGTCAACGATGCCGCCGACGCGATCTTCGCGGAAGCGGGACAGCGGCCCGTTTTCCTCGGCGAGGATCTGCGCACCCTGTCGGTGGACGCCGACACCGTGCGGGTGGCCCCGCAGCCGGGCTGGCACGTCGAGGTCGAGCGGGACCGCATCGCCGTGCGTTCCGCCGGGGCCGACACCGGCGATGCACTGTCGATCGTGCGGGCCTTGGCGGCGGCGGTCTGGGCCGATGACCACCCCGGCCGGCGCCCCATCGTGGCGGTCGACGAGCCGGCCCGACAGGCCGCCGCGCGGTGGTCGTTGCTCGCGGCTGACACCGGTGATGGTGCGCTAGCGTGAGGGCCGACATGAGTACCGAGTCCGATCCGACGCCCGACCAGATACCCGACCAGATCCGCGCCCAGGTCGCCGATCTGCTCGGCGAGGAGTCCGAGCCCACCGCCGACGATCTGGACGCCGTTGCGGCGCGCCTGGACGAGGCGCACGACCTGCTGGTGCGTGCGCTGGAATCGGTGGAGAAGGGCTGATCCGCGTGACGCGGCGCGCACGGGTGGACGCCGAGCTGGTGCGGCGTGGCCTGGCGAGGTCCCGCCAGCAGGCCGCCGAGCTGATCGGCGCAGGCCGGGTTCGGGTGGACGGCATGCGGGCCGCCAAGCCCGCGACGGCCATCGCCACCACCGCGAACCTGACCGTCGAGGATGACGGCGAGTCGTCCTGGGTGTCACGCGGTGCCCACAAACTGATCGGGGCGCTCGACGCGTTCGGGATCGGTGCCGACGGCCGGCGCTGCCTGGATGCGGGCGCCTCGACGGGCGGCTTCACCCAGGTGCTGCTGTCCCGCGGGGCCGCCGAGGTCGTCGCCGTGGACGTCGGTTACGGGCAGTTGGCCTGGGCGCTACGCACCGACGAGCGGGTCACGGTGCTGGAGCGGACCAACGTGCGGGAACTGTCCGTCGACGCGATCGGTGGGCCGGTCGACCTCGTGGTGGCCGACCTGTCGTTCATCTCGCTGGCCACCGTGCTGCCCGCACTGACCGCATGCGCGTCGCCGGACGCAGATATCGTTCCCATGGTGAAGCCGCAGTTCGAGGTCGGCAAGGAGCGGGTGGGTGCCGGCGGGGTCGTCTCCGATCCCGCGCTGCGCGCCGACGCGGTCCGCTCGGTCGCGCACAAGGCCGCCGGCCTGGGTTGGTCGGCCGTCGGCGTCACCGCCAGTCCGTTGCCCGGCCCTGCGGGCAACGTCGAGTACTTCCTGCATCTACGAGCCGACACGGCGGAACCCCTGCACGGCGACGGTCTGGACGCCGCGATCCGCCGCGCCGTCGAGGAAGGTCCCCAATGACGCAAGACCGCACCATCCTGCTGGTGGTGCACACCGGCCGCACGGAGGCCACCGACGTCGCGCGGCGGGTCGAGAAGGCGTTGAGCAACAACGGGATCGGGCTGCGCGTGCTCTCGGCCGAGGCGGTGGACCGGAACCCCCCGCAGCCGGTGTGCGACGACAGCGGCCTCGACATCGAGATCGTCGACCCCGACGAGCGGGCCGCCGAGGGCTGCGAGCTGGTGCTCGTGCTCGGCGGTGACGGCACGTTCCTGCGCGCCGCCGAACTGGCCCGCGACGCCCAGATCCCGGTGCTCGGGGTCAACCTCGGCAAGATCGGCTTCCTGGCCGAGGCCGAAGCCGACTCGATCGACGCCGTCGTCGACCACATCGTGCGCCGCGACTACCGCGTCGAAGAGCGGATGACGCTCGACGTGTCCGTCCGGGCGGGCGGCAAGCTGCTCGACCGGGGCTGGGCCCTCAACGAGGCCAGCCTGGAGAAGGGGCCGCGGCTGGGGGTGCTCGGCGTGGTACTCGAGGTCGACGGCCGGCCGGTGTCGGCGTTCGGGTGCGACGGGATGCTCGTGTCGAGCCCGACCGGTTCGACCGCCTACGCGTTCTCGGCGGGCGGGCCGGTGCTGTGGCCCGACCTCGAGGCCATCATCGTGGTGCCCAACAACGCCCACGCCCTGTTCGCCCGGCCGATGGTGACCAGCCCCGACGCGCTGATCGCCATCGAGATCGAGGCCTCCGGCCACGACGCGCTGGTGTTCTGCGACGGGCGGCGCGAGATGGTGCTGCCCGCGGGCGGCCGGCTGGAGGTGACGCGCTGCGGCACCCCGCTGAAGTGGGTGCGGTTGGACAGCGCGCCGTTCGCCGACCGGCTGGTGCGGAAGTTCCGGCTGCCGGTCACCGGGTGGCGCGGGCAGTAGTGCTAGCCGAGATTCGGATCGAGTCGCTGGGTGCCATCGGCGCCGCGACCGCGGAGTTCGACGGTGGCCTGACCGTGCTGACCGGGGAGACCGGCGCAGGCAAGACCATGGTGGTGACGGGCCTGCACCTGCTCGGCGGAGCCCGCGCGGACCCCGCCCGGGTGCGGTCGGGATCGCCAAGGGCGGTGGTCGAGGGCAGGTTCGTGACCACTGACCTGGACGCGACGGTCGCCGCGCTGGTCGACGAGATCCTCGACGCCTCCGGCGGTGAGCGCGACGACGACGGCACCGTCATCGCCGCGCGGTCGGTCAGCAAGGACGGCCCGTCGCGGGCCTATCTGGGCGGCCGCAGCGTGCCTGCGAAGTCCCTCGGTGAGTTCACCAGCGAGCTGCTCACCCTGCACGGGCAGAACGACCAGCTGCGGTTGATGCGCCCGGATCAGCAGCGGGCCGCCCTCGATCGGTACGCCGACGTCACCGCCCGGCTGCAGAAGTACCGCACCGCCCGCGACGAATGGCTGACCGCGCGCCGCGATCTGCAGGAGCGCAGGCGCCGCGCCCGCGAGCTGGTGCAGGAGGCCGACCGGCTGCAGTTCGGCCTGCAGGAGATCGATGCCGTCGCGCCGCAGCCCGGCGAGGACGAGTCGCTGGTCTCCGACATCCGGCGGCTCTCGGAATTGGACGCGCTGCGCGAGGCGGTGCAGACCGCGCGCGCGGCGCTGATCGACGACACCGACACCGGTGACGGGTTCTCGGCCGCCGACGCGGTGGGGCGGGCCCGCTCGGCGCTCGAGCACACCGACGATGCCGCCCTCAAGGCGCTGGCGGGCCAGCTCGACGCAGCGCTGGCCGTCGTCGTCGACGTGTCCGGCGAACTCGGCGGATTCCTCGCCGAACTGCCCACCGACGCAACCAGTCTCGAGTCCAAGCTGGCTCGGCAGGCGGAGTTGCGCACCCTCACCCGCAAGTACGCCGCCGACATCGACGGGGTGCTGGAATGGGCCAGGGACTCGCGGGAGCGGCTGGCCCAGCTCGACGTGTCCGAGGAGGCGCTCGCCGGGCTGGCGCGCCGCGTCGATCAGCTGCACGACGCGGTGGCATCGGCTGCCGCGGAGGTCACCAAGGCCCGCGTCAAAGCCGCCAAGGGGCTCTCGGGCGCGGTCACCGCCGAGCTCGACGGGCTGGCGATGTCGGGCGCGAAGTTCGGCATCACGGTCGGTCCGATGCATGCCCGCCCGGACGACGGCGCGCCGCTGACGCTGCCGGGCGGTGATGTCGTACATGCCGGCCGCGACGGCGTCGACGCGGTGGAATTCGGGTTTGCCGCGCACGGCGGATCGGACCTGCTGCCGTTGCACAAGAGCGCGTCGGGCGGTGAACTGTCGCGGGTCATGCTGGCCCTCGAGGTCGTCCTGGCGGTGTCGACCGAGGGCACCACGATGGTCTTCGACGAGGTCGACGCCGGGGTCGGCGGGCGCGCCGCGGTGCAGATCGGTCGCCGGCTGGCGCGGTTGGCGCGTACCCATCAGGTGATCGTGGTGACCCACCTGCCGCAGGTGGCCGCATACGCCGACGTGCACCTGGTCATCGAAGGCGAGCCGGCCGGCGAGAAGACGCGCGGGAAGGCCCGCGCGAAATCGAGCGGGGTCCGTCGCCTCGACGACGACGACCGGGTGGCCGAGCTGGCCCGGATGCTGGCCGGTCTCGGCGAGTCCGACAGCGGTCGCGCCCACGCAAGGGAGCTTCTCGACAACGCGCAGGCCGAGCGATCACCCGCCGGGTGACGTGTGACTGGTGTGAAAAGAATGAACTTCTGGGGCTAATGTTACGGCGCGCCTCCACCGGTTCCCCGCGGTAGCTGGACAGAATCGGCGCATGAAGATGTCAGCGCTGCTCTCCCGAAACGCCGGCTCACGGCCGGGCATCACCGGCACCGCCCGCGTGGATCGCGACATCGACCGCCTGCTGCGCCGGCTGACGCCGGGCGACATCGTCATCATGGACGCGCAGGACCTCGACCGGGTCACCGCCGACGCGCTCGTGGAGGCCAACGTGGCGGCGGTGGTCAACGCCTCGTCGTCGATCTCCGGCCGGTACCCCAACCTCGGTCCCGAGGTGCTGGTGGCCAACGGCATCACCCTGGTCGACGAGACCGGTCCCGACATCTTCAAGAAGGTCAAGGACGGGGCGCGGATCCGCCTCAACGAGGGCGGCGTCTACTCCGGGGACCGCAGGCTGAGCTTGGGCACCGAGCGCACCGACGCCGACATCCACGAGCTGATGCAGGAGGCCAAGGGCGGGCTCGTCGCTCACCTGGAAGCGTTCGCGGGCAACACCATCGAGTTCATCCGCAGCGAGAGCCCGCTGCTGATCGACGGCATCGGCATCCCCGACATCGACGTCGACATGAACCGGCGCCACGTCGTGATCGTCGCCGAGGAGCCGCACGCGGCCGCCGATCTGAAGGCCCTCAAGCCATTCATCAAGGAGTACCAACCGGTGCTCGTCGGGGTCGGCTCCGGCGCCGACGTCCTGCGCAAGGCGGGCTATCGGCCGGCCCTGATCGTCGGCGACCCGGACAAGATCAGCACCGAGGTGCTGCGTAGCGGCGCTCAGGTGGTGCTGCCCGCCGACGCCGATGGACACGCGGCCGGGTTGGAACGCATCCAGGACCTCGGGGTCGGCGCGATGACGTTCCCCGCCGCGGGGTCGGCCGCCGATCTGGCGCTGTTGCTCTGCGACCACCACGGCGCGTCGCTGATCGTCACGGTCGGGCACACCGCCAGCATCGAGGAGTTCTTCGACCGCACCCGCCAGCGCAGCAACCCGTCGACCTTCCTGACCCGGTTGAAGGTGGGGGAGAAGCTCGTCGACGCGAAGGCGGTCGCCACGCTGTACCGCAGCCGGGTGTCTGGCGGCGCGATCGCGCTGCTGGTGCTGGCCATGCTGATCGCCGTCATCGCGGCGCTGTGGGTGTCGCGCGCCGACGCCGCGGTGCTCGAATGGGCCACCCACACCTGGAACCAGTTCCTGCTGTGGGTCCAGGGCCTGGTGGCCTGAGGCGGCTCGCGGTGATCTCGCTGCGCTCGCACGCCATCTCGCTGGCAGCTGTCTTCCTGGCGCTGGCTCTCGGTATCGCACTGGGCTCGGGGCTGCTGTCCAACACCGTGCTGTCCGGGCTGCGCGACGACAAGGCGCAGATGCAGACCGAGATCGACACACTCACCGACGACCGCAACGGACTGAACGAGAAGCTCAGCGCCGCAGGCGATTTCGATGCCCAGATGGCACCGCGCATCCTGCGTGGGAGCCTGGCCGACAAATCGGTCGTGCTGTTCCGCACGCCGGACGCCGACGACGACGACGTCGAAGGGCTGACCCGGTTGATCGGTCAGGCCGGGGGGACGGTCACCGGCACCGTCGGGCTGACCCAGGAGTTCGTCGACGCCAACTCCGCCGAGAAGCTGCTCTCGGTGGTCAACTCGCCGATCGTGCCGGCAGGCACCCAGCTGAGCACCACCACCGTCGACCAGGGCTCGCAGGCGGGTGACCTGCTTGGCATCGCGCTGCTGGCCAACCGGGACCCCAAGATCCCGCCGGTCAACGACGAGCAGCGGGACACGGTGCTGGCCGCGCTGCGCGACACCGGGTTCATCACCTACGGCACCGAGCGCATCGGGGCGGCCAACACCGCGCTGATCGTCACCGGTGGCCCCCTCGGCGAGGGTGCGGGCAACCAGGGCGCCACGGTCGCCCGGTTCGCGGCCGGGCTGGCGCCGCACGGTTCCGGAGTGGTGCTCACCGGGCGCGACGGTGTGGCCTCGGGAACCTCCGCGGTCGCGGTTGCGCGGTCGGACAGGGCGCTGACCAGCGCCGTGAGCACCGTCGACGACGTCGACCGCGAATCCGGGCGGATCACCGCCGTGCTGGCGCTCAGCGCGCTGACCACCAACGCCACCCCCGGCCAGTACGGCACCGGTCAGGGGGCGACCGCGGTCACCGTGCCGCAGTAACCGGGCCTGCGCCCGCGTGCGCCCGCGTGTCGGAGGCACGGTTGCGCAGTCGGTGTTAGGGTGGAGTTCCGTGCCAGGCCAAAAGAAGCCGTTGCGCAAGCATCCGCAAACAGCCACCAAACATCTCTTCGTGACCGGTGGGGTGGTGTCCTCCCTCGGGAAGGGTTTGACCGCCTCGAGCCTCGGTCAGCTGCTCACCGCACGCGGTCTGCAGGTGACGATGCAGAAGCTCGATCCCTACCTCAATGTCGATCCCGGCACGATGAACCCGTTCCAGCACGGTGAGGTGTTCGTCACCGAGGACGGCGCCGAAACCGACCTCGACGTCGGCCACTACGAGCGGTTCCTGGACCGCAACCTGTCCGGCTTCGCCAATGTGACCACCGGACAGGTGTATTCGACGGTGATCGCCAAGGAGCGGCGCGGTGAGTACCTCGGTGACACGGTGCAGGTGATCCCGCACATCACCGACGAGATCAAAAACCGGGTGCTGGCGATGGCCGACCCCGACGCCGACGGTAACCGGCCCGACGTGGTCATCACCGAGGTGGGCGGCACCGTCGGCGACATCGAGTCGCTGCCGTTCCTGGAGGCCGCCCGGCAGGTCCGTCACGAAGTGGGCCGGGAGAACTGCTTCTTCCTGCACTGCTCGCTGGTGCCCTACATGGCGCCATCGGGGGAGCTCAAGACCAAACCGACGCAGCATTCGGTGGCGGCGCTGCGCAGCATCGGTATCCAGCCCGACGCGCTGATCCTGCGGTGCGACCGGGACGTGCCGGAGGCGCTGAAGAACAAGATCGCCCTGATGTGCGACGTCGACATCGACGGCTGCATCTCCACCCCCGACGCGCCGTCGATCTACGACATCCCCAGGGTGCTGCACAGCGAGGAACTCGACGCCTACGTGGTGCGGCGCCTCAACCTGCCGTTCCGCGACGTCGACTGGACGCAGTGGAACGATCTGCTGCACCGCGTGCACGAACCGCGCGAGACCGTGCGAATCGCGTTGGTGGGCAAGTACATCGACCTGTCGGATGCGTACCTGTCGGTGGCCGAGGCGCTGCGTGCCGGTGGGTTCGCCCACCACGCCAGGGTGGAGATGCGCTGGGTGCCCTCCGACGACTGCGAGACCGACGTGGGTGCCGCCGCGGCGCTGGCCGACGTGGACGGTGTGCTGATCCCCGGCGGGTTCGGAATCCGCGGCATCGAGGGCAAGATCGGCGCGATCCGCTATGCACGCAGGCGCGGCCTGCCCGTCCTGGGACTGTGCCTGGGCCTGCAGTGCATCGTGATCGAGGCCGCCCGTTCGGTCGGGTTGACCGAAGCCAGCTCGGCGGAGTTCGACCCCGAGACCCCGGACCCGGTGATCTCGACGATGGCCGACCAGCAGCAGATCGTCGCCGGCGAGGCCGACCTCGGCGGCACCATGCGACTGGGCGCCTATCCGGCCACGTTGACACCGGAATCGATTGTGGCGCAGGCCTATCAGGCGACCGAGGTGTCCGAACGGCATCGGCACCGCTATGAGGTGAACAACGCCTACCGCGACCGGATCGCCGAGAGCGGCCTGCGGTTCTCGGGCACCTCGCCCGACGGGCACCTCGTCGAGTTCGTCGAATACGCCCCCGATGTGCATCCGTTCCTCGTCGGCACCCAGGCCCACCCCGAGCTGAAGAGCCGGCCCACCCGGCCGCACCCGTTGTTCGTGGCGTTCGTCGGCGCCTCGCTGGACTACAAGAACGCCGAACGGCTGCCCGTGGAGATGCCGGAGATCCCCGAGCCCGCCGAGCGGGACACCAACGGCGCCAAGCACGCCCTGGAAGACGCGCGTGGCTGATCCGGAACCCGGGCGGCACGAGTTCACCGTCGCCGATTCCGAACTTCTCTACACGGGCAACATCTTCGCGCTGCGGGCCGACGAGGTCCGCATGCCCGGCGGGTCGACCGCGCGGCGGGAGATCGTCGAGCACTACGGTGCCGTCGCCGTCGTCGCCCTCGACGACGACGGGCGCATCGTGCTGGTGCACCAGTACCGGCACGCGTTCGGCCGCCGGCTCTGGGAGCTGCCCGCCGGTCTGCTCGACGTCAGCGGCGAGCCGGCGCACGTGTCGGCGGCCCGCGAGCTGACCGAAGAGGCGGGGCTGACCGCGCAGACCTGGCACACCCTGGTCGACGTGGACTCCTCGCCCGGGTTCAGTGACGAGAGCGTGCGGGTGTTCCTGGCGACCGGGCTGAGCGACATCGGCCGCCCCGAGGGGCACGACGAAGAAGCCGACCTCACCGTCGAGCGTGTCGCGCTCGAAGCCGCCGTCGCCAAGGTGTACTCGGGGGAGATCGTCAACTCGATCTCCGTCGCCGGCATCCTGGCCGCGCACGCGATGCCCGGCATCGATGCGCTGCGCGCCGTCGACGCGCCGTGGACCGACAGGCCCTCGGCGTTCGCACGGCGAAAGGGACACGCGTGACCCAGACGTTCTCATCGGTCGGCTCCACCCTGGACGACCAGATGCAGGGCTATCTGGATCACCTGGCGATCGAGCGCGGCGCGGCGGCCAACACCCTGAGCTCCTACCGCCGGGATCTGCGGCGCTACGCCGAGCACCTGACGGCGCGCGGCGTCGGTGAGCTGGCCGGCGTCACCGAACCCGATGTGAGCGAGTTCCTGGTCGCGCTGCGCACCGGCGACCCGGACAACGGTGTGCCCGCGCTGTCGGCGGTGTCCGCGGCGCGGGCCCTGATCGCGGTCCGCGGTCTGCACCGGTTCGCCGCCGCCGAGGGGCTGGCCGCCCTCGACGTCGCGCGGGAGGTCAAACCGCCCACCCCGACCCGCCGCCTGCCCAAGAGCCTCTCGCTGGACGACGTGCTGGCCCTGCTCGACGCCGCGGGCGGGGACAGCGACGCCGACGGACCGCTGACGCTGCGCAACCGGGCGCTGCTGGAACTGCTGTACTCGACCGGGGCCCGCATCTCCGAAGCCGTCGGCCTCGACGTCGACGACATCGACCTGACCGCCCGCTCGGTGCTGCTGCACGGCAAGGGCGGCAAGCAGCGGCTGATCCCCATCGGCAGGCCCGCGGTGGCCGCGCTGGACGCCTATCTGGTGCGGGCGCGCCCCGACCTCGCCCGCCGGGGTCGCGGCACCCCGGCGATCTTCCTCAACGCCCGCGGCGGCCGGCTGTCCCGGCAGAGCGCGTGGCAGGTGCTGCAGGACGCCGCCGACCGGGCCGGTATCACCGCCACGGTGTCGCCGCACGTCCTGCGCCACTCGTTCGCCACG
>Ga0247757_10002066_pt1 | contig 11223 bp, 11 predicted proteins | sample UWRJL126311R4_FD_180929 | JGI IMG/M metagenome (GOLD analysis project Ga0247757, IMG submission 180929) | Plant litter microbial communities from Arlington Agricultural Research Station in Wisconsin, United States - UWRJ-L126-311R-4 | ecosystem: Environmental > Terrestrial > Plant litter >...
ACTTCGCGCCCCTCGCGATGACAGGGCAAATTGGAACCCCAGCCGACGCTTCGTGTCGCGCAAAACGGCCGCAGGATTCCGGAATTTCCGTTGATTGCCCTGCGGAAACGCCCCAACACTCCCGCCACATGTCCAGCCTCCTCGCGTCCCCCGTTTCTTTCTCCGTCGTCAACGTCTGGCAGGTCTTCCTCACCACCGACATGGTGGGCCAGGCGGTCATCGTGCTGCTCGCCGTCTTCAGCATCATCGCCTGGGCGGTGATGCTCGGCAAAAACTCCGAGCTGAAGAAACTGCGGCAGCTGAACTTCGCCTTCGAGCAGCGCCTCGCCCAGGAGCGCCACGTGCTGAGCCTGCCGGAGGCCATGCGCGGCCGCCGCGACATTGCGTACGCCGACCTGACCGCAGATGCGATCGAGGCCTACTGGCGCGCCGCCGCCATTCTCAAGGAAAAGGGCGAGGATTCCCAGCGCGGCCGCCTCGAGCACGCCGAGAACGCCATCCAGCGCGCGATCGCGCGCCAGACGCTGCGCTACGAGGGCAGCATGATCTTCCTCGCGTCGGTCGTGTCCGGCGCGCCCTTCATGGGCCTGTTCGGCACGGTGTGGGGCGTGATGGAGGCATTCGTGTCGGTGTCGGTGTTGCAGACCGCGAGCATCCAGACCCTCGCGCCCGGCGTTTCCGCCGCGCTGCTCACCACCATCGCGGGCCTCGTCGTTGCGATCCCGTCGGTGTTCGGCTACAATTTCCTCCTCGGTCGCGTGAAGCAGATGATCACCGAGATGGAGAACTACGCCAGCAGCCTGGCGGACCGCATCGAACTGGAAGCCAAGCTGGACTGACGCCATGGCCCGCACCTTTCGCCGCAAGAGCCAGCTCCATCCCGTCGCGGAGCTGAACATCACAAACCTGGTGGACCTCGGGTTCACGCTGCTGATCATCTTCATGATCGCGACGCCGCTCATCCAGCAGGAGCAGACCATCCCGGTGAACCTGCCCGGCGAGTCGAAGCGCACGCAGCAGAAGCTGGACCCGGACACGGTGTTCATCGCCATCTCCATCGACCGTGACGGCAATTTTTATTACGACTCGCAGCGGATGTCGCTGCCGGAAATCTCGCGCAGCCTGATGGCCGCGGCGTCCAAGCCCAAGCAGCCGGTGATTCGCATCCGCGCCGACCTCACGCTGCAGTGGCAGCAGGTGGTCCGCGTGATGGACGAGGTCAAGAAGCACAACCTGACGAAGATCACCTTCGACACGGAGGCCCGGTGAGCTGATGCGCGAGAACACGGCCAACTCGGTGGTCATTTCGCTGCTGCTGCACGGGTTCGTCGTCGGGGTGATCGTGCTCGTCACGTTTTTCGTCGCGCAGCAAACGCCGGAAACGCCGGTGATTTTCGAGCTGGTGGCCGGCCCGCGGACCAACGACGGCGAGTCGCTGGAAGCGCCCCTGCTCGGCACGGGCGGCAAGGAGATCAAACTGGACGTCCCCGTGGTGGAAACCGTGGCGTCGATGCCGGAGCCCGAGGTGCCGGTGGTGCAGACCGAACCGGAACCGGCGGCGGTCGAGGCTCCGCCGAAAGTCGTGGAGAAACCGAAGCCGGTCGAGAAACCGAAGCCCACGGCCAAGCCCAAGCCGGACGACTCGCTGGTGAAGCAGATGAAGAAGCAGCAAAAGATGTCCTATCAGGATTACCTGAAGAAGCATCCGACGCCCAAGCAGACTCCCGCGAAGGCCGGCGGCACCACCAGCAGCAAGGCGGCGCCCGGCAAGCGCATCGACACCGCCGGCATCGCGAACGGCCTCAAGGACGGCTCCGCGAAATCCAAGAGCGGCGAAAATGGCCCGGCCCTCACGCGCCAGCAGCAGGACCAGATGAGCACGTACATCTCGATGCTCATTCAGGAACTGAAGCGTGCCCACGAACCGCCGCCCGGCGTGAGCGACCGCCTCGAGGCGCGCGTGACCTTCGACATCACCGCCAGCGGCGCGATCCTGAACCCCCGCATCTCAAAATCATCCGGCGACAAGGATTTCGATGATTCGGTGATCGAGGCCTTCCTGCGCATGCGCTCAATCGGGCCGACGCCCAACCGCCGTTCCGACACATGGACGGTCACGTTCCGAATGCGCGACAGCGACTAGGAATTTGCGAAAAAACCCTTGCATTTGCCGGCCAAAACTTACTTTTAGCCCCCTCGCACGGGCTCTTAGCTCAGTTGGTAGAGCGCCTCAATGGCATTGAGGAGGTCAGCGGTTCGAACCCGCTAGGGTCCACCATCCTGCGTCCTTGGAAGAGGAGCAAAATACGTGCAAGGCAGCGGTCCGGCTAGGGGCTGCCAGAGTCGGCAATAGCAAGGGCTGGAACACTGGGAATGCCCCGCTTCCTGGGGCGGCGTGGCCGCCCTGCAATTTGGGTCCTGATTGGGCGTGGAGTGACGGATCCGAGTTCGAGTGTCTGTAAATCTTACATTTTCGAGCGATTCGAACGTGCCCCATGACATGCCTAAACTGAGCTATAAGCGTCACTGTGAGCACTATAAGGCCATATGCACAGAATTGGCACAAATCGTGATGTCTCAGTGGGGTCATCGCACAGCGTCACGTATCCCAAACCTCCTGACTCGACGATTTAGTACCATGAAAACCCGATTCCTCGCGGCATTGTTCACGGTTGGCCTCGCCTTGCTTCCTTTCCAGGCAAAGGCCGACCTCGTCTACGACAACGGCGGCATTAATGGCACCATTACCGCCTACACCATCAACTATGGTTGGATCGTTTCCAACTCCTTCGCTGTCGCCACCCCGGTCAACTTGGTTTCCGCCAATGTTGGCCTGTGGGTCTATCCCGGTGAAACTCCGGTAAGCGTCGACTGGTCCATCGGCACGTCAGCCTTCGGTTCCGAGATCAGCAGCGGTACTTCCACGTTCACCAATACGTCCGTCGGGACGGCGTGGAACTACTATTCGCTGTTCGATTCCGAGTTCGCCATCAACGGGGCAGTGGGGAACGGCACTTATTATCTCACGCTGCAGAACGCGGTGTCCTCCGGCGGCAACCCGGTCTACTGGGACCAGAATTTTGGCCCGTCGGTCGCCTTCCAATCGAGCACCGGCCAGATCGGCTCCGAGTCTTTTAGCATTCACGGAGAATCGCGGAATTCCGTCCCCGATTCGAGCGCAACCCTGGGCCTCTTCGCGGGTGCCCTAGCCGGTCTCGCGCTCGTTCGTCGCCGGCGCTCCTAAGCTGGCCAGCGGCAATTCCTGCTTCGCTTGACGGCTCACCCCACAAGGGTGGGCCGTTTTTCTTGCGCCAGCCGGCGTCTAATTCGGTCCGTGAGGATGGAGCAGGGGCGGTTCGCCGAGGTCGGCTGCCGGCGGCACGATGACGCGGCGGGCCATGTCGGCCCAATAGGCCGCTTCCTCTTCACGGCGGCGGAGGAGCCGGTACTCGGTGTTGCCGGTGAACAGGATGAACACAAAGAGGATCCCGAGCATCCACCAATCGAGGAAATAGATCGCGCAGAACGCCAGGATCGGCGCCAGCACGCGAGTCACGGCCACCGCCCACCATGTCGCCTGCAGGTACGGCAGCCAGAGCGCCAGGATCGAACGCAGGATGCGGCCGCCGTCCATCGGATACACGGGCAGCAGGTTGAACGTGCCCATGATCAGGTTGGCGAGGAAGAGCTGGGTCAGGAGCTCGGCCGGGGAAAAGTCCGGCATCGCCTCGATCCCGAGCAGATACTTCCAGGTGAACGGCGCGAGGATGGCCACGATCACGAAGTTCACCGCCGGTCCGGCGATCGTGATGAGGAACTCGGCCGACGGCTGGCGCGGGACGTGATCCATCTCGGCCATGCCGCCGATCGGCAGGAGCAGGATGCGCGGCACGCGGACGCCGTAGCGTTTGGCGGTGAGCGAATGCCCCAGCTCGTGCATCACGACGCAGGTGAAGAACAGGATCATCAGCAGCAGGCGCCAGGAGAGTCCCGGCAGGCCGCCGCTTTGCCAACCCTCGTAGGCGGCATACGCCATCAGCAGGAAGAACGTCGCATGCACTGCGAGTTGTATGCCAAAGATACGAAACAAGTTAATTGACCAGCCTAGCATGGGCGGTAAGTAGAACCGTCCTTCCCGAAAGCACCAATTATTTTCACGTCCCGCTCATGGCCGAAGCCGCTCCCGTTCCCCGCATCCTGGTCATCGATGACGACACCGAAGTGCGCTATTCCCTGAATCGCGTGCTGTCGTCGCAGCGCTACCAGGTCCAGGAGGCGCCGAACGGGGAGGAGGGGGTTTCGGCGGTCAAGAAGCAGGCGCCCGACGTGGTGCTGCTCGACAACCGCATGACGGGCATGTCCGGCCTGGAGACACTGCAGCACATCCGCGCGGCCAATCCGAAGCAGCTGGTGATTTTCATGACGGCCTTCGGCACGGCGCAAACCGCCATCGAGGCGATGAAGTTCGGCGCCTACGACTACGTGGTGAAGCCCTTCGACCCGCCGAAATTGCTGGCGCTCGTCGACAGCGCGCTGCGCACGCAGGCGGACAGCAAGTCGGCCGCGGGCTACAAGCCGGTCATCAACACCGAGGATCACAAGGAGGGCATCATTGGCACCTCCGCCCCGATGCAGCACGTCTTCAAGATCATCGGCCAGTTCGCCGCGAGCGACGCGTCCGTGATGATCACCGGCGAGAGCGGCACCGGCAAGGAGCTCGTCGCCCGCAGCCTGCACCGCCACAGCCACCGCGCGGGCAAGAGCTTCATCGCGGTCAATTGCGCGGCGATTCCCGAGAACCTGATCGAGAGCGAGCTGTTCGGCCACGAGCGCGGCTCGTTCACCGGCGCAACGGCCCAGCGGCTCGGCAAGTTCGAGCTCTGCGACGGCGGCACGATCTTTCTCGACGAGATCGGCGACATGACGCCGACGACGCAGACCAAGATCCTGCGCGTGCTCCAGGAGGGCGACATCCAGCGCGTCGGCGGCGTCGAGACCATCAAGGTCAACGTCCGCGTGATCGCCGCGACGAACAAGGATCTCGAGCAGCTCGTGCGCGAGAAGAAGTTTCGCGAGGATCTCTACTACCGCCTCAACGTCGTGCGCGTGAAGCTGCCGCCGCTGCGCGAGCGCGGGGAGGACGTCCCCCAGATCGTCGATTTCTTCGTGCAGAACCTCGCCAAGGCCAAGAAGGTCAAGGCCCGCAAGGTCGCGCCCGAGGCCCTCGCCCTGTTCGCCGCCTATCCCTGGCCGGGCAACGTGCGGGAGCTGGAAAACGTCGTCTACCGCAGCGCGGTGGCGGCGACCGGCGACACGATCCTGCCGAAGGATCTCCCGGAAGAGGTGCGGGAGAACCGCAGCGTCTCGCTCGACGAGGAGCCGCTGGAAGCCCTTTACGACAAGCTCGCCAAGACCCTGCGCGCGCAGCACCCCGGCGAGGAAATGAACACCCTGCAGGCGGCGATGGCGACGCGCTTGCCCGAGACCGAGGGCAAGGCGGCGGGGAAGAAGAAGGCGGCGAAGAAATAACGTGGAGGGCCCGCGTCCCTGCGGGCCGAAACCACGTTCGCGGCGCGCAGGGACGCGCGCCCTCCAGCCCAATTATTTTTTGGGCGCGCGATCCTGATACCCCTTCGGCTTCGCCTGGTGCCAGCGCCACGCGGTGGCGACGATCGGCTCGATGGTGGCGAACTTCGGCGTCCAGTTGAGCTCGGCCTTGGCCTTGGCGGCGTTGGCGAACAACGCCGGCGGGTCGCCGGCGCGGCGGGGCGCGAACTCGGCCGGCACTTTCAGGCCGGAAACCTTTTCCACGGCCTTGATGACCTCGAGAACGGACGTCGGCGTGCCGGTGCCGAGGTTGTAGAAGAGCTGGGTGCCGGGCTGGTCGAGCTTCGCGAGCGCGGCGATGTGCGCGCGGCTGAGGTCGTCCACGTGCACGTAGTCGCGCAGGCAGGTGCCGTCGGGCGTCGGGTAGTCCGTGCCGAAGACCTTGAGCGCGGGGGCGAGACCCTGCGCGGCGGCGAAGGCGAGGGGGATGAGGTGCGTCTCGGGATCGTGGTCCTCGCCGATCGAGCCGTCCTCGGACGCGCCCGCGGCGTTGAAGTAGCGGAAGGCGGCGAAACTCAGGCCGGTGGCGGGAGCCAGCGACTTGAGCAGGTTTTCGACGTCGAGCTTGGTCTGGCCGTAGGGATTGATCGGCTTCTGCGGCGAGTCCTCGGTGATCGGCATCTTCTCCGGGACGCCGTAGGTCGCGCAGGTGGAGGAGAAAACGAACTTCTTCACGCCGTGGCGGATCATGGCCTCGAGCAGCGTCAGCGTGGCGGCGACGTTGTTCTGGTAGTACTTGAGCGGGTTGTTGACCGATTCGCCGACGTAGGCGTAGGCGGCGAAATGCATGATCGCGGCGGGCTTCTCGGCGGCGAGCACGCGGTCGATGGCGGCCGGATCCCCGAGGTTGATGTCGTGCAGGCGGATCGACGACGCCACGGCGGCGCGGTGCCCGTAGACGAGGTTGTCCACGACCACCGCTTCGTGGCCCGCGGCCACCAGTTGTTTGACGCAATGGCTGCCGATATAGCCGGCACCGCCGACGACGAGGACTTTCATGGGGAGAGAGTTATTGATTTTAGGTTTCCGATGGCTAGGCAAATCTGTTCTCACAGGCCCCTACGACACGCATGAACCTCGCTCGCATTGTCATCACCGGCATCGGTCTCACCGCCCCCAACGGCAACACGCTGGCGGAATTCCGGCGCAACCTGCTGGCGGGGGTGTCGGGCATCCGGATGACGGAGGTTCGCTACATGGGTCAATGGCCGGCGGGTTTGTGCACGTTCGATCCGCTGAAATACCAGAAAAAGAAGGACGTCCGCATCGGCACGCGGGCCGGCAGCATCAGCATCTACTGCGCCCGCGAGGCGATCGCGGACTCGGGCATCGACCTGAATGCCCGGGACAAGAGCCGCGTGGGCGTCTACCTGGGCATCACGGAGCACGGGAACGTCGAGACTGAGAACGAGGTCTATAATATTTCGCTATTCAAATACGACACGAAGTTCTGGACGCACCACCATAACCCCCGGACGGTGGCTAACAGTCCGGCCGGCGAGGTGTCGCTGAACCTCGGCACGACCGGCCCCGCGTACACGATCGGCGCCGCCTGCGCGGCGGGCAACATGGGGCTGATCCACGCGGCGCAGATGCTGCGCCTGGGCGAGGTCGACCTGGCCATCTGCGGTGGCGTGAGCGAGAGCCCGCAGACCTTTGGCATCTTCGCCGGTTTCAAGAGCCAGAACGCGCTGGCGACGCACGCCGACCCGACCAAGGCCAGCCGGCCGTTCGACAAGGCGCGCAACGGCATCGTCATTTCCGAGGGCGGCTGCATCTACACCCTCGAGCGGCTGGAGGACGCGCAGGCCCGCGGCGCGAAGGTCTACGGCGAGATCGCCGGTTATTGCGTGAACTCGGACGCCACCGACTATGTGCTGCCGAATCCCGAGCGCCAGGCCGAGTGCGTGCGCAAGGCCCTGGCCAACGCCGGCATGACCGTCGACGACATCGACATCGTCAACACCCACGCCACCTCGACCCCGCAGGGCGACATTCAGGAGTGCCAGGCCATCGCCGAGGTCTTCAAGGACCGCAAAGAACCGACGGCCGTAAACAACACCAAGAGCTTCATCGGCCACGCGATGGGCGCGGCGGGGGCCCTGGAACTGGCGGGCAACCTGCCCAGCTTCGACGATTTGGTCGTGCACCCGACCATTAACGTCGACGAATTAGACCCGCTTTGCGCGATTCCCGGGCTCGTAATCAATACCCCCCGGGCGGTTAAACGGGTTGACGCCATCCTAAATAATTCCTTTGGTATGCTCGGAATTAATTCAACGCTCATCATCAAGCGTTTCCGCAACTAAATCACCTCCCGCCATGACCAAAGACGAGACCCGCAAGCTGGTTATCGACATCATTTCCGACATCGCTCCCGATGAGGATCTCAGTGCCGTGAAGCCGGACGTGCGCCTTCGCGACCAGCTCCAGCTGGATTCGATGGACTTCCTCGACATCGTCATGGAGCTCCGCAAGCGCCACGGCATCGAGGTGCCGGAGGCCGACTACATGCAGCTCGCTTCGCTCGACAGCTGCGCCGAGTACCTGACGCCGAAGTTCCAGGCCAAGGCCTGATTTCATTTCCAACGAGTTTCCGCAGGCGGGGTCATCGTACCCCGCCTTTTTGCTGAATGAAAGACACCCACTACGATGTCGCCATCATCGGGGCCGGCATGTCCGGCCTCGCGGCGGGCATCCGGCTGGCGCATTTCGGCAAGAAGGTCTGCATTTTCGAGCGGCACAACGCGCCGGGCGGGCTGAACAGCTTCTACAGCATCGCCGGGCGCAAGTTCGACGTCGGGCTGCACGCGATGACCAACTACGTGCCGCCGGGCGTGAAGGGCACGCCGCTGGGCAAGCTGCTCCGCCAGCTGCGCATCGATCGCGACGAGTTCGCGCTCTGTCCGCAAAAACAGTCGAAGATCAGCTTCGGCCCGCGCGGGGAAACGACGCTGACGTTCACCAACGACTTCGCCGTGCTCGAGACGGAGGTCGCCGCCAAATTTCCCGCCCAGGCCGACGGCTGGCGGCAACTCGTGCAACTGGTGAAGACCTACGACGATGTTTCGCTCGACGCCAAGCCCGTGCCGGCGCGCGAGGTCGTGGGGCGGTATCTGACGGACCCGCTGCTGATCGACATGCTTTTCTGCCCGGTGATGTATTACGGCAGTGCGCAGGAGCGGGACATGGAGTTCGGCCAGTTCGTCATCATGTTCAAGGCGCTGTACCTCGAGGGCTTCGCCCGGCCGCTCGACGGCGTGCGCGTGATCATCCGTGTCCTGCTCGACAAATACCGCCACGCCGGCGGCGAGCGACGGATGAAATGCGGGGTCGCCAAGATCGTCGAACAGCAGGGGAGGGCAGCGGTGCTGCAACTGGACGACGGCACCGAGGTCACGGCCGACCACGTCATCTCGTCGGCCGGTTACCCCGAGACGATGAAAATGTGCGAACCCGCGCACACCGCCGAGGCCGATGCGAACATCGGCGCGCTGTCCTTCTGCGAGACCATCGCCGTGTTCAAGCAGGCGCCCGCCGCCTGGGGCTGGGGCGACGACACGATCATCTTCTTCAACGACTCGCCGCGCTTCGAGTATGCGGCGGCCCGGGAGCTCGTGGACCCGCGCAGCGGCGTCATCTGCTTCCCCAACAACTTCGACTACGCCGGTGGCAAGCTGGACGAGGGCTGGTTCCGCGTTACCTGCCTGGCTAACTACGCCCGGTGGACCGGGCTCGCGGAGGCGGACTACCAAGCGGCGAAAAAAATCGGCCTGGACGCGATGCAACGCAGCGCGCGGCGCTTTCTCCCGGCGGTGGACGATGCCACGCTGGCGGCGAATCTCGTCACCACCGACATGTTCACCCCGCGCACCGTGCGGAAGTTCACCGGCCACCTGAACGGGGCCATCTACGGCGCGCCGCACAAGGTGCGCGACGGCCGCACCCACCTGGCGAACCTCTACCTCTGCGGCACCGACCAGGGCTTTCTCGGCATCATCGGCGCCATGCTCAGCGGCATCTCGATGGCCAACTATCACATCTTGCAAAAGAGCGGGACGTGACAACTTATCGATATCTCTCACCCCCATGAAAATACCCCGTTATTCCGCCGTCGTCCTGCTTGCGTCCCTCCTCGCCGCTCCCGCGGCCGTTGCCGTCGACTACCATGATCATCTCGGGCTCCAGCTCTGGAGCCTGCGCGAACAGACCAAGGCCGACGTGCCGGCGGCCCTCGACCTGGTGAAGAGCTACGGCATCACTGAGGTGGAGACAGCCGGGACGGGCAACCTGACCACCGAGGAATTCGTGAAGGCGCTGAATGACCGCGGACTCAAGGCTGTCAGCGCCCACATCGGGTACGACGACCTGGCCAAGGATCTGGATGGCTCGATCAAGAAGGCGAAGGCGCTGGGCGTGAAGTACGTCATGACCGCATGGATTCCGCACAAGGGCGCGTTCACCGCCGCGCAGGCCCGCGAAGCCGCCGCCAATTTCAACAAGTGGGGCGCAGCCTTCAAGGCCGAGGGGATCAGCTACGGCCTGCACCCGCACGGCTACGAGTTCGTCGCGCTGCCGGAGGAGGGAGGCAAAACGCCCTTCGATATCATCGTCGCGGAGACCAACCCGGAGCTCGTCAGCTTTGAAATGGACGTGTTCTGGGTCTTCCACGCCGGCGTCGATCCCGCGGCGCTGCTGAAGAAATACCCGACCCGCTGGTCGCTCATGCACGTGAAGGACATTCGCAAGGGTGCCGTCACCGGCCTCTCCACCGGCGGCGCCCCGCCGACCGACAACGTCGCCGTCGGCACCGGCCAGATCAACTGGAACGAGGTGCTCCAGACCGCCCAGGACGTGGGGGTGCAGCACTTCTTCATCGAGGACGAAACGCCGACGCCGCTCGTCTGCATTCCCGACAGCCTGAAGTACTTGCGGGCGCTCAAACTCTGAGTTGCGCTTTTCCCGGGGCCCCACTCACATGGGGCCCTTTTTCATGGCTTACGACTGGCTCAAAGACATCGATGATCACTACGACGTGGTGGTCATCGGCAGCGGATTAGGCGGCCTGACCGGCGCCAACGTGCTCGCCAAATGCGGGCACAAGGTGCTGCTGCTCGAGCATCATTACCAGCTGGGCGGCCTGGCGACGTGGTTCACGCGCAAGGGCGGCCATATCTTCGATATTTCCCTGCACGGCTTCCCGATCGGCATGATCAAGTCGGTGCGCAAGTACTGGAGCCAGAACATCGCCGACTCGATCGTCCAGCTGAAGGGCGTGCGCTTCATCAACCCCCAGTTCGAGGTCAACACGACCTTCGATCGTGAGGACTTCACCCGCCAGCTGGTCGAGAAGTTCCAGGTGCCGGCCGAAACGGTGGAGAAATTCTTCACCGACCTGCGGGCGATGAACTTCTACGACAACAACCCCGAGACGACGGGGCAGATGTTCGAACGCTACTTCCCGGGCCGCGACGACGTCCAGCGCCTGCTGATGGAGCCCATCGCCTACGCCAACGGGTCCACGCTCAACGATCCCGCGATCACCTTCGGCATCGTTTTCTCCAACTTCATGAGCAAGGGCGTGTACACCTTCCAGGGCGGCACAGACGTCCTCGT
>Ga0247757_10002067_pt1 | contig 11218 bp, 7 predicted proteins | sample UWRJL126311R4_FD_180929 | JGI IMG/M metagenome (GOLD analysis project Ga0247757, IMG submission 180929) | Plant litter microbial communities from Arlington Agricultural Research Station in Wisconsin, United States - UWRJ-L126-311R-4 | ecosystem: Environmental > Terrestrial > Plant litter >...
GATCCGCGTACCTTTTTGACCACCTGCCTACTTGCCGTACTCGCTTCCATTCTCTTTTTCGCGGCGCAACTAGTGATACCACCGATATCTGGCAATCGCCGGATTGGCATCTTGCTCGCTGAGATTTGTCGTGATTCCGAAGCACTTGGCGCCCAGAATTTCGCTCGCCTGGACCCTGCCGAAGACATCTTTCGCGATGCATCGCGCCTTGAGCAAATCATGATTGCCGGAGGCTCCGCTTCCAACGCAGCCATCGATCAAGCCATAAGCAAGCTCGACCTAAACGCGGCTGTGCGTCACAGCTATGCCGAGCTTCATCGCTTGGCGTCAGCGTCATTGGCCGGGGCGTCCGATGCCGCTCGAAATGCGGTTGCTGCGCGAAATGGAAGCGATATTCTACTCGCAGCAGCAGCAATTCGCGACGCCGCAATAAGACATGAGGTCAACGCTGACGCCGTTTGCGCCGCGTTAACGGTTACGGCCTGCGTTCTTCAAACGTCACCGGTCGAATGAAGACATGAGCAACACCTACCGCGAACTTATAATCGGTGGCGTTCTCATTGCGCCTATCGTTTCCTATGCCGCTATGGCGTTGGTGCTGTTCCTGCTGATGCGCCCACTCCTGCGCGCCGCCGGCTTCTTGAAACACTTCAGCAACCCGGCCGCCGCTGAACTCGGCCTTTTTATCTCAATGTTCGGACTTCTTACCCTGCTGTTCTGAAGGAACAATCATGAACATGGCCCGATCTCTCGCCGTCGCGATCGGTCGACAAGCTTCGACGTTGCTCGTTGCCCTCATCGCAGTCCTCATCGCTACGTTGGCTTGGCAGCACTATGTCAATGGACCGTGGACACGCAACGGCACCGTACGCGTGCAGGTCGCTAACATTGCGCCACAGGTATCCGGCAAGATCACGGAGTTGCGCGTGGGCGACAACCAATTCGTGCGAAAGGGCGAAGTTCTTTACGTCATCGACCGCTTCGATTTCGACGTAGCCGCCCGCATTGCTAAAGCCGTTCTAGATCAGAGGGCGGCCGACCTTGAAGTGAAGCAGGCTGAGGCGACCCGGCGTCAGAAGTTGTCGGATCTTGCGACAACGCCGGAGGAACAACAGATCTACGTCGGCAATGCCGCCCAAGCCAAGGCCAGCTACGAAGCTGCGGCGCACGAGTTGGCGCAGGCGGATTTAAACCTCAAGAGAACGGAAATCCTCAGCCCCGTCGACGGCTATGTCACGAACCTACTGCTGCGTGCGGGCGATTACGCGGTCACGGGAGTCAGCAACGTCTCCGTGATCGATTCCAGCAGCTTTTGGATCGATGGGTACTTCGAAGAGACCAAAATGGCGCGAGTCTGCGTCGGCGATAGAGCCGAAGCACAACTTATGGGCTACGCACTTCCGATTACCGGCCATGTCAGCACCATTACACGCGGCGTGAGCGTGTCAAACGCCTCGACCGGAGCACAGGGCCTGCCGACCGTCGATCCCGTCTATACCTGGGTGCGGCTCGCGCAGCGGGTGCCCGTTCGCATCGCTATCGACTATGTACCCACAGCAACTCCGCTCGTTTCCGGAATGACCGCGACGGTGACGATCCGACAGCAGGAGCGTTCGCGCGTTCGCCCTTTTCCGATCGCGTCCATGAGTACATAGTGCAACCCATTGCCGATATTCTCGGCAGCGGTCCCCCAGTTAGACCGGATTGTCTGAAGTCCCCGCCGGCTTCGGTAGCCGACGTCATTCCGGCTTCGTCAGTGCCTGCCGTGCCCGCGCCCGAGAAGATTGATCCAGGCATTACACCAGGTATCGACGCATCGCCCGCGACCGCCGGTCCCGCGTCCGACCGTGATACAAAGCGGCAGAAGAGATAAGGCGTCCGAATGTGGCAGCGTCCTCAAATTGAAAGACGCATTTCTATTTCGTTTGGCTCGAGTTCTTCCTAAAACTGCGCGCGTTTCGGCGGCCTGGTTCGCGTTAGGCCGTTACGCCTACGATGCTCAGCGCTCGTTCGCGAAAGACTGATCGTCATGTCATGCGACGACGGAGGCAAGGGAGATTGCACAGGCATTCGGAGGCCCTCGCCGCAAGTCACGAACCACAGATCAGAAAGGATCCGGCCCTAAGCCCGGCACATCGGTAGGCCGTGGCCCTGGCGCTGTCCAATGAAACCGGCGGTCCTTCTCATCGATCAAGATGTCGTTGATCGAGGCTTCGCGTCGTCGCATCAACCCGTGCTCGTCGAATTCCCACTGCTCATTGCCATATGAGCGGTACCATTGGCCGCTGGCATCATGCCATTCGTATTGGAAACGCACGGCAATTCGGTCGTCGTCGAACGCCCAGAGGTCCTTGATTAGCCGATACTCCCGTTCCTTCTGCCATTTACGGGTGAGGAATGCCACTATGGCCTCGCGACCCCGAAACACTTCGGAACGATTGCGCCAGCAACTGTCCTGGGTGTAGACGAGCGACGTCTTGACTGGATCTCGCGAATTCCACCCGTCCTCGGCCATGCGTACTTTTTGCGCGGCAGTCTCGCGGGTGAATGGCGGAAGCGGGGGACGTGACATAGGACCTCGTATGTTGGTTGTCGGTGCAAACTCATCGCTGCGGTTGTGTTAGTCGAGAGCATTCCTGATTGAGCAATCGCTTATCGGGCGATCACAATCCTCGAAGATAATCGCGCTAAGCCTGTCCATTCTGCAACTCTGCGTTCTTGGTGCGTGAAGTAGGGCCGGTGCCATCTGCCGTCTGTCTCTTTTGACCGCTTAAGAACCGACTCAAGCTATCCAGGTAGAGGTAGACGACGGGAGTCGTGTACAGAGTGAGAATCTGCGACAACATGAGCCCGCCAACAATGGTGTAGCCGAGCGGCTGGCGCAGTTCCGAACCAGTACCTGTACCCAGCATGAGCGGCACGCCGCCGAGCAGCGCAGCCATGGTTGTCATTAGGATCGGCCTGAAGCGCAAAGTGCAGGCCTGGTAGATCGCCTCCGTCGGCGCGAGGCCTTGCTTGCGTTGAACATCGAGGGCGAAGTCCACCAGCATGATGCCGTTCTTCTTGACGATGCCTATCAGCAGGATGATGCCGATAATGGCGATAACGCTGAGGTCGGCGTGGACGGCCATCAGCATAAGTAGCGCGCCGATGCCGGCGGATGGCAAGGTCGACAGGATGGTGATTGGGTGGATCAGGCTTTCGTAGAGAACGCCAAGTATGATGTAGATGACAACGAGCGCTACGCCGATCAGGAGCGGTGTGCCGGAAAGCGAAGACTCGAAAGCCTGCGCATTTCCTTGGAACGAAGTCGTAAGCGAAGCCGGTTTCTCGATATCCTTTTCCATTTTTTGGACTGCGGCGACCGCATCCCCCAAAGCGGTTCCAGGCTTGAGATTGAACGAGATGGTGACGGAGGGGAACATGCTTTGGTGGTTGATGAGGATTGGCGCGGACTTGATCTCGGTATGAACGAGGTCGCTCAGAGGAACCTGTTTGCCGGTCGTGGACTTCACGTAAATGTCTTTCAGCGAGTCGGGTCCGTACTGGAAGTTGGGTGCGACTTCGAGAATGACATGATATTGGTTCAGCGATGTGAACATCGTCGACACGATGCGCTGCCCGAATGCGTCATCCAGAGTGTTGTCGATCGTCGCCGGCAGAATGCCGAAACTGGATGCGACCTCGCGATTGACGGTCACGTCGAGCTTAGGCCCGGCATTTGCCTGGTCGCTGGCGACATCAGTGACTAGATCGAGGGCGCGAAGCTTGTCGAGGAAGATCGACGACCAGTGGGTTAGCTCGTTGGAGTCGGCGTCCGTCAGAGTATATTGATATTGAGTCTTCGACAGCCTGGCGCCGATAGTGATGTCTTGCGCGGATTGCATGTAGAGGGTGATGCCCTGGATATGCGCCAGCTGAGGTTCGAGGCGACGGATAATTTGATCCGCACTCGCCGTCCGGTCTGGTTTTGGCTTCAGGATGATAAATATGCGGCCTTGGTTCAGGGTCGCTGTCGGCCCTCCTGGTCCAATATAGCTCGCTACGGATGCAACCGCCGGGTCCTTCAGGAGAATGCCGACGAGCGCCTGCTGCCGCTCGGACATCGCCGAGAATGAGATGTCTTGGGAGGCCTCCGTAATTCCAACTATCTGTCCGGTATCCTGTTGCGGAAAGAATCCCTTCGGGATTATCACGAAGAGGTAACCGGTCAACGCGATTGTAAGAAGCATCGCCAATAATGTCGCGAAGCGGTGGCGAAGCACGACGCGTAAGCCACGCGAATAAAGTGCAAGCAGCGAATCGAAGCCTCGTTCGAACATAAGATAAAACCTGCCATGCGTTTTGCGTGAATCATCCTTCAAGAGGCGCGCGCACATCATTGGCGTAAGCGTCAGCGATATGACAAGCGACAGCAGCAACGACGCAGTGATCGTAATGGCGAACTCTTGGAAGAGCTTCCCGACGTAGCCTCCCATCAGGAATAGCGGAATGAAGACCGCGATCAGCGACAGAGTGATCGAGACGATCGTGAAGCCAATCTCGGAGGAACCCTTCAAGGTGGCCTCCATAGGACTAAGGCCATCCTCCAGATGCCGAACGATGTTTTCGATCACGACGACGGCGTCGTCGACTACGAAACCCACCGCGATCGACAGAGCCATTAGCGACAGATTGTCGAGGCTATAGCCGAGCACGTAGAGCACCGCGAAGGTGCCGATCAAGGATAGCGGAACCGTCACGGCCGGGATGACCGTGGCCCAAAAACTGCGCAAGAAGATAAATATGACCATTACGACCAGCGCGACCGTAAGCATCAAGGTGAACTGGACGTCCGAAACTGCGGCGCGGATCGTCGCCGTGCGGTCTGCGGCGATGGCTACCTCGATCGCGGGAGGTACCGATGCCTGAAGCTTCGGTAGCAATTCCTTGATGCGATCGACGGTTTCTATGACGTTCGCGCCCGGGACGCGCTGAACGGCGAGGATGATGGCGGGTTGTTTGCCGTACCAACCGGCGAGCAGATCGTTCTCGGGCGCCTCAATGGCTTTGCCCACGTCCCGCAGGCGGACGGGTGCTCCATTGTTGTAGGCGAGGACGAGTTCTTCGTAGGCGTCAGGTTTCAGTAGTTGATCGTTGGTGTTCAACGTGTAGGTGACGCGCGGGCTGTTGAGCGTGCCCTTCGGCAGATCGACGTTGGCTCCGGCAATGACGCTTCGGACGTCCTCGAGTCCAATTCCGCGAGCGGCCAGTGCCTGTGGGTTGACCTGGATGCGGATGGCTGGTTTCTGTTGCCCGCCTATTCCTACTTGGCCGACACCGGGGATTTGAGAGATCTTCGGGAGGAGGATGTTCTCGGCGTATGCATCCACTGTCGTCAGCGGCAGCGTGGCTGAGTACAGCGCGATAAGCATGATCGGCGTCTCCGCGGGATTGACCTTTCGGATGGTGGGCGGATACGGAATATTGGCCGGCAGATAGGGACTAGCAGCGTTGATCGCGGCAAGCACGTCCACTGCGGCGCTGTCCACACTGCGCGAAAGCGCGAATTGCACCGTAAGTTGCGCCACACCGAGAGCGCTAGACGACGTGAGCTGCGTGACGCCCGGAATCTGACCCAGCTGTTGTTCGAGGGGCGTGGCGACTGAGGATGCGATCGTCTGGGGATCAGCGCCCGGCAATTGCGCCGAAATCTGGATAGTCGGGTAGTTCACGTTAGGAAGCGCGCCAACTGGCAGCAGTGGATAGGCAGCGAGCCCGCACAGCAGCAGTCCGGTCATCAGCAAGGCAGTCGCGATTGGCCGCAAAATAAATGGGGCCGACAGATTCATGGGATCGCATCCTGCACGGCGCTTTGTAGATCCGCCTCGCGGGCGGCTTGGCCGTGTAACTCTTGTACCCGGCTGCCCTCCTTCAGACGGTACTGGCCGTCGATGACGACATTGTCTCCGGCGTTCAGGCCCTGATCGATCAAAGCTTGGCCTTGATTGATCTCCGCGACATGGACCGGGCGGAGCTCGACGGTCTGGTCCGTGCGCACGACATAGACGTAGGTGCCGTTGGGGCCCTGCTGCACAGCGGATCCGGCGACCGTTATGGCGTTGGCCCGCGTGTCGATAAGGATATGCGCATTGACCAGCTGTCCCGGCCAAAGCCGATGATCGGAGTTCGGAAACTCCGCCTTGAGCTGGATGGTTCCCGTCGTGCCAGCAATCTCATTGTTGACCAGCAATAGTTTGCCTTCGCCGAGCTTCACCTTGTCATCTTGGCTGTATGCGATGACCGCCAGCGGTCCTTTCGCCGACTGTTCCTGGATAGTCGGAAGGTCGGCCTGCGGTAGGTTGAAGAGCAGCGAGATTGGTTCAATCTGAGTGACGACAACCAGACCGTTGGGATCGTCAGGGTGAATGACATTGCCTATGTCGATCCGCCTGACGCCCGTGATGCCAGAAATTGCTGAAGTGAGGCGGGTGTAGCTGAGTTGCACGTTCGCCTGATCGATCTGCGCCTGGTCCGCCTGTACCGTCGCCTTGAGTTGAGCAACCTGTGAGCTCTGTGTCTCCATCATTTGGGGAGTGGCGTAGCCTTTGGCCCCCAGTTGGTTGTATCGGGACAGGTTGGCTTCGGCATTGGTCAAATTCGCCTGGTCGCGCTCACGGTTCGCGGTCAGCTGCTCGATTTGAGCTTGGTAGGGGCGCGGGTCAATTTGTGCGAGCAACTGTCCGGCCTTCACGGTTTGTCCTTCGGTAAAGTCGATAGCTATTATTTGGCCCTGGATCTGGCTTCGCACGACGTTAGTGTTGTAGGCGGTCACCGTACCGATGCCGCGTCGATAGATCGGCAAATTTTTGGCCGAAACCTTCGATGCCACTACTGGGATCGCGGCGGCCGGTGTGACAGGAGTGGCAGCTGAATGCCGTCCCTTGTCGATGTACAGAAGGGAAATTGCCGCGAGAAAGGTGACAAGACCAGCTGCGGCAATAATCGTGGTGCGTTTCAAGGCCGCATCCTTTGCTCTTAACGGTCGTCCCTGTTTCACGGACGATATCGAGCGGCCAAGGCGCGGGTATTTCCGGAAAGCACGCTTTGCTATGAGTATGCACGGCGGGCCAGCGGAACCGTGTGAAGTGCGGTGCAGTCGAGTTTCAACGTGTTCGTTTCAGCAAGATAGACCGTACATTTGTCAGCTGTTCGCGACACGCGGCGCCATTGCCCAAACGGTCGTACTTTCGCGCGCGACCTAGTAGGTCGAGCGCTTGCTGCAGTGCTGCACTGCCATGACCCTCGGTTTGTGCCAACGAGCGCGGTGTTGGTTGATAGCCGCGCATTGCGCCAATGCTTTCCGGCTTCCATCCATCCGTGGACAAGCTGTTTTCGATTGCAGCATCCACCTCGGATTGAGCCTGTGCAATGGCGCTCGTGCAGACCCCAGCTTGAGCCGTGGAGCTCGCGAGCAGGAAAATCAAAGGTACGGCGGAGTACGTGGTGGTTCCGATCATGAATGTCCCTCAGCGTATAACTTCTTGTGCGGCTGAAACCACCATCGTTCTGCTATTCTCCATCGGAGCCCGAAAGCGGCTGGGTGCGCCGCAGCCTTTCGATCTTCCGAGCCCCTATTCCGCAGCTTCCGCGGCAGGTGTCGAACGTACAAGTCTGATCGGAATGCCCTTGTAGGATGGCGTAAAACTTATGGGGTCGCGGGCGTAAAGCGGCACTAGCGGATTGGTCTCTGGATAGTACGCCGCACAACAGCCAGCCGGGAAAGAATAGCCCACCACCCTAAAGTTGCGCACGATCCGTTCGACGCCATCCGTCGATTCAGTCACGAGATCGACCCGGTCGCCCTCCGCGAACCCTCGCTTCTTCATTTCATACTCGTTCAAAAAGACAACGTCACGTTGACCGAACACGCCGCGATAGCGATCGGACATGGAATAGAGCGTCGTGTTGTATTGGTCGTGGCTACGGACCGTGCTGAGCCAGAGAAAGTCGGGGTCCGTCTGCTCCGGATCCTCGCCGCACCCTTCGAACACGATCAGGTTTGCCTTGCCCGATGGCGTTGCCCAGACGCGTTCCCTTGCCGTCGATGTCAAATGGAAACCTCCGGGCACTCGAATTCGAACGTTATAGCCCTGAAAGATCGGGAATACCGCCTCGATGGCATCTCGAATCAAATCGTAGTCCGCAACGAAGGCATCCCATTCGACGACGGTGCGGTCGCGAAGCGTCGCCTTGGCAACGCCGGCGACGATCGCTACTTCGCTGCGTAGATGCTCCGAAGCGGGCTTGTTGCGGCCTCTAGAGGCATGCACCATAGACATCGAGTCCTCTACGGTGATCGATTGGGGGCCGGCCGCCTGCTCGTCGATTTCAGTGCGGCCGAGACATGGCAGAATGAGCGCCGCTCGGCCGTGGACGAGATGGCTTCGGTTTAGTTTGGTCGATACGTGGACCGTGAGATCAAGCGTTTGCAGGGCGGCACGCGTTGCCTGCCAATCGGGAATGGCAGCGGCGAAATTGCCGCCCAAAGCGAAGAAAACCTTAACCTCGCCTCGGATCATGGCTTCGAGCGCCGTGACGACGTTGTGCCCGGGATCGCTTGGTGGCTTGAATCCGAACCGGCGCTCCAGACGTTCTAGAAAATCCGCCTTAGGAACCTCGGTGATGCCAACGGTCCGATCGCCTTGAACGTTAGAATGGCCGCGGACCGGACATACGCCGGCGCCCTCACGGCCGATATTCCCGCGTAGCAGAGCGAGGTTGGCGATCTGCTGCACATTGTGGGCACCGCGCTTATGCTGAGTGATGCCCATGCCGTATACGATAATGGCTCGTTCAGCCTTCATGTATACGTTTGCGGCATATTCCAGGTCTTCGCGACTGAGACCCGACTGTCGCTCGATGTCAGGCCATTGGGTTCTCTTGAGATCCTCGGCCAAAGCTTCGATGCCGACCGTGTGTCCACGGATGAAATCCCAGTCCAGGATTGGCGGCTGCCGAGCGGCGCGCGCCGCCTCGTCCGCTTCGACCAGGACCTTCATGATTCCTTTTAGGGCAGCAACATCTCCGCCAACGCGTACCTGGAACAACCTCGAACTGATCGTCGTCGACGATAGCGTGAGCATTTCTACCGGACTTTGCGGCGCTTGGAAGCGCTCGAGCGAACGCTCTCGAAACGGGTTGAACGAGATGATCGACGCGCCACGGCGCGATGCATTACGTAGGGTGGTCATCATCCGCGGGCTATTGGTGCCGGGATTTTGGCCGAAGATGAAGATGCAGTCCGCTTTGTCGAAGTCTTCCAGCAACACGGTCCCTTTGCCGACGCCGATGGCTTCTGGCAGGCCGACGCTCGTCGCCTCATGACACATGTTCGAGCAATCGGGAAAGTTGTTGGTACCGTACTCGCGAACGAACAATTGATACAGAAAGGCGGCCTCATTCGAGGCGCGCCCGGAAGTGTAGAATTCCGCCATGTCGGGATCCGGAAGTGACCTGAGGTGACTGCCAATGGTCTCGAACGCCTCATCCCACGTCACTTGCACATACCGATCGCTCTTCGGATCATACGCCACGGGATGGGTCAGGCGTCCGACCATTTCGAGCTCGTAATCACTCCAGCCCGACAGTTCGTTGACCGAGTGCGCGGCAAGAAACTCCGGCGTACAGCGCTTGCTGGTCGCTTCCCAGGCGACCGCTTTGCCACCGTTCTCGCAGTATTCAAAAGAGGAGGTATGCTTGGGGTCCGGCCAGGCGCAGCCGGGGCAGTCGAACCCGTGGGGTTGATTGATACGGCTCAGCGTAATCGCCCCTTTGATCGGTACCTCCTGCTCAAGTAGCGCTTTGCCGAGCGCCTTGAGCGACCCCCACCCCCCAGCGGGCTGATGGTAGGGGTGAACCGATTTGCTGGTCATTTCGCGCATCTCCAATGTTCCTCCCGCAGATTAGGGCCGCATCCGGCTGACCGTCTTTTCAAAACGAAGGCAGAATTTCGCGTTCGCACCGAGCGCGGGCGATCAGCGCAGTGCATTTAGGAAAGAGGCTTTTCGTTCAGGAAAGCCTGATGATCGTCCCAGGCATAGTTTTAGCGTAGTGGGCTGACCGGCCCCCATCCGCCCTTGAACTAGGAGCAACATGAGATGTTCACACGACGGAAACTGCTGGCTGTGTCGGCGGCTGGCGCCACCGCTCTGGCCAGTTCAAAGGGACACGCAGCTACATTTGGAAATCCGGACCAACCGCCGCAGGGTGCCATCAACGCAAAGACGCCCGGAAGCTTGAGCGATCCCGGTCCTCAGAATCCCGAACTCGCAAAGCAGTTTCCTTCCGCACAAACTCCGCCAGCAACCGATGTCGGCGGTCTGCCGATGGATTGGGCGTCCTTCAACAATGCGCCTAGAAGAATCCAGAACGGCGGCTGGGCCCGTCAGGTGACCGTCGACGATTTTCCGATCTCGAAGCAGATTTCGGGCGTTAACATGCGGCTTTCTGCAGGCGGCATCCGCGAGCTGCATTGGCACCAGGCTGCCGAATGGGCGATCATGACCTACGGCAATTGCCGCATCACCGTTCTCGATGCGCAAGGGCGGCCCTATGTCGCCGACGTGAAAACAGGCGACCTTTGGTATTTTCCCTCGGGCGCTCCTCACTCCCTGCAGGGGCTAGGTCCCGACGGCTGTGAATTTGTGATCTGCTTCGACGACGGTCACGCCAACGAATTCAACACGCTGCTCGTGACGGACTGGTTCGCCCACACGCCGCCCGAAGTGCTGGCAAAAAATTTCGGCGTTCCTGTCGACGCGTTTAAGAATATACCGCTGCAAAATCTCTGGATTTTCCAAGGCACGGTGCCGGGCGACCTCGCGGCTGACCGAGCCGCGGTCTCGAAGAACGCGGAAGCACCACCCTACCCGTTCATCTATCCACTCGGCGGGTCCTCTCCCGTCAAAGAGAACGCGAACGGGACCATCCGCGTTGCTGACAGCACAAATTTCAAGGCAGCTACGACGGTGGCCGCGGCACTCGTGACGGTACCTCCCGGAGGCGTGAGGGAGATGCACTGGCATCCGAATGCGGACGAGTGGCAATACTACATTAAGGGCAAGGCGCGCATGACCGTCTTCAACACAGGTCCTAACGCCCTCACCATGGATTTTTCGGCCGGAGACATCGGCTACGTACCGCGAAATCTCGGACACTACGTGGAGAACACTGGTGA
>Ga0247757_10002068_pt1 | contig 11214 bp, 10 predicted proteins | sample UWRJL126311R4_FD_180929 | JGI IMG/M metagenome (GOLD analysis project Ga0247757, IMG submission 180929) | Plant litter microbial communities from Arlington Agricultural Research Station in Wisconsin, United States - UWRJ-L126-311R-4 | ecosystem: Environmental > Terrestrial > Plant litter >...
TACCACCGTCGCCACCGTTCACCTGGGTGCCCTGCGCCACAACCTCGCCCGCGTGCGTGCGCTGGCGGGCAGCGCGAAGGTCATGGCGGTGGTCAAGGCCGATGCTTATGGCCACGGGCTGGAACGGGTGGCGCGTGCCCTGGACGGTGAGGCGGAGGCATTCGCCGTGGCCGCCATCGCCGATGGCCTTCGCCTGCGTGCCGCAGGTCACCGGCAGCGCATCGTGGTGCTTTCCGGCCCCGATACCGCATCGGACATCGCGGAAATGCAGCGCCTCCGGCTGGAGGCGCTGATCCATCACGACGCCCAGCTGCCATGGCTCGCGAAAGCGGATCCGTCGCGTGGTCCTTTGCGCGTCTGGATCAAGGTGGACACCGGGATGCATCGCCTCGGTTTCGAGGCGGCCCGCGCCCGCGAGGTGCACGCGGCGCTGCGGGCCATGCCGGCCATCGATCCGGAGGTCGGCCTGATGACGCACTTCGCGTCGTCGGAAGAATTCGGCGGTCGCGAAACGGCGCTGCAGATCCTGCGCTTCAAGGAAGGCACAGCGGGGCTTCCGGGGCCCCGCGCCCTGTCCAATTCCGCCGCGGTGCTCGGCTGGCCCGATGCGCGCGGCGACTGGGTGCGCACGGGCGGGCTGCTGTATGGGCTGTCGGTGGTCGAGGGTCGCACGGGGGCGGATTTCGGCTTCCGGCCGGTGATGACGCTCAATACCCGCCTCGTCGCGATCAATCGCCTCGCGAAGGGCGAGCGCGTGGGCTACAACGGCACGTACGAATGTCCCGAAGACATGGACGTCGGCGTCGCCGCGATCGGCTATGGCGATGGCTATCCGCGCAGTGCGGCGCCCGGCACGCCGGTGCTGGTGAATGGCCGCCGCGCGAGCCTGGTCGGGCGCGTGTCCATGGACCTCATCACGATCGATCTGCGCGACGCGCCCGGATCGCGTCCGGGCGACCGCGTCACGCTGTGGGGCGAGGGCCTTCCCGTCGAAACGGTCGCCACCGCCGCGGGCACGATCTCCTACGACCTGACGTGCGGCATGACGCGCCGCGTACTCTTCGTCGAGGACGAGGCCTGACGGCCGGTATCGTCCGCTGCGACACCGTCGCGGTACAACGTCGAATCACTTCACGGAATTCCTGCCCCATGGCCAAGGCCAAGACAGCTTACGTCTGCACGCAGTGCGGCGCCGAACACAGTAAATGGCAAGGCCAGTGCGTCGAGTGCAACGAGTGGAACGTGCTCTCGGAATTCGTCGTGCAGTCCGCCAGGCCGAACGCCGTCGTCACCGGCGCGCGTCGCGGCGGTTACGCGGGCGAAGCCGCCGGCGCGCCGCGCATCACGCCGCTGACCGAGGTGCTGCACACGGCGGAAGCACGTACGAACACCGGCATCGGCGAGCTCGATCGCGTCCTTGGCGGAGGGCTCGTCGACGGTTCGGTGGTGCTGATCGGCGGCGACCCGGGCATCGGCAAGTCGACGCTGCTGCTGCAGATGCTGGGTACGCTCGGCACCAGTCTGCCCAGCCTCTACGTGACCGGCGAGGAATCGCTCGGTCAGGTCGCGGGCCGCGCGCAGCGCCTCGATCTGCCGCTCGGCCCGCTGCATGCGCTCGCGGAGACCTGCATCGAGCGCATCCTCGAACAGGCCGCCTCCGCGCGGCCGCGCGTGCTGGTCATCGATTCGATCCAGACGATCTGGACCGAGATGCTCACGGCGGCGCCGGGTTCGGTGAGCCAGGTGCGCGAATCGGCGGCCAAGCTGACGCGGTTCGCGAAAGAGACGGGCACGTCGGTCTTCCTCGTCGGCCACGTCACGAAGGAAGGCGGCATCGCCGGCCCGCGCGTGCTGGAGCACATGGTCGACGCGGTGCTGTATTTCGAGGGCGAATCCGGCAGTCGCTTCCGCGTGCTCCGCGCCTTCAAGAACCGCTTCGGCGCCGTGAACGAACTGGGCGTGTTCGCGATGTCGGAGAAGGGGTTGCGCGAGGTCCCGAATCCGTCGGCCATTTTCCTCTCCGCGCACGCCGGGCCCACACCGGGCAGTGCCGTGATGGTCACGCGCGAAGGTACGCGTCCGCTCCTGGTCGAGGTGCAGGCGCTGGTCGACCAGTCGTCGCTCGGCAATCCGCGCCGTGTGGTGCTCGGCCTGGAACAGAACCGTCTGGCGATGCTGCTCGCGGTGCTCCACCGCCACGGCGGCGTGGCGGCCTACGACCAGGACGTCTTCGTCAACGTGGTCGGCGGCATCCGCGTGCAGGAAACGGCATCCGATGTGCCGGTGATCATGGCCGTGCTGTCGAGCCTGCGCGATCGTCCGCTGCCGGAGAAGACCATCGCCTTTGGCGAGGTCGGCCTGTCGGGTGAGATCCGGCCGGTGCCCAACGGGGAAGAGCGCCTCAAGGAAGCGGCGACGCACGGTTTTCGTCGCGCGGTAGTCCCGGCAGGCAACGCGCCCAAGCGAGGGCGTGTGGGAGAGATGGAAGTCATCGGGGTGGAGCGACTGTCGCAGGCGATCGACGCCAGCCGGGAATAAGCCGCGTCGGCGTCGTTCCGCTTATGCCGTGCGGTGCAGGATCAGTTCCAGCACCGCCTTGGTGCCGAAGAACGCCAGCAGCAGGATGCCCATGCCCACGAGCGTGAGGTAAACGGCGCGGATGCCGCGCCAGCCGTGCCGCCAGCGGCCCCACAGCAGCACGCCGAACACGATCCACGCGATGATCGACAGCACCGTCTTGTGCACGAGATGCTGGCCGAAGAGATCGCCCACGAAGAGTGCGCCGGTGACCAGCGTCAGCGTCAGCAGCACGAAGCCCACGGCGATCAGGCGGAACAGCAGCACCTCGGTGAGCGTCAGCGGGGGCAGGGCACGTAGCCAGTGGCCGAATCGGCTGCGGCGCAGGGCGCGCTCCTGGATGGCGAGGAGGATGGCCAGTGTCGCGGCGATCGACAGCAGGCCGAATGCGAACACCGCGATCGTCACATGCAGTTCGATCTGCCAGGTCATCGCTTCGGGCGCCGTGCGCGGCGCGACGAAGGCGTCGATGGCCACGAGCGCGGCCGATAACGGAAAGATCAGGATGCCGAGGCCGGCCACGGGGCGCGACAGGTTCACCGCCAGCGTGAGCGCCGAGGCGATCCAGGCCACGAGCGAGAGCGCGGCGAAGAAATGCAGGTCGAGCGTGCCGCGATGGGCCATCAGCAGTACGGCCCCGTGCGCCAGCGCGGCGAGGGTCGCCAGCGCCATGCCCACGCGCGTCAGGGGCTGTCCGCCCGTGGCCAGCGGCCGGGCGAGGACGCCGGCGGCGGTGAGGTACAGGGCGACGGCGGCCGCGGTTAGCAGGGTGACGATCATGGACGCGGAGTGTGGCATAGCGGCCCGTCGGCCGTGAATGCGGCAGGTCGCACCCGAGGAATCCGGCTATAATCGCCAACTCACTGCATCGCCTGCCGAATTCCTCATGTTCGAATCGCTCAGCCAACGCCTGTCCGACACCGTCAACCGTCTGCGCGGCCGAGGCCGGCTGACCGAGGAAAACATTCGCGAGACGCTCCGCGAAGTGCGTATCGCGCTTCTCGAGGCCGACGTCGCCCTGCCGGTGGTGAAGGCCCTCGTCGAGCGCGTGAAGGTTCGCGCGGTCGGTCAGGAAGTGCTCAAGAGCCTTTCGCCCGGCCAGGCCCTGGTCAAGGTCGTCTCCGACGAACTGACCACGCTGATGGGCGCGGCCAACACGGAGCTCAACCTCGCCGCCCAGCCGCCCGCCGTCGTCCTGATGGCCGGCCTGCAGGGCGCGGGCAAGACCACCACGGTCGCCAAGCTCGCGCGCTTCCTCAAGGAGCGCAAGAAGAAGCGCGTGATGGTGGTCAGCTGCGACGTCTATCGTCCGGCGGCCATCGAGCAGCTGCGCACGCTGGCGTCGCAGGTCGACGTTTCGTTCTTCCCGTCCGAAGCGGGCCAGAACCCGGTGGACATCGCGAAGGCCGCCGTGGCCGCCGCTCGCCGCGAGGTGATCGACGTGCTGCTGGTCGATACCGCCGGCCGCCTGCACGTCGACGAAGCGATGATGGACGAGATCAAGGCGCTGCATGGCGCCCTCGATCCGATCGAAACCCTGTTCGTCGTCGACTCGATGACGGGCCAGGACGCCGCCAACGTCGCCAAGGCGTTCTCGGACGCGCTGCCGCTCACCGGTGTCGTGCTGACCAAGACCGACGGCGACGCCCGCGGCGGTGCCGCCCTGTCGGTACGCTACGTCACGGGCCGCCCGATCAAGTTCCTGGGCGCTGGCGAGAAGACCGACGCGCTGGAGCCGTTCCATCCGGATCGCGTGGCGCAGCGCATCCTCGGCATGGGCGACGTCCTGTCGCTGGTCGAGGAGGTCGAACGAAAGGTCGATCAGGAAAAAGCGCAGAAGCTCGCCGAGAAGGTCATCAAGGGCAAGCGCTTCGATCTCAACGACATGCGCGACCAGCTCGAGCAGATGAGCAACATGGGGGGTCTGGCGGGCCTGATGGACAAGCTTCCGGGCATGTCGAGCATCCCCGACAGCGTCAAATCCAAGGTCAACGACAACGAGCTGAAGCGCATGGTCGCCATCATCGGCTCGATGACGAAGAAGGAGCGCCGGCACCCGGATCTCCTGAATGGGTCCCGCAAGGCCCGCGTGGCGCGGGGTTCGGGCACCCAGCCGGCCGATGTCAATCGCCTGCTGAAGCAGTTCATGCAGATGGAAAAGATGATGTCCAAGCTGTCCAAGGGCGGCAGCAAGGGTCTTCTTCGCCAGATGCGCGGCGCCATGAAGGGCATGGGCGGCATGGGCGGGATGATGCCGCCGCGCTGAAGCGCCGCATGATCACGGAAGGGGCTGAACCCCTTCCATTTTTCGAAACTTTCGCTAAAATGTCCGGCTTTACCGCGCCCGCTTCTCGCGCGCGCCTTGCCGGTCTTCGGCATTCTGGAGCTCGTTACTTATGGTCAAGATTCGTCTTTCGCGCGGTGGCGCCAAGGGCCGTCCGTTTTATCACGTCGTCGTTACCGATCAGCGCAGCCCGCGCGACGGTCGTAACATCGAGCGCGTCGGTTACTACAATCCGGTCGCTTCGGGCGCCGACAAGCGCCTCGAGCTCGACGTCGCCAAGGTCCAGGCCTGGGTGGCCAAGGGCGCACAGCTGACCGACAAGGTCCGTGCTCTCGTGAAGGAAGCCGGCAAGCTGGCTGCTTGATGTCGACGGGGTCCGGTAAGCGCGTCCGCGTCGGACGCATTGTCGGGCTCCATGGCGTGCAGGGTCAGGTCAAGCTCGAAAGCTGGACCGAACCCCGCATCCAGATCTTCCGTTACCAGCCCTGGCTGCTCACCGCGCCGGGTATGGAGCAGGAGATGAACGGAATCCGAGGGCGCGCGCAGGGTAAGGGCATCGTCGCCACCCTGCCGGGCATCGAGGATCGCGACCAGGCGGCCGCACTGATCGGCTGCGAGATCACGGTCTCGCGCGATGTGTTGCCGCCGCCCTCGCCGGGTGAGTTCTACTGGACCGATCTCGAAGGTCTCGAGGTCGTCACCAGCGACGAAACGCATCTGGGGCGGGTCAGTCATCTGTTCGCCACCGGCGCCAACGACGTCATGGTGGTCAAGGATGGCGAAAGGGAGCGTCTGATTCCGTTCGTCCAGGGCCCCTACGTGCATTCGGTCGATTTCGACACCGGGCGCATCGTGGTGGACTGGGACCCCGAGTTCTGAACGGCGAAACCTGACGATCATGCGTATCGACGTGATTTCGCTGTTTCCCGATTTCGTCCGCCAGTCGGCCGGTATCGGGGTCATCGGACGGGCGCAGCAGCGCGAACTGTTACAGGTGGAAGCCTGGAACCCTCGCGACTACGCCACCGACAATTACCGCACCGTGGATGGCCGGCCTTTCGGGGGCGGACCGGGCATGGTGATGCTGGTCGAGCCATTGCGAGCCACGCTCGCCGCGGTTCGCGAGGCGGCACCGGAGCCGGTGCATGTGATTTATCTCAGCCCGCAAGGTGCGCGGCTGACGCAGAAACGGGTGGAAGCGCTGGCGAAGATGCCGCGAATCGCCCTGATCTGCGGACGTTACGAGGGTGTGGACGAACGCCTGATCGAGCACGAGGTCGACGAAGAGCTTTCAATCGGCGATTATGTGCTGTCTGGCGGAGAACTCGGCGCAGCGGTGGTTATCGATGCGGTGGGTCGTCTACAGGAAGGCGCGTTGAACGACGTGCAGTCCGCCCAGCAGGACTCCTTCTCGGATGGCCTGCTGGATTGCCCGCATTACACCCGCCCCGTGCATCACGATGCCTGGGGCGGCGTGCCGGAGGTCCTGCTTTCCGGCGATCACGCGGCTATTCGCCGCTGGCGTCGCAAGCAGTCGCTGGGTCGTACCTGGCTGCGCCGGCCGGATCTGCTAACGCAGCGTGCACTCGACGACGAGTCGAGGACATTGCTGGATGAATTCCGCCGTGAATTTACGCGGCTAAACGGTGCGGCCGACAACGACCGCCGTAATAAAAATTGACAGGTGCGCCATGAACAAACTCCTCCAACAGTTCGAAGCCGAGCAGATCACCCGCCAGCTGCCGGATTTCGGTCCTGGCGACACCGTGATCGTCAACGTCAAGGTGAAGGAAGGTAACCGCGAGCGCGTCCAGGCGTTCGAAGGTATCGTCATCGCCAAGCGCAGCCGCGGTCTCCACTCCGCCTTCACCGTGCGCAAGATCTCGCACGGCACCGGCGTCGAGCGCGTCTTCCAGTCGCACAGCCGTGCGATCGACTCGGTCGAAGTGAAGCGCAAGGGCAAGGTCCGCGGCGCGAAGCTGTACTACCTGCGTGGTCTGGAAGGCAAGGCTGCCCGCATCAAGGAAGACGTGGCCGCCGCCGCTGCCGCCAAGGCCGCCAAGAAGGCCGCCGCTGCCGCCGAGTAATCGGCTGCCGCAAGGCGCAAGAAAAAGCCCGCGAGCGATCGCGGGCTTTTTTGTTGTCCGGTTCGTGTCGATGTTCGACATCCATGATGGCCGGGCAGGGCGGGCCCCATGGGGCGACCGCTCTCAGACCGGCATGTATTCCTCGGCCAGCACCTTCGCGGGTTCCTGCAGGAAATTGCCCTGGATGAAGTCGACGCCGGCGGCGAACAGCAGCGAGGTGCTCACCGCGTCCTCCACCCACTCGGCCACGGTCTGCTTGCCGGAGGCGTGGCCTTCCTTGCAGATCTCGGCGATCTTCTTCTGGTTTTCGGGATGCTGCGGCAGGTCGGTCATGAAGCTGCGGTCGATCTTCAGGAAGTCGGCCTCGACGTGATTCAGCATCTGGAACGAGTTGAGGCCCGAGCCGAACTGCTCGATGGCGAAACCGCCACCGGCCTTGCGCCAGCCTGCCACGAACTCCTGCGTGGGACGCAGGCTCGTGAGCACCCTGGACTCGGGCATCTCGATGACGAGCTTGCTGCGACGCAGTTTGGCGGACTCCAGCCGGCGCACGAGCCACGGAAGCAGGTCCGGGTCTTCCAGCGACTGCAGGGTCATCTTCACGAAGTAGGTCGTGGTCAGCCCGTCGTTCTCGCGGTGCGCGAGGGCGTCGATCGCGTGCCCGAGCACCCAGCGGTCGATGGCTGGCAGCAGGCCGTTACGCTCCGCCACCGGGAGGAAATAGGAGGGCAGCACGTCGCCCTTCGGCCCGCGCATGCGCACCAGGATCTCGTAGAACTCCCCGGCGGCATCCTGCAGGCTGATGATCTGCTGGTGGTAGAGGCGCAGGCCATCCTGCGCGAGCGCTTCGCGCACGAGGTCGAGCCAGTATTGCTCTCGCTCGGCGTCGGCCTTCTCGCGCGCGCTGGGGTCGTGCAACTCGACGCGGTTGCCGCCCTGGTTCTGCGCCGCGCGCAGGCAGGCGCTGGCCTGGTCGAGCACCGTTTCGGCGTTCGCGTTCTTCTCGGCCAGCAGCGTGCCGCCGATGGTGATCGTGACGGTGAGCGAGCGCGACCCCGCGTCGAAGATCGTTTCGGCGATGGTCGTGCGCAGGCGCTCCGTGAGCGCCGCGTGCTCGAGGTCGCCGCGCGGTGCTAGGATCAGGCCCAGCGTGTGGTCGCCCAGCACGCCGGCGACATCTTCCTCCGGGTCGATCGACTCGGCGACCTTGCTGGCGATGGCGGCCAGCAGGTGGTCGGCGTTGCCGATGCCCGCGCTGGCGACGAGATCCTTCCAGTTGTCGGGTTCGAGCAGAAGCACCGCCTGACCGGCGCGACCGGCGGCCGCGGAGGCCACGGCTTCGTCGACGCATTCCAGCGTGCGCGCGCGGTTGTAGAGGCCGGTGACCGGGTCGCGCTGCAGCTGGGCGACCAGCGCGGCGTCGACGGTCTGCTGCCGGAAGACGATCTGCAGGCAGGCCTCGCCTTCGAACGTGGCGTGGGCGAACTCCACCGACGCCTTGAAGGTGCTGCCGTCGTCGCGACGGGCCAGCAGTTCCATCGGGGGCGGAATGCGGTCGCCCTTCGAGAGGCCGCGTAGCGTGTTCTTGAAGTCGTCGGCGTGGGTGCCCGCCACGAGGTCGAGGATGGGCAGCCCGATGATGTCGTCGAATTCCATGAAGCCGAAGGCTTCGAGGTAAGCCTGGTTCACTCGCACGTGCATGCCTTCGTGCACGTAGGCGATGGCGTCGCGCGACGAATCGAGCAGGGCGTCGCAGCGCCGCTCGGTCTCGCGCAGCGACGTCTCCAGGCGACGGACCTGCCGTCGCGTGGAGAGGGCTTCGAACTCGCGCTGGACCACCGCCAGCACCTGGTCCGAGCGCTTGCGCAGCGCCACGCCGCGCGCGCCGCTGGCGAAGATGTCGGCAATGGCGTCGTCGTCGAGGCTGTCGACCACGGCGATCATCGCGAGGTCGCGGCCGCTCGCGTCGAGCTGGCGCATGACGGCGCCGGTATCGATGCCGGCCACCGTGGGGTTCATGAGGACGAGGTCGGGCACGGCGTCGTCGAGTGCGACCCGGATGTCGTCGGGCGTGGTCGCCCGGGCCGGGCGGACGGCGATGCCGCCATTACGCAGAACATTGATCAAGAGCTCGGCGTCTTCCACCGAGTTCTCGATGAACAGGATCCTGATGACGTTATCGTGTTTCATGCCGTTCCGATTGCCGCTTGCCCACCCCGCGAACCGGCTCGCCGGCTCGCTCCCCCCACAGCGCGGTCCGGTCGGATCATGCTGACCGGATGCCCGCCATACTAACGCGCGAAATCGGCAATGGGGCGCTTCGACGGGTCGCCGGGCAATTCGCGCACCAGTTTGGGGACGAGGTAACCGGGGAGCCGGGCACGCAGTGCCTCCACCAGCCATACCGCGCGGTCGTCGTCGACCTCGTAGTGCGCGGCACCCTGTACCCGGTCCAGCTGGTGCAGGTAGTACGGCAGGACGCCGGCGGCGAAGGAGCGCTCGCACAGCGCCGCCAGTGCCGTCACGTCGTCGTTCACCCCGCGCAGCAGCACCGACTGGTTGAGCAGGGTGGCCCCTGCGTCGCGCAGACGCGCGCAGGCGGCGTCGACGGACGCGTCGAACTCGTTGGCGTGGTTGGCATGCAGCACGACCACCTTCTGCAACGGCAGCCCGGCGAGCCAGGCGGTAAGCGCCTCGTCCACACGTTCGGGGAGGACGATGGGCAGGCGGGTGTGGATGCGCAGGCGGATCACGTGCGGCATGTCGGCCAGCGAGCGCGTGAGTTCTTCGAGCTTGTGCGTGGCGAGCGAGAGCGGGTCGCCGCCGGAGAGGATCAGCTCGCGGATCGAGGTGTCGCCGCGGACGTGATCGAGCGCCTCGCGCCATTGCGCCGCCGCGGCGATCTCCTCGCCATAGGGAAAATGGCGGCGGAAGCAGTAGCGACAGTTCACGGCGCAGCTGCCGCTGGCGATCAGGAGGGCCCGGCCGTCGTACTTGTGCAGCACCCCATGCCCGGCCTTCGACGCCATGTCGCCCACGGCGTCCACCGAGAATCCCGGCGCGGCGTCATGTTCGGCGCGGCGCGGCAGCACCTGCAGCAGCAGCGGATCGGCCGCGTCGCCCTGGCGCATCCGCGCCACGAAGCCGCGCGGCACCCGCAGCGGAAACCCCGCGTCGTCCGGGGGCATCAGGTCCGCGCGGCCGGCGAGCCCGACGGCCTCCAGAAGGGTCCCGGCGTCGGTGATGGATTCCCGCCACAGCTCGCGCCAGTCCCGGATGGGCGGCGATAGGCGGGACATGGGGCTTGCGGTTATCATTGGCGGCCTTGGATCGGGCATTGAAGGCCCGTGACGGCATCATTTTAGCCGCCCGTCGGGGCGGATTTAACTCTGGAGCAGAAAGCGCATGGCGACCCTTGGCCTCAATGACGTCAAAACGGGCAAGAAGATCCTTCACAACGGCGATCCCTGGGTCATCACCGAAGCCGAATTCGTCAAGCCGGGCAAGGGTCAGGCGTTCACGCGCATCCGCGTGCGCAACCTGAAGGACGGCCGCACGACCGAGCTCACGCTGAAGTCGAGCGATTCGTACGAAGAGGCCAACGCCGTCGACACCGACGCCAGCTTCTCGTACATCGAAGGCACCGGCGACGACCGCGAGTGGGTCTTCATGCACTCGGAGACGTTCGAGCAGTACCGCGCCAACCTGGCCGCCATGGGCGACGCCTGGAAGTGGCTCAAGGGTGATGAACTCTGCCAGATCACGCTGTTCAACGAGACGCAGATCATCGCCGTGCAGGCGCCGAAGTTCGTCGAGCTGAAGATCGTCGAGACGGATCCGGGCGTTCGTGGCGACACCTCGGGCGGCGGCGGCAAGCCGGCCACGCTCGAAACCGGTGCCGTGGTGCGCGTGCCGCTCTTCGTCAACCAGGACGAGTTTATCAAGGTCGATACCCGCACCGGCGAGTACGACAGCCGCGTCAAGTAAGGTCACCGGCGTTCGTCTGGTATCGCGGCACGGCAGCCCTCGGGGCGCCGTGCCGTTCTTGTATGAGGCTCCCGCTTCCCCCTTCGAGGCCCGCATGAGCGAAAGCATTCTTCCGATCGACCTGCTGATCGAAGCCCGATGGATCGTACCCGTCGAGCCGCATGGCGTCGTGCTCGACGATCATGCGGTTGCCATCGACAAGGGCGAGATTCTCGCGATCCTTCCGGCCGATGAAGCGCGCCGGCATTACGCGCCGCGTGAGCGCGTCTCGCTCGGCGA
>Ga0247757_10002069_pt1 | contig 11212 bp, 11 predicted proteins | sample UWRJL126311R4_FD_180929 | JGI IMG/M metagenome (GOLD analysis project Ga0247757, IMG submission 180929) | Plant litter microbial communities from Arlington Agricultural Research Station in Wisconsin, United States - UWRJ-L126-311R-4 | ecosystem: Environmental > Terrestrial > Plant litter >...
CCACGGCCTGCCCTGGCGCGCGGGCCGCGAGCTCCTCAAGGGACCAGCGCACGGCGGTTGCGATCACGTCGCGGTCGATGTGGCCGTCTGCCGCGAGCCAACTGGCGAGAGCGGAGCGGCCCTCGACGTCGGGGATGCGGCGGCGGGAGGTCACGCGAAGTGCCTCGGCAGGGTCGCTTCCCACGCCTCGCGCAGTTCGTCCAGCCCGACGCTGAACGCTCCTTGGACCTCGAGCCCGCCTTCCGCGTCGGTCACCCCGATGCGCACCGCGGGCACGCCGCGCGCCTCGAGCATCGCGAGGAAAGTCGGCTCCTCGGTACGGGGAATAACCACGAGAGCGCGAGCCTGGGACTCGCTGAACAGCGCTTGCGCAATCGACACGCCATCGCGAGCGGCGAGCTCGTCGAGGACGATGCGAGCGCCCACGCCGTACCGCAGTGCTCCGCGCGCAAGGGCGGCGGCGATGCCGCCCTCTCCCAAGGCGACAGCGGCGTCGGCAAGGCCGTCGCGGGACGTTGAGACGAGCACCTCGGCCAGCACGCGCTCGGCCGCGAGGTCCGCGACGGGCGGGACGCCACCGAGGTGATCCGAGATCGCCGCGTATTGCGAACCGTCAAGTTCGGCGCGCGTGGTGCCAAGCACGTAGATGAGCTGGCCGTCCTCGCGCCAGCCGGAGGGTAGCGCGCGAGAGACATCATCGAAGACGCCTAGAACGCCAACGATCGCCGTGGGGTTGATGGACGAGTCGATGCGACCTGGCTGGCCCGTGCCGTTGTAGAGCGAGACGTTTCCGCCCGTGACGGGCACGCCCAGTTCCTGGCAACCGTCCGCGAGGCCGCGAATGGCCTCGGCGAACTGCCACATCGCGTCGGGGTCCTCCGGCGAGCCAAAGTTGAGGCCGTCCGTGATCGCGAGCGGCGCTGCGCCCGTGGCGGCCACCGCGCGGTACGCGTGAGCGAGGCTCTCGATGGCGCCGGCGTAGGGGTCCAGCTTGGTGAAGCGGTCGTTTGAGCGAGTCGCAATGGCGACCCCGCGCCCAGTGGCCTCGTCAACGCGAACCACGCCAACGGCGTCGGGCCTTGCCATGGCGGTATTTCCCTGGACGTAGCGGTCGTATTGCGAGGTGATCCACGCGCGCGAAGAGAGGTTGGGCGAGGACATGAGCTCGAGGAACGCGAGCCGCAGGTCGTCCTCGGTGACGGGCATGCCGAGGGTGCGAGCGCCGTCGGCCTGGAGGCCATCCATCCACGCTGGCCGCGCGAACGGGCGCTCGTAGACGGGGCCGTCGTGCGCCACGGTTCGGGGGTCCACGTCCACGATGCGCTCGCCATGGTGATCGATCGTGAGGCGGCCCGAGTCGTTAACCTCGCCCACCACCGCGGTCTCGACGTCCCACTTGCCGGTGATCTCGAGGAATGCCTCGAGCTTGTCGGGCGTGACTACGGCCATCATCCGCTCTTGCGACTCCGACATGAGGATCTCGCCGGCGTTGAGCGTGGGGTCGCGCAGCAGCACGTCGTCGAGCCACACGTGCATACCGCCAGAGCCGTTGGAGGCGAGTTCCGACGTGGCGCACGAAATGCCAGCCGCGCCCAGGTCTTGGATGCCCAGCACCACGTCGGCCGCGAAGAGCTCGAGGCAGCACTCGATGAGCACCTTCTCCATGAATGGGTCGCCCACCTGCACCGAGGGGCGCTTGGACGGCACGCCGTCCTCGAAGGTCTCAGAAGCAAGGATCGAGGCCCCGCCGATGCCGTCGCCACCCGTCCGCGCGCCAAAGAGAACCACCTTGTTGCCCACGCCCGCGGCAGAGGCAAGGTGGATGTCCTCGTGCTTCATGACACCAACACACAGGGCGTTTACCAGCGGGTTTCCCTGGAACGACGGATCAAACGAGGCGCCGCCACCCACGTTGGGCAGGCCGAGCGAGTTGCCGTAGCCGCCCACTCCCGAGACCACGCCGTGCACAACGCGGGCCGTATCGGGATGCGCGATGTCGCCGAAGCGCAGCTCGTCCATCACGGCAACAGGACGCGCTCCCATCGCGAGGATGTCGCGAACGATGCCGCCAACGCCGGTCGCGGCGCCCTGATACGGCTCAACGTAGCTCGGGTGATTGTGGCTCTCGACCTTGAACGTGACCGCCCAGCCGTCGCCGATATCGACCACTCCCGCGTTCTCGCCGATGCCCACCATGAGATGGGTCTTCATCTCATCCGTTGTCTTCTCGCCAAACTGCCGCAAGTGCACCTTCGACGACTTGTATGAGCAGTGCTCCGACCACATCACCGAGTACATAGCGAGCTCGGCATTGGTTGGGCGGCGGCCAAGGAGTTCACGAATGCGCTGGTACTCATCTGCCTTGAGCCCAAGCTCGGCCCACGGCTGGTCCTGGTCGGGGGTCGCAGCGGCGTGCTCGACCGTGTCGAGATGAGAAGCGGTGGTCTGTGAAGGCGCGGGAGCGTCGGTCATCGGGTCCTCAAAGGTGACGGTGACGGGATGGCTCAAGCGTACCGGGCCGCGCTCGCGGGCCTCACGCTTGGTGCCACCGGGCCCGACGCTGGGGTCGGCTACTTCTTCGGCGTCGCCAGGGTGCCGGGCTGCACGACGATGACCGATTCGACGCTCGGATCGCAGTACTTGTCCCACTCTGCTCGTGCATCCGCCAGCCATCCCTCGCCGACAGCTGGGCGACCCTTAAGGGTGACGGGCTTGCCGTATTGCGCGATAGGCGCTCCCGCCCACAGTGAGGTGCCGGAGATGAACGGCGCCGGGCCCGTAAGGCCGCGCTCGACGATCGACAGCTTGAAGCCGCGGTAGGTGTCGGGTAGCACCAAACCCACCCGCGCGGTGGGGTCATAGCTGGGGCCGTTGGTCACAAAGAAGCAGACGGTTGACTCGCCCGTGTCCACGTCCACCCAGCCGTCATGCGTTCCGCCGGTTCCCTGCCACGCGCTCGCTGGATAGCGCGGAGTGGTGATTGGCCGCTTGGCGAGCGAGAAGATCGCGACCCCGCTAAGCAAGATGAGACCGACGAGAGACCAGGCGACGACACGGAAAGAACGGCGCTGTCGCATAAATAGACCGTAACGCACGTTCGCGCGCCCCCATAAATAGGGGCAGTACTCATCAAGCGGAGGTGTCCGAATTGCCGTATTTTCGCAAGTGGACTAATGCTCGCGCGTGAGGGGGTGGCGTGGACGACACGCAACTCACGTTGAGGCTCTTGGGGGCCCCGACCCTCCTGACAGGAGAACGGCCCGTGGCACTTTCGCCAGGGGCGACGCTGTTGTGCGCCTATCTGGCGCTCTCTCCTAAAGAGGGCAGATCCCGCGAATTCGCGGCCGCCCAGCTGTTTGGGGACTGCCCCGGGCCAACCGCCCGACGCCGCCTCAACACCGCCTTGTGGCGGCTACGCACCGAGATGCGAGAGCTCACCGGCATTGAGATCGTCGCTCCGGACTCCACGCGGCGCGTGGCGCTGAGTTCCACGGTGCAGGTGGCGCTCGACGCGCGGCTCTTCGAGGAACTCGTCGAGACCGCCCTAGCGATCCCCGCCAAGAGCCTCAGCGTCTCGGAGGCGAGCGGGCTCGAGGCGGCGGTGTCCATGCACCGCGGCCAGCTTGTGGAGCCTTGCGATGACGACTGGGTGCTCTCGCATCGCTCGCGAATCGAGGACCTGTACCTCACCGCCTTGGACCACCTTCTCCAGTACTACGGCGAGCGAAGTGAGCTGGGGGCCGTCGCCAAGTACGGCGACATGGCGCTTGCCATCGAGCCGTTGCGCGAGGACATCCATCGCCACCTCATGACCGCGTATGCGGCCGCGGCACGACCCGACCTCGTCGAGCGGCAGTTTGAGCGTTGCCGCGCCGTGCTGCTCGAGGAGCTGGGTGCCGATCCGATGCCGGAAACCATCGCCCTGTACTCACGCCTCACTCGCGGCGACAGCGGCCCCAGCACCAGCGTCGGGGCGCTGACCCAGGAACTCGAACGAGCGAGGCGCGAGATAGCGCGCCTTAGCGAGATCGTCGAGCGCGCCCTCGAACACGTTGCGCGAATACGGTGATAGCCGCGCAATAGCTCCGTGACAGGGCCGTGAGCGCGCGGCCACAGGCTGACCCCACAAGGAGAAGGGTCGCCGCCTGGTGGTCAGGAAGTGGAAGCATCGATTTCTCATCGACGTGTGGGCGGAGCCCCGCGAGGTGACAGGTCTTCCCTTCATCATCAGGGCCCGGGTGCGTGACCTCGCAAACGACGAGGAGACGTACGTGGGATCGTTCGCGGAGATCCAGTCGCTCGTGGACGCGCGCCTCGATGCCGAAGGTATCTCTCCACGACGGTGGGAGCGCGAGTCATGATCCTCGAGGTCACGAACGCCCTAGTCGACGTCGTCCACGATGCGACGCCGGACCTCGCGCCGTGGGTCGAGATCCGCTCCCTCGCCCTGAATGACGGTACGGCTCTCGATCAGAAGGCCGCGATCGCGCTGCTTGCGATCGCGCCGCATCCGCACATGCTCAACCGGCCGCTCGTCGAGGGCGTCGCGGGCCTGGTCCGAGCGCCGCTGTCCCTCAAACTCAGCTACCTGGTGACGTACTTCGGCGATCACTCCGAGGCGCAGACTCGGCTAGCGCGAGTGGTCCAGGCGTTTCACACCACCCCAGTGCTGGCCGGGGCAGATCTTCCGCCGCAGCTGGCGGACAGCGTCGACGCCATTGCGATCCGCCTCATGAGCCCCTCCGCCGACGAGCGGAACCAGTTGTGGGGAATCCTCGGCAGGCCCGGGCGCGTGGCCCTCTTCTATGAGGTGGACGTGGCTCCGGTTCCCGTGCTCGAACGTGAGGGAGCCGGCCGCGTCAAGACCCACCGCATCGACTATGTGGCGGTGCCATGACGGTGATCGCGCAGTCAACGACCTCGCTCGTCAACGAGGTGCGCCTCCTGCACGCTTCCACGGGCAAGGCCATCGAGGCGATCGCCGTTCGCCCGACGCCGTGGCCGCCAGGGTGGTCGGCTCGCGTTGTCGGGGGCTCGGTCGTGGTGTCCCGCGCGGGCCATGCGGGCACCGCCACCCCAGAGTTTGTGGACGTGGCCGTCACAGATGCCGGGCTCGCCGCCCACCTGACCTTCCCGCCGGATGCGCCCGCGCCCAGCACCGTCCGCGTGCCGCTCACCGCGGCGCACATCGACGTGAGCCTGGCAGCAACTCCCATGGTGCTCACCGCGATCTTGAGCGATCTCGGCACGGGCGACCCCAGCGTCGGAAAGTCAGTCACCGTGCACCCGAGCGCTGGAGCCAACGTCACGCTCACCGAAGTAGCCGGCAAGCCCGGCACGTATTCAAGCGCCGCCCGCGAATGGGGCGCCGCCTTCAACCCCGCCGATCTGCGGATCGGTGCCACCACAGTGCGCAAGGTCTCCATGGACTTCTCGCGCGCCGAGACCCGCATCCACGTGGTCGACCCCACCTGACGAGCCAAGGAGGCCGTTGTGACCTATCAATCACCAGGCGTGTACATCGAAGAGGTGCCCTCGGGCCCTCAACCGATTGCCGCCGCTCCAACCAGCGTGGTCGCCGTGCTCGGCACCACCCGCAAGGGACCAGTGCTCAAGCCCACTCGGGTGACGGGATGGTCGGACTTCGTGCGCGTGTTCGGCACCGCCACCGCACGCTCCTTCACCGCCGAATCCGTGTTCGGATTCTTTGAGAACGGCGGCCCCGCCGCGTACATCGTGCGCGTGGACCCCTCAGTTGGCGCGCAGTGGTCGGTCGCCGACACCACCGCGGCCGCATCCTTCACGGTGGAAGCGATCAGTCCCGGGGCGTGGGCCAATGACGTCTCGCTCGCCGTGGCACCCGACTTCTCAGGCGGGCTGGCGACGATGGCACGGGCCACGGTCTCCGGCGCGGTCACCGTGGCCGCGGCAGCCATCGATGTTCCCGTTTCGAGCCCGGGTGGCCTTGCGATCAACGACACCGTGACTCTGCTCAACTCGGCCGGCGACACTCGCCCGGCCGTCGTCAATGACGTCACCGCCACCGCCGTTCGCGTCACCAAGACGTCCGGCGCCAACATCACCCTCGCCGAGGGCGACGCGATCGTGCTCGCCGTTGCGAGCACCGCTACAACGCTCAAGTTCGCGGCGGGCTCTGGAATCCGCACCGGAGATCTGCTGGTGCTGCAGCGGCCCGACGGATCACGCACCTCCGCGCTCGTGGCGAGCGCGGTGCCGGACGGGGCGTCGCTTACCGTTACCCTCGGCGCTGCCTTGGGTGCCGCGGTGGATGGGGCCGCGCTGGCCGCGAGGCGCACCACTTTCGCCGGCACCATCGCCGCAAAGACGGGCACGCTCGCGCTTGGCGATATCGCGTGGGCGGGAGACCCGACGCTCGCTCCGCACAACGCCGACGGCCAGATGGCGAACGCTCGCGCCATCGTGTCCACCGGCGCCGAGGCGGCCTACTCCGGGGCTAGTTTCGCCATGCCCGGCGGCGCTGACTTTCCCTCGGGGGCCATCTCCGTCGACGGGCCGGCGCGGGTGGCGGTCTTCAGCCAAGCCATCGACCTCGCTCCCGCGAACGAGGCCGCCGTCATCTCGCAGTTCTCGTTCTTGCCCGTCGGCACCGCCATCAAGCTCGGCAACGGCACCCAAGAGACCACCGTCACTCGCACCGGCGTCGCAACCGGTACAACGGCCGGCGACGGCCTCGCGTTCACCTTCACCACCGCCACCTTTGTGCTCCCAAACAATGCGTCGCTTGGCGTGGTCGTCAAATGCGCGGTGGCGCCGAGGGTGGGGGACTACGTCAGTTTCGGGGCCAACACCCTTCGCGTGACGGGCGTGGACAACCCGAGCGGAAACATCTACGTGCTCCACTTCACCGCTACCACCAACATCTCGGCGGCGACCAACCCCGATCCCGGCCGGTTCCCGCTGCTCGCGGTGACGGCGACCCAGGCATTTCCGTACCGATTCAGCCTTCGCGTCGTGGACGCCGGGGCGGTGGTCGAGACCTTCTCTTCGCTCGCCCTAGACCCTGCCCATCCCACGTATTTCGCGAGGGACGACGTGGTCAACGGGATCTCCTCCTATGTGACGGTGAACAAGAGGGCGGCCGCGGCCCCAGCCATAGCGTCGGCCACTATGCCGGCCCTCGCGACGCGAACGCGAGACGGCGTGGATCACACAGCCGCCACGAGCGACTACGCGGCGGGGCTGGCCGCGCTCGAGGTGCCAACGGAACCCGCGATGGTGATCGTGCCCGATGCGGTGCGCTTCGAGGATCCGCTGCTCCAAGCGGACCTCGTGGGAAAGGTCATCACGCACTGCGAGGAGCAGCGACGGTTCGCGATCATCGACGCTCCGGACATCTCGGAGGACACGGAACTGCTCGCGTGGCGGAACACCGCGGTGAGCAGCACCTACGCGGCCGTCTACGCGCCGCACGTGAAGATCGTGACGATCGATCCCGATTCCATCGACAGGTACACCACGGTGCCGCCGTCCGGCTTCATGGCGGGGGTGTTCGCTCGCACTGACCGCGAGCGCGGAGTTCACAAGGCCCCCGGCAACGAGCGCGTGAGCGGGATCGTGGGCCTCACCGAGGACTACACCCAACGCCGGCAGGATCTGCTCAACCCCGGGGGCGTCAATCTCATTCGCGCCTTCCCCGGAAGGGGCATCCGCATCTGGGGCGCTCGCAATGCCACCGACGATGTCACTTGGCGCTACGTCAACGTGCGGCGGTTGTTCAACATGATCGAGACGAGCGTTGAGCGATCCACCCAATGGGTGGTCTTTGAGCCCAACACTGCCTCCACGTGGATCCGCATCAAGGTATCGGTGGAGAACTTCCTCGATCAGCAGTGGCGCGCGGGCGCGCTCGCGGGCACCAAGCCCGAGGAGGCGTACCGGGTTCGCGTTGGCATCGGAGAAACGATGACCGAAACCGACGTTGACCTTGGACTCGTCATCACCGAGGTGGCCATCGCCCCTGCTAAGCCCGCGGAATTCGTAGTGTTCCGCTTCAGCCACAAGCGGCTCTCCGAGTAGCCGAGAAAGGAACTGAGCCATGTATCCAATGACCACCCTGCACTTCGAGGTCAGTTGGGGAGACTCGCAGAACACCTCGAGCTTCTCTGAAGTCAGCGGCCTCACCATGGAGGCCGAAGTCGTGGAGTATCGCGGCGGTGCCGACGTGCAGCTGAGCACGCGAAAGCAGCCAGGACTCAAGAAGTTCTCCAACGTGACCATGAAGCGCGGCATCGCTCCCGCCGAGGCAGGCAACGGCCTCTTCGATTGGTACAACACGATCTCCGCGGGCTCCGTTGCACGCCGGCCCGTGACCGTGAGCCTGCTCAACGAGACCCGCGACCCCGTCATGACCTGGAAGATCAAGGAGGCGTGGCCCGTGAAACTCGAGGGGCCGGGCCTCAAGTCCACGGGCACAGACGTGGCCATCGAGTCCGTCGAGTTCGCGTGCGAGGGCATCGAGATCGAGGTCAAGTAATGCTCGCGCTCGCCTCTCCCGCCGTCATGCCGTTCACCACCGTGCACTTTGTGCTGGCCATCGACGGCCTCGCGTCGACGAGCTTCAGCAAGTGCACGGGGCTAGCGGGCGAGGTGAGCGTCGAGGAGTACGCGGAGGGCGGCGAGAACCGCTTTGCCCACCGGCTGCCATCCCGCGCATCGTTCCCCAACCTGGTGCTGAGCCAGGGCGCGGGGCCAACGCAAGAACTGTGGGACTGGTGGGGCGAGTACCTGACCGGCGGCCTCGTGGCCCCGCGCGACGGCACGGTGACCCTGATGAGCACGTCCGACGGCGAGCTCAAGCCGGTGCGTGTGTGGGGATTTTCGCGGGGCTGGCCAGCGAAGCTCTCCGGGCCAGACCTGGACGCCCAGTCGAGTTCGATCGCGATCGAGTCGATCGAGATAGCCCACCACGGACTGCAGCTGCGCAAGGCGGGGAGCTGAAATGCCGATCGTGATTGGGGAGGTCATCACGGAGATCGCGGCCGCGCCCGTCGACGCCGAGGTTGCCGCGCGCGCGAACGTCTCCGAGGAACAGCTGCAGAGCATCATCGACCTGGTGGCGCGCCGGGTTCAGGAGCGCGTGCATGAGTCACTGCGCCGGGAATGGGACCTGTGATGCTTACCGCCACGCAGCTCACCAAACTCACGATCGACGCGTACACGGACCTCGAGTTCACCAAGCCGGCGGGGGTCACCTGGACCGCGCTGCTCAATCCCACCGAACTGAGCTTCTCGCGCAAGAACAAGTACGAGGCAACGCAATCGGCCGGCACGTCGCAGCCGCAACAGTCCTACAGCGGCGGCGAGCCGGATCAGGTGTCCATCGACCTGCTTCTCGACGGCACGGGCGTGGTGGGCGAGGCGGGCAGCATCGGCCCCAAGCTCGACGAGCTGCTAGCGCTCACCAAGTTTCAGGGAGACACGCACCAGCCGTACTACGTGCACGCCTATTGGGGCCGATTCGCGTTCCGGGGAATTCTCACTCAGGCGGACGTCACCTACAAGCTCTTCGACCGCACGGGCGAACCCCTACGGGCCACCATCAAGCTGGCGTTCAAGGAGGCGCTGTCGCCCCAGGAGGTTCAGGCAGAGGACCGCTCGTCGTCGCCGGACCTCTACCAGACATGGCTCGTTCGCGATGGTGATGCGCTCGACGCCATCGCGGCCGAGGTCTACGGGGACCCCGCCTTTTGGCGGCCCCTCGCTCGCGCCAATGCGCTCATCAACCCGCGCGGACTGAGGGCGGGCCAGGTGCTCATGCTTCCGCCGGTCGCGCAGCGCACCGGACAGAGGGCGGGGGCCACGACATGAGCCCAACGGTCGCCCAGCCGGATCGCCCCGCGTTCGAGGTGACCGTCGCTGGCAGTGCCCTGACAGCGGCAGACGCCGCCGACGTCATCGAACTCGATATCCACGAGGAATTGAGCCGCCACGGCCGCTGCACGCTCTTGGTGCAGAACTGGGATGCCGACCAGCGCGCCGTGCGCCACAGCGACTCCGGACCCTTTGTACCCGGCAAAGAGATCGGGGTCTCGCTTGGTTACCACTCGGAGCTCACGCCGGTGTTCGCGGGAGTGATCGCGTCGATCACCGGGCACTTCGGAGTCAACGGACATCCCGTATTGCGCGTCGAGGCGAGGTCCAAGTCGATCCTCCTTGAGCATCCTCCGCGCTCTCGTCAGCTGGCTGGCGTTACCGATGCCGATGTCGCGAGCGCGATCGCCTCGGACTACTCCCTGAGCGCCGACGCGGACACCGGCGTGCAGCGCGCGTTCGTGGTGAGCGACCGGATGAGCGACTGGGACTTCCTCAAGGCAAGGGCGAAGGATCTGGGCTGGGCGCTCTACGTGCGAGACGACTCGCTCGTCTTCCACGCCCCGCCGGGGCCTCAGTCACCGCCAACCTTCGACTACACGCGCGCGATCATCGAGGCGCGCCTCACCCAAGATCTCACTCACGCGATCGACACCGCTACCGGCGTGTCGTGGGACGTGAGCGCGCTCGACATCGCCGATTCGGAGCAATCGGCAGACGCCGCGGGCATGCCCACCGGAGACCGCGACAGTCACGCCGACGCGATCGGCGCCGCCGCGTGGCCCCTCAGGTCCGAACGCGATGAGAGGGACGCGGATGCGGCCAGCGACGGGGCCGACGCGAGGGCCATCGGCCGCCAGCGGGACGCTGCGCTCGCTCACGTCCACGGCCAGGTGGTGCTCGCCGGCGACCCGAACCTGCGCTGCGACGCGTGGATAGAGCTCACGGGAATCGGCTCTCGACTCTCGGGGCCCCACTACGTGACCGCGGCGCGCCATCGCCTCTCGGCGGCCGGATACAAAACCGAACTGCAGTTGGGCCGCGCCCCCGCGCTCGAGCCGGCCGCGGCGTCGGGCCCCATGGGCCTCGCGCTTGGCGTGGTGGAGGCGCTTGACGACCCCGACTCGCTCAACCGCGTCAAGGTGCGCTTGCGGTGGCGCTCCGATGCCGGCGAGGGCGTGTGGGCGCGCGTTGCCGCCGCCGACGCGGGCGACGGGTATGGGCAGGTGATCATCCCCAATGCGGGGCAAGAGGTGCTGGTTGGCTTCATCGACGGTGACGGCGCGGCCCCCGTGGTGCTCGGCCAGCTGTTCAACGGCAAGGCGGCCCCTCCCGTCACGATCGACTCCGAGAAGAACGT
>Ga0247757_10002070_pt1 | contig 11187 bp, 11 predicted proteins | sample UWRJL126311R4_FD_180929 | JGI IMG/M metagenome (GOLD analysis project Ga0247757, IMG submission 180929) | Plant litter microbial communities from Arlington Agricultural Research Station in Wisconsin, United States - UWRJ-L126-311R-4 | ecosystem: Environmental > Terrestrial > Plant litter >...
GCGGCGGCGGCATTGCGGCTCGCACGAATCGCGGGCGTGCTGCCGGCATTTTTCGTCCGGCCGAACACCGGCGAAGCGATCACGCCCGCCGATATCGACGCGCATGAGGATGCCGATCGCCTGCGCATCGTCGCCCGCGCCCGGCTACCGGTGGCGGGGGCCGAGGATGCGGAGATCGTTGCCTTCCGCACCGACGAAATGCCCGGCGAGCATGTCGCGCTGCTGATCGGCGCGCCCGATGGATCGCCGCCTTTGGTGCGGCTGCATAGCGAATGCCTGACCGGCGATGTCCTTGGCAGCCTCAAATGCGATTGCGGCCCGCAGCTGCAGGCCGCGATTGCCGCGATCGAGGCGAGCGGCTGGGGCATTCTCCTCTATCTGCGGCAGGAGGGGCGCGGGATCGGGCTGATCAACAAATTGCGCGCCTATGCCCTGCAGGATCAGGGATTCGATACGGTCGATGCCAACACCCGGCTGGGCTTCGCAGTCGATTCGCGCAACTTCGCGGTGGCGGCGCGGATGCTGACCTTGCTGGGCCAGCGTGCGGTGCGGCTGCTGACCAACAATCCCGAAAAAGTCGCCGCGCTCGAAGCGTCGGGCATCGCGGTTACCGAGCGCGTGCCCCACAGCCTGCCGCCCAATCCGCATAACGAGCGCTATCTCGCCACTAAGCGCGACCGCACCGGGCATCAATTCTAGCGTGCGTTATTTCCTCGATACCGAGTTCAACGGCTTTGGCGGCGCGCTGATCTCGCTGGCGTTGGTGCCCGAGGATCCCGACGCCGCACCTTTCTACGAGGCCCTGCCGTGCGAGGATCCGACGCCGTGGGTGGCCGAGCATGTCCTCCCGGTGCTCGCCACCACACCGATCGAACCGCGCGAACTGTCGCACCGGCTGCAGGCATATCTTGGCGACGATCCCTGGCCGGTGCTGATCGCCGACTGGCCCGAGGATATCGCCCATGCCGCGCGGGCAATGATCGTCTCGCCGGGGCGGCGGGTTACGCTCGACAGGGTAGGGTTCGAGCTGTGCGACGCCTTCGCCTTTGATGCCGCGGCGAGCGCGGTGCCGCACAATGCCTATCACGACGCAGTTGCGCTGCGCGACTTCCTGCTCAAGCGAGAGGCGGAAGGCCGATAAGTGACGCCACGGCGTCAAAATCATGCGCGATATGGTGGACGCCGAGCGCGCCGAGCCGGTCGGCGTGGCCCAGCCCGCAATGGGTGCCGGCGCAAAGGCCAATGACCGTCGCGCCCGAAGCGACCGCGCCGGTGACGCCGACAGGCGAATCCTCGAGGATCACGGTGCGCGCGATGTCGACGCCCAGCGCCGCCGCGGCGTGGAGATAGAGATCGGGAGCGGGCTTGCCGCGGGTCACATGCTCGGCGCCGCTGAAGATGCGCCCCTCGAAAACGTCGCTCAGGCCCAGATGCGCGAGATGGCTGGTGATCCAGCGCGTCGAACTCGACGAGGCGACGGCCTTGGGCAGTTCCGGCGGGAGCGAGCGGACAAAGGCGATGGCGCCGGCGACCGCAGGATATCCATCCGCGAGCGCGCGCCGATTCTCCTCGTCACGCGCGTCTTGGAAGCTGTCGGGAATCGCATAGCCGATCCAGCGCTCGATCGCGGCGAGGAAGTCTCCTCCGGCCAGCCCCATGAAATGGGCCATCGAATCCTCGGGCGTGGTCGGATGGCCGATGCCGGTCAGATAGTCGGCAATCTGCTTGTTGCCGGCATATTCGCTTTCGAGGAGCACGCCGTCGAAATCGAAGATGATGGCATCGAACGTCATCCGCGTCCGCCGAACAGCGCGGTGCCGACACGGACATGCGTCGCGCCGAGCGTTACTGCGGTTACATAGTCGCTCGACATGCCCATGCTGAGCCCGGTCAAGCCGTTGTCCCGAGCGAGCTTGGCGAGCAGCGCGAAATAGGGCGCGGGCTCGATCCCGAGCGGGGGCACGCACATCAGGCCCGCGACATCGAGGCCGAGGCTCTTCGCATGCGCGAGCAGGCCGGGCAGATCGGCGATCGTGCAGCCGCCCTTCTGATCCTCGGCGCCGATATTGACCTGGACGAAGAGCGTGGGAGCGTTGCCCAGCTTCTCCATCGCCTTAGCGAGCGCATCGGCGAGCGAGGGGCGATCGAGCGAATGGATCGCGTCGAACAGCGCCACGGCTTCCTCGGCCTTGTTCGACTGGAGCTGGCCGACAAGATGGAGTTCGAGGTCCGGAGTCGTCTCGCGCAGCTCCGGCCATTTCGCCGCCGCTTCCTGAACGCGGTTCTCGCCGAAGACGCGTTGGCCCGCGGCGATCAGCGGGCGGATTGCGTCGGCGTCATGCGTCTTGGAGATCGCGACCAGCGTGATGTCGGCCGATTCGCGGCCGGCGATCTTCGCGGCGCGGGCGATCGACTGGCGGACCGCATCGATCCGTTCGCTGGCTTCGTCAGGGAGCATGGCGCGGCTATAGGAGGGGCGATGCGACCCCGCCACCCCCCGATTCCCCGCATTTGGCTGATGACCGATCCGCGTATGGGCGAGTCGCTCTGGGCGGCGCTCGATCGGCTGCCGCGCGGGGCCGGGGTGGTCCTGCGTCATTATGGCGTGGCGGATCGTGCCGAGTTGGTTCGGCGCGTTGATAGAGTGGCGCGAAAGCGGGGACTGGTTCTGGTCGTCGCCGGAGGGCGCGGGCGCCAGAATGTCCATCAGGGCCGCAAAGGCTGGCATGCCGCGTTGCAAACCGCTTCGGCGCATGGCCGGCGCGAGGCCGTCGCCGCGCTTCGGGGTGGGGCGGATGCGGTATTTCTCTCGCCGGTTTTCGCGACGCGCTCGCATCCGGGTGCGAGGGCCCTGGGGCCGGTGCGATTCGGCCTGATCAGCTGGGGGCTCCGCGTGCCGGTGATCGCACTAGGCGGAATGAATGCCAGACGCGCGAAATCGCTGCCGAATGCGTACGGTTGGGCGGGGATTGATGCCTGGCTGGATTAACTGCCTGAGATCCCGCCTTCGCGGGAATAACCGCTACGCGAGGTCAGAAGCGGAAGGCAGTGCCGACATACACCGACTGGCTGTCGCGGCGATTGTCGGTAAGGCGCGGCAGGCGCTCACGCTCGGTCTCGCTCTTGTAGCGCACGCCGGCAGTGACATCGAAGTTGCGCGTCAGCGAATAGCTGCCGCCGACATCAATCGAATAGCTGGGCTTGTCACCGATCAGCGCCGGCGTATTCGCCAGCGGACGATCCGCACTCGCCGTCACCCGGCCCGTCGCGCGCTTGCCATTATAGGCGATGCCGACATCAGTGCGCTCACGGCTGCCCGGCTGGGCGACCAGATCGACGCGTGTCACATCGCCCGAGACCGAGAAGCGCTTCCAGCCGACCGAGACGCCCAGATTATAAGCGATCGGGGAGAGCGTAACCGAAGCAGGCGCGGCAGCGGCGGTCCGATCCGTCGCGGCAACGGTATTGCGAGTCGAGCGCGCACGAACCGCGACCGTGACGACGCGATTACCGCTGCGGCGCGAATCGGACGGTGTGAAGCGGAAGCCCGATTCGGGCAGGCCGCTGCGCGCGAGCACCGCGGCAAGCTGGGGATCGGCGGAAGCCGGCGTGAAGATGCCGATGCCGCGGACCTGAACCGAGCGCTTCGCCGCATTGGTGCGGGGTGCGCGGCTCTCCTGCGCCTGCAGCGCGGGCGCCAGAATCAGCCCGGCGACGGCAAGCGTCCCCGTTCCAATTCCTGCAATCCAGCGTCCGAGTCGCATTTTCATCCCTTTTAGTTGGGTTGGACTACCATGATTCGGAAGCCAAGTTCCACAGCTGGCTTCATTTTCCTGGATAGTGTTGCTTCCGATCCACATAATTCCGGGATACGGCTCGCCTTGCTCCCGCCACAAGAGCCTCTATAGATGCCGGACCTTGCTTTGACTGCCTTAGGAACCCGTAGATGAACCGCCTGTTGCGCACCGTGATCCTGGGGTCGCTTGTCCTGCCGCTCGCCGCGTGCGGAGGCGGTGGCGACCGCGCCCGTGCCGATATCGCGGCATCGAAGACCACCACGATCGGCGTGAACGCCTATCTGTGGCGCGCGTCGCTCGACACGATCAGCTTCATGCCGCTGCTTCAGACCGATTCGAACGGCGGCGTGATCGTGACCGATTGGTATGTGAACCCCAATTCGCCGACCGAGCGGATGAAGCTTACCATCAGCATCCTCGATCAGGACCTGCGCGCCGATGCGCTGCGGGTCGCCGCGTCGCGCGAAGTGCTGAAGAATGGCCAGTGGGTTTCGGCTCCCGTCCAGGCCGCGACCGTGCAGAAGCTCGAGGATATCATCCTTACGCGCGCTCGCGACCTTCGCCGCGCGGCGGTTGCGAGCAACTAAGCCTCCGATCCTCCACCCGGCCCGCTCCGGGGGTTGATCGCCCCCGGTACGCTATCTAGGGCCCATGGTGTGACTGACAGACGAGACGAACCCGTATCGCGCTTCAATGCGCTGAAGGCCGATGCCGCGTGGCAGAAGGTGTGGGACGAACGCCGCACCTTCGCCGCCGACGATGCGTCGCCCAAACCCAAGACCTTCGTGCTGGAGATGTTCCCCTATCCTTCGGGGAAGATCCACATGGGGCATGTCCGCAACTACACGATGGGCGACGTCCTCGCGCGGTTCCGGCGGATGCAGGGCATGGAAGTGCTCCATCCGATGGGCTGGGACGCATTCGGCATGCCCGCCGAAAATGCGGCAATGGAAAAGAAGGTCCATCCCGGCGGCTGGACCCGCGAAAATATCGCGACGATGAAGGCGCAGCTCAAACGGCTGGGTTTCGCGCTCGACTGGACGCGCGAGCTGGCGACGTGCGAGCCCGACTATTACGGCCACGAACAGGCGCTATTCCTCGACTTGCTCGATGCGGGCCTTGTCTATCGCAAGGAATCGGCGGTCAATTGGGATCCGGTCGACATGACCGTGCTCGCCAACGAGCAGGTGATCGACGGCCGCGGCTGGCGCTCGGGCGCGCTGATCGAGCGGCGCAAGCTCTCGCAATGGTTCCTCAGGATCACGCAGTTCGCCGACGCACTGCTGGAGGGCGTCCAGGCGCTCGAGCATTGGCCCGACAAGGTCAAGCTGATGCAGGAGAATTGGATCGGCAAGTCCGAGGGGCTGCAGTTCAGGTTCGCATTGTCGGCCAATGACTCTGGCGCCGGCGAAGTCGAGGTATTCACGACGCGGCCGGATACGATCTTCGGGTCGAGCTTCGTCGCGATCGCGGCGGACCATCCGATCGCGCAGGCTTTGGCAGTGGGGAATCCCGAGGCGGCGGCGTTCATCGACCTGTGCAAGCAGGGCGGCACCACCGCGGCCGAGCTGGAAACGCAGGAGAAGCTCGGCTTCGATACCGGCATCCGCGCGACGCATCCCTTTGATCCGGCATGGAAATGGCCGGTCTATATCGCCAATTTCGTGCTGATGGATTACGGCACTGGCGCGGTATTCGGGGTGCCGGCGCACGACCAGCGCGACTTCGAGTTCGCGACCAAATACGCGCTGCCGATCACCCGCGTGGTCTCCGAAGGCGACAAGATCGACCCCGATTTCACGGGTTCCGAGGCCTATACCGGGCCCGGCACGCTGGTGAATTCGCGCTTCCTCGACGGAATGGATGTTGCAGACGCCAAGCGCGCGGTGATCCAGCGCGCCGAGGATGGCGATTGGGGCAAGGGACAGACCGTGTGGCGGCTGCGCGACTGGGGCGTCAGCCGCCAGCGCTATTGGGGCACGCCGATCCCGATCATCCATTGCGACGATTGCGGCGTAGTCCCCGCGCCGCGCGAGAGCCTGCCGATCGTGCTGCCCGAAGACGTGACCTTCGAGATTGCGGGCAATCCGCTCGACCGGCATCCGACCTGGAAGCATGTCGATTGCCCGAAGTGCGGCGCCCCGGCGCGGCGCGAGACCGACACGCTCGACACCTTCGTCGATTCGTCCTGGTATTTCATCCGCTTCGCCAGCCAGCCCGCCGACAAGCCGTTCGACAAGGAGGTGGCCGAGCAATGGCTGCCCGTCGCGCAATATATCGGCGGGGTGGAGCATGCGATCCTGCATTTGCTCTACGCGCGCTTCTGGACCCGGGCGCTCAACCATATGGGGATGCTCGACGTCGCCGAGCCATTCGCCGGGCTGTTCACGCAGGGGATGGTGACGCACGCCAGCTATTATCAGATGGAATCGCACGACGGGCTGGAGCGGAAGAAATATTTCGAGCCCGCGCAGGTCTCGCGGCGCGCCGATGGCACTGCCTATCTGACCGAATCGGGCGAGGACGTGACCGTCGGCCGCATCGAGAAGATGTCGAAATCGAAGAAGAACACCGTCGATCCGACCGAGATCGTCGATCAATATGGCGCTGACGCCGCGCGCTGGTTCATGCTTTCCGATTCGCCGCCCGAGCGCGACCTCGAATGGAGCGAGAGCGGGATCGAGGGTTCGTGGCGCTTCGTCCAGCGGTTGTGGCGGCTGTTCGACGGGCTGACCGAGGCCGAAGGTACCGATACCGCGCTCGACAAGAAGCTGCATCGCACGATCGCTGGCGTCGCCGCCGATATCGAGGCGCTGACCTTCAACAAGTCGGTCGCGAAGCTCTACGAACTGACCGGTGCGATCGAAAAGGCCACGCCATCGGCCTCGCGCACAAATGCGATCAAAACCTTGGCACGAATCGTCGCGCCGATGGTTCCCCATCTGGCCGAGGAAGTCTGGGCGAAGATGGGCAATAGCGGTTTGATCGCCGATGCGCCCTGGCCCGAAGTGGATCCGGCGATGCTGGTCGATGACGAGGTGACGATCGCCGTGCAGGTGAATGGCAAGCTCCGCGACACAGTGACGGTGGCCAAGGGCACGCCGCGCGAGACGATGGAGGCGATTGCGCTCGCCAATGCGCATGTTCAGCGCATATTGTCGGGCGCTGAACCGAAAAAGGTGATCGTGGTGCCCGACCGTCTGGTGAATATCGTCGCATGAAGCGGGCCGCGTTCCTGCTCGTCGCGCTGACGCTGATTCCGATGCTGTCGGGCTGCCAGCTCCAGCCGCTGTACGGCGGCGGCGTGGGCGGGCCGGTGCAATCGACTCTCGCCGCGGTGGAAGTCGCGCCGATCGAGGGCCAAGCGGGCTGGCTGATGGGCAATGCACTGCGCGACCGGCTCGATACCGGGCAGAATCTCGCGCCGCGCTACCGGCTCGAAGTCCGGCTCGACGACAATATCGCGGGCCTTGGCGTACGGCGCGACGATTCGGTGACGCGCGAACGGCGGACGCTGCGCGCGCGCTATCAGCTCGTCGAGATTTCGACCGGCACGGTGGTGCTCGATGCGACCGCCGGCTCCGACGCCGGTATCGATGTGGTCGGCAGCGAATATGCGACCATCGCGGCCGAACGTAGCGCACTCGAGCGGCTCTCGCAGATCGTCGCCGACCAGATCGTCGCGCGCGTCGCCCGCTTCGCGCAATCGCAGGCGGCCAGGTGAAGGCCAACGCGACGCAGATCCGCGCCGCGCTCGACAATCCCAAGCCCGATATGCGCTTCTATCTGCTCCACGGCCCCGACGAGGCCGGGGCGATGGAGCTGGCCGCCAGGCTGGCGCGATCGATCGGCCCCGATGTCGAGCGAATCGATATTGAATCCAAGACGTTACGTAGCTTGCCGGGCCAGCTCGCGGATGAAGCGGCGTCACTGTCGCTGTTCGGTGGCAAGAGGCTGATCCGCGTCACCGGCATCGACGAATTCGCCGCCGAAGCGGTCGCGCTGCTGCTTGCGGCCGAGCAGGCCGGCAATCCGGTGGTGGCGATCGGCGCGGGGCTCAAGGCCACCGGAAAGCTGGTCAAGATGGCAATCGCCGCGCCGGGTGCGATGGCGCATGCCTGTTACGTGCCGGAGGGGCTCGACGCGCAGCGGCTGGTACAGACCATTGCGCGCGAGCACGGCCTGCGCCTGTCGGGCGACGTGCCGCAGCGGATGGCGGCGGCATGCGGCGGCGACCGCGCGATCCTGACTCGCGAGATCGAGAAATTGGCGCTGTACCTCGATGCCGCGCCCGACCGGCCCGGTGAAGCCGATGGCCGCGCGCTCGATGCGATCGGTGCGGATCTGGGCGATGCCGAGATGTTTGGCGCGATCGAAGCAGTGATCGATGGCCGCGCGGCCGATCTGGGCGGCGAGCTCGCCGGGATTGGCGACGGGATGGCGATTCCGCTGCTACGCCAGCTCGCGCGGCGGCTGATCACGCTGGCAGAACTCCGTGCCGAGGTCGAAGGGGGCGCGGGTATCGACGAAGTAATTGAGAAACATCGGATTTTTTTCAAGGAAAAGGCCGCTACGCATCGCGCGCTGCGCCGCTGGAACTCGGGCCAGCTCGCGCGCGCGATCGACCGGGTGCGCGAGGCCGAACGCGGCATGATGCGCTCCGCCAGCGCAGGCGAAGTCCTCGCCGAGGCCGAATGCGTGGTGATTGCGCGACAGGCGGCGCGACAGGGACGCTGACCAACCAACACCGTTCGCTCTGAGCTTGTCGAAGAGCGGGCTCTCCCCGCGGGGACTTTCGCTTGTGGCTCGGCGGCCTTCGACAAGCTCAGGCCGAACGGAAAAGACTCAAATCTTCTCGCCGGTCAGCCGTTGGCACAACATGTCGAGCTGATCGAGTGTCGAATAGGCCAGCGTCAGCGTCCCGCCCTTAGGCCCATGGCCGATCCGGACATTGAGCCCGAGCACATCGCCCAGATGCCGTTCCAGCGCCTGGATATCGGTGTCGCGGCCATTGCCGCCTTCCTTCTTCTTCGACGGCTTGGCCTGGCGCGCCATCTTCTCGGCTTCGCGCACCGAAAGCCCCTTGTCGGCGATCAGCCGGGCGAGCTTTTCGGCATCGGGCGCGCCGATCAGCGCGCGGGCATGGCCCATCTCGATCGACTTGTCGGCGAGCATCTGACGCACCGGTTCGGGCAGATCGAGCAGGCGCATCAGGTTCGACACATGGCTGCGCGACTTGTGGACGAGCTTGCCGAGGACTTCCTGGGTGTGGCCGAACTCCTTGATCAGCCGGGCATAGCCCTCGGCCTCTTCGATCGCATTGAGGTCCTGGCGCTGGATATTCTCGATCAGCGCGATCTCGAGCGTCTCGGCGTCGCTCAGCTCGCGGATGATGACGGGGACTTCGTGGAGCCGCGCGCGCTGGGCCGCACGCCAACGGCGCTCGCCGGCGACGATCTGATAATCCTTGCCGTGCGGGCGCGCGAAGATCGGCTGGATCATCCCGCGCGCGGCGATCGACTTTGCGAGTTCCTCGAGCGCGTCCTCGTCGAAATTGCGGCGCGGCTGATCGGGATGCGGGGTGAGCGAGCTGACCGGCAGCATGCGGATGCCGCCCGCGGTCGATTCAGGCGACCCGGTGACCGGCTCCTCGCGGATATTGTCGCCGAGCAGCGAGCTGAGCCCGCGGCCAAGGCCTGGCCGCGGCTTGCGAACGGCGAGAGGCGAAGCGGACTCGGGGATTTCGTCGGTCATGCGGCCTTCTTGTGCTTGGGCAGGCGCTCGATCACTTCGCGGGCGAGCGCGATATAGGCCTCCGATCCGGGGCATTTATAGTCGTAAATCAAAGCCGGCAGCCCATGGCTGGGTGCTTCGGACAGCCGCACGTTGCGCGGAATCACCGTGGTAAAGACGACATTGCCGAGGACGGCGCGGACATCGTCTGATACCTGGTCGGTCAGCCGGTTGCGGCGATCGTACATGGTGAGCACGACGCCGAGAATGCCGAGCCCCGGATTGAAGCGGCTGCGGATGCGCTCGACCGTGTTGAGGAGCTGGCTGAGCCCCTCAAGTGCGAAGAATTCGCACTGGAGCGGGACAAGCAGCGAATTGGCTGCGACCATCGCGTTGATCGTGAGCAGGCCCAGCGACGGCGGGCAATCGATCAGGATCACGTCCCAGCGCGGACTCGAACGCCGGAAGGACGCTTCGAGCCGGTGCGTGCGCGCTTCGAACTCGATTAGCTCGATCTCGGCCCCCGACAGATCCTGCGTGGCGGGGACGATATCGAGGCCCGGGACCCGAGTCGGCATCGCCACTTCCTCAAGGGTGATCTCGCTGACCAGCAGCTCATAGCTCGAATGCTCGCGCTGGGCGCGGGTGATGCCGAGGCCGGTGGAGCAATTGCCCTGCGGGTCGAGATCGATCAACAGCACGCGCTTGCCGATCGCGGCCAAGGCCGTGCCGACATTGATCGCCGTGGTGGTCTTCCCCACCCCGCCCTTCTGATTGGCAATGGCGATACAAATCATCTGGGCTTCACCTTGTGCGCAACCACGATCCCTGAATCTGGGGAAGTGATGCTGGGTTCCACGTGAAACACACCCTGCCACGCACCGCGCGCAAGCTCCACCTCCGATTCGGCGTTTCGGCCCTTGGGGAGCAACCAGATTGTGGACGAATCTGTGCAATGCTGGGCGCCGGCGAAGAGTTCGTAGAGCGGGGCGACAGCGCGAGCCGAAATCACGGCGGCGCGTTTGGCGGGTTTGTGCGTCTCGATTCGGCTGGCAGCCACGGTAACCTTGGTCAAGCCGAGGGCTTCGGCGGTAGTGCGGAGGAATTCGGCGCGCTTGCCGCGCGGTTCAACAAGCGTGACTTCCCGGTCGGTCAGCGCGGCAACAATGATGCCGGGAAGCCCTGCACCCGATCCGATATCGATCCATGGCCCCTCCACATCAGCCAGCGGGATAAGCTGGGCCGAATCGACGATGTGCCGTGTCCAGATCTGATCGAGGGTCGAGGCGGCAATCAGATTCTGCTGCGCCGATTCCCCAATCAGGATCGCCGCAAAGCGCTCCAGCATTGTTTCACGTGAAACATCGAAACGGTTGCGCACCCATTCCCGGGCTTCTTCTTCTGTCATGCAACGGGCCTGCGGGCATGAAGAAGGATCGCGGCGAGTGCGGCCGGCGTGATCCCGCGGATGCGCGATGCAGCGCCCAACGTGTCGGGTCGTGCGGTAGAGAGACGCTCGACCATCTCGTTCGAGAGTCCCGGAATCGCAGTGAAATCGAGGGCGCTCAGCTTAACCGCGTCATTCGAGCGGAGCTGCGCCACTTCGGACTCCTGGCGCTCGAGATACGGTGCGTAGCGCTGATCCTCGACATATTCC